>Ga0315289_10001391_pt1 | contig 37565 bp, 24 predicted proteins | sample YL17G11_40_MG_FD_203452 | JGI IMG/M metagenome (GOLD analysis project Ga0315289, IMG submission 203452) | Sediment microbial communities from Yellowstone Lake, YNP, Wyoming, USA - YL17G11_40 | ecosystem: Environmental > Aquatic > Freshwater > Lake > Sediment | place: USA: Wyoming | collected...
TCCTTTCTCTTTCTCTCTCTCTCTCTCTCTCTCTCTCTCTCTCTCTCTCTCTCTCTCTCTCTCTCTCTCTCTGCCACACTTTCTTCTCCTTCCTCTTCCTCCTCTCCTTCCTCAATTCTTCTTCTTCTTCAACCAAAAAAAATAAACCGACCCCTCTCTCCAGACGTCCTACAAGAGGAGGACGGCTCCGTCACCGTCCGAGACGACCTCGAGCCGTTACTGCTGGCCCTGCCCGAGGACATCCGCGCGACCGTGGCCAACCACCCGCGCCGCGCGTCGCTGCTCGAGGTCGTGCTCGACCTCGGCCGCCGGCCCGAGGCGCGCTTCCTCGGCAGCGGCGCGGACGACGAGGACGAGGGGAGGGAGGCCCCGCCGTCGAGCTCCAGCAGTTCCGCCTCCTCCTCACTCTCCTCCTCCTCCTCTCCCTCCCCGGCCGCCGCGAACGCGGGCCGCGAGTTCCTCCGCGAGGCGGAGGTCACCGCGGAGGACCTCGCCGCGGCCGAGCGCGCCGTCGGCGAGTTTGGCGGCGACAACCGGGCCGGCGTCCAGGGCACGCTCCACCGCATCTCCGCGATCCGCAACCGCCGCGGCGCCGTCATCGGCCTGACCTGCCGCGTCGGGAGGGCCGTCACGGGCCACATCTCGCTCATCCGCGACATCCTCGACGTGCCCAACTCGATCCTGTTCCTCGGGCGCCCGGGCGTCGGCAAGACGACGGTCATCCGCGAGATGGCGCGCGTGCTCGCCGACGAGCTGCACAAGCGCGTCGTGATCGTGGACACGTCGAACGAGATCGGAGGGGACGGGGACGTACCGCACCCGGCGATCGGCGGGGCGAGGCGGATGCAGGTCCCCGATCCCGGTGAGGACAAGAGAGTTTTCTTTCTAATTCTTTTTTGTTCTGGTTCTCTGAGAACAAAAGTCTCGAAAAAAGAAGAAACTCACCCTCTTTTTCTCCTTCTTCTTCTCCTTCTTCTTCTCCTTCTTTTCTTCCCCCCCCCCCACCATCACCCCGAAACTCTTCATCTCCTCTTTTCGCAGGCATGCAGCACCGCGTCATGGTCGAGGCGGTGGAGAACCACATGCCGGAGATCGTCATCGTCGACGAGATCGGCACCGAGGCCGAGGCCCTGGCCTGCCGCACGATCGCCGAGCGCGGCGTCCAGCTCGTCGGCACGGCGCACGGCCAGCTGCTCGAGAACCTGATGAAGAACCCGACGCTGTCCGACCTGGTGGGAGGCATCCAGAGCGTCACGCTGGGGGACGACGAGGCGCGCGCGCGCGGCACGCAGAAGTCCGTCCTGGAGCGCAAGGCCCCGCCGACGTTCCCGCTCGTGATCGAGATGCGCGAGCGCGCGTTCTGGGTCACGCACTGGGTCGAAGACTCGGTGGACTGCCTCCTGCACTCGAAGACGCCCATCGTGCAGGTCAGGCGGCGCGAGCCGGGAAGCAAGGAGGTCGCGATCGAGGAGACGAGGTACGACGCGGTGGACGGGATGGCCGCGGCGGCGGCGGCGGCGCACGCGGCGGCGGCCGCGGCGGCCAAGAGGGCCAAGGCCGCCGAGGTCGCCGCTTCTGCCGCCGCCGCCGCTGCTGCTGTGCTGGCGAAGAGCGAGGACAGGAGCGCCGCGGAGGCCTATGCCGCCGCGGCGGCGGCGGGGCAGGACCCGTTTGCCGCGACCGGCAGCGGAGCAGCACCGGCTCCCCCTCCTCTCTCGGCGTCGGCGTCGGTCGACGACTGGGCGTCGCGCCTGCGCGAGGTCTCCGACGCCGACGCGCTCGCCGGGCTCTCGTCCGCGGCTGCTGCTCCGGCCCCCGCTGCTGCTACGACCCCTGTTTCGTACTCTTCTTTCCCCTCCTCGAGCGACTTTATCACGGGCGGGGCCTCCGCGGCCTCCGGGGGCCGCGGAGGGAGGGGAAATGGCACGGCCTCGTCTAACGGGCAGCTCGTCAACGGCACGGGGACGGGCCGGCGTGCGAGCAAGCGCCGCGGGAGCAGCAAGTAGGGAGAGAGTTGCTCGCCTCTTCCCCTCTCCACCCAAGGACCTGTATTGCTGTTTTTTATTAGTCGCCAGTTGTTCGGAGAGAGAGAGGGAGAAATGGAGGAAGAAAGAAGAGGAGGAAAAAAGAGAGGGGAGAAAGAGAAAAGAGAGGAAAAAGAGAGAAAATGTTCTCTGCTCGGCGATAAAATTAAGGGAGGAGAGAGAACCTTGCCGCCGCCGGGAGGGCTCGTTCCACTTCCCTTCCCAGATCGGCACACCGTTGTCGCCCGCCTTGCTCGTCGCAGGAGGCGGAGAATTCAGCAAGGCGCGCGAGGGAGAGAGAACTAGATATCAATATAGTGCAAAGAAACAAAACGAAATGAAAGAAACTCGACATTCATCCAGAAAGAAAAGAGGCCAAACGAAAATGAAATCAAAAAAAGGGAGAAGCTCCACTCTCTCTGTCTCGCGACCTCTTACACACAGGGGGGGAGAAAAAAAGGAAACAAAGGAAAGGACAAACAAAGAAACAGAGAAAGGAAGCAGAAAAGTCGAGAAGAGGGGGGGGTCGGAAGTGTGTTCTTTCCCCCTCCTCAAAACCTCTTTCTCTTCTTCTTCCTCTCCGTCTCGCCATCTTCATTCCATCCTCTCTATTTCAGCTTCTTCTTGGGGCGGAGCTGGTTGGTGTGGCCACACTTCTTCTTGCGGCAGTTGGTGGCGCGAGGGTGGAGGCGGGCGTAGCACCTGAAGATTTTTTTTCGACCGAGTTTTTTTGTTTGAAAAAAAAAAGTGAGCGAAAAACTTTTCCCTCCCTCCCTCGAAAAGAGACAGCAGTTTTTGTTTCTGCAGAAATGTACCAATGCTGAATGGCCTCGTCGCCCGTGAGAAACATACTGAGGCGGCGGGCAAAGCATGCAAGGAAAGAGTTCTTTGTCGGGCACCTATTCATCCCGCTAGCGATGTTTTAAAATATTTCTATTTTTCTGAAGCACACGGGCCAAACTTTATGCGCGCCCTTTTTTTGATTTCTTTTCCTTCTTCCCCCAACGCAAAATACAAAAGCGCGAACTCCCCCAAAACGAAACAAAACTCACTTGCGGCAGATCATCTTGTCCTGGTTGTACTTGCGCGCGAGGATCTGCAGCGACGGCTCGATGATGCCGCCGCGCAGGCGGAGCACAAGGTGCAGCGTCGACTCCTTCTGGATGTTGTAGTCCGCGAGCGTGCGGCCGTCCTCGAGCTGCTTTCCGGCGAAGATGAGGCGCTGCTGGTCCGGGGGGATGCCTGGAGAGGGAGGGGAAGGTGTGTGTGTATGTGTGTGTGGGAGGGGGGGGGGAGGGCGGGGTAGAGAGAGAGAGAAGAGGAGAGAGAGAAGAGGTGAGTGAGGGGGAGGTTCGAAAAAAAAAACAGAGAGAGAGCGAGAGCAAGCGAACGAGCGGCGGCCGAGAAGAGTTATGATCGAATCAGGGCCCCGGATCCGGCACGCTGAGGGCCGCAGCCGCTCAAAATTGAGCGTGAATGGATGACGGAGAGCGTGGAGCACGCTCTTGACCGGACAAAATGTGAATCCAAGGGCTGCCCGGCGACGCCAGCGCGGCGCGTTCGATGCCGACTCCGACGCGCGCGATCGAGCGAGGAGAATGTCGCCGCCCGCTTTCGATCGAAGGCGAGAGTCCAGGCCTGCGAAAGCAAGCGTCGATTTTCCCGCTTTCCTCCGCTGCTGAGCCGACAAGCACGTACCCTCTTTGTCCTGGATCTTGGACTTGACGTTCTCGATCGTGTCGGACTGTGAGTTTGTGGATGAGAGTGGAGAGTAGAGAGAAAAGGAAGGAGGTGAGATGAGAGAAAAATGTTTTTTTCATCGGCAGCCGGCGGCGGCGGCCGTCGTCGTCGTCGTCGGACTCTTCGCTTTTTTGCTTCGCCACTGTGCTCTCTCTTTCCGTGACGTACCGACTCGACCTCGAGCGTGATGGTCTTGCCCGTGAGGGTCTAGTGGTTGTGCATTTGGTGTGGAATGAGAGAAAAGAGAGAGGAAGAGAGAGAGAAGAGAGGTGAGCGGAATCACCTCGCCGGGGGCGAGGCAGGAGGCAATCGCGATCAAGCATCAACCGTCTTTTGCTTCCCGCGCTGCAACACGCTCAGCAGCAGCAGCGTCGCATCCTCGCGGGCAGTCTCGTGCTACCGAGAAAGACGGACCTTGACGAAGATCTGCATGGTGAAAGCGCTTTTTGTTTTCCTTCTCGAACGGGGCTTCCGCTGCTAAGAAATCGAAGTTTGTGAGAGAGAGAAAGAGGGTGTCTGACAAAAAAACAACTCTGGTTCTCTCGTTACACCTCCTCCTTGCTCTCTCTCTCTCTCTCTCTCTCTCTCTCTCTCTCTCTCTCTCTCTCTCTCTCTCTTTCCTCCCTTGGTCTCGGTCTCTCTCCCTACCACCCTCTCTCTGTCTCCTCTCCGCCCAGAAATTGCTCAACATAACAAAGTGATTTTGTATAAAAGCAAATGCTGCTAGTTTAATGAAAGAAGCAGAAGTTTCGAAGAAAGGAAAACAGCCGACTTGCCTGCTCCTCCGTTTTTCTCTTTTCTCTCTTTTTCTCTCTCTTTCTTCTCTCTCCTCCCCCCGAAAAAACGCCTCCTCGGAGGCGTTTTTCGTTCGCCCTCTCCCAAGAAGCAGGAAAGGAGTCATCCAGAGCGCTCAAAATGTATTGTGGCAGTACGGGGGGACAATTCGACCCGGGGGCGAAGTAATGAAGGAAAGAAAGAAAGTTTTTTGTTCTAAGATGAAGAAAGGGAAGGAAAAAAACAAAAGCAGAAAGCAAAGGCAAAAGCAAAAAGCATAGAGGCACAAAAAAAAAACGAAAACATTTTCTGCATCTATGCTCGCTGCGCCGCGATGGTGTGTGACGCCGGCGGAGCCTGCGCGACGACGTGCGGGGCGTTGCTGTTGTCGGCGTTGCCGCCGTCGCCGCCTCCAGCGGCATCTGGACCGCCGCCGCCGCCCTCGCCGCCGCCGCCCTTGCCGTCCTTGCCGCCGCCGCCCGCGCCCCGGCCGGCCGCGTCGTTCCCGCCGTCCTCCCCGTCCGTCGTCGTCGCCCCCTCGGCGCTGCCCGCGCACGGCCGCGACCACTGCTTCGTCCCGCTCGCGGCGTGGTGGTAGTAAGGCCTCCCCGTCCTCTGGTCCCGGTGCTCTTGCCACCCCTCCGGGAGAGGCTGCCAGATGCAGCTCTTGAAGCCCTCGCTCAGCATCGCGCGGTCGAGGTCGCGGCCAATAAACACGATCTGCGAGACGGGGGGCGGCGCGGCGGCGTCGCCGCCCTCGCCGCCCTCATCGGGGCCCCACTCCGCGGCCGAGGGCCCGAAGCACACCGTGTCGTGCACGCCCTGGAACACGAACTTCGTCTTCTCCTGCCCGCGGATGCAGAGCACGCCCTTGCAGCGCATGATGTCGCGCGACTTTTCGAGGAGCAGGTCCTTCATAAACATGTTGAAGCGGTACTGGTCGAGCGGGCCCGCGGCGGAGATGCCGACGGAGGAGACGCCGGCGAGGTTGTGGAGGCGGGAGCGGGAGCCGGAGCGCCTGGGGAGGCCGTGGGCGTGAGGGGCGGGGGCGGGTTCGGCCGCTGCTGCGGCTCCCGCCGCGCCCTTTTTTGGCTTTTTCGTTTGCGCCGCGGCGGCGGCGGCGGCAGCGGCCTTCTCCTCGACCTCCTCCTTCGCCGATGAGCCGCCCCTGCTGCGCTTGGAGCGGCGCAGGGAGGGAGAGGGCTCCGCTGCATCCTTCCCCTGCTCCTCGGCGGCGGAGCCCGACGCAGGCCCCTTGGCGGAGGCCGGCTGCCCGTCGCGCCCCTCGCCGTCGCCTTCGCCGCCGCCACCGTCGCCGCTCCCGTCGCCGCTGCCGCTCCGCTCGCGCTCCCTGCTCGTCTCCTTGGCCTGCTCGTCCTCGTCGTCCATGAACGTCGGGTCCACCTGCAGGGCGCGCTCGATGGAGAACGAGTTGACGTCCATCAGCTGCTCCCACGCGGGCTTGTTGCTGCCGCCTTCGCCCTCGCCGCCGTTGCTGGCCGCCGCCGCCGCCGCTGCCGCCGGGCCCGCCTTCTCCTCCGCCGCCGCGGGCGTCGCGTCTGCGGCGTTCCCGGCCCCCGCGGCTTCCTTCTCAAACACCATCGGCGGCGGGTCCGCCAGCTGGCACTCGATCAGGTTCGCGGTCATGTTCACGGACCGTACGATGTCCCTCGCGGTCTGCAGCTCCTCCGGCGAGACCAGGTCGATCTTGTTCAGCAGGATCGTGTCGGCGAACGCGATCTGGTTCACGGCCTCGTCCAGGGCGTCGGGGGAGCGCTCGTCGGCGATCTTGGCGATGTGCTGGGCGTCGACGAGGCAGAGGACCGAGTCGAGGCGGAATTTCGAAGAAATCCACGAGTTGGCGAAGAAGGTGAAGAGCTTTTTTTTTTTTTTTTGAGGAGAGGGGGCGAGGTTGATGAAGAAGGGGTGGGTTTTTTCTTCTTTGTTCTCTCGCTCCCCGCTTCCTCTCCTCTGAATTGGCATTCACTAGCGCATTTCGTCCGTTGTCTCTCACAACGCGCCGTCAAGGAAAAAAAAGCCGCGGTGGGAGGGAAAGCGCGCGAGAGAGAGAGCGGAAAGCAGAAGAGGCCTCAAAGAAAAAAGTTAACAGGCGAACGTCGAGATTTTCCCCAGTCTCGACGGCGACTAGCGCCGATCTCAATCCACCAACGATTTCGCTCCCCCCAATCCACGCCCTCTCGCCTCCCAGAAAGACCAATTTGCCTTCTTCTCCCCCAAAAGCGATGCGAAACGCGCCTCTCTCCCAAACTAGAGTGGAAAAAAAAACGGCTCACCACCGGCCCCGGGTCGGCGACGCCTGTCGTCTCGACGAGGACATTGTCAAACTTGGTTCCGCCGCTGCTGCTCCTGCGCTCGAGCTCCTTGAACGCGTCAACGAGGTCGGACCGCAGGGAGCAGCAGACGCAGCCGCGCTCGAGGTTGACGATGTCCTCCTTGGCGATGAGGTTGGCCGAGACTGTAAGTTTTTTTTTTTTAAGAGGTTATGGAAGAGGAGGGGAAGAAGAAGAGGGTAAGCGAACCGAGGGAAAGGAAGGAAAAAAAAGGCGCCGTCGCAGCCGCTTCTCGCTCGCTCGAGCGAAACACCGACGAATTCCGAGCCCCACGATGCTAGCTTTTTTACGTTCTCTTTTGTCTTTTCAGCCATGATAGCGTAATCTCAAGAAAGCCCCTCGTCGATTGCACGCGTGGAAGTATCAAAAAGAGAGCGGCAAGAGGCCGAGAGAGCAGGCTCCAGGCGGCAAAAACTCCTACAGAAAAAAGGCAAAAAGTTGCCAACCGTCCGATGACGCTCTTCCTTTTTATGGGCCGCGGTGGCTGCTTTGAGCTGCGCCTTTCGATGCCCCTTTCACGCCACGGGGACCGTATCGACGGGAAGCACCCATTGATGCGGAAAAAGAGGCTCGCCGCCGAGGTGGCTTTCGCTCGCCAGCGCGCCGTTTTTTTTCGATTCCAGTTGGTTTGGACGGTTTTCGGGCGGCGGCGACAGGGCCTCTCCTCCTCCACATCCGGCGTCTCTTCCTGTCTCCCCCTCTCTCTCTCTCTCGCTCGCTCGCTCGCCCGCTTCGCTCAAGCGCCAGAAAGCCGACATGGAGCATCCCTCCCCATGGATCCCTCGTACGCATCAAAACACTCACCCAGGTGGGAGTCGATGCCGACTTCGCCCAGCTCGTTCTCGACGACCGCGCACCGAGTCGTCGAGCCGTCCGCCTTGGTCGGCCTCGAGGCCAGGATGTGGTTGATCAGCGACGACTTGCCGGCGCCGAGGAAGCCGACGACGAGCGTCGTCGGGATCTTCTCGGCCTCCGGGAGGGGCATCGCGCTGTGCTTTGAATTGGGAAGGAGGGGAAAGCTCTCCCAGTTCCCAGAAAAAAAGCAGATTTTGTGAGCGGCCCTCACTTTTTTCTCCCTCACTTTTTTCGTTCTCTCTTTCTCGCCTTCTTTTTCTTTTTTCGTCTCTTCTCGTCTCTTCTCTCCCAATCGCGATGGGCCCTCCCGCTGCTGCTCGCGGAGGAGGAGGAGGCGGCCGCGGACGAGGAGCTGGTGGTCGTGGAGGTGGAGGAGGTGGAAGAGGAGGACAGACATCCTTCTCCGGACGCGGCGGCGGACGAGGCGGCGGCGGCGGTGGCACTGGTGCGAAGCCTTTCTCGAGCAGCAGCGGCGGCCACAAGCGTCCGGCTCCTCTCCCCGCCGGCACGGAAGTGACCATGCCGTACACCAAGAAGCCCCGCAAGAACGAGGAGCTGATTAAGGTAACATACGAGAGGAAGAGATAAGCAGAAACAGAAGCTGCATTTCGATCTGTTTTCCGGGAAAGCATTGAAACTATTTGTCTCCGCTCGAGAGGGCATCTAGCCGCCGCTCAATTCTCAGTCTTCCCGCTCACTCTTTCTCCCTCTCCATCTCTCAACAGGAAATCACCGCGTCGTGGGAGCGCATCCGCCGCCATGATGTGCCCGCGACGGAAAAGACCAGGATCGCCGAGGACGTGCTTGCCAAGGTGAGATTCGAGCTTTTGTTTCTTTCTTGTCGACGTTTCGCCGTTCGGTCGTCGACGCCAGCGGCCCTCCCTTGTTTCTCTCGCTCGCTTTCCTCGACCCCTCTCGACGACCACCTCACCACGCTGCACGATCTCGATTGCGATCCCTTTAACCAAAAAAAACAAAAAAAACCAGGTGAAAGGGAGCGTCTCGAAGCTCGCCATGTCTCACACGACCTCTCGAGTCCTCCAGGCCGCGGCAAAGGCGGCGGGCCCCAAGGCCCGAGCCGACGCCCTGAAGGAGATCTCGCCCGACCTGTTGACGCTGGCCAAGTCGAGCTACGGGCACTTCCTGGCGACCAAGTTGATCTCGCTGGCCCCGAAAGAAGAAGTTCCGGGTAAGAATAAATGGGTTTTGGTTCGTGGCCTCTTTTTCAGCGGCGGTGGCGGCGGCGGACGACAAAACACAAAAAAAGGAAACTTTCAAAACGTGCCGACGATGCTTTTCATATTTGACAATTCAAATACTGCGTTATCTTTCCGAATGGCGGGGTCCCCTCTTCGGCGGGGGCTCTCTGCGGAAAACAAAAATGTCGCTGAGGCTTGCCCTTTTTCCTGTTTTTTCTTGTTTCGTCGTCGTCGTGCTGCTCTTTCCTCTTTTCTGTACCTCCCGACGGCACGGATTTGAAACCCTGCGGCCCCCCTATTTTCATTAATTCATCTTTCTGTGGGCCGTGCCTTCTTTTTTACGGCTTGTGCTCTTCTTCTATTTTGGGCATCGAGAGAGAGAGAGAGAGAGGACGAGCGAGAGTGGAGAAAGAGGCTTGCGGCCCTCGTCGCGCCTCCTTCTCCTCTTTCCCTCGCCCTCTCTCAATTTATCTCTCGTTGTTTTTTTCGAAGAAAGACAAAAAGGGAAAAAAAAGGTCTTTTGCTTTTCCTCTAGTGGAATCAAAAGGGGGTCATGGCCGCGCCAAAAGCGAAACTAGAACCGGGGGAGAAGGGATGGAGAGCGCCTTATCCTTCTTCGGCGTCTCTCTCTTTCCCCCCCGTCATTCACATTTTTATTTTCTTCCCTTCCAAAAAAAAAAAAAACGTCAGCCCTCGTCAAGCGCTTCCGCGGCCACGTCGCCGCCCTCCTCCGCCACCCCACGGGAGCCCCCGTCGTCGACGAGCTCTACTCTCGCGCCTCGCAGCGCGACAGGGACGCAATGACCGCCGAGCTCTACTCCAAGGAGTACTCGGTCTTCGCCCCCGGGGGCGGCGGCAGCGGGAGCTCTTCGCAGATCCCGGCGTCGCTGGCGGGCGCGCTCGAGGCCCGCGGCGGCGACGCCCGCGCCCGCCGCGAGATGCTCTCCCGCGTCGCCGCGCTGCTCACGCCTCTGCTCGAGAAGGCCATGGTCGACCCTCCGATCGTCCACCGCGTCCTCGCCGAGTTCCTCGAGTGCGCCACCGACGCTGCGGGCCGCGAGGTTTCTTCTCTGCTCTGCGGCAGCGCGACGCTTCTCCGGGTTGTCCACACACGCGACGGCGCGAGGGCGGCCTGCCGCGCGCTGGCCTCGGCGGGCGCGAAGGAGCGCAAGGCGGCCGTCAAGGCGATGAAGGGCCACGCCGTGGCGATGGCGCGGGACGAGTGGGGCCACGCGGTGCTGGCGACGGCGCTCACGGTCGTCGACGACACCGCGCTGCTGTCCAAGGCGGTGGTGGCGGAGCTCGCCGCCGCCCGCGCCGCCTCGGGGGGCGGCGAGGGCGGCGGCGAGGAGGGCGGCGGCGGGCCGCTGCTGCTCCGGGAGCTCTGCTCGCACCCGCACGCGTCCCGGGTCTTCTGCCAGCTGCTGAGCCCCTGCGACCCCAGGGTGCTCCCGCCGCACACGCTGGCTCTGGTCAAGGCGGCCTCGGACAGGGCGCTCGGGGAGGACGGGATGGGGGCCGGCGGCGAGGGGGGAGGGAAGAACGACGACGACGACGACAAGGACGGCGACGACGCCGCGGCGACGGCGGCGGCAACGACCTCTGATGCCGCCACCGCCGCCGCCGCCGCCGCTGCTCCGTCCACTTCGTCTCCTCCTGCTCCGAAATCGAACCTCACGTCGAAAAAGTCCGCCTCGAAGAGGCGGCGGGAGATCCTCGGCAGCGGCTCCTCCCCCACGTCGCTGGGCTCGGCGCTGCTCCGCGCGCTCGCGGCCGGCGCCGGCGCGCTGCTGCGGGCGCCCGCGGGGGCCGACCTCGTCGTCGAGGCGGCGCGCGGCGGCGGGAGAGACGCGATCCTCGTCGAGGCGGGAGCGCACGCCGAGGGCGTCTCGAAGCTGCACGAGGCCATCGTGGCCGCCATCGAGAAGAGCTTGCACGCCGAGGGGACGAAGGGGACGAAGGCGAAGCCGAGGAAGGAGGAGGGAGCGGAGAAGGGAGCGAAGAAAGACGGGGAAGGGGAGGGAGCAGATGAGGAGTGCCTCCTGACCGACTTTTACGCGTCGCGGGCCCTCCGCCGTCTCGTGCTCTGCGGTGGGGACACCGCGGGCGCCTTTTCCTCGCTGCTCTGGAAGCGCGTGCTGCGGGGCAACTGCTCGAAGCTCTCCAAGAGCCACGCGGCCAAGGTGGTCGCGGCCGTCTTCGTCGTCGCTGGGACAGGGGACGCGGGAGAAGAGACTCGGAAAGAGATCGAGAGCGAGCTGCAAAAGTGCGTTGCTGGTGCAGACGTGAAGGCGTGGGCTGCTGGAGTTCTTAAGCCCCCGCCGGCGAAGAAGTGAATGTTTTTGGTTTGGTTTTGGTTTGGTTTTGGTTTTGGTTGAAAGAAAAAACGCGTGCAAAGAAAGAGAGAGTTGAACAAAATCTTTGAATTTGAGAGGTGGAGGGAGGAGGGAGGAGGGAGGAGGGGCTCGAAAGAAATTCACGACAGCGTCGCGTTGTCGCTTGCCGTCGACGTCAGTTTTTTTTTGTTCGTTTCTTTCGTTCCTCTCAAACTCGCTGTGCTCTCTGCTTCCGATCAGAGAAGCCGCGCACGCCCTTGCGTGCACACTCTTGCGCACGCCAAGAGCCCGCAAGAACAGGAGGCTCCCATCTGCGCGCCGCCTCGTTTGTTTCCCTCCATCTCGCGGGAACAAAAGGGAGTCGGCGGCGCCCACTGGGGCTTTTCTCTCAAAGACTCTTTTCATCGCTTGGCCCTTTGAGGCCCTCGATTGAGATCTTCTCTCGCTCTCTGCAGCACACAGAGACTATGGAGGTGCGTTCCAATAGGTGGCGTAGAGCGTGAACAGCCCGACAAGGCCGGCAACGCGCTCGTGGCGTTTCCTTTTTTTTGAGGCTGGCCGTCATGCCAGATGCGTCGAGAAGGGAGGAAAACTAGTACGCGTCCCTCGTCACTCACGCTCTTGCTCTCCTTCATCGCTCTCGATTCCCATCTCACGAAAACACACGCAGGCGATGGACTCTTTGCTGCGGAGCGAGGAGGCGCCAGGAAACTGCGGGCCGCCCTCTAGTTCGGCGACAGATGCCGGCACGCACACTGCCGCCGCTGCCGCAGCTTCAAACGTCGAGTTTCAGCATCATCAGCAGCAGCAGCAGTTCCAGGAGCAGCCGCAGCACAGCGGCGCGGACATGTTCCCGCGCCCGCCGCTCGGGGCCATCGAGAACAACGCGATGTTCGGGATGCAGCAGGCGCAGCAGCAGCAGGCGCAGCAGCAGCAGCAGGCGCAGCAGCAGCAGGCGCAGCAGCAGCAGCATCTGGAGCAGCAGCATCTGGAGCAGCAGCAGCAGCATCTGGAGCAGCAGCAGCAGCAGCAACAGCAGCAGCAGCAGCAACAGCAACAGCAGCAGCAGCAGCAGCAGCAGCAGCAGCAGCAGCAGCAGCAGCTGGAGCAGCAACATCAGCAGCTGGAGCAGCAACACCAGCAGCTGGAGCAGCAACATCAGCAGCTGGAGCAGCAACATCAGCAAGCCGCTCCTCCGCCGACGACGCTTCACCACCTCCCCTTCGGCTCGCCCGCTCTCCAAGTCCAGCAGCCGCTCTCGGCGACGGACGGCAACGCCGACGACGATGACGAAGACGATGAAGACGACGAAGACGACGACGAAGACGAAGACGAAGGCGGGAACGGCGGCGGAGGCACTCCGGCGAGCGCCAGCGGCGGCCGCGGCGGCGGAGGCGCAGCGGCGGCGGCGGGCCGGCGAAGGGCGACCGCTTCCGCGCGGGCTGCTGCCGCCGCCTCTGCCGCCGCCGCCGCCCCGACGACGACCGCGACCGGCAGCACGTCGATAGCCACGGCGACGACGGGAAACCGCCCGCGCAAGCCCCACCTCCAAGGCCGCTTCTCGGGCCGCCTCGAGACGAAAGAGGACGAGCGCCGCCTCGTCGACGAGTGCCGCGCTCTGGGTCCCTTGCTCGGCGGCGTCGGGAAGAGAGGCGACAGGGCGAGGTCCACCTTGGCCAAGATTGTCCGCGGAGTCGCCGTGGGAGACATCCGCAGGCACCTGGAGGCTCGGGAGGCCGAGGTGGCCGCGCTGCGGGCGGAGCTCGACGCCGAGAGGGGCGGCAACGGCGGCAGTGGCAACGGCGGCGTCGGCGGCGGCGACCCTGCCGCCGCCGCCGCGAACGCTGCCGCCAACGTCGAGCACCTCCTCGCCGAGAACGCCGCGCTGCGCTGCGACCTCGACGCGGCGCGCGCGATGATGGCCGCGAACGAGTCGCAGCAGATTCAGCAGCACCAGCTCCAGCAGCAGCAGCTGCACCAGCAGGTAAAAGAGTTCTTTTCTTTCTTTTTTGATTTTTGAAAAGTCGAGAGAGAAAGAGAGAGAGCAGGAAAACAAAAAACTCACCTTCTCTTAACCCTCGTCTTCCCGCACACATCAACACCTCATCTTAGGCCCAGCTGCAGCACCACCACCACCAGCAGCAGGTCGAGCAACAGCAGCAGCACGCCGCGGCGATGGTGAGCGCCGCGGTCAGCTCGCCCCTGGGCGTCGCCGTCCCCCAGCAGCAGCAGCAGCACTTTTTCTCTGCTGCTCCTGGTGCCGCCTCCGCCGCTCCCTCCGTCACCATGGGCTCTTCTCCCGCTGCCGCCGCTGCAGCGGCAGCCGCGGCCGCGGCGCACCAGATGCTCGCCGCAGCGGCAGCGGCAGCAGGCAACACGGCGACCTCAGCGCCGCCGCTCGCGATGAGCGCGCCGACGACGCCCGGGTCGGCGCACGCTCCGGCCTCTGGAGATGCTGCGAACCCCGCGTCCCTGCCGCACGTCTCTTCTTCAGGGATGCTTCTTCACCCCGTGGCGACTGCAGAACAGCAGCAGCAACAGCAGCAACAGCAGCAGCAGCAGCAGCAGCAACAGCAGCTGCAGCAGCAGCACTCCGCGACGACGCCCGTCGCCGCCGCAGCAGCAGCGGCGGCCGCGGCGGCCGCGGCGGCAGCGACGGCAACCACGGGCCAGGCCGTCGCCGCCTGCGAGGCCCAGGCCCTCGCCCAGGAGGCCGTCCACCTCAAGGCACAGGCGCAAAACTTCAAGGCGCACGCCGACCAGCTGTCGCTGCAGAGCGCCGCGGCGCTCGCCGCGCACCAGCAGCAGCAGCAGCAGGACGCCTCCGCCGGGGGCGGGGGTGGCGGAGGAGGAGGGGGCTCTGGGCTCACGCCGACGGCCGGGGGTGCGCATCCCGCGCGCCCTCCGGTCGTCGTCCCGCCGCCGGCGGGCCCCGTGCAGGCCGTGGTTCAGGCGCAGTCCTTTCAGGCGAAGGCCCGCTCCCTCGAGAAGGCCGCCGAGGCGCAGAACCTGCAGGCCCAGGCCGTCGTCCACGCTCAGGCCCAGGCCGAGGCGCAGGCGCAGGCGAGGCACCTGGCCGCCAAGGCGCACGAGCACGGGGCCGTCGCCGCCGCGGTCTCGGCGCACGCCGAGGCCCTGAAGAGGAAGGCCGCGGCGAACAACGCCGCGGCGACGGGGAGCGGGGAAGACGGCATCTTCGGATGCCTCTCTGGCGACGGCGGCGGCGGCGGCGCGGCGGCTTCCGGGGGAGACGGCAACGGCACCGGCGGCCACGCGACTCCGGCTGCCGCTGCGACTCCGGGAAACTCTGGGGGCAACGAGAACGGCGGGAGCACGCTCTTCGACAGCCTGGACCCGAACCAGGGAGGGCAGCAGCAGCAGCAGCAGCAGCAGCAGCAAGGCCAGCAGCCCGACTCGGCGACGACCCCGTGCCAGGACACCGCCGCAGCGCAGCAGCTCGAGGCGCAAGCCCAGACGCACGCCGCGGCGCAGTCGCAGCTCTCGGCGCAGGCGGCCAGCCTGGCCGTGCGGGCCCACGCGCACGCCGCGGCGCACGCCGCCGCCTCGTCGGCGGCGCAGGTGGCCGCGGCGGCGTCGCACCAGCTGCACGCCGCGGCGGCGCAGCTCCAGGCCGAGGCCGCGGCGGTGCCGATGCAGCACGCCGCCGCGGCGGCTGCTGCTGCGGCGGCTGCGGCAGCCCAGCAGCAGCAGCAGCAGCAGGAGCAGGAGCAGCCTCCGACTGCTGCGACGAGCGCCGACGGAGGAGGCCCGATCTCGCCGCACGCCGCCGCAGCCGCCGCGGCGGCCGCGGCGGCAGCCGCGCACCACCAGCACCAGGTCGCCGTCGCAGCGCACTACGCCGCCGCCGCGGCGTCGACGGCAGCGGCGGCGCCTGCCGGCGGCGTGCCCTCTGCTGCCCCTCCCGCGGCTCTCCCGACGACGCTCACGGCCGTGCTCCCGCAGCCCGATGGCAGCTCGGCGCCGACGCAGGTGATCCTGGTTCCCCTGATCGCCCCCGCCGGCGCTGCTGGAGCCGCCGCCGCTTCGATCCCTCCCACGACTCTTTCTGCTGGCCTCGCGCCGATCGCGGTGCGACCGCAGTCTGCGCCTTTGACGGCGCAGCAGCAGCAGCAGCAGCAGCTCGCGCCCGCGGCGGGCTCTGGGGTCCTCGGCAACAGCTACGTCGACCCCGTCGCGGCAGCCAACGCCGCGGCCGCGGTCGCTGCTGCCCAGGCGCAGGCCGTTTCCGTGCTTTCGCCGCACGCGAGCGGCAGCGCCGGCGGCGGCGAGCTCGGGAGCAGCTTGGACGCTGCTGCTGCCGCCGCCGCCGCCGCCGCTGCTCACCACCACTCCGCCATCGCTTCGGGACACGCGTCGGGACACGCCACACCCTCCGTGCACGTCCAGCAGCAGCAGCAGCACTCGCCCGTGGACCTCCACGCCGCGGCGCTGGCGGCGGCGGCGGCGCAGGCCGCGGCAGCGCACTCGCGCGCCGTCGCCGCCGCGGCTGCCGCGGCCGAGGCACAGAGGCAGCACCGTGACCTGCTGCAGGGTGACCCGCTCGCCGGGCTGGTGCTGACAGACCACCACCACCAGCAGCAGCACCAGCAGCACCAGCACCAGCACCAGCAGCAGCAGCAGCAGCAGCAGCAAGTGGCCGCTGCCGCCGCCGCCGCGGCGGTCAAGGGCGAGCTCGGGGCGCACTCGGGCGACCAGCAGCAGGCAGCGACGGGAAATGCAGTCGGAGGCAACGGAAACGGGGCGCACCTCGACGGGCCTGTCGTGTCGATCCCTTCGCCGCACGAGCAGGAGCTGCAGCAGCAGCTCGCGATTCAGCAGCTGCAGATCCAGCAGCTTCAGCAGCATGCGCACATGCAGCAGCAGCAGCAGCATGCGCATATGCAGCAGCAACAGGAGCAGCAGCAGCAGCAGCAGCAGTTTCAGCAGCAGCAGCAGCAGCAGCAGCAGCAGCAAGAAGACGTCGCGACGAGCGCGGCACCGCCGTCGTCTTGAGCAGCGAAAGGCTTTTTTTTTCACTTATCATTTCCACCACGCCGTACCCCCCCTTTGCCCGTTTACTATCCCTCCATATCATCGACCATCCATGCATGTGTATTTTTTAGCGGCGTCCCCCTTTGTCTAGCTCCCCGCCTACCCCCCCCCACCCACCCACCCACCACACACACACACACGCACGCAGCACAGAAACCAACAAAACCCCCTTCTCGTTAAAACAAGAAAAAAAACATTATTTCCACCATGAGAGAGCGGCATTTTGATTGCCTCATAACTGCCCCACCAACCTGACCCCGCTTGTGTTTTCAAATCACTCGCTGAAAGGCAAAATGAAGAAGGAGACGATGAACAAACGTATTGTTTGTTTGTTTATTTTTTGTAAAGGAAAAGTTCCAAGCTGTGAGACGAGGAAATAAATAAAGTTCTCTTCTCGTGTCTTCCAACTTCTCTCTCTGTCTCCCTTTCTCCCTCTGTCCCTTTCTCTCTCTCTTTCTCCCTCGCCTTCCTCCTTCTCCTCTCTCACAGTATTCTCTTTTTAGATTATCTCAAACACTTTCGCCGTGGCGTCGTCCGAGGCCGTCAGCAAGGCCCTCCCGTCGGGCGAGAACGCCACCGCCTGGACCCCTCCGCGGTGCCCTTTGAAGACCCGCGCGAGCTCGCCCGACCTCGCGTCCCAGAGCCGCACGCAGCCGTCGAGGCACCCCGTGGCGATCAGAGGGGCCCCAGAAGCAGCAGCAGCAGCAGCAGAGGAAGAAGAAGCGTCGGCATTCCCGCTCGCCGAGGGGGAAACCGCGGCGCAGCTCACGGCGTCGCCGTGCTCGCACTTGACCCTCTCGGTCCCCGTCGAGACGTCCCAGAGCCTCAGGGTGCCGTCGACGCTCGCGGACGCCACCAGTGGCGGGGCGTTGGGGGCGAGCACCCAGCAGACGGCCTCGACAGACTCGCTGTGCCCGGAGAAAGTGGTGAGGGGGCGCGATGACGACGAAGAGGAAGCCGTCCCGGCGCCGTCGTCTCCTCCCTCGACGATGGCGAGCCTGGCCGTCCCGTCCTCCGAGCCAGTCAGCACCGTCCTCGACACCCCGCCCGCGGCCTCCACGCTCAGCGGGGCCGGGGCCAGGCAGGTCAGCCCGGCCTCGTGGTACCCGTGCCCCGAGACCGAGGCCACGCAGGCCCCGGTCCTCGGGTCCCAGCGGCGGAGCGCCGCGTCGCCCTCGCCGCCCCCCGTGACGACGCCGCGCCCGTCCGGGGTGAAGGCGCCGCAGCGGACCGCGCCTCCGTGGCCCGCCAGCGGGGCGCACATCAGCTTGCCCGTGACCGTGTCCCACAGGTAGGCCAGGAAGTCTTCGGAGCCGGCCAGCAGGGCGCGGCCTCGCGGGTGCCAGCAGACCCACTCGACGCCGTCCGAGGGGCCCGCGTCGAGGGGCGGCAGGGAGGGGGGCACCCCGCCCGAGTGCGCGTCCCAGAGCAGGACCGCGCCGTCGAGGCCGCCGGAGGCGAGCAAGGAGCCGTCGGGAGAGAAGGCGAGGGAGACGACAGAGTCAGTGTGTCGGCGGGGTTGCTGCTGCTGCTTCCTTTCTCCTCCTCTGCCGTTTCCGTTTGCTTCGTCGCCGTCGTCGCCGTCGTCGCCGTCGTCGTCGTCGTCGTCGCCCTCGTCGTCCCTGTCTCCGCCGAGCTCCACGGTTCCGTCCGCGGTCCCCGCACGCCACAGAAAGGCCCGATCGTCTCCCCCGCCGGTCGCCACCGATCCCTGCACGGCGGGGTTCCAAGCGATGGAGAAGACGGCGTCGGTGTGGCCGTCGAACGAGTGCGCCGAGTCGTCCTGGACGTCCTCCTCGAGGTCTTCGCCGTCAGCGGCCATTTGGGAAGGAGCGGCGGAAGGACCTGCATCGCCGCCGCCTTCGTCGTCGCCGTCAGAGTCGATGGGTGCTGCGAGTGATGATGTTGATGATGATGATGATTTCATTTCGAGAAAGTGAGTGAGGGAGACGGAGAGAAAAGGAGAGTGGAGAACGAGGGAGAAACCGGGTTGATAAAATGCCCCTCGCTGCCACCGCTCGGCCGTCAATGCCTCTTTTGCCAGCCGCCGCCTTCTTCCAGAGATCTTAAAGAGTCTCTCACCTTCTTCTCCCGTGCCAATAAGGTCGTCAATAACGTCGCCATCCAGCGGGACTGTTTCTCCGGGAGGAGCAGAAGCCATGGCGAGAGAAAACGAGAAAGAGACAGTGGTTTTTTTTCGACTAGCAATTTGACTTTTTTTTCCCGACGTCGCGGCAAAGGGAGAAAAAATGAAAACAAGTCAATTCTTTTCTCTCTTTTTTTGTTCGTCAAGGGGGGAAGGAGCTAGTTTTTGAGCGTTTACAAAAAAAACTCCCCCTCTCTTCTCTCTCGCTCGGCTCGAAGAAACATGGGATGAAAAAATGGAGAAACAAGTGCTATACGATGGAAAAGTTTGTAAGTCAAAATGAAAGAGAAAAGAAGAAGAGAGAAAAACCTTTTCTCTTTTGCCCCTCTCTCTGGGTCACGCCACCACCACTCTCTCTTCCGTCTCTCAGAAGTTGAGCCCGCCAGCCCTCGCAGCTTCGGCCAGCGCCTTGACGCGGCCGTGGTAGACGTTGCCTCCGCGGTCGAACGCCACGGCCTCGATGTTGGCCGCCTTGCACAGCTCGGCGATCTTGGCGCCGACGAGCTCGGCCGCGTCCTTGTTCCCGCCGGCAGACCCGCCGAGCTTCTCCCTGATCTCGGGGGTGAGGGTGGAGGCGGCGGCGAGCGTGGAGCCGGCGGTGTCGTCGATGACCTGGGCGTAGATGTGGTTGTTGGAGCGGAAGACGGCGAGGCGCGGCCTTTCGGGCTTGCCCTCGAGCTGTTTTTTTTGTTTTGGGAGGAAGGAAGAAGAAGAGCGAGAAGAGAAGAGCGCGGGTGAGCACGCGTTGAAGATTGAAAGATGACAGACTTTAGAGGTTGAGCGATGCCGGCAGCGTCGCGGCGAGAGAGCAAAGGGAGGGCGAGCACGGGGGGCAGCGCGCAGGCGAAAGAGAGCGGGAGTCGGAGGGGGGGGGTCAAGGGCCCCGTCGTTTCTGATCGTTGGTGGGTCCCGAGCGAGAGAGACGGCGGCGGCTAGTAGCTCAACTTTGAAAACCATCTCCTTACCTTGTTACGGATCCGCTTGTGTCGGGACTGGATTCGCTCGCGCCTGGTCGTCTGAGTCGCCGCGAAAACGACGCCTGTGTTTGGAAGTGGTGGAAAGGGCGACGGAGAGAAATGCAGGTGAGTAAAAAGGGGCAGAGAAGGAGAATTGCCGCCGTGTCGCTCGGGCCGCCGCTGCCGGCATTTCGAGAGGGGGAGCGAGCAATTCGAGCGCCGCAGTTCTTTCCCAGCTCGGAGCTTGGGTGCACCTCTTTTCCAACAGGCGCCCTCGGTGACATCGAGATGCCTGCCCCGCCGAAGAGAGGGGTCGCAGTTGGAAGGCGACGGCGCCATTTCCCGAGCGGAAAACAAACTCGAGAGCGGCGACGACAGCCGACGCCGACGAAAGGCGAAGAGAATAGAGGAGGAAAAAAACTCATTCTCTCATTCTTGCATTCAACTCACCGGTCGAAGCGCGGGGCGCGACACTGGCCCTGGACGCCGAAGTGACGCGTGTACCCGACAGGCACGACGTGGAGGAGAGGGCCGCCTGCATTCTGGTGCTTCAAGAGCGCGCGGGGAGGGGAAACGAAAGAGGGGATTTCACTCCCTGAAGAAATTTGGTGGTCGAGAGAGGAAACAGTGACGATAGACCGCAGTTTTTTTTTCTTTCTTACTTTTTTTCGCCCCTTCGCAACCCCGCACGCCCGCCCGCCGGCGCAAACCGCCTTCTTCTCCAGCAAATGCGCGCAGCCTTACGGCAGCACGCTAAAGGTTCTCCATTCCAAGCCCTGTGCGCGCGAGAGAGAAAAGCTCGTTTCTTTAGACGCGTCCTGTCGTCGGACACTCACGCACCTCTCTCTCAAAAACTACAGGAAAAAACTCGGAAAAGTCTTTTCTATAGGCTCAAAAAATCAGAAAAAGCACGACGAATTTTTCTCCTGTTGTTTTCTGAAAGCAATCAAGAGATGAGGGGAACTTCGAAGAAGGAAGGAGAGCGAGGGAGGAGGGGAGGAAAAAAGCTTGTCTTTGTTGAGCGTTCAACAAAGGTGAGCTTAGACTTCTCTCGACGTCTCTCTCTCCATAAACTCTCTCTTCTTCTTCGATCAGTTCCCCCTCCGCGCATATGCCCGAGTGGTTTTAAGGGGTCTCCCTGCTAGCGAAACTAGTCATCACCTTTGGTCGGAAACTAAACTTTCGAAGAGAGGAGATATCGCAAGATGCCGAGGTTCGAATCCTCGTGTGCGCGCGAAACTTTTTTTTCCACCTTTTTGCTGATGAAAATTGGAAGGAGAGGGCGAGGGCCTCGCATCTGGAGGCGAGAGGGAAAGGAGAGGGGAAAGGAGGGGAAAGGAGAGGGGAAAGGAGGGGAAAGGAGAGGAGGAGGAGAGGTTTGAAGAGCTTTTGAAGTTGAGTTTTTTTTGTTTTCTTCACTCCACTCTCAGATCAATCGCTTCGAGAAATAAGTAAAAACTTGTCTCTTCAGCCGCTTCATCGCTAGCAGCTTCTCTCCTCCACAGGACACGCACCCGCTCCGTGCCCCCCCCCCCCCAGTGCATGCGCCGTCGCCTCGCCCGCGCAGCCGCGCAGACGCTCGAGGAGGTGCTGCTGCTGTTGAACAAGTCGACGATGACGACGATGGGTTTGCCTTGCTCGTCGGCGATGAAGGCGCCGTCGGCTGCTGCTGCGTCTTCTTCTTCCTTTTCGTCTTGCTTCATGAGAGGTAGCTCTCGTTTTGGTGCGTGTGTATGCCGTTGTTTTGAAATCGAGCAATCACTGCGCTCATGGAAAAAAAAAAAGCAAAAGGCGCTTTGTTTGTTCGCCCCAGATCGATGGAGTGCTGGCTTTTTTCTTTTTTCTTTTTTTGCACGAGCACGGAGCCCTCCATGCTTCATTTTTGCACTTGTTTCGACCTCTAGTGCGGTGACACGATGATTGATTATCTCAAGACGGTGGAGAAGATCGGATCCGAGCAAAGGAAAAGGCGAAGCGACGAGCTGAGGGGATTCGTCTGCGAGCAATTTTTTTTTGCCGCTCTTTTTCCCCCCCTTCTTTTTTTAGTTTCGCTCACGTCGACCTCTTCTCCTCCCAAAAACAACCAGGCACTCGCCGCGCCCCCGTCGCCGCTCGCCTCGCGGCCTCCGCTTCCGACGGCGGAAACAATGGCGCCTGGCAGCAGCAGCAGCAGCAGCAGAGGCAGGCTTCGTCCGCTTCGGGTTCTTCGTCGTCGCAGCAGCCTCCGCCGCCCTCGCAGTGGCCACCGTCGCAGCAACAGAGCAGAGCTGTTTCTTCTTCGCCGTCGTCGCCCGCTTCTGCTGCTGCTCTACCGCCACCTCATGCGACGCGCCAGATGCAGTCGCAGCAGCAGAAAACGCAGCAGCAGCAGCAGCAGCAGCTGCAGCAGCAGCGCTGGAACGCACCGCTCTCGGTGTCATCGTCGTCGTCGCCGTCGTCGCGGTTTTCTTCTCCCGGCGCTCCTCGCGCCGCCGCCGCCGCCCCGCGGCAAAAGCGAGCTCCTACGCCGGTGCCTCGCTCCGAGGCCACGCTCCGCCCCGACGTCGCCCAGCAGCAGATGAGCAGCGCCGCTCCTGTTGGTGCATCTTCATCCTCGGCGACGGCAGCAGCACCTCCTCCTTCTTCCTCTTCTTCTTCTCTCTCCGACTCCGCCCGCGCCTCTCTGCTCGGCAACGGGGACAATCCGACGGTCCGCGACCTCTTGCTCGAGAAGCAGATTGCGCTGAGGCAGTACACCCCGGGAAGGCACGTCCGGGGGCTCTGCCCTGCCTGCCAGGGCGGCTCAACGAGGGAGCTCTCGTTCGACGTCGACATCGCCTCCGACGGCCAGAGCGCTCTGTGGAACTGCCACAGGGGCACCTGCGGCTTCAGCGGCAAAGTCGACGTCGAGAGGGAGATGCGCAGGAGGAGGACCGCGGGCAGCAACGTGGAGGATGGCGGCGGCGGCGGAAGCAGCAGCAGCAGCAGGAGCAGCGGAAGCGGACCCTCTGCCGAGGTCGCGACCGTCGTCGCTTCGACGCCGACAAGTGAGTTTTTTCCTTCTTCTTTTTCAGCGCTCGATTATACCCCTCAATGCGCTTTGAAAGAGACACTCTTTCGTTCTTCTGCCACCACTTTTGCCCCTAGACTTTTGCTTAGATGCGCCGTTTGGGGAGAATAGAGGCCGGGGGGGCCCCGAACCTTGAAAAGTCGAAATTCCACGCTTTTTGGGGGGGCAATTTTCTGCTCGTTCGGCCCCTCTCGCTCGCCGCACGCTGACCCCAAAACACCCCGCACCACTTTGCTGAACCCGAAAATTCGACCATCAGCTGGAGCCTTCTCCATCACGTACAAGCCTTCCAAGGAGTTCACGAAGCCGAATCCGAAGCTGGAACCGCTCGAAAAGGCGCAGATCGAGTGGTTCGCGAGCCGGGGGATTTCGGAAAAAACGCTCGAGCGCAACCGGGTCCAGTTTGAGCGCAACGCCTGGATAGCTGGAGCTCCGACCCCCGCGATCGCCTTCCCTTACTTCAGGAACGGTGAGCTCGTCAATGTCAAGTATCGCTCGATCGAAAAGAGGTTCACGCAAGTGAAAGGAGCAGAGAAAATCCTCTACGGGCTCGACGACGTCGTGGGCGCGACCGACGTGATTTTCGTCGAGGGCGAAATAGACAAGCTCTCTCTTGAAGAAGCCGGATTTTCAAACGTCGTTTCCGTTCCCGACGGCGCGCCCCGAGACGTCAAAGAGGGTGCCCTGCCCGACCCCGAAGAAGACACCAAGTTTTCTTACCTGTGGGCGAGCAGGGGGTTGCTCGACCTGGCTGCTCGAGTGATTATCGCGACCGACAACGACGGGCCAGGCAACGCGCTCGCCGAGGAACTCGCTCGAAGGCTCGGGCGGGAGCGCTGCTGGCGCGTCAAATGGGCTGGGGATGACGCCCCGGGGGGTAAGCGCAAGGACGCCAACGACGTGCTGGTGAACGATGGCCCAGGAGCGCTCCAGCAGGCGATCGAAAAGGCGGAAGCGTACCCTATTCGAGGTCTTTTCAGGTGAGAGAGTTTATATATTATTTTTTCCAGCGGCGTCCTCGCGTCCGTTCTCCGCACAACTCCGCGCGTGTCTATGCTCGTCTCATGCGCCCCTCGATACAGAGCGACGCGAAAAACCAAACACCGCAACATTGCCTTGCGGCGATTTCGAGCCCTCGACCACTCACCAGCCAATCACTCAAAAACGCGCAAACGCCATCACAGCTTCAACGATTTCAACAGCGAGATCATCTCTTCGTGGGTCGACCAGCAGACTGACGTGACAGGCGTGTCGACGGGGTGGAGGGGGCTAGACGACCTGTACAGGGTGCGTTTTGCGCGGCGAAGGATTTGGCGCAAATGCGGCGCAGCCATCGTCGCAGGTGCTTTTCTCCTTTCCAATGCAACGCATCGTTCGGTCCCAGTCTCATCATCTCCGCATTATTCCGCAAAAACAAACGCCGCGCGCCACAGGTCGTCCCGGGGGAACTCGCCATCGTTACGGGCGTGCCTAACTCGGGCAAATCTGAGTTTATTGACGCCCTCTTGACCAACCTGACCGAGAACGAGGGCTGGAGCTTCGCAATGTGCTCCATGGAGAAAAGGGTGCGGTGAATGAAGGAGCAGAAGGAGAGTTTGCGACGATTTGCGGGCTTTCCCTGGGTGGCTCACAATCAACTCTTTTTTTCTCCTGTCCTTTCGTTCTCCGCAGGCGCGCGACCACGCGCGACAGCTCCTTGAGAAACATGTCCGCAAACCGTTTTTCGAAACGACCACGTACGCGCAGGGGAGGGAGCGGATGTCCTTGCCCGAAGTTGAGGCCGGGCTCGCCTGGCTCTCGGAGCGCTTCTACGTCGTCCGCTACGAGGACGAGGAGCTCCCCAGCATCGACTGGGTGCTCGATGTGGCGCGTTCTGCGGTGATGCGGTGAGTCGCGGGCGTGAACTGTTAACATGCGAACGAGTGCTGCGTCGCATTTTTTTCTCCTGCGTCGCTGCGGCGTTGTTGCTTTTGGTCCTGCGCGCATTTCGCTATGGATGCGTCGCATGAAGTAATCCAAACTTTTGCGGCAAATGCCGAGCTGCTTGAGGCTGCGGCGCGCACTCTTTCTTCGCTTGATTTTTTGCGCTTGATTTTTTTTTTGCGCAGCCCGAGCGAAAAAGAGAGCAACAAAAACAAGCTGGCAACTTTTGCACTCTCGACTGCTTCGTTTCCCCTTTTTCATCGTTTCTCCTCTCCCCGACGCCCATTTAGTGCCTCTCGATACCATTGCTGCACTCTGGCATGGGTTTGAGACTTCGAAACGGCGTCCTCCTGAATCGATTTTTTGGGGTCGAAGACGCAACGTCGGCAACTTTGCCTCTTCTTACCTCTCGACCTCGACAAAAAAAAAAAAAAAAACTTCAGCTACGGCATCCGAGGTCTCGTCATCGACCCCTACAACGAGCTCGACCACCAGCGGCCCAGCAACGTCTCCGAGACCGAGTACGTCTCGCAGATGCTCACGAAAATCAAGCGCTTCGCCCAGCACTACGACGTCGCGACGTGGTTTGTCTGCCACCCGAAGCAAATGCAAAACTGGACGGGCGGGGCGCCCAACCTCTACGACATCTCGGGCTCGGCGCACTTTGTCAACAAGGCGGACGTCGGCCTCGTCGTCCACCGCGTCCGCGACGAACTCGCGCAGCAGCAGAACCCGGGAGGGCAGTCGAACGACAAGGTAAGAGAAGAAGAGGGAGAAGAGGAAGAGGAGAGAGAAAGGAGCGAGCGAGCCCGTCAAGCGTCGTCGTCACTCACCTTTCTTTTTTTCATTCCCTTTGATAATTACACGTCCTCTTCTTTTTTAGGTTCAAATCATCCTTCGCAAGGTTCGAAACAAGGCTGCTGGCACGATTGGTGGGTGAATTGGGTCGATTCGGCGACTCGAAGAATTGGGGTGCTACGAGCAACCTCGTGCGTTTTCTTCTTCGCTCGACCGACGGGCGACAAAACTCACCTTGCTTTTCCTTCTTCTTCTCCTCTTTCAAAAACGAAAAAAACAGGTGAGTGCTACCTCAACTACGACCGCGCAACGGGGCGCTACGAGGACGTCAGCCCTGCCGAGGCAAGCGCCTTTGCTGCGTCTATCGCAATGGGAGGGGGGCAGCAGCGCGGAGGGAACGGTGGCGGCGGCGGCGGCGGTCGAGGGGGCGGCGGCGGCGGTCGAGGGGCCGGCGGCGGCTTCCCGAGGCACTCTGCTGCTTGAGCGTGTCCGTTTTTCGCGCACTTTCCTCCAAAACTTCTTGGTCTTTCCAATCTGAGTATACCTTGCGCTTCCCTTCGTCAAGATGTCTGTCCCCATCTGGTTTTCAGTTCAAAAAGCAATGTAGAAGATGGATGAAAACCTTTTTTTTGTTTTCAAAAGAAGTGCATTTTTTCGGATCAAAACGCTGTTTTTCGCCCTTTTCGCCCTCTTTCGCTCCTTCAACCTCTCCCGCTCACCCGCTCAAACGCTGATGACGCCAATGCGCGACTTTGATGGGATGGTTCGAAGCATTTAGGCGATTGTAACAGGGTGCTAATTTGAAAAGAACTGTTTTTTACATCGAAAACGGGTTTTGGAACCCTTTCCGCTCACTTCCACCCCTCCGATCCCCCTACTGCTTCACGCCGCAGAAGCAGAGACCGCGCATGCCTGCACTTCGGACGGAAGCCAAATGCGTTTCGGCCTGCAAAGACCAGCGCGGGAGGTGGTCGAGCCCCTGCGCACGTCGCCAGGCCTGCTCTTGTAAACGCCTCGTTTCGGCAGTATCCCCGTGGCAGGTGACAACGACGACGAGCGTGTTGGCAGGGGCAGCCGTGATGAGGACGTTGAGGTGGGCGTCGATCTGGCGGAGTGTCGTTTCGAGCTCAAACGGGTCGTCGAAAATTTCGTTGTTTTTTTCGTCGTTTTCGCCATTTTCGCAGCCGTCAAACAGCCGAGGAAGCGGAGGCTTCGCTGTTCCTTCTTTCTTCTCCGCCGCTTCGGCCGCCTCGGCGTACTTGACGATCAGGGCACGCTTGGCGTCTGCGTGGGCCTGCTGGAGCCTCGCCAGGCCCGTCAGCTGCGTCCAGACGAGGTTGACGCTCGTGTTTCCACCACCTCGGCTCCCTCCGCTCGCGACCTCCCTCGCCGCCCGCGATGCACGCTCGCCGTCGGTGCCCGCCGGAATCCCCGAGGCGCGACCCGAGACGTGCCTGTTGACAAACTCGGGCCTGTCGATGAGCGTGCACCTTTTCCCGGCGTCAGAAAGCACTTTCAAAAGCCTCTCCCCTCGCTGGTAGACCCCGCCGATGCCGCCCGCGCCGGCCATCGGCGTCGCGCCAAACGCGGGGCCCCTCGAAAACTTCAACAGCGCCAGGTCCATCGCCGCGCGAGCGTCATCGACCGAGTCGTGGTCTCCCTCCTGGATCGTGCGGCGCAGAAACTTGTACGACAGGTTGCGCAGGGCCGTTCGATAGGGCGGACCAGCAGGGTGAGGGTAAAGCACTCCCGTGTCGACGACGCGGGCGTGGAGCAGCCTCAGAGCGCGGAGGTCGTTCTCCAGGGCGTGGCCCACCAGCAGCGTCTCTGCGTGCACCAGCTCCAGGAGCATCTCCCTGGCGCGCTCCAGGGTGGTCTCCACCCCGGAGAGCTTCTCTGCCGTGATCCCGGAGAAGCGCGTGTGGTAGTTGAGGACTCGGCGGGCAGGGCGCACGAGCTCGTCGAGCAAGACGCTCCCGTCCGGCGCGACGGCGGAGACTCGCGCGAGCTCAAACCCTTCTTCTGTTTCGCACATCTCGCAGTCGATGGCGATGAGGTGCGGAGAAGAGGAGGGAGAAGGCTGCTGGTCAGTTGTAGGAGGAGGAGGAGGAGGAGGGGGAGGAGTGGTGGTGGTGGTGGTGGTCGTGGGACCGTCTTTCTTTTCTTGCTCCTCCTCCTTTCGCCCTTCCTCTTTCTTCTTCGGCCTCGTCGCCACAAACCCAGGGGGGCACAGCACGGCGCCGTCGGGCGTCACATGCGGCACCGGGTACTCCCTCGCCACCATGATGTCCCTCGTCAGCGTGTAGTGGTGCGGCGGAGGGAGGTGTGGCGGGTGGAAGGGCGCGCGAGGTGGGGGGCGCTGGTAGTGGTGCTGCGGCAAAAGCGAGGCTGGAGCTTTCGCGTCACCGTTGGCGGCGGCGGCAGCGGGAGAAGCGGCAGCGGCGGCAGCAACGGAGGAGGGAGCGTCTTTTACCCCTTCTCCTTCTCGCGCGTTGCTGGTCCCTGCCGCCGCCGCTCCGCTGCCAGCACCGCTACTGTTGCCTCCTCCTCCCCTGCCGCCGCGACCACCGCCACCGCCGCCGCCGTTGCCCTCGCCCTCCTCCCTCCTCCTCTTGGCGCGCTGCTGCCGCTGCAGCTGCTCGGGCGTCGCCGCTTTGGGGACGGAGAAGAGGAGGTCCATCGCCTGTGCGGGCCTCAGGTCCGGGATGCGAGCGATGCAGGACAGGGGATCTGCGAGGGCGGCCAGGGAAGGCAAGAGAGCTCGGGCGCGAGAAATGGAGGAAGGAGGAGGAGAAGGAGTAGCAGCAGCAGCAGAGGCAGCAGCAGCAGCAGCAGAGGCAGCAGCAGCAGCGCCGCCGTCGTCGTCGCTCTTCTCTTTCTCTCCGTCTCCCTTCTTCACTGGCCCCCATAGGCTCTCCCCGAGTCCCGGGACGGAGACCAGGAGCACGCGGTCTATCAGGGCCTTGTTCTGTCAAGTGAATGAGCAAAAGAGAGAGAGTGAGTTGGTGCGTGAAAGAGAGCGCAAAGCAGCGGAACGTCAGCGGCGGCGACGAGAGCAACTCTTCTTCTTTTTCCTCTTCTCCCTCCAAACTCTCTCTCCCTCACCTTGACAAACGCCCAACGCGGGCTCGACCCTTCGCCCAGGACCCACAGAACCAGATTCTGCACGTCCTCCAGCCTGATGGCCCGCTCGCGGCGCAGCTCGACGGAGGCCCGCGCGCCCTCGCCGTAGACCGCAGCCGCGAGCTGAGCGGAAGAGGTCGAGGTCGGTGTGACTGCCGCTGCTGCTGTCGTCGAAGCATCAACACCCGCCGTTGTCGTCGCCGCCGCCGTTGCCATCGCCTCGGCGAGCAGTTTCTTCTTCTTCGGCTTCTTCACTCGCCGCTCCCCGGTCCAAGCGAGAGCTATGGGAGGCGAGACGCCGTTGGCAGCGCCCTGTGTGTTTCGGAGAGAGAGAGAGAGGGAGAGAACAAGAGAAAGGTGAGCGCCAAAGAAAGCATTGAAAAAAAAGAAAGCTAGCCAGTAGAAAGAGCATTTGATGCTGCTTGTGAGCTCTCGTACCTCCTCGTGCCCTCCTCCCCTGCCGCTGGCATGAGGAGGCATATGATCACAAGCGACGACGTCGCCAGCCGGCGCCCGCTCGGCGCCCTGGCCTGACGCGTCCGTCATTTTGAGAGAGAGAGAGAGAGAGAGAGAGAGAGAGAGAGGAAAAAGAGAAAAATGAAAAAAACAGACTTTTCTCTTCACACTTTTTTCTTTTTCGGCGAAATCAACATCGATTTTCGGCGCTGTCCCTCTCTCTCTCTTCTTGGGGGGGACGCGTCCCCAATAATGCGTCTCGCGTCCCTCAAAGCATCTTCTGGAGCCGCCGACGTAGCCTTCGGAAGCTCTGAACCGCTGAAGCAGAAGCGCCGAGCGAGGACTGCCGCTGCTTTTCCTCTTGGTCGTCGTCGCCAACCACATCATCTCCGCTCGCTCCTTCGTTCGACCTCAACAGAGGCAGTAACGACAGCTTGGACGTCGCCCTCCTTGCTCGCCGTCGACGACATGCTCTCCGCGGGCAAGGCCCACGACCCGGAGCTGGTAGCGCACGAGGACCACCTCAGGTACCGCACGGAGCAGTTTGCTCGCACTCTGAGGGCACTGGAGGAGTCCGAGGGCTCGCTCGAGGCCTTTGCCGACGGCGCCAAGAGGTTTGGGCTTGTGCGCGAGGCCGGCGGGAAGGCCGAGACGACCTTCCGGGAGTGGGCACCCGCCGCCGTGGAAGCCCTGCTCCTCGCGGACTTCAACGGCTGGAAGGGCACGCCGCTGCAGAGGGACCGGTACGGCGTCTGGTCTGCTGTTCTTCCCGACCTCGACAACGGAAGGCCGGCGATCGCCCACGGCCAGCGCTACCGCCTCAGGCTCCGGCACCCGGGAGGGTGGTGGGTCGACGTGATCCCGGCCTGGGCCAAGCGGTGCGTGCTCCGGGACGCCAACGTGATGGGCTCGAGGTTCGACGCCGAGCACTGGAGCCCCGAGAGAGACTACGAGTGGCAAAACCCCAGGCCCAAGCCGATGGCGAGGGAGACAAAGAAAGCTTATTCCTCTTCTCCTTCTCGGTACCCTCCGCCGTCGCTCCGGATCTACGAGGCCCACGTCGGCATGTCCTCAGAGGCACCCCAAGTCGCTTCGTACAATTATTTCGCCGAGGAGGTCCTGCCGAGGATCGCGGCGGCGGGTTACAACGCGGTCCAGCTGATGGCCGTCGCCGAGCACGCCTACTACGGCTCCTTTGGCTACCACGTCACTTCTCCGTTCGCGGTTTCCTCACGCTGCGGCACCCCCGACGACCTCAAAAGGCTCGTCGACGTCGCTCACGGATTAGGACTTTTGGTGATCCTCGACGTCGTGCACAGCCACGCGAGCTCGAACGAGGAGGACGGGATCGCAGGGCTCGACCTCGGCGGGGAGACCGCCAACGGGCAGAAGCAGCAGCAGTCTGCCATCACCGACCCGGCCGCTTCGTATTTTGCGCAGGGCGCGGCGGGAAGGCACGACGCGTGGGACTCGAGGCTGTTCGCGTACGGGAACTGGGAGACGCTCCGGTACCTCTTGTCCAATTTGAAGTTTTGGGTCGAGGAGTTCCGCTTCGACGGGTTCCGCTTCGACGGCGTGACCTCGATGCTTTACCACCACCACGGCCTCGGGGTCGCGTTCGAGGGCGGTAAGTCGCAGTACTTCAGCCCTTCGACCAACGTCGACGCCGTCGTCTTCCTGATGCTGGCGAACGCGCTGCTGCACCGCCTGCTTCCGGGGGGCCTCCGCGAGGGCGGCGCGATCTCGATCGCCGAGGACGTCTCCGGCATGCCGGGACTCTGCCGGCCCGTCTCTGCCGGCGGGGTCGGCTTTGACGCTCGACTCGGGATGGGTTTGCCTGATTTGTGGGCCAGGCTGCTGGGGAGCATCGACGACAGCGGCGGCGGCGGGACCCCGGACGAGAAGTGGGACCCTGCCGCGATCGTCGCCGCGCTCTGCAACCGCGGCCGCGGCGAGCCGACGATCTCGTACGTCGAGAGCCACGACCAGAGCCTGGTCGGGGACGTGCCCGTGGCGTGGAGGCTGATGGGAGGGAAGATGTACGACTCGATGGCGATCGACTTCGAGGAGAGGGAGGTCGAAGAGGAAGGTAGCGGAAACGGAAACGGAGGAGCGAGCGCAGGCGGCGAGAAGAAGAAGAACGGCGCACCTCGTCGAAAGCAGCTCGTCCCCGTGCCCCCCAAGGACCACACGATCGCCCGCGGCCTCGCCCTCCACAAGGTCATCCGGGCCCTGACGGCGTCCCTGGGCGGCGACGCCGGCTGGCTCAGCTTCATGGGCAACGAGTTCGGCCACCCGGAGTGGGTCGACTTCCCCCGCGACGGCAACGGCTGGTCGCACGACAAGGCCCGGAGGCAGTGGTCGCTCGCCGACCCTTCGAGGAACCTCCGCTACTCGCAACTGGGAGGCTGGGACCGGCTGCTGATGGAACTCGACGAGGAGTACGGGTTCATGGGCGCCGAGCACCTGCTGGTGAGCCACGCCGGCGTCGGCATCGGCGGGAACCAGGAGACCACGAAGAGGGACCAGGTCGTCGTCGCCGAGCGCGGCCCCCTGGTCTTCGTCTTCAACCTGTCGCCCAGCGTCGACCACGCCGGCTACAAGATCGGCGTGCCCGACGGAGGGAAGTACCGCGTCGTGGCGGACTCCGACGCCGCCGAGTTCGGAGGGAGAGGGCTGCTCGGGTGGAGGTGGAACCGCGGAGGAGGCGGGGAAACCTCGCCGCCGTCGTCGTGTTCCGGCGGAGGAGAGTACTTCTCAAACCCGGAGGGCGTCCCTGGGCTCGCTGAGACCAACTTCAACAACAGGGCGCACTCTATCTTGGTCGGGAGCCCCGCGAGGAGCGCCGTGGTGTACGCGAGGGTGGTGGAGGAAGAGGCGGCGGAGAAGGTAGAGGGCGGGAAGGAGAAGAGAGGAGGAGGGTGAGAGTGAGAGAGAGAAGACGAAGAGAGAGAGAGAGAGAGAGAGAGAGAGAGAGAGAGAGAGAGAGAGAGAGAGAGGCGAGGGAAAGCGAAGAAAAAGTGGAAAAGGCCAAGGTTTTGAAAAAAGGGCGCTGAAAGCGTCGGCAGAAGATAGTTTCGAGCTCACTTTTTTTCCTCTTTTTCTTTTCTTCTTTTCAAGGGAGCCAAAGGGGGGGCAAGCGCTTTTATTCCCTCCATTCTTTTCCGCGTCATGCGCACCTCTGCCACAGGCGCCTCCGTCAGGGGGTGCGCGGTCCCGCGCAGAACGCAGCAGCAGCGACTTTTGCCTCGGTCTGAGATCGTCGACCCAAAGGCGATGATCTCGTCCCCGGCCGTCTCTCGCCGCCGCTCGACCGTCATCGTCGCCGCCGCCTCCTCGTCCCCAGCCAAGACGAAGACGGCGGCCGCGTCCACCAAGCGGTCGACCAAGAGCTCTCCTACGCCCTCGAGCCCGGATTTTGGCGCCGCGAAGCACGTGTTCCGGGAAAGCGACGGGGGCATCGTCCGCGTGAGCGTCGTCCGCCGTCGAAGCTCCCCTTCGTCACCGTCTTCTCCTTCTTCCTCTTCGTCTTCGCCCAGCGGCGACGTCTTCCAGGTCTCGGTCGAGGTCCGGCTCCTCCACCGAGACGAGCCTCCCCCCGTCCTCGCCTGGGGCACCTACCGCGCCGCGCCGGGGGTCTGGAAGGCTCCGAGCCCGCTTCCGGCCGGGGCGACAGCAGACCCGGCGACCGGAGGCGCCCGCACGGAGTTTGTCGCCGGCAGCAGCGACGGCGGCGGCGGCTCTGGGCAGGCGACGGCGACCCTGGAGCTCCCGGCCCGCTCGGCGCCCGTGTCGCTCGCGTTCTTCCTCGACCGCGTCGGGGAGGGAGCCGCGCCGTCGTCGTCTTCTCTGTCTTCTTCTTCTCCCGCTCGTCGCCGGCATGCGGTCCCGATCGGCATGGGCGTGGGCTCCGCCGCGCGCCCGGGGGCCTCGCTCGCCCCTGCGTCCCCGGCGACGCTCGCGTCGTCCGCGACGGCCGCGGGCACCTCGGTCAACTTCTGCGTGACCTCCCGCCACGCCGCGTCGATGTCGCTCGTGCTGGCTCGCCTCAGGCCCGACGGAGGAGGCGGCGCGGGAGGAGGAGGGCGAGAGGAGGAGGAGGAAGCCGCGGCGACGGCGACGGCGACCGGGGAGGTGGCCCCCGGCGCGTCGGCGCCCGTCTGGCGAGCGGCCTCGGCCCTCGAGATCGCGCTCTCCCCGGGGCTCCACCGCAGCGGCGACGCGTGGCACGTCCGCGTCGACGGCCTGACCGACCTCTCGACGCTGGCCTGGGGCTGGCGCGCCGGGGGCGAGCTGGTCTCCGACGCCGGGAGCAGGTTCTCCCCCGGGCAGGTGATGCTCGACCCGTTTGCGAGGGCGGCGGCATGGGCGAGGCTGCCCGAGGGGGTCAACGTCGCCCCGCCGAGGGCCGGCGCGCGCGAGCTCGACCCGCTGGAGGAGCCCCCGGCGCTGCTCGGGTGCTTGGGGTCGCTGGCGGCCGCTCCGGAGGAGGACGGCGACGAGGAAGAGGCGCAGGAGGAGCTCCGGGGGCTGCAGCGCCAAGCTCGCCGCCGCCGCCGCCGCCGCGACGACAGGACGGCCGTCCTGGAGGTCGACCCGCGCTCCGCTCGCTCGATCGCCTTCTCGCCCGCCGTCCCCGAGGAGCACCGGGGGAAGCTCTTCGGCATCATCGACGCGATCGACGCCTCCCCCCCGGCGCTGTTCGGCGGCGGCGGCAGGGGGGGGATCACGGCGGTCCTGCTGCGCGGCCCCGCCTCGGTCGCGGTGCCCAGCCCGGCCGCCGGCGCGCCGTTCGCGCCGGTCTCGCTGCTGGCGCCGGACCCCTCGCTGGCGGTCGACGGCCGCCGGGACCTCATGGCGGCGTCGAGGGAGCTGCGGGAGTTTGTCGAAGCCCTGCACGCGCGCGGGATCGACGCCTACGCGTCGCTGGAGGTCTGCTTCACCGGCGAGTCGGAGAGCAGCGGCGGCTCTGGCGGAAGCGGCGGCGTCCCCGACGGCGAAGAGGGCCGCGCGGCGGCGGCGGCGGCGGCGGCGACCTCTTCGACCCCCCCCCCCTCCTCCTCCTCCTCCTCCTCCTCCTCCTCCTCCCTCACGGGCCGCGCCTTCTCCCTGCGGGGCCTCGACGCCGCCACCTACTACAAGCCTGGGACGCGCGTGCTCGACTCGGGCGCGCCCGCGACGCGCGCGCTCGCCGTAGAGGCCGCGAGGCACCTGCACCTCGCCTTCGGCTTCGACGGCATCCAGCTGAGCCACGCCGAGGCGACGGCCGCGGACTCGGCGGGCGCCGTCCTCGACTCGCCCCCTCTGCCCGAGGCCCTGGCCCTCGACCCGATCCTCAGGAGTCGCGTGCGCCTGTTCGCGTCCGCGGCCGACGAGAGGCTGCTCCCGCGGTCCGGAGTCCGCGGGTTCCCCCACTGGGCCGTCTGGGGCGAGCGCACCTGGAGGAGCGCGCGCGACATCTCGAGGCTGATGCTCGAGGGCGACGCGCTGGCCGCCTCCGGCCTCGCGACGAGGGCGGCGGGCTCGCCCGACCTGACCTCCCCCGCCTGGGGGGCCAGGGACGGCGAGGGGGCGCCCGTCCCCGGGAACCTGGCGGCGGGGAGGCCCAGGGCCGCCGTGCTCAACGCGGTGGTCGCGCCCGAGCTCAGCGGCGGCGGCGGCGACGGCGGCGGCGGCGGCAGCAGCGGCCTCGAGGCCGCGGTCTCGAGGGCCGTGCCCCCCGGGGCGGCCCCGCCCGGCGAGAGGGACGCGCTCGCCAAGGCGCTCCTGGTGGCCGGCGTGATGTTCCGCGGGACGCCCCTGATCCCGGAGGAGGCGGCGCTGCTCTCTCCTCCCCCCGCCGGCGCCGGCGGCGCCGGCGGCGGCGTCTTTGTCGGCGCGCGCTTCCTCGAGAGCCTGCTCGCCGTGAGGAGCAGGCACGCGGCCGCCCTGGCCCCGAGAGAGGACGGCGGGTCTGTCGGCCTGGGCGCGAGCGGCAGCGAGGACAAGGGCGAGAGGGACAGCAGCGTGGCTGCCTCCTCGCCTCTCGACGACGGCAGCGAGGGAGAGCGCGAGGGCAGCGAGGGGGGCAGCGAGATGAGCCTCGCGTCGGTCGCCTCGGTCACGTCGACCCCGGGACCCGGCAGCCCCCCGCCGCGCCCGACGCGCTCGTACGACTCCAGCTGGGACACGGACGACGGCGGCGGCGGCGGCCCTTCTTCTTCAAGGAAGAAGGCTCAGCAGCGGTCAGCGCCGATCCCGGCGATCAGGTGGCACGGCGCGCACGCCGCGGCGCAGCCCGACTGGGACGGCGCCCGCGCAGGCTGGGGCGAGTGGGGGGCCTCTGTCATCGCGTGGTCGATCGTCCACGGTGGCGGGAGCGGCGGCGGTCGAGCCGGTCCTCCTTCTTCGACCCCCCATCATGCGAGCTCCGGGATCTACGTCGCGCTCAACCCCTGCGGCGGCCCCGTGGCCCTGACGCTGCCGCCTCCTCCCTCGGGCAGTGGCGGCTGGAGCCGCGCGATAGACACCTCGCTGGCCGCGCCCGACGACGCCGCGCCCGCAGCCTCGATCCTGGGAGGAGGCGGGGCAGGAGCCGGGGAAGGGGGAGAAGGGGCGCCGCCCCCCTCCTTGCTCGTGCTGGGCTCGAGCGACTACGAGCTCGGTGCTCGGTCGGCGCTCGTGCTGATCGCCGAGCCGAAGACTCTCAGAGGTGGATTGAGGAGGTAGAAAGAGAGAGAGAGAGAGAGAGAGAGGGAGAGAGAAACAGAGAAAGAAGAGAGAGAGAGAGAGAGAGAGAGAGAGAGAGAAACAGAGAAAGAAGAGAGAGAGTTTTTTTTTTCGGTTCATCTTCATTCTTTTGTTAATTTCAATATTCGTTTTCTTCTTCTTCAAGTTGTGCTGCTCTCTCAAAGCCCGTCGTCTTCCTTGCGCAGGTACTCCCCGACGTCGCTCTGGTGGAACGCTACGATGCCAGACGGGTCCAGCCTGCGGCAGTCGGCCGTTGATTTGGCCGCGACGCCGAAGCCCAGGGGGACGTCGGCCATGTTGAGCACGACGACGCCGCTGTACGCGGGCGTGGCCTCGGTGATGCGGCCGAGGCCGGACTTGAGGACGTGGTTGCCGTAGAGGAACTGCATCTCGGCCGAAGGCTTGAGCCAGATCTAGGAGAGAGAGAGTTTGTGAGTTTTTCGAGTGGCGAGAATTTTTGCGAGGGTTAGCTTGGGAAAAAGGCAAATCCAAACTTTTAGCAACTTAAGTTGAGAAAAACAAAATCCGACTTCGACAAATACTGCTCCTCTGATCGTTCTCTCTCGTGCTTGTGCAACACGGATCTGCAGCACACACACACAAAAAAACACAGCAGCGTGCGCGAGAGCATGAATGCATAAAAGAGAGAGAGAGAGAGAGGAAACAAAAAACTCCCCCCTACCTTGTATTTCGCGTGCTGCGCCAGCAGGTCAAGCGCGCCGACCGTCAGCCTGAACTTGCCGCTGTGCGTGAGCCTGCCGACGGCCGTGCCCAGGTGGACGAGCTTGTCCCTCGAGACGCTGGTCGCGCGCCGCATCAGCGACGCGCGGACGTAGTAGACGCGGTTGCGGTGCAGGCGGAACACAAAGGCGCTCTCCTCGCTGTTCGCGGAAGAGGTCGAGGCGGCGGCGGCGCCGTCATCATCGGTGCGCGAGGGGGCCTCGACGAGCCTGCGGATGTTTTTGCCGATGTACTTGTGCAGCTTCTCGAAGACGGCCTTGGTCTCCTGTGCGTCGTGTGCGTGTAATTGGGGAAGAGAGGGTCGAAGAGGAAGAGAGGAGACGTGAGAGAGCGGGGAGGGAGGAGAGAAGCATTCGTCTCGACGGACTTGCAGCATCTAGCCGCCGGCGGCGGCATGCGTCGTACAAACGTTCGCTTTTTTCTAACTCGCCCAGCCGCTCCTCTTAAAAAGGGGCTTCTCTTTCGCACAAGAGGCGCGAGCGGCAAATCGAGCCTACGAGTCGTACCTCCTCGGTGAGCGGGCGCATCGTGCGAAAAAGAGGAAAGGAGAAAAGAGTCAGCGTTTGTTTCAGCGAAAAGAGAAGCGAGGAGTGACTGCGAGATTGTCGCTGCTCGAAACGGTTGGATTTTTTTTGCATCGCTACTTGACTTCAAAACCTCTCTCTCTCGAACACGCCCCCTTTCCCTCGAACGCCCTCTTTCTCACACACACTCGCAATCAAACACTCCACGATGCCCGCTCTCGCGACCTCCGCCGCCGCAGCCAGGTGCACCCTCGGATCCCTCCTCGCGGCGCGGAGGGCGGCAGTCTCTGCCTTGCCCTCCTCTCCTTCTTCGCCGGCGACGACGACGAGGGCGATCCAATCGATGGCGGCGATGAATGCACAGCCCTGGGGCGCTTCCGGCTCCGAGACCCTTGCGTCTTCTCCTCTGCGCCGCCGCGAGGCTCGCCGCTCGGTCGCAACGCAAGCTCTGACGGTAAGAAAGAGATGGGAAAAAATCGGCATTGGCTCTAAGGAAGCTGCGAGATTTTCTTTCTTCGTTCGTTCGGAAACTCACATGGCTCTCCAACTCTCTCTCTCACTCTCTCTCTCTCTCTCTCTCTCCTTCTCTCTCTCTCTCTCTCTCTCTCCCTCGTCTCTCCAACTTCGACCACTTCGAGAAAACACCACCACCACCACCACCACCAACAACATTAACAACAGGCCGATGACATCCGCTCCAAGAACGCCGACAACCCCGTCATCGTCTACTCCAAGACCTACTGCCCCTACTGCGCCGAAGTGAAAGGCCTGTTCACCAAACTCAACGTC
>Ga0315289_10001392_pt1 | contig 37554 bp, 26 predicted proteins | sample YL17G11_40_MG_FD_203452 | JGI IMG/M metagenome (GOLD analysis project Ga0315289, IMG submission 203452) | Sediment microbial communities from Yellowstone Lake, YNP, Wyoming, USA - YL17G11_40 | ecosystem: Environmental > Aquatic > Freshwater > Lake > Sediment | place: USA: Wyoming | collected...
AAGCTAAAGCATGCTGATAGGGTTCAGCGCCATAGCTTGCTTCAGCATGCTTCATGAATGCGTTAGCCTGATGTTTTAGCATCAGGCGGGAATCGGCGGTTGCTATAGGCTTTTTGAACAATCCCAATTCCAACATCGAAGTTGACTGCATGCCGGGCGCTTACTATACTGTAAGCGGCAATCTATTCTCTTCTTAGCGTTACCTTAAACCGTGAAAGGGCAGTAACGTGCCAATAAGGCTTCTCGTCGGCCCGGCCGGATGCGGCAAGACCAGCCGCGCGCTCGAGATATTCAAGCAATTCACTCCATCGGAACACCAGGATTCCGTGCGACTCATCGCGCCCACGTTGTTTCACGTCCTGGAGATTCGCCGCGTGCTTCTTTCCGATCCCGAATTCCCCGGTCTGCTGGGCGATCCCATTTGCACCTTCTACGAGCTGGCGCGCGGCATCCTGGCTCAAACGGAGCGCGTGAAGTGCATCTCCGAGACGCAGAAACTCCTCATTCTCAAGGAAATCATCATCACGGCTCCGAACGGCTACTTTGACGGCGTCCGGGAGCGCCCGAATTTCGCAGAAGCGCTCGGCGGAGCGATCCGCACTTTGAAAGCAGCGGCTATCGGCCCGGATCACCTTCGACACGCGGTACAGTCCGCGGACGCCCGGCTTCCCGAAAGCTCCAAATGCAAGATTCTGGACCTGGCGCGGCTCTACCAGTCGTATCAGGACGCGCTGGCTGCCGGAGGCGCAGACGACCGGGATGGGATCATGTGGCGCGCGCTCGAAGTTGCAAGGGGCAATCCCGATTTGCTGCGGGCGTTCAAGCACATCATACTCGATGGATTTCCGAGCCTGAATCCCATCCAGCGGGAGCTTGTTCGCCTCTTCGCGGAGCACTCCGGCAAGGTGATATTCGCCCTGGACTATGAGGAGAACCGGCCGGAAGTCTTCTCGCATGTCGAGCCGACCTTCCGCTTCCTCATAGAACTCCCGGGCGCATCGGTGGAGCACCTGTCTCCGGGGATCGGCACATCCCTGGGCCACGTGCGCGCGCATCTTTTCGCCGCGAATCCGCCCCGAATCGAGCCGGACCATTCGGTGGCTGTGCTGGCGGGCGCAACTCCGGCTGTGGAGATCGAGCTGGTCGCGCGGGAGATCAAGCGGCTCGTCCGGGAGCAGGGCCGCCGGTTCAGCGATTTTGCCATTGTCTCCCGCGATGTCGAATCCTACCGCCGGACGGTTGCGGACATTTTCGGGCGATATGGTATCCCGCTCGCCGCACACAGCCGTCCGCTGTCGGAGAATGCGCTGGCCCAGACGGTGCTTCTCTCCCTGGGGATCGCTTCCACGCAGGACGGGACGCTGGAAGCCCGCGCTCGCACGCCGTCCACCATCGAGGAGGCGCTCAAGACCGGCGGAGCCAGGCACTTAGCCCAGGCTGTTGAGAGCCTAGTCGCAGGCTTCCGATGGCGGGAAGACGGCCGGCTTCTCCAGGAGGATTTCGCTGCTCGCAGAGCGATCCAGGGCATCATGGCCGAGATAATTGCAGGCGAGGAACTGCTGGGAAGGGAGATCGGTCCCGGCGAGTTCGCAGCCATGCTCGAATCGGGTATTCGTACCGGGCGGTATCGCACCTTTGCGAGCAGCGCTGATGGAATCTCGCTGCTGGACGCTGGTCTTCTGAGGGGGCAAAAGTTTCCTGTCGCCTTCATCGTCGGCCTGCTTGAGAGGGTATTTCCTCGCCAGGCGCGCGAAGATCCATTCCTCCGAGACGATGAGCGCGAGGCCCTCAATCTCCATCTGCCGCATGAACTGGGCCTGCGGGCGCACGACCGGGATCACGAGCGATATCTGTTCCACACGGCGGTCGGCAGCACTCGGGACTATCTGTATCTCTGCTATCCGGCGGCGGGCGTTTCGGGGCATGAGAGCCTGCCGTCTCATTATCTGCATGAAATCGAGAGGCTTTTCGCCGGGCCGCTTTGGCGGATCGCCTGCGACTACGACGGAGTCATCCCGCCCGTCGAGCAGGCCGAAACCATGGAAGCCCTGGCAGCGAGCGTTGTCCTCGACTGTTGTGCCGCCAGGGATGAGCGGCGACAGGACATCGCCGCCGCAGCGTACAACCTTCTGCTGGAAGCCGGCCTGCTGTGCCCCGATGCCTTCGAGCGGCTATCGAAGCGCGAGGCCGAGCCTCCAGACGAGGACTCAGCTCCCGGCGGCATGCTGTCGGCGGAGGAGTAACCCGGCTCAGCGGGAGCTTCGCCCTCCCGTTGTCGCGATATGCGACATCTTGGGATCTGGGAATAGGTGTTGAGATGCCAATATTGGCAAAAGACGAAAAGAAGGCAATCGCTGCGCTGAACAGGTCGGTCTCCGTATCCTGCGGAGCCGGAAGGACGGACATCCTGGTTCAGCGGTTTTGCCGCATTGTGGAGCAGGGCCGGGCCTCCGCCGATGAAATCCTGGTGCTCGTCCCTACCGAAAGGGCGGCAAGGGAGATCAGGGACGGCATCGTGCGGCGGCTCGGTAACCAGGCGGTCGAGTCTGCGCACATCATGACCATCCACGGATTCTGCAGCCGGGTTCTGCACGAGAACGCCTTCGAGGCAGGGATTGACCCCCGCTTTTCGGTGCTCACGGACGCCAGGCAGCGCGTCACGGCAAGCCGGGCGCTGGCCGAGGCGGTCGAGGCCGGGCGGAACGATCCAGCAGTCCTCCAAGGGCTGGAGGCCGACATCGTCAGGGACGCGGTTTTCTCCATCCACCGGCAAACTCGCAGCCGGGGGTGCGAGCCGTCCGAATTGATGCCGCCCGTCAACGACCCGGCGCCGTTCCTTGAGACATTCGAGCGATGCTACAGCGAACTCGCTGCATTGGCCGAGACTCCCGATTATTGGCTTGAAGAGGTAATTAACCGCACCGCACCGGGACTGGCCGGAACGCTGGAATCCGCCGGGCGATTGGCTTCCGCCCAAGATGGAACCCCATTTGATTGGAAAGACTTCCGGCGAGTTGGAAAATGCTGCACGGGATTCATGGCGCCGCGTGCCTCCCGCGAGATCAGGCAGCCGATCGAGGCGACCGGGAACGCGCTCGGCGATTTTCTTGCAGCCTGCCTCGATAGGGAGTCTTTTCGCTGCGCGAATCTGCTCCTCGATCTGGCTGCGGATTTCAGCGCTCGATATGCCTCGGCGAAGGCTCGGCTGTGCCTCCTGGACTACGATGACCTGCTGAGCAAGACCGAGGACCTGCTGCGCGGCAGCGACGGCCAGCCGACAGAGATAGCCCGCCGATATCGGGACAAGTTCAAGTTCGTCATGCTGGTGGAGTCCCAGGACGCAGGCCGTTTCGATAGGCAAATCCTCGATGCCGTTTCGCGAGAGCACAACGTCTTCACCATCGGGGGCGGCCAGGCCGGACCAAGGCGGGCGCTCTCAATTGCTCTCCAGGAGAGCTTTTCCGGCCGCCGGGGGATCGGCGACTTCATCAACTGGTTCTTCGGCAAAGTATGGGGAGAGGACTCCGATGCCGATTATGCCGGGCTGAAATGCACCGGCCGCTTTGGGGCTAAGTCCGAGCCGGACGTCGAGATCATCCTCGTCCCCAAGCTCTACAAGGCATCCCCTGAGGAAGTATACGCCGATTATGGGCGTCTGAACGAAGCGAGAGCGATCGCACACAGGATTCTGGAGATCGCCGGCTGTGCAGGGGACAGCCCGCTTTTCCACACAAAGGAAGGCCGCGCCGGTCAGCCGATTCGGTTCAGCGATATCGTCGTACTCCTGCGCTCGATGGCCGACGTGGATGTCTACGAAAGAATTCTGGAGGAGCACGGGATCGGAGTCCGCGTCATAGGCGAGCGAGCATTCTCCCCGGCCTGCGAGGTCCAGGATGTCCTCTGCCTGCTCCAAGTCGCGGACAACCCGCTGGACGACACCGTGATGGCCGCTGTTCTCCGGTCGCCCTTTGCGGGTGTATCGGAAGACGCTCTCACCCGGCTTCGCGGCGACCAGGCTTCTCCACTGAACGGAGGTTCCGGGAGGCTCCGGCACGCTCTCAACCGGCTCGACGATATCCCCGATCTGGGCGAGGCCGACCGCTCCAGGCTGCGCACCGTCCGCGGCTTGATTGACGAGCTTCTCGACATTCGGTCCCGCGGCGGGCTAATGGATGTACTCGACTTCGCCCTGGAGAGGTCGGGGTTCGCATTGCAACTCCTGGCGATGAAGGACGGGAAGCGGAGGTATGCGAACATCCGCAGGCTCCGCGAAATCGCGGGAGAGCTTCAGGCGCGCGGCCTTTCGGATTTCATCGCGCACGTGCGGGAGATGGAACGCCTGGCTGCGCACCAGATGGAGCTGGTTGCCGAGGAGGACGTCGTGCGGATAACCACTATCCGCAGAGCCAGGGATATCCGGTCGCCGGTTGTCTTTGTGGCCGATATGTCGCGGAGGCTGCATCCCAGGCACGGGCCTTTCGTGCTCGATAGGGACTGGGGTATGGCCGTCCAGGTCAGGAATCCGCTCACAGGCGTGCTTGAGACCCCGCTCTCCCACCGTGAAATCTTCGAGCGGGTGCAGGATCGCGCCGTGTCGGAGGCAAAACGCCTGCTGCACCTGGCAATGACCCGCGCCGGGGAGCATCTGATCCTGGCAGGCTCCAGCGATCTCAGAGGGGATTTCAGGTCAACCTATCGGGAAACCGTCTCATGGTTAGGGTGGCTGGAGAAGGCGCTCGAACTGGGCCCCGGTTCGCCGGAAGGTGAGCTAATCGCCGGCCGCTCCCGCGTTATGTTCGGGTGCAGCCCGCCTGAGCCGACGAAAGTCTCGCCGCTTTCGGATTCTCCAACGCTGGCGGAGAGATTTGCCGCCGAGTTGCAGGAAGGCCGCCCGATCGAGTCCGCCGTGGCGGACCCGGAGGCGCTGGCGACGGCGAAGAACGTGGTTGCCCGCTGCCTGAGCATCGAGCCGCCGGTTTCTCACGCCATTTCCAGGTTCTCAGTCAGCCGGATTCTGGATTACCTCGAATGTCCCGCGAGATACCGCCTGATGCATATCATCGGCATGCCGGAAGAGAGCGCCGAGCCGCCGGAAGAAGCGGAGGAAGTGGAAGTCGCCGCCGCCGACCTGGGCCATCTGGTACACCGCTTGCTGGCGTCCCTGGATTTCTCTCAGGATGTTGAGCCGCAGATCCAGGCGCTCGTTGCTGAAGCCGACGAGCCGCTCCGAGTGCAGGCCCTGCCGCTTCTCGAAAGGTTCGCCGCCAGCCATTGGCGCCGGGATTTGCGCGCATCGGACAGGATACTCAAGGAGACGCCCTTCGAGCTGGCGATTGATGGCAAAGTGCTGGCCGGGCGCATGGATGTCATCTACCGAGGCGCCGATGGGTGGACTATCCTGGATTACAAGACCGGACGCGCGGAGACCAGGGAGCGGTACGAGCTTCAAGTCGGGATGTACGCCTACGCCGCGAACCGGCTGTTGGGGGAGATGCCCGCCCGCGCCGGCCTCGTCCTTCTATCCACCGGCGAGGAGTGGATGCAGGACACATCCGACGGCTCGGCGGCACGTCTGGCGCTTGGGAAGATAAGCGAAGTCATTGCAGCCATCAAGGCCGGGAAATTCGAGCCGAAGCCCAGCAAGGCCTGCGAATGGTGCTCCCTCGCCGCCCACTGCGGCAAACCGGGCATCACCAAAGGTGGCAGTCCTTAAAGGAACAGGTAAGGGTTTCAATTTTCAGGTTGGCTGGATGCTGGAAGTTGGACGTTGGACGTCTCCGCTGCGGCGGATCGCCCTCCCATACAACCCACGGGATCCAAAGCGGAGCCAGCGTTTCTTAACAGTCCCACATTGGATGCTGACGGCTGACTGCTAGCGGCTGACTGCTGATCCCTATCCAACCATCACCGATGCGATGCCGTAGGCCGGGACTTTGACCGTCAGCACGTCGCCGAGCATCTTCGCATGTGCCTTCTGGAGCGGCCGCTCGAGGAGGTCGGTCTGCTTCGCCGGAGTGCCCGGCTTTACCAGGTCGGTGATCCTCACCTGCGCCTCGGTGTCCTTCCCCGCTATCTCGACGAGCCGAATAATCAGCGCGTCGGCGGATTCAGCCTTCTTCACAGCGGAGACGAGCACATTCGGCGTGAGGACTTCGACATAGCTCCTTTCCGGCGGGAGGCTTCCCTCCTGCACCGTGGCGCTCACAACCGCCATCGGCGAGTTGAACTCCTCGCCCGCGCGAGTTGCGGAAACGACATCGCATATCCCCTTATGCGGGATTACGGCGAACCTGATCTCGTGATCCCTGATCTCAGGGAGCGGGTCGGGATCGTAGCTCGACCTTATGAGCGTGAGCCGGAGAGTGTCGTCCACGCACGAATGGCCGTATTTCGAGTCGTTCACGAGCGTTATCCCGTGCTTGCCCTTTGCCGTGTCGCCCGAGAGGTCGGCCCACTTCAAGGCGGGCACTTCCTGCTCCGACTGCTCCCGAACCTGGCTGCCGAACGGAATCTCGTAGGTCGGGACGCCGTTCTTCACGTTGACCGGGAACGCCGCTTTGAGCATCGGGACGCCCGTCTCCGGTGTGCCGCGCTCCACCCAGCGGGTATTGAGCTTGAAATCCACCATCCGCGAGCCGGAGTTCAAGCCGATCTCCATCGAAATCGTGGAGTCGCGGTACTTGCGATTCACCCTGACGGCCACGCGGTTCGGGCCTTGCTGAACGACCTGGGCCTCCCCGCCGCTTGTGAGTTGGGCGGATTCCGGCGTCTGCCCGATGATCCACGCGGTCATGCCGTGATGGCTTTCCTGATATACCTCCAGGACGCCGAAGAGCTTGCCCTCCGGCACGCAGTCCCAGCCGGTTTCCTTGTCAATCAGATGCTTTATCGCGCCGGAGGGGAAGTCTATCTCCACCTTGAGGTACTCGTTTTCCATGACCCTGGGGGCGCCGGGATTCGGGAAGCAGACGCCGTATATGTTGCTAATCATCCGGCCGATTTCCGCGCCCTGGGCCTGTACCGGAGCGGGCGCATTGTCTATCGCATAGACTTTGTAACCCACGGCGGGGACATCCTCGGCCTTGAACGCGACGGTGGCGGAGTCGTGCGCCCAGTAATTGCCCCTCGCAACGACCTGGGCCTTGATTTCCCTGCCGTTCGAGTCCCGCGCAACTGCACGATCGTCCAAGACCTGCTTGTTCCACACCTTCGCGTAGACCAACTCCGACCTCGGCCACGGCTTTTGATTGTAGACCAGGATCGGCTCGGCATCCGGTGCGCCGGCGTTATAGGCAGCCACACCGCCCGGTATGCCGGGATCGCCCGCGCCGGCGCCCAGGCCGTCCCCCAGGCCGGAGCCCATCGCGCTCGACCCGGCGAGGGCCGCGCTCGCGGTGTTGACCTTCGCCGCGAGCCGCCTGAGTGCACGAGTACGGATTGACTCGGTCGTCGCCTGAATCTCCTGGAACAGGCCCTGCGCGTACTCGGAGGTCGCCTTGACCCCTGAGCCGGGGAGGATATCGTGGAAGTGGTTGAACAGCGCCCACCGCCAAGCCCTGCGGAGGAGGCAGCTCGGGTAATCCATGTCAACCGCCGCGCCGGCGATCACCGCGAGGGTTTCGGCCTCCGGAAGCGCGATCTCGCTCACGCGGTTCGCGTACTTGATGTTGCTCTGCGAGGTGTAGCAGCCCTCGAATATGAAATTGAGGTCGCTGTCCACGACCGGCAGTTCCGGATTCGCCTCCTCGACGGCGGAGAAGAAAGCATCCGTGGTGCTCGGCTTCAGGACGGGAAATATCGGCCACGTCGCTATGTCGGAAACCCGCCGGAGGTCGCGCCTGGTCGGGCCGCCGCCGTGGTCGCCGACGCCGTACATGCACAGGAAATCCTTCAGGCCTGTCTCCTTCGCAAATTCGATCATCGTTTCCACGATCTCAGGGTAAATAGGCCCGTTGTATCCGTGGCGATCCTTGTCGTTGAACGCCAGGACCTCGCATCCCTCCGGGGACCTCCACCTATAGAGCCATGGGCCGGGTCCGGTGCGCACGTGATAATAGCGGCTCACTCCTCCGCGGGTCAGGATTGACGGGAGCGTATGCGCATGGCCGAAGGTATCCGGAGACCAGTCAATTTTCACGTCCTCCGGTTCCAACCCCATGCTTTCCTTGAAATACTGCCGCGTGTAGAGAAGATGGCGGCAGAGTGATTCGCCGGAAACTATGTTCTTGTCGCCCTCGACCCACATACTCGCGGTGACTTCCCATCCTCCCTTTTTCACACGCCGCTTGATCGCCTCGAATATCTCCGGGTGATATTCCTGCATGGCGATATATGTGGACGCCTGGCTTTGCGAGAAGTGGAAATCGGGGAATTCATCCATCAGCTTGTCAACGGTTGCGAATGTGTCGCGGCTGACGCCGACCGTCTCCGGCCACGACCACATCCAGTTCATATCTATGTGGGCATGGCCGCAGCAGTGGATGGTATACTGCTTTGCGACCTCGCCGATCGGGGCCATAATCTCCTCGGCCTCGGCGACTACCGCCGCGAGGTCAACCGCTCCCCCGGCGGCGAGCCTGTCCTGCACGAGCCGCGCCGCCTTCAGCGCCAGCTTCTCCCACGGGCCCTTTTTGTCGGGATACAGCTCGACAAACCTCTGGGCGAAGCTGACCTCCGACCGTATGCGCTGCACGAGCGCAGTCGCACCTGACTCCGACTGAGCGATGCTCCGAAAAACCGCCTCTAACGATTCCGCTAACTTCATCTCCATGAACCCTTCCGATGTGTGATTTAACAATTGCCGAGTTATGTATTGGCGCTCCGGCGAACGCATTCCTCCGTGAAGATAGACGTAGACTAACATACGCCGTCGGATGGCCTGCCATCAGTCCCCTAATGGCATCTACTCCAGAAGCGAGCGGTCAGATAATGAGGAAGGAAACGATGGGGATTAAGGGCGAGAGAATCACCGTGAGCTTCATATTACGCATAGGGCCTACCTGGAGCAGGCCCTATGCGTTCGCGGTTCGTTTCGGGGCTTACAACTAAGGCTGCACTGTATACGGGCGCATCATCTCGTTATCCTCGTGCTCCAGAATGTGGCAGTGCCAGACGTAGCCAGGTGCGGCCGTGGCGTCGAAAGGATACGGCGTAACTGCAGCCGAACCTATGGGCGCAAACCTGACGATGATCCGGGTCACCTCGCCCGGGTTCATTCTGACAGTGTCCTTCCAACCCGCTTCATTTGCGGCTGGCGGAACGAGCCCCCTCTGCAAGTAGGGACCGACTGGCACAGGCGTGTAGGTAACCCCCGGAGGAACAGGAATGATGGGATTAGCCGCAGTGTAGGCTTTCAGATACTTGTTGACCTGGAATCCTCGGCGACTGAGGATTTGGAACTGCACCAAGTGCAGATGGATTGGGTGCGTGTCAGCCGTAAGGTTAATAATCTCCCAGGTCTCAGTGGAGCCGAGGGTCGGGTTCTCCGTTACCGGGGCATCCCACATCTTGCCGTCGAGGAACATAGCCAGCGGCCCGCCGGGACCTATGACCTCATTCAAGGTCAAAGTCCTGGTTGCCGCCGTCCCTGTCAGAGGCGTAATAGTGTTCAGTGTCGCCGGGATCACGCTGGTATCCGGAGCAGTGAGTAACACCACCTTGAAAAGCATAATCTGGCCGACCGTTCGGGGATCTGCGGGAGCCCCGCCCGGGAACGGCGCCTTCGCGTTATTGGCAAGTAGTATCTGAGTTCCTACCGCAAGGCCCGTGAAGTCAATAACTACATCAGCGCGCTCTCCCGGCGCGAGAAGTAGCTGGGTGACCTGCACCGGCGCGTTCAGGTAGCCGCCGTCGGTACCGATTTGGATGAATGGCTGCCCCGACGAGAGGCTCAGATTGTAGAAGCGGGCGTCCGAGCCGTTCAGCAGCCGGAAGCGGTACTTCCGCGGCTCCACATTCAAGTATGGCCAGATCTTGCCATTGACCAGGATGGTGTTCCCAAAGAACTCCGGAATCCAGAAGGGATGTATCAGTGGGTTGATGCCCAGATTCGGGTATATGAGCTGACCGTTCACGTCGAACATCCTATCCTGGATCACGATCGGGATCTCGTAGGCTCCACTGGGGAGGTTGGCGGGCTCATTGACTGGATCCCTGATCAGATAAAAGCCGGCCAAGCCCATGTAGACGTTCAGGCGTGTGATTCCCAGGGCATGGTCGTGATACCAGAGCGTGGTCGCCGGCTGATCGTTGGGATAGTCGTATATCTGCTTTACCCATCCCATGCCCTTTATCGCAAAACCAGGGGTAAACCAGGCGTCGGGATGACCATCGCTCGCCGCCTCGGTCTCGCCGCCGTGCAGGTGAACCACCGTGGGGATGGGACCCAGATACGGAGCGAAGGTAGGTCCAGTACCCAGCGGATCCGCCCAGTGAATCGTCTGGTCAACCGGCATAGGATGTATAACCCCACCGAGCCCGTTGGTCCACCTCACCTGGATTGGCACGCCCCTGGTTACATCGAATGTGGCGCCTGGATACGTAGCCGTGGCCTGGGTAGGCCCGTATCCCCACAGTATCGTGGGCTGGAGTTGGCTGTGGAGCTGCTGGCCGATCTGCCACACCCCCACTTCATAGTATGTGCCGCCGGGCGTTGTAGGCTGCATGACCCCCGGGGCTGGCAGGGGATCCTTGAATTTCATCAGTGTGCGTGGATCAAGCGGCACCTGTGCGAATACCAGCTCGGCAGCCGCTGCCATGACAACATAACCGATGACAAGCCATAGGAACACCGCCCTGGAGTTCAGCCTCCTTGCGATCCCGGCCGTCTTCCTGCAGCAACCCTCTACGAGCTTTGTTGAACCATCATCTTTCATGAGTTGACCTCCTTTGAGACGTTTTGAGGTAACAGACCTGACTTGCCGCGCTGCCCAGCTCATCCCACCAAGCCGTCTGCACCCCCTTCGCAGAAAGCACCCAGACAGTGCTCCCCACTATCTGGGTGCTTTGTACCCTCGACGTTTATCCGGAGAAACATTTCGGCCCTAAAAACCTGCACCTGCCGCCTGTTGCCATTAGCCCACAGTATGCCTCTGAGTGGTAGGGATCCGAACCCGTATCGGAATGCCGGATTTTGTGTTATGATAGAGGAAAGCACGAAGTGGGTGTCGAATTCAGTCGTATCTTTTGGTGGGGTGACCGATGGATATCCACAAGCTGAGAGAAGAGATTGACCAGATTGACCGGCAGGTGCTGGAGCTTCTAAACAAGCGGGCCAGGATCGCGCGCGAGATCGGCATGCAGAAGCAGAGAACCAAGAAGACTCTCTTTGTGCCGGAGCGCGAGAGCCAGGTGCTGGCAAGGCTGGCATCCACAAACAAAGGGCCACTTTCAGATACTGCGGTGCGTGCCATTTATCGCGAGATTATTTCCGCCTCGCGCGCGCTGGAAGAGCCGGTCGCCATCGCCTATTGGGGTCCGCCCGCTACGAATACCCACATGGCGAGCATCCAGAAATTCGGCTCGTCCTGCAACTTTATTCCCGTGGATACGATTCCGGACGTCTTCAGCGAAGTTGAAAAAGGACGCGCAAACTACGGTGTCGTGCCGATCGAAAACTCTACCGAGGGTGTGATAAATCACACTCTCGATACCTTTCTCGCTTCGAATTTGAAGATCTGCTCGGAGATTTATCTGCCGATCACGCACAACCTGCTGTCGCAGGCGGCGTCGCTGGCCGAGATTAAGCGCGTGTATTCCATTCCGACAGCGGTGGCGCAGTGCCGGAATTGGCTTCACGTCAATCTCCCGAGTGTAGAAGTCGTTGACGTCTCCACAACCGCGAAGGGCGCTCAGCTATGTACGGAAGAGCCGACATCCGCCGCGATCGCCACATCTCTGGCCGCCGAGATGTACGGCCTGGACATCCTTGCCGAGCGCATCGAGGACAACCCTCAGAACCGCACCCGCTTCCTCGTAGTCGGGTATACCGAGCCGACCCCCAGCGGGAAAGATAAGACTTCGGTGATGTTCTCAGTCCCTCACAAAGCCGGGGCGCTCTTCAAGGCTCTGAGCGTACTCGAGAAATACGACATCAATCTGACAATGATCGAATCCCGGCCGACGAAACTCACGCCGTGGGAGTATGTATTCTTCATCGACTGCCAGGGCCATGTGAAGGACCAGCCTATACAGAAGGCACTGGCGGCTTTAAAGGAGCATACTCTGTTTGTGACTGTGCTCGGCTCGTATCCCGAGGCGGAATAAAGCTATTGCGGATTTAGGGATACGGGTTCCAAGTTCCAGGTTCTCCAGCCTCCCCCATACTCCCACACACCCATACAATAGAAAGAGCTGGCCCGATATGGCTCAGGCCAGCTCTCTAGTTCGAGCTACTCCGTGCGCGCTACTCCTCGACCTCGGTCTCCGCCCTTTCCAGGAGCGTGCGATCTTCCCTTTTTACGATTTTGATCTTCTCGATGCGGCGACCGTCGGTCTTCTCAACGACGAGATCAACGCCGTCGTACTCTATCTTCTCGCCCTGCTGAGGCTGCCTCCCCAACAGCCCGAACACAAGGCCGCCAATGGTATCAAACTCCTCTTCAGGAAGAGCCAGGTTCATCTGCTCGTTTATCTCGTCTATAGGCGTGCGAGCGTCAACGATCATCGTGTTCTCATCTATAATCTCGACCAGCGGCTCCTCAACGTCGTACTCATCCATGATGTCACCGACGATCTCCTCCAGCAAGTCCTCGATGGTCACAAGGCCGGCGGTCCCTCCGTATTCGTCCACCACAATGGCCATTTGGATCTTGCTGCGCTTGAACTCGGCTAGCAGCTCGTCCACCTTCTTGTTCTCGGGGATAACGTACGGCGGGTGCATCAGCTCGCGTACGGTCACCTCGCGGCCGTTCTCATGAAGCGCCCGAAGCAGATCCTTTGCGTGGACGACGCCGACGATATTGTCAACATTCTCCTCGTAGACGGGAACCCTCGAGTGCCCGGCCTTCATGATGACCTCCAGAAGCTCATCAATGGTGGCATGCACTTCCACTGCCTTCATGTCGGTACGAGGGACCATGACCTTTCTGACGACGGTATCCGTGAACTCGAAGATGGAGTGGATCATCTCCTTCTCCTCTTCTTCGAGCACGCCCTCTTCCTCGCCGGCCTCGACGAGCATCTTCAGCTCCTCCTCTGTTAGGATCGGCGGCGCGAAGCTGGCGGTGCCGCCGAACGGCCTGACCAAAGCGTTGCTCGTCCACGTTATAAGCTTCACAAGCGGAGACGTGAGGTAGGAAAGGAGCATCAACGGACCTGCAGACCACAAGGCGATCCGCTCTGCATACTGCAAGGCCAGGCTTTTTGGGGAAATCTCGCCGATGACCAGGCTCAGGAAGCCGATGACCAATGTCACTAAGACAACCGCGATTGCGCCGGCGTTTCCCGCAATGACACCGACGGGCGCCTGCTGGAACAAATCGCCGAGGGGCTTAGCCAGGGTCACCGCACCCATAGCGGATGCGAAGAAGCCAACCAGTGTTACACCTATTTGAACTGTCGCGAGGAATCTCGTAGGGTCCTCAAGCAGCCTCTGGACGGTCCTTGCGCGGGGCACCCCTTCCTCGACCAACTGCCTTATTCTCGTCTTCCGCACCGATACGAGCGCGATCTCCGCCATGGCGAAGAAAGCATTCAACAGTATCAGCGCACCTATAAGCAATAAGCTCCAGGGTATCCCCAGCGATACGATTTGCAATAAACTGTTTGGATCACCTTCAGTATCCAATAATCAAAACACCCCCAAGTGTACGGGCAGGAAACGAGCTAATTTGTCCCATAGATCAGGGAACCAGTTGGGCAACCAATATACTGTGGCAGTGAGCAGCATTGCCAGCAGCGCCCCAGTGATGACCTCCTGTATGGAGTGTATCTTTGCTTCCACGCGGCTCTGTGCGATGAGAAGCGCCATTATAACACCGATGATAAACGCGATGCCGTTCCTTGAAACGAACAGGATCGTCGCGGCCAGGAAAAAGCCTGCGGCTGTATGGCCGCTTATAATGCCGCCTTTCAGCAGCTTGCCGCGAGAACCAAGTACTTTCGCTATTATTACCACAATCAACAGAACTATGGCCGATAGGATTACCTTCATGAGAACATCCGGATCCTCCGGATGCACGCCGGCGAACGACCCCAGGCTGGTGTCGCCCCCGATGGACAGCATTATCCCTACCAGTATTGCCGTCACCGTCGCGATGAGTACCGCCCCGGCAGCCGCGTCTTTCGCAAACTTAGCCAGCGGGTGGTAAGTCTGCGTCACCATATCCACCACTGCCTCGATGGCGGTATTGAACATTTCCGCGATGAGGACCAGCGAGACGACAAACATTATGATAAGGATGTCTCGCTTGCTCAAATCATACAGGAGAGCGACGAGAAGCACGAGCACCATAGTCACAAAATGGAACCGCATGTGCTTCTGCGTTCGGAATACGTCGAGTATGCCGTCTATCGCATACCTGAAGCTCTCCACCACCGATTTCGGGCGGACCGGCGGCTTAAGCTTCTCATAATCGTGAATCTCGGGTTCTTCGGTTTCTTTAAGTTGCTCTTCCATTTTCGATTCCGCCCAAGATAGCGCTCTCGCGTCGGCGCATCTCAGCCGCCCCGGCTTCCGTCTGATCGTCATAGCCTAAGAGATGGAGCACGCCGTGGACCGCGAGCAAGTCCAGCTCGTCCGCCGTGGAGTGCCCTCTTTCGGCGGCCTGCCTCTTCGCCGTCTCCACAGAGATCACGATGTCCCCAAGGGCGACCGGACCAACCTCTGCGCGCATGGGTTCGCCTTCGAGCTGGCTAAAGGCCAATACGTCTGTCGGGCGATCAACTCCTCTATATTCGCGATTCAGCTTTTGTATCTGCTCGTCGTTTGTAAGCACAATACTAATTTCGGCAGGCTTTTCGAAATACTCAACCCGTAGGGTTTTTTTGACCGCTTCGATCAGCCTTGTCCGGTCCACCGGCTCCTGCTGGCAGTTCCTTACCAGCACTTCCGTCTCCGCCACTCTTCTTAACCTCCGCAGCAGCCGGCTCAGGGTATTCGATCCGAGCATGGAGCATGCTCGTCAAAGACCTGACGAACGAATCCCTGATCCTGCTTATATCCTTAAACGTCAGCTCCGACTCATCAAGCTGGCCGTCCAGGAGTTTCTCCGAAATGATTCCTTCGACCAAGCTCTCGATCTGCCCCGGTGTGGGTTTGGACAGGCTACGTGAGGCGGCCTCCACTGCATCCGCCAGCATAAGCAGGGCAGCTTCCACGCTCTGGGGCTTCCGGCCCTCGTAGCGGAATTGCTGTTCCAGCGCCGACGAGCCTTCCGTCCCCTCGCCAGCCGCCTGGTGATAAAAATACCTGACAAGGCTGGTGCCGTGATGCTGGCTCATCAGCTCGCAGATCAGTGGCGTGAGTTTATACTCCTGCGCCAGATCCAGGCCGTCCTTTATATGCGATCTGATTACCAGAGCGCTCAGCGAAGGGTTCAGGTGATCGTGGACGTTCTCCACGTGCTGGTTTTCCACAAAGAAATGGGGGCGTTTCATCTTGCCCACATCATGGTAATAGGACGCAACGCGCACGAGAAGCGCATCCGCACTTATAACCTCCGCTGCTGTCGCTGCTATGTTTCCCACAAATACGCTGTGGCTATATGTGCCAGGCGCCTCCATCAGCAGACGTTTCAGTATGGGACTGTTAGTATCGGAAAGCTCCAACAAGCGGAGATGGGTGGTGATTCCGAATGGCTTTTCGAGCGCCGCGGCGCCTATCCAGAACAGCATGATGGAACCAAGCCCTCCCGCTACGGCCCACCCGGAGCCGGTCAGCAAGTCGGTGGCTGTATCGCCGCTGATCCTTCCTATCAGCCAAACCATCGCTAGATTTGCTGCGCATACCGCCAAGGCAGCTCGCATCAGGTCCGAACGATGGCGGATATCGGAAACCGCATAGATCGCTACGAGACTGCTTAGCAGCGCCGCCAGAGTCCATCGCAGCTCGTGATTCATGGCAAGGCCGGACGCAGAAGAAAGAAGCGCGACGACCAAAACCGCCACCTGCGGGCTAAGCAAGATCGCCGTCAGCATTCCCGCCGTGGATATCCAGATCATGGCGAAGTAGCCGAACTGCACCCCGCTGAGCGTCAATCCCAACATCGTGCCGCCTAATTTCAGCCCCAGGACGCTCAGGACCACAATCAGTGACAGCAGCAACAGAAGCTTCGTGGAAGTAAAAACCGCGCTATGATAGCGCGCCAGGTATATGATAACGAACGTGACCACACACCCTACCAGCAGGCTGATGCAAAGCACCGTCACATAATCCACCCGTGGGTGACGCAGGCCGAGAGCCATGAACTTATCTATATGTTGTGGCGTTACAAGCTCGCCTTTACATATCACTACATCGCCCAGCAATATCTGCCGATGCTGCTCTGGAACCAGCTTCCTTTCGCGTTCCTGGGCTTCCTTCGTCCCCTCCTGGTCGAGGATACGATTCGCCCGGATGAAACTGCTGCCCATCTCAGCGGCAGCGCTGGCGTACTTGCCACTGCCCAGGTGATTAGTCACACGGCGGCGAAACTCCGCACGGGCCCTTTGCACATCGTCGGTATCGTCGCGGATTTCGCGGTCCATAACCTCCTTAATAAGTCGCACACTAGAGGATTCGATCTCGCCAAATGCAGTGGCGTCGGCAGCCAAGAGGGCCTCGAGGGCATCGTCACTGAGGTCAAGACGGAGGTTGTGTTTGATGAAGTCCGCCTTCGCCGCCATTGAAGAGAGGCTCTCATCAGTTCTGGCGCGCCGAAGGATGTCGAAGACGTTCGCAACGGACTCGCCCGCTTCGGATGCCGCCTTCGGCACGATCCTGTATACCTTGTCCACCCCTTTGGCGGCTTCCTCCCGGAGCCGGTCCGTCTCGACTGTGTCAACGTACCGCACTGTCCTGTGGGCGTGTATCTCCTCCGGACTAACATCCCCCACCTGGAGGGATACTTTGTCGGGGAGAAGATGCATGGAGAGAAGAAACGAAAGGATCAGCACGGTGCCGATGCCAAGAGCCAAGCGGGGGCCTCGCCGGCGGGGTATCGCCAAGCGCTTTTTCTCGCTTTCCTTTTTACTGTGCCCCGCACGAACGGGGAATCTAAAGATGCCCATATCACGCGGAGCTGCTTGCGAGCAGACGGTCAACGATCTGATTAACCAGCCTGCCGTCCGCTCGGCCACGCACACGCTGCATCAAGGCGCCCATTACTTTGCCTTTGTCAGCCTTGGAAGTGGCTTGCAACTCCGAGATCACCTCTTGCGCGATGCCGACGATTTCAGCTTCGTCGAGCTGCTCGGGTAAGTACTGCGACAGAACTTTAAGTTCGGCCGTCTCCTTTTCAACAAGGTCGGCCCTACCGGCCTTCTGAAACTGCTCGATGGCCTCACGGCGCCGCTTGGCTTCTCTAACCACGCCCTGGATAATCTCATCGTCGGTCAGCGGCGCCCCTTTAGCGATCTCCATGTTTTGGAGCTCGCTGCGCAGCAGCCGAATCACCGACAGCCTCAGCGCATCCCCGGCCTTCAAGGCGGCCTTCATATCATCTATTAATCGCTCTTGCAACGACACAGCATTGCTCCACGGCGTACCCTACATGATTAGTAGCGATTGCCGCGCGCAATCTTGCGCTTCCGAGCGGCTTCGGCCTTGCGCTTCTTATCGCTGGGCTTCTCGTAGTGCTGATGCTCGCGGGCTTCTCTGAGAACGCCGGACTGCTCAATCTCTTTCTTGAACCGTTTCAGCAAGCTATCTAAAGACTCGTTCGGTCGACTCTGGACCTGGGCCAAACAGTGTCCCCCCTCTGCGTTAATCTTCTAAAGTCAACCGGCGCAAGCCGGTATACAACTACTTGCAGCACAACCGAAGGCTATATTAACAACATTAGCTGCGCGGCTGCGCAGCTTCAAAGCCAGTCGCCCTCAGTCCGCGGATATTATACCCCATACCAACCAAGGCTGTCAAATTTACCCTGGAGGCCAACGCATCGGCCTGCCGCCAAGCAAATGGAAGTGCAAATGCGGCACGCTCTGGCCTGCATCCTCACCGTGGTTGACCACTATGCGAAGTCCGCTCTCCGCGATGGACCTCTCCTGCGCCAACTTTTTGGCGGTAAGCAGAATACCGCCGACCAGGCCCTTATCCTCATCCGCCAGGGACGTGATCCCGGAGATATGCCTCTTTGGGATAATAAGGATATGGACAGGCGCGACCGGGTCCAGGTCTTGGAAAGCGACAACTTCGTCGTCCTCGTACACAATCCGCGATGGGATCTCGTGATTTGCCACCTTGCAGAATATGCAGCCTTCCATTTATTCGCCTCCAGCGCATAGAGAGATAGATTACACGTGATGAGTGACTCACTGACTACCGGCGACTGCTCTTCGCCAACACGCCGAATGCGGCGCCTTGCGACACCGATTGTATTTGCACATCCACTATCTTCCCCACAAGGTCTGGCGCGCCCTCGAAAGCCACCTTCAAATAATTATCGGTCAGCCCCGACCTTAAATTACCGTTGATTCCCTTTCCCTCCACGAGAACGGGGACGGTCGCCCCAAGGAATGCGCTTGCGAACTCCTGAGAGCGCCTCCACGACAGTTCGATCAGGCGCGCGCTTCTGCGCTCCTTCTCCGCGTGCGAGACGTCATCCGGCAGCCCGGCAGCCGCCGTACGCGGCCTTGGTGAATACCTGAAAACGTGCATGCGGGCAAACCGCATCTCCTCGGCAAACCTGTAAGTCGCCTTAAACTCTGCCTCGGTTTCGCCAGGGAAACCGACCATAATGTCCGTCGTAATAGCTATGCCGGGTATCTTGGCGCGGGCTTCCCGAACAAAAGAAGAAAACTCCTCCGCCGCGTAAGGCCGATCCATCCTTGCGAGCACAGCGTTATCACCGCTTTGAAGAGGCACGTGAAGATGGCGACATATCTTGCGGCCCTGTGCCATCAGGTCCAGGAGGCCCTCCCGAATGTCGGTCAACTCTATCGAGCTCAATCTTATCCGCTCGATGCCGGGCACGCCCGCCAGATCCTCCAGGAGACCGACCAGATCAGCTTGCTCGCCCTCATATCGCCCGAGCCGGATGCCTGCGAGCACAATCTCTTTGAATCCACGGTCCGCCAGCGCCCGCGCCTCTTCGAGCGCCTCCCCGCAGGGCTTGCTATTCATAACCGGCCTTGCGAAGGGCACGACGCAGTACGAGCAAAACTGGTCGCAACCATCCTGGACCTTCAGTAGCGCCCGCGTCCTACTTCGGATTGCGGGCTTCCGAAGCCGGCCTTTCCCCAACCGTTCGTTACGGCCGAACAACCCGATCACTTGTTCTACGAGCCGGGGCTTCTCCCGGTTCCCCAAAATGAGGGCAACACCGGGGATCGCACGAAGCCGCTCGGGCGAGGTTTCCGCATAGCAGCCTGTGAGGACAACCGCAGCTTGCGGATTGCGATTAACGGCGGAACGTGCGGCCTGTCGTGACTTGCCGTCCGCAACCCGCGTGACCGTGCACGTGTTAATGACGTAGATGTCAGCCTCGCTCGAGAAGTCCACCAGATCGAATCCCTTCGACTGGAAGTCTTCCGCAAGCTTCCGGGTTTCGTATTGATTTACTTTGCAGCCCAACGTGCGCAGAGCCACCCGCGGCATAGCTCGATTCCCCAAACCGGCAGAGTCCACTCATTCATGCTATCAAGAAACGGATATCAGTGTCAAACGTACGGGAAAGGAAATTATCGGGAAGTCAATCGAGGGAATCAAAAGGCCTGGACGCTCCGAGGTCCCGGACTACCGAAAGCTAGGTTAGCGGTCTGGTCGGCCCTGGTCCAACAGCGGGTTCCAATTTGAAACCCGGTCGGGGGTTGAGCGCTCCTATCAGCCGCGTCACGAGGGTGTGAAACTTCTTTGGGCTGCCCTGAGTGCCGGGACGAACAGGCATCCTCACTTGAGGAACGCCCACTTTTAGAGGTAGACCAGTATCGGCAAAGTACGGCTCAAGCTCCTCCGCCAGGCTCCATAATCGCGAGCCGAGCATGTAATCCAGATGCTCCCCAAGAGCGGACAAAAGTAGGTTGACATGTTCGCCATCTAATGTCATTATAGCATTTTCCCTTCGGTTATGAAGGTATAATCTTCATCATGGAAAGTTTATACCTTTGGATAGTGAAACTATGGCTAGGGATTCATGTTGCCAACGCCTACCCTGAGGTGACTACTTCCGATACCCGCCGATACTGGTCTTTCAGGGCGGGGTAAAGCGCCCTGTAGATGGCGTAATAGCGGTCGTACTCCGCCTTCTTCGCCGAATCAGGCTTCGTGGCGGAAATGACCTTGATGGTGTCGCGGCAGGCTTTTTCGACGCTCGGATACACGCCGGTGCCGACGCCTGCAAGGAGCGCGACCCCGAACGCAGGGCCTTCGTCAACATTGATGAGCACGTGCTCTCTGCCGGTGACATCCGCCTGGATCTGCCGCCAGACCTCGCTTTTCGCGCCTCCGCCGGAAGCCCGAACCTGCTCGATCGGCACCTGCATCTCATTGAGTATCTCGAACGAATCGCGCAGCCCGTAGGCTACTCCCTCAAACACGGCCCGCGCGAAATGCGGCCTGTCGTGCCGGAGAGTGATCCCGAAGAACGCGCCACGCGCGTTTGGATCCGGGTAGGGCGTCCGCTCGCCCGTGAGGTAAGGCAGGAAAATCAGGCCCTCGCAGCCAGGCTCGACAGTCGCCGCCTGAGCGGACAGGATGTCGTAGGCGTCCATCCGCCTCGCGCGCGCCTCAGCGGACTCGGCATCCGCAAACGTATCCCTGTACCAGCGGAGCGAGCCGCCTGCCGAGAGCATGACCCCCATCACGTGCCACTTCCCGGGGACCGCATGGCAGAAAGTATGAACCCTGAGGCCCGGATCCACGACAGGCTTGTCGGCAAATGCAAACACAACCCCGGATGTGCCCACGGTGGAGGAAATAATGCCTGTTTCCACGACGCCGGTGCCCACAGCGCCGGCCGCCTGATCTCCTCCGCCGCCGACAACGGGAGTGCCGGCCTTAAGGCCGGTCAGACCGGCGGTATCCTCGGTGATCCTGCCGCTGATCTCCGGCGATTCGTATGCTTTCGGCATCCACGCGCGGGGAATGCCCGCGCCGTCGAGCATCTCATCGGCCCACTGCCGCTTCGTGACGTTGAACAGCGAAGTGCCCGACGCATCCGAGACCTCCGTGGCAAACTCGCCGGTCAGTCGGAACCTGATGTAGTCTTTCGGCAGGAGAACCTTTCTGGTCTTCGCATAGTTCTCCGGCTCGTTATCGCGCAGCCACACGATCTTCCCGGCGGTGAACCCGGTCAGCACGGGATTGCTCGTGAGCTCGACCACTTTGTCTTTGCCGATCGTCTCGGTGATCCATTCGCATTCGGCCCCTGTCCGCTGGTCGCACCAGAGGATGCTCGGGCGCAGGACTTGATTCCTCTCATCCAGGAATACGGCTCCGTGCATTTGCCCGGAAAGCCCGATGCCCGCGATCTCCCCTGGATCCACGCCTGATTCCCGAAGGACGGTTCTGATGGTCGAGACGGTCGCCTTCCACCAGTCCTCGGGCTCCTGCTCCGCCCAAAGCGGCTTCGGCGTGCTAAGCGGATAAGTGTCCATAGCCGAAGCGATGACCTTCCCGGACTCGTCAATTAAAAGCGTTTTTGTGCCACTGGTGCCGACATCAATGCCGAGCAGATATGCCATGAACATGCCCCCTTTCGATTGCAAATTGCAAATTACAAATTGCAGATTGGATAGCTAGGGTGATGCGTGACTCCTAATGTTCCATTGGCGTCAGAATGTGCTTTTCACCCACTCCAGGATTACCTCGGCTGCGCGAAGGTGGATCTCTGCAGACTTGCGGTCGTACAGATACGCGGGCACGCCCTCGCTGGCATCCGGGTTCCTGGAGGTGAGAAAATCCGCGTTCAACTCCGCAGCGGCATTCATAACGTCAATCGGCGCATCGAGCGAGTTTGCTATCTGAATCAGGTGATGGCTTTTCGGATTCTTGTGCTGCCTGCTGATCGCCGTGGATTTCAGCGCCTTCTCGGCAGCCTGCTGGCTGAAAAACACGCTCGCGTAGTATATGCCGGCATCCATCAACGTTATCGCTGTGGCATAGTCGGCCTGCGCTTGCGCCCAGAATGCCTGCACCTGTTTCCTTGACACCAGCCAACCTTCTTTTTCCACTAATAAAGCCCTTCTATTGGCAATCGCGCCTGTCCGCCACTGCGCGTAAGATTCTAGGATAGAACAGCCCATCGAAGCGTGCTGTATCCACCGCCGTACAGATGCGAATCGGCGACTCGGGTCCGGCCTCGTGGTAAGTTACGAATCCGGCGCGTTCTTTGCTCGCGTCCGCTTTTACTGGAATCAGGGCCACCACGCCGGAATCGAACGATGCCGCCACCGCGAGGGGATCGTGCATATGTGCAACGTCCCGGCCGATCACCCTGAGCCAATCCTCAGTCATATATACCATCAATCGGGAGAGCGATGTGCCGCTCGCGCCGATCTGCGCCAGATGGCTCCTGTTCAGGGCCGTCTGCAAGGTTACGTTAAGCCCGACAACCAGCGTCGGGATGCCTGATTGCAGGACCAGCTCGAACGCCTCAGGATCCACCGATGCGTTATGCTCCCTCCCGGCATTCTCCGGCCCGAATCCGTTGAAAGTCGAGGCCATGGCGACCATGCCTCGGAGCTTCGACGCCTCCCGCGGGAAATCTCTCAGCAGCACGCCGGCATTCGTCAGCGGCCCGATAGTAACCAGCACGACCTCGCCGGGATGTTCGTCCGCCGCACGCGCGATGAACTCGGCTGCGTGTTCCTTCGCAAGTGACAGGTCCTCAACATCCGAGAAATCGAGCCCTCTCCCTTCATGCCCCAGCCAAGTGACGGGCCGATCCGTCCTCATAGGGCTACTCTCTCCAAGTGCCAGAGGTATATCCGGACGCCCGGCGAGCTTCAGCAGTTTTGCCGCGATCTCGGCCCGGAGGTCCACATCGCCGTGGACCAGCGTGACACCCCTGACATTCAACTCCGGCGAAGAGATGGCCAAAAGAACCGCATAGGCGTCATCAACGTCCGTGCCTATGTCGGTATCAATAATGACATCGGATACCGTGTAAAGCGCGTTTGAATCGAGCCTGCTGGTCACAGCCCTACTTATAGCAGAAAAGGAATGCCGGCGCAAGCACGAACCGAGATCAGTTATTGCGTCACTAGCGATTTTGCAATATACTCTGGACTAGGTCGGGTATGCTTTGCCCACTCTCTAACGCGCGGTATAGATGCCAGCGAGAGCGAATTCGAAGCACGTCGGCGCGCTCGGTCACAGTCAGCCTCGTCTATGGCGAGCGCATGTGAACACAAAGGGGAGACCATGGAAAGCACGCTGATCTGGACCTATCTGATTCATCTGAGTTACAACATGTGGGCGGATCGTGACTTGCCGGAGCCGGAGGCCGAGCATGTCAGTGCGAAGCCTTATCTCCGGTTCGATCTCGACCTCTGGAATGAGCTCGAGCAGAAGATGGCCGACGCTGGAATCAACATGGTGGTCATAGATCTGGGCGACGGCATCAGGTACCAGAGCCATCCTGAGATCGCCGTGAGGGGCGCTTGGATGACAGACCAACTGAAGCAGGAAGTGACCCGCCTCCGCAGAATGGGAATCGAGCCTATACCGAAGCTAAACTTCTCTACGGCTCATGACGCATGGCTGGGGCCCTACTCGCGATGCGTGTCTACCGATACTTACTATGCTGTGTGCCGTGACCTGATCGCCGAGGTCATCGAGATATTTGACAGACCGCGCTTTTTCCACCTCGGTATGGATGAGGAGACAGCCGTGCACCAGAGGAACTACGAATATCTGGTGGTGCGCCAGTTCGACCTCTGGTGGCGCGACCTTTCCTTCTTCACCGAGCAGGTAGAGAAGGGCGGCTCGCGTGCGTGGGTCTGGTCGGACTATTTGTGGCACCACCCGGAGATGTTCTGGCGGAAGATGCCGAAGTCCGTTCTCCAAAGCAACTGGTACTATGGCGGGTCGTTCAGCGAAAGCGTCGCCGAGGTGGAAGCATATGTTGAACTCGATAGTCATGGGTACGACCAGATACCCACCGGAAGCAACTGGTCGGCCCAGACGAATTTCGAGGGGACTGTTGACTTCTGTGTGGAGAACATCGCACCGGAGCGGCTGCTGGGCTTTCTACAGACTGTCTGGCGGCCCACATTGAAGGCATACAGAGAGCAACACATCCAGGCCATAGAGCAGGTGGCCCGCGCGAAGTCGAAGCTCGAAAAGTCGCGAGGTTAGCGTGCCAACCGAACAATACACCCCGCCAACGACTCTCGTGCCATCATTCGGATAAGCCGCGCAGGTCATCCGCCGGCCAAAGCAACTCCACGTCCCGATCGGACAACTGCTACCTACCTCGGAATTCGCCATCTAGCTTTCCAGGAACAGGAGGAGCATCGGGATTACCGCGCCGAGGAGGAGGTACAGAAATGCAGGGATGTCCCGCATTTCATGGAGGCGGGGGAGGATATCGGCGGTTGCCACATAGATAAATGAGCCGGCAGCAAACCCCAAGAGCACCGCGAGAGCCGGCTCGCCGACGCCTGCGGTCCAGAACCAGGAGACTATGGCTCCACCAGGCGTGGCGAAGGCAACGACGGACGCCAGCAGAAGCGTGAGCCGTCGGGTATATCCCGCGGCGGTGAACATGGACACAGAGGTCACACCCTCCGGCACCTCGTGTCCGATAACCGCAACCGCAGCCGCCAGCCCCAGTTCTTGCGATGTCCTGAAGCCGGCGGTTATCGCCAGGCCATCTATGAGGCTATGGACGGAGAGCGCGATAAAGCCCATGATGCCGACGACACCGGCATCATTGACGTGATGGTGGTGATGCACGGCGCGAGCGTGCACGAACTGCTCGATGGCGATAAACAGGAGAAGGCTCGCGAGCATCGCCCAGCTTGCGGCGAACGGCGCCAGCTCTATCGAGCCGGGAACAAGATGCAGGAACGCAGCGCCGGCAAGCACACCCGAACCAAAACCCATCAGGCGGGTGATGGTTCGTGGGGACAATTGCTTCCGCGCCAAAATCGCCAACGCCCCCGCGAACGTGGCGATGCCGGCTGCCAGGCTGTAGATGATAAGCTGGAGCAAAGAGTCCTCCGGGCACCGATGCGGCGTTACGCTTGTTCCCAGGTTATATGTACCCAGAGTTGGCTTATTCGGGAGGGGGCGAATCAGTTCATTCCGTCACGCGTATCCGGCCGGGGAGGTCGGTGGTTAGCCCGCCTATCCTGGCAGCGATCGGTGTTCCCGCCTGCTTCAGTGCATCCACCAGGCGGTCCGCCTTGTCCGGCGGGACGGCGATCAGCAGGCCGCCCGAAGTTTGAGGGTCTGACAGCACCAACTGCGCGATCTCCCCAATCCCCGGATCGAAGGTCACGTCGGCTATCACATATTCGCGGTTCGAGTAGGCTCCTCCGGGCACCGCGCCGTCCTCCGCCAACCGCCAGGCGTCCGAGAGCACGGGTATCCCGGACAGGCTGATAGTCGCACCGAGCTTGCTCGCCGTGCACATCTCCCACAGGTGGCCGAGCAGCCCGAAGCCGGTAACATCCGTGCAGGCGTCCACTCCGACCTCGACCATCGCCAGGGACGCGTCGCGGTTCAAGGTTTTCATCAAATCTATCGCACGCCGGGCCGCCGGCTCCGGCGATATACCCATCTTGATGCCTGTGGTGATGATGCCGATTCCGAGCGGCTTGGTGAGCACCAGCACATCGCCCTTCCGAGCGCCGGCGTTGCTGATGAAGCGACCGGGGTGAGTGAATCCGACGACGGCCATGCCGTACTTCGGCTCCGGATCGTCAATCGTGTGCCCGCCCACGATGCTGACCCCGGCCTCGGCGGCCTTATTCGAGCCGCCCTCCAGGATCCGATCGAGGATTTGCAGTGGCAGCGTCCGCGTCGGAAACCCGATTATGTTCAGCGCGATTGACGGCTGCACGCCCATCGCATAGCAGTCGCTCAGGGCATTGGCAACGGCGATGGCGCCGAAATCGTAGGGATCGTCCACAACAGGGGTGAAATAGTCCACCGTGGCGGCGATGGCAAGATCGTCGCTGAGCTTGTAAACAGCGGCGTCATCGGCGGTGCTCAATCCGACCAGCACGTTCGGATCGGTAATCGGCGGCAAATGGCGCAGAACCTGCGCCAGGTCTTTGGGACTCACCTTACACGCTCACCCACCGCCGTGGCTCAATGTTGTGAGCCTGACTTCACCATCCGCCATCGGACTTCACCGCCTTTCGACGCAACTCATGTTCTTGCCGCTACACCCGCTCGCCCGCGCCGGGGCTCGTAGATGCAGTGCGGCTCGGGATCGAGATAATTCCCTGTATGGGCGTATGCCCGTGCCCGGCAGCCCATGCAGACCCGCCGGAACTCGCAGTATCCGCATTTGCCTCGGAGGTTATTCTCGTCGCGCAGAGCTTTGAATACCTCCGCGTTCTCCCAGATATTGCGGAAATCCTGCCGCCTGACGTCGCCCGCCAAGACAGGTAGATAGCCGCACGGATAGACTTCCCCCTTGTGTGAAACGAAGCACACGCCCGAACCGGCAAGGCACCCCTTTGTCATCGCCTCGAACCCGTGGGTTTCCTGGGAAATTCCAATCCCCTCTTTCTTCGCCCGCTGGCGCATGATGCGGAAGTAATGCGGGGCGCAGGTGGCCTTGAGGCCGATTTTCACATCTTTCGAGCGGTCGTAGAGCCAGTTCAGCACCCCTTCATACTTCTGCGGGGAGATCATTTCCTCATCAGCAATCTCCTTTCCGCACCCGGTGGGCACGAGCAGGAAGATGTGCAAGGCTGCCGCGCCGCACTCTACCGCAAGATTCAGGATTTCGGGCAGCTCCCGAACGTTATTCTTCGTAACTGTTGTATTGATTTGGAATGGGATGCCGGCCGCCTTGATGTTCTCTATGCCGCGCCAGGCCTCGCCGAATGCGCCGGGCACACGCCGAAACTCGTCGTGTGAGGCGGCTGTCGCTCCGTCAATGCTCACGCTCGCCCGCTGGACGCCCGCTTCCCTTATCCTTCGAGCAACCTCCGGCGTGACAAGCGTGCCATTCGTGGCCAATGCGACTTTCAGTCCTCCGGATGCTCCGTGCGCCGCAATTTCGAAGATATCCGACCGGAGCAGGGGCTCGCCGCCGCTCAGCACCAGGATCGGCTTCGAAAAGGAGCCGATCTGATCAATCAGCGCTTTCCCCTCGTCGGTTGTCAGCTCCTCCGGCGATCTCTGCCCCGACGGGCGAGCGCGGCAGTGGACGCACTGCAGGTTGCAGGCGGAGGTCACCTCCCAGAAGACGAGCCTCGGCATATATTCGGCGCTTTCAAGCTCGGCCGTGTTTAATCCAGCATGAGAATGATCCATGGAACCGCTCTCCATTTGCAAGCAGGACTTTTTAAGCTTGCTTTAGATTATACCACCGTTCCTATTGCCAGTCCATTGCGGGAACTAACTCGCTCCGGGCACGCGTGAGGATAGAATAATTGGGGTGAAAGCTAGGTCTGTAGTTCCGACCGCTGTAAATTTCCAGCCTCTACCGTCGGCGCTTCGTGATCCGGAGGGTGGTGTGTCCGTTCTTGAAGGAGTATTCCATGCTGTCTGTCAACTGCTTCATGATGAAGCGGCCGAAGCCACCGCTACCGCTCCCAGGATTCGCAGGATAAGTAACGGCGGTATCGAACCGCCGCCCCGGATACGCCATCTCGATGGCCAGATCATAATTTAAGGAAGCCTCCACTCGCACGGTGACTTTCGAACCGAGGGCGCCGTATTTTATAGCGTTACTCAGCGCTTCGCCGACAGCAACTTCCACATCTGCAACCGCATCTGGGTCGCGAAGGGCATAGGATGCAAGACAGCATATGACCTTCCGAAGCCGATAGCACTCCGCTGCATCCGAAGGCAGTTGTATTTCCGTTATGGGAAGCTTGCGACCCCACACCCCAAAAGCACCCCGATTTAATTGCGCTTGCGCCCATGGCATAATTGGGCTGCCGCCCGCGCGCCAGATTGGGCTAATGCAGGCGCCAGTATACCAAGCTATTTCCCTACGGTCAAGGGGTTTTTTGAAGGGGTTTTTTGAAGGAGTACGTGCAGTGGCGGAGTGGACACTATGGGACGGAGCAACGCGGCAATAGGGTGATAGAGAGAACGTCCAGCATCCAGCGTCAGGCGCTGTCCTCCCCCAAGGCCGCGCGCAATGCTCCATCGAGTCGGCGGTTTATTGAGACTCGTTCGTGGAGCCTGGATAGTTGAAAGACCCTTCTCAGAGGTTCGAGCGGGTCGTAGATCGCCAGACGTCCCCCTTTCCCCTCCAAAGCCATTGCGATCCGTACCAGTGCGCTGATGGAAGCCGCGTCCATGAAAGAAGTTTCGCTCAAGTCAACTATCAGCTCCCTGTGGCCGATGCCGGCTATCCAGTGCGCCAGTTCCTCAAGGCGAGGGGCTGTGCAGATGTCCAATTCGTCGCCGGTGCGAATCACCGGCATGTCGCCGCAAAAATCCAGGACCGCGAAAGGCGGAGCGAGCGCTCGCGCACCCTCAAGCTCCCGCAGGATTTCCGGGAGCTTGTCGGCGAACTGCCACGGCTCCAGGTAACCCCCGTTTGGAGATAGCGTAGTTCCATCGGTGATGTAAGGGTGGCACCGCCGACAGGTCTCAAGCAGCCGGGGGTGAAGCCTGTTTGCAGCGAAGGTGCACAGAAATATGATTGGCTGCTCCCTGACGAGGTTATTTACGTTGGACTCTGCTCTCAGTAGATCGGCCAAGGCGGGCCGGTAGTGATAAAGGTGGGTAAAGCTCGTGCATACGCGGACGCCGCGCCAACCTTCACCCAGCGAAGCGTCGATGGATTTGGTCAGGGCATCCACCAGGGCGGGTACGGGCTCTGTGGGTGTGCCCTGGAAAAGCCGCCCCGCGGTGAGGATTTCGAGCTGCCCCTCCGGCAAGGAATCCGGATCCGCTCCGCGAAATCGCAGACCCGCCTCCCAGAAATCCGCGGTGAACTCAGGTATAGCGGCGATGCACTTTTCCTGGTTTTGGAGTCCCGCGCAGATGTAAGCGAAGAGGCGATCCTGCCTCTCGCCCTCGGACTCGAAGGCGTAGGCGACGTGCCCGCCAATCGGAACCTTGAGACCGGCAAAGCCTAACGGAATCCATTCCGTGGACATCTTCGCCCGCCGCTCCTCTCTAAACGGCATGCGAGAAACCCAGCGATATACCGGCATCCGACGTGCTGGAAAGGATGCAGATGCAAAGCCGCTGGAGAATCGCTGCCCAGAGCGGTCTACCCATAACGGGCGGATTATAAACAGGCGTAAACTGCTCTGCTTGTCGGCGGGAACACGCCAGCCTCCCCTCTCAGCGGATCGCACCTCGGCATTTCTAAACGCTTGGCTATTTCCTTAACGGCTGCGCAAACTCCTCGAAGCGAGCGCGTATCGAGCACCCTTCCTTCAACTGCATCATGCCGTCGGCCTCGCACTCCCTGACGAAAGCCTCCAGCCTATTGAGGGTTGCCGCCTTCTCCTCGGGCGTGCCGGATGCGCCGACCTTATTCACCTCGCGGATGATTTTCACGTATTCGAGCGAAAGTCGGGTGTGCTTCACCCGCTCCAGCACATCCGGGTCATCTGCGAGCTTCTCCGCCTCGTCGAACAATCGCTCGCTCTCCGCCATGACCTCAGGCGACAGGAACTGCGCATCCACCGTGTCCCAGATGTCGCCGTGGATGTTCTCCGCGCGAACCTTTCCGTGCAGGAGGTCCAGGAATCGGCCGATCGGCTTGCCGGCCTTGCCGAAATAGCCGTTCAGGAAGTCGTCGCGGATCGCCCCGGCATCGGCCTTCGTGTTCCAGAGCAGCTTGGCGATAGCATATGCCTTCAGCTCGTCCATGAAGCCGCCTGTGGAGGAGTAGTTGCCCTCCGCATAAATGCCCTTTACCGCGAAACGCTTATACATCGGGATATCGGCGGCAAGCTCGTCCAAGTCGGGCATGGGAAACAGGTAATTCGGGAAGTTGGTATTGTAGTGCCAGACATACAGGTTATCCGTGATCCCGCTCCATTCGCGCAGCCTCTCGACGAACGCCTTGTTCTTCTCGCACTGCTCGTAAGGGTGATACTGGCACTGGAAGATTGCGCAAAGGCGCACGCGGACGTTCGCCCGCGGCTTCGTGATCCTGGGAGGCTTCTCGGTCCACTGATAGGCGAGGGTGTCTACCAACTTGTCCGGGTGCTTCTTCTCCACTTCAGCGGCGATTGCATTCACGAAGCGAAGCAGGAGGCCGCACGGGCTGCCTTCCTCCTCATCAACCGCCTTGCATTTCTCACACTGGCAGTTCTCATACCAGTCATTGTGGGAGACGGAGTATATCTTGGCATCCGGCCTTTCCTTAATCCACCTGAGAACGGTCTCCATGGCGATCCTGACGACCTCAGGATTGGTCATGCAGAGCTGCGTGCCCTCAGTCTTTCGCTTGCCGTTGATGAACGAATAGTATTCCGGGTGGTCCTTCGCGTATTTCCACGGCGGGACCAGACCATTGAACGTGTGAACGAAGGGGAAGTAGCCGATTTTCCCGCCTCTGGCCTCGTCCAGCCTGGCATAGCTGCTGTTGGCCCTGTTGCGTGCGGCCCAATCGGCGTCGAAGGCGTCCGTGTAACCAGGCTCGCGGTACTCGAAGTCCGGCTTCTGGACGATGTCGAGAGGCTTCAGGGTGATGGCGCGCTTCTTCGGGATGCGGCTCACCCTGGAGGAATACCACCGGCAGCCGAGGACCTCCTCAAGGAAGGCGTAGACCCCGTACATCGTGCCCCTGAGCCTTCCGCCGGCAATGACCAGGTGCGGCCAGGCGCTCTTGATGGCAAATCCCTCGTCGCCGAGGTCGCGGAAATCAATGCAAACTTTCAGCGATCGGAGGGCCTTTCCGTCGCCGAGGACGATCATCCGCTTCGGAAGCTTATCTCCCTCGGTGGCTATCGGCAGCTCGGCGCCGGAGATTTCCAGAAGGAATTTCTGAAGCTCCCGGGCGGCGTGCTTCTCCGATGGCGAGGCATCCTTCGAGAGAACGATGGTATATTCGGACTTGCCGTCCCTTGCCAGCCTTATATCCCTTGCATCAGCCTGCGTCTCAGCCAGCAGGCCCACGACCGCGCATGCGGCGATGATGTATCCTACGTGCACTTCGCAAACCTCCAATTCCAGCTTGATTTATCACCGAATCCTTCGCCGCCCGCGGCGGGGTTCCCTCCGTCCCCTGTGACCGTGTCATCCCCTTGACGCAAATCGTGGGAGGGCATATTATGGCCTTGCACAGCTCGTTTTAGAGAGGATTGACAGTTCATGACCGATGAAGGCCACCCTGCGGGCCCGGCGGCGCCGAGCGCTCGGTCAAACTGCTTGAGAACCGTCGGCATCACATGTCTCGTCTCCCTTGTCGTCGGAGTCGCGATCGTGGCGTGGATCGCCATTATGATCTCCAAGAATCCCACCTTCCGGCAGGTCTACAGCGGCGCTTATCTTGCAGCCGAGTGCCAGAAAAACCTTCAGCATCCGGATCCGCACAACACGCAGGATGTCAGCGGCGCGCTCGAGCGATATGCCAGGAGAAACGGAAAGTATCCAGCCAGCCTAAAGGAGCTATATCCAAACTTTCTCGAAAACAGGAGAACTCTCCACTGCCCTGCTGACAGCCGCCCGGTAGGTGTCGTCAGCTACGAGTACACGCCGCCTGCGATGAACGCTCCGCCAACTACTGTCGTTATCAGGTGTGGCCGCCATGCGATCATTCGTGGTCAGCCGCCGCTGGTGCTCTTGCTTTATAAAGATGGCCGGGTGTGTACACAGAAACCCGCGGGTGCTCCACATGGCCCTTAAACAGGGATTCGAACCCGACAAAAACCAGTCACTCCTGCTCCGCGTAAGCCCTTGACAAGCCGATTCCTATCTGATATTATAACGCCTGTCCCGGAATAGGCGCGGGCGACCGAACGCAAGGCTGAAAATTTTTTCAGAAATAGCCGAAAATAGGTTGACACGGCCACTAGGGTGTGGTATAGTATATTTTGCGCCTGGGAGCGGAAGCTTCCCAGCAGCACCTTGACAATTGAATAGTGCAAGTGGAGCAAACGTTCAACAACGTTAGTCAGGTGAGTTTCAACTAGGACTGTTCCGCGTCCACTACGGAGGCGAGCAGGTCCACCAATCTCTTATGAAAGCTTAAAAACTGAATGCTTTCCTCTAAGAAAAGTCCCTAGCGGGCACTTCTTTTTGGAACCGGTGTTCAGTTTTTGTAGTTTTTCTGACGGAGAGTTTGATCCTGGCTCAGGACGAACGCTTGCGGCGTGCCTAAGAAATGCAAGTCGAGCGGAGGTTCACGCTGTCCAAAGCTTCGGCAGCGGACTTGTGGACCTTAGCGGCAAACGGTCGAGTAACACGTAAGCAACCTGCCCTGAAGTGGGGGATAGCCCGCCGAAAGGCGGATTAATACCGCATGTATCCCGAGCGGCGCATGCCGGTCGGGATAAGGCAGCGATGCGCTTCAGGATGGGCTTGCGGCCTATCAGCTAGTTGGTGGGGTAACGGCCTACCAAGGCGACGACGGGTAGCTGGTCTGAGAGGATGGTCAGCCGGATTGGGACTGAGACACGGCCCAGACTCCTACGGGGGGCAGCAATTAGGAATCTTGCGCAATGGGGGAAACCCTGACGCAGCGACGCCGCGTGAGCGATGAAGTCTCTCGGGATGTAAAGCTCTGTCCTGCGGGGAAGAAGGATGTGACGGTACCCGCAGAGAAAGCCCCGGCTAACTACGTGCCAGCAGCCGCGGTAATACGTAGGGGGCGAGCGTTGTCCGAATTTATTGGGCGTAAAGCGCGTGTAGGCGGCTCTTTAAGTCAGACGTGAAATCTTGTGGCTCAACCACAAAACTGCATTTGATACTGGAGGGCTTGAGTTTGGGAGAGGAAAGTGGAATTCCTGGTGTAGCGGTGAAATGCGTAGATATCAGGAGGAACACCCGTGGCGAAGGCGGCTTTCTGGCCCAACACTGACGCTGAGACGCGAAAGCTGGGGGAGCGAACGGGATTAGATACCCCGGTAGTCCCAGCCGTAAACGATGGATACTAGGTGTTAGTGGTATCGACCCCACTAGTGCCGTAGCTAACGCATTAAGTATCCCGCCTGGGGAGTACGGCCGCAAGGTTGAAACTCAAAGGAATTGACGGGGGCCCGCACAAGCGGTGGAGCATGTGGCTTAATTCGTCACTAACCGAAGAACCTTACCAGGGCTTGACATCCGCTGCAAGTCCATGAAAGTGGTACCCTCCTGAGCAATCAGGACAGCGAGACAGGTGTTGCATGGCTGTCGTCAGCTCGTGTCGTGAGATGTTGGGTTAAGTCCCGCAACGAGCGCAACCCTCATCGGATGTTGCCAGCGTAAAGTCGGGAACTCTTCCGAAACTGCCCGTGTAAGCGGGAGGAAGGTGGGGATGACGTCAAGTCAGCATGGCCCTTATGCCCTGGGCTGCACACATGCTACAATGGTCGTTAACAAAGGGATGCGAAGCGGCGACGCCGAGCTAATCTCAAAAATACGGCCTCAGTTGGGATCGAAGTCTGCAACTCGACTTCGTGAACGTGGAATCGCTAGTAACCGCAGGTCAGCTAAACTGCGGTGAATACGTTCCCGGGCCTTGTACACACCGCCCGTCAAGTCACCTGAGTCTGCTGCACCCGAAGTCAGTGGCCTAATCCCGACTTAGTCGGGAAGGGAGCTGCCGAAGGTGTGGCCGGTAAGGGGGACTAAGTCGTAACAAGGTAGCCGTATCGGAAGGTGCGGCTGGATCACCTCCTTTCTAAGGAGCCTAGTCGCTGGTACTGGTATCTAGTATCTAGCATCCAGTATCCAGCATCTAGTACCCTAGGTCGGTCTCACCTGATCCGCCTCGCTTGCACTATTCAGTTGTCAGGGCAAGACCCGACAAAGTCTGGTCGAAAGGTTCATGACGCAAACCGGAGCGCAAACCTAATATCATCAAGCGAAACCGGCTATCGCACCTTGAAATCTTTGAGGGAAGGCGAGAGCCTTCCCTTTTTGCGTGTCTCTTGCTAGTGGATAGTCGCTAGTTGATGGAACTGAGCTGCCACACGGGCCTCTAGCTCAGTTGGTTAGAGCGCACCCCTGATAAGGGTGAGGTGGTTGGTTCGATTCCAACGAGGCCCACCAGGGCTCAGTTGGTTAGAGCGTCCCGATGGATCGGGAAGGTGGTTGGTTCGATTCCAACGAGGCCCACCAAATACATGGGGGCTTAGCTCAGTTGGGAGAGCACATCCTTTGCACGGATGGGGTCAGCGGTTCGAGCCCGCTAGCCTCCACCAATTCAGTCGCTAGTCGGCAGTCGTTAGTCGTCAGCGACCGAAGAGAGACACGAATAAAGGTTTTCCAGGACTTCGCCACAGAGCGGAGTCTGTGCTAGTCCGAAGTTGCTCAGTGCCCGATGTGCGGAAGGCGTCTGTGACGCAGGCTTTTTCCCACTGACGGCTGATAACTGACGACTGACCACTAGCACTTGGGAGCGCACATTGAAAACTGCATAGGAAAGGGTAAGTACAACAAAACCGAGTTTTTGGTCAAGCTAAAAAGGGCGTACGGTGGATGCCTTGGGGCAGAGGGCCGATGAAGGACGCGGTCAGCGGCGAAACGCTTCGGGGAGCTGCAAACAAGCTTTGATCCGGAGATATCCGAATGGGGTAACCTGATCCGAGTAATGTCGGATCACCCATCCCGATGGAAATCGGGATGAGGAGGGCACCCGGGGAACTGAAACATCTTAGTACCCGGAGGAGTAGAAAACAGTAGTGATTCCCCTAGTAGCGGCGAGCGAACGGGGAACAGCCTAAACCTATGGCGTGAATATAGCCGGCAGGCGTTGCGTTATAGGGGTTGCGGGATCTTGCATGCGAGTGCTGCTGAACTCGTTGAAGAGTCAAAAATTCTGTGTTTAGCCGAACGGCCTGGAAAGGCCGGCCATAGAGGGTGAAAGCCCTGTAGGCGAAAAACATAGGACTCTTCGCAAGACACCCAAGTACCACGGGACACGAGAAACCCTGTGGGAATCTGGGAGGACCACCTCCTAAGGCTAAATACCTTCTGCCACCGATAGTGAACCAGTACCGTGAGGGAAAGGCGAAAAGAACCCCGGGAGGGGAGTGAAATAGAACCTGAAACCGTATGCCTACAAGCAGTGGGAGCGCTATGTCCGCCATAGCCTTGTGCGACGGCGGAAATGCGTGACCGCGTGCCTTTTGTATAATGAACCGGCGAGTTAATTTGCGCTGCAAGGTTAATCCGCCTCGGCGGAGAAGCCGTAGCGAAAGCGAGTCTGAATAGGGCGACTAGTAGCGTGGATTAGACCCGAAACTGAGTGATCTACCCATGGCCAGGGTGAACCCAGGGTAAGACCTGGTGAAGGCCCGAACCACTGTCGGTTGAAAACGGCTTGGATGAGCTGTGGGTGGCGGTGAAATGCCAATCGAACTCAGAGATAGCTGGTTCTCCTCGAAATGCATTTAGGTGCAGCCTCACGTGTTTTGTCATGCAGGTAGAGCACTGGATGGGCTAGGGGCCCCACCAGGTTACCGAACTCAACCAAACTCCGAATGGCATGACATTAGCGTGGGAGTGAGACTGCGGGGGCTAAGCTTCGTAGTCAAAAGGGAAACAGCCCAGATCGTCGGCTAAGGTCCCAAAGAGCTGGCTAAGTGTAAAAGGATGTAGAGTCGCATAGACAACCAGGATGTTGGCTCAGAAGCAGCCATCATTTAAAAAGTGCGTAACAGCTTACTGGCCGATAGTGACTCTGCGCCGATAATGTAAGGGGGCTCAAGCCAGCCACCGAAGCCACGGGTTCCCCGATCTAATCGGGGAGCGGTAGAGGAGCGTCCCTTGCGGGTCGAAGATCGAGCGTGAGCACGGTTGGACTGCAAGGGAGTGAGGATGCCGGTATAAGTAGCGAAAAGAAGAGTGAGAATCTCTTCCGCCGAAAGCCCAAGGGTTCTTAAGGAAGGCTCGTCCTCTTGAGTTTAGTCGGGCCTAAGCCGAGTCTTCGCCTCAGGCGGAGGGTAGGCGATGGACAACTGGTTGACATTCCAGTACCAGGCATGCGCGTTATGAGCGAATGGGGTGACGCGGGCGAAGTTCCTGAGCACGGGGTTGGTAGACCGTGTTCTGCTGTAGGTGTACTCGGATAGGTAAATCCGTCCGGGGCATATACGCTGGCGGCAGACGAGTGGAGGAGAGATCCGAAGCGAAGCAGGGATGGAGTCCGCCGAGAAAAACCTCTAGCCAGCGCGTGTCTGACCGTACCGCAAACCGACACAGGTAGGCAGGTAGAGGATACCAAGGCGTGCGAGATAACCCTCGTTAAGGAACTAGGCAAGTTAACCCCGTAACTTCGGGAGAAGGGGTGCCCTGGGCGGCTGGCTCTGCAACGTGTCAGTTGCCTGGGGTCGCAGTGACAAGGCTCGAGCGACTGTTTACCAAAAACACAGGTCTCTGCTAAGGGGAAACCCTAAGTATAGGGGCTGACGCCTGCCCAATGCTAGAAGGTTAACAGGAGGGGTCAGCCTGCCGCAAGGCGGGTGAAGCTCTGAATCGAAGCCCTAGTGAATGGCGGCCGTAACTATAACGGTCCTAAGGTAGCGAAATTCCTAGTCGGGTAAGTTCCGACCTGCACGAAAGGCGTAACGACTTGAGCGCTGTCTCGACGAGGGACTCGGTGAAATTGTAGCATGCGTGAAGATGCGCATTACCCGCGACAGGACGGAAAGACCCCGTGGAGCTTTACTACACCCTGACATTGAGTTTTGGGATATCATGTAGAGAATAGGTGGGAGCCGCAAGGCAACAGTGGAATACCACCCTTGTTATCTTGGAGTTCTAACCCAAGAAGTAAGCCTTTAAGGAGACAGTGTCAGGCGGGTAGTTTGACTGGGGCGGTCGCCTCCCAAAAGGTAACGGAGGCGTCCAAAGGTTCCCTCAGCCTGGTTGGAAACCAGGTGCCGAGCATAAGGGTATATAGGGAGCTTAACTGCGAGATTGACAAATCGAGCAGATGCGAAAGCAGGGCCTAGTGATCCTATGGCTACGTGTGGAAGTGCCATGGCTCATCGGATAAAAGCTACCCCGGGGATAACAGGCTTATCTTGCCCAAGCGCTCACAGCGACGGCAAGGTTTGGCACCTCGATGTCGGCTCGTCGCATCCTGGGGCTGGATTAGGTCCCAAGGGTTGGGCTGTTCGCCCATTAAAGCGGTACGCGAGCTGGGTTCAGAACGTCGT
>Ga0315289_10001393_pt1 | contig 37553 bp, 39 predicted proteins | sample YL17G11_40_MG_FD_203452 | JGI IMG/M metagenome (GOLD analysis project Ga0315289, IMG submission 203452) | Sediment microbial communities from Yellowstone Lake, YNP, Wyoming, USA - YL17G11_40 | ecosystem: Environmental > Aquatic > Freshwater > Lake > Sediment | place: USA: Wyoming | collected...
GGCTGGCTGACGAGGAGCTCGTCGACGTTGACGCCGCAGGCCCGCGCATAGCCCGGGTCGAGCGCGTGCTCCACGTCGATGAAGGCGGCCACGCCCCCGCGCCGCTGCGCCTCCGCGATGACGTGCTGGCACAGCGTGGTCTTGCCGGACGACTCCGGGCCGAACACCTCCGTCACTCGGCCGCGTGGGATGCCACCCACGCCGAGCGCCAGGTCGAGGGCGATCGAGCCCGACGGGATCACGTCGACCTGCTGCCGCTCGGCGGAGCCGAGCCGCATGATCGAGCCCCGCCCGAACTGCTTCTCGATCGCGAGGATCGCGGCCTCGACCGCCTTTCCCCGTTCGCCGGCGCTCGGCCCGCTCCCCTGCTCGACCCGCCGGTCGCTCGTCAACGCCATCTCGTCACGCTCCTGTCCGTGCCCACGGCCCCGGCGGATCGGACGACGTCACGCCCGCCCCGGATCTCAGCTCTCGTCGGCCTCGACGACCGTCCGCGGCTTCCGCTTCGGCTTGATGATCTCGACGCTCTGCGGCGGATCGAGATACGGCGACAGCGTCGGCTTTGGATCGGCCGCCTTGGCCTTCTTCTTGACTTCGCGATGAGGACGGTCTCGGGAGCCCATCGTCGAACGCCTCCGCGCAACTCGAGGGTACCGGCACGGCCTTCACCGGGACTGCACTGCCGCTTCACCGCGGCTCGGCCGGCTCGCCAGCGAGCGCAGCTCCGGTAGGCGCCGGGGAAAGGTTCCGGCGCGCAGCGCGCTCCGGATCCCGGCCATGAAGTCTAGGGTGAAGGTGAGGTTGTGACAAGTCGCGAGGCGGTACGCGAGGAGCTCGCCGGCCCGGAAGAGGTGGGCCAGGTAGGCCCGCGAGAAGCGCCGGCAGGCCAGGCAGCGACAGTCCTCCTGGATCGGCCGGGGGTCGTCGCGGAAGCGCTCGTTGCGCAGGTTGAGGCGGCCGCCCGGGACCCAGAGCTGGGCGTTGCGGGCCACGCGCGCCGGGAGGACGGAGTCGAAGACGTCGATGCCCCGGTGGACCGCCTCCAGCATGTCGGCCGGGGAGCCGAGCCCCATCAGGTAGCGCACGCGCGGATCGCCGTCGAGGGCGGGCACCACGACGTCGAGCACATTCTCGCGCTGCTCGGCCGTCTCGTCGCCGGCGAGGCCGCCGATGCACAGCCCGTCGAAGGGCAGACCGGCGATGAACGCGGTCGAGCGAACCCGAAGGTCGGGGTCGAGGCCGCCCTGGATGACGCCGAAGAGGGCCTGGTCGTCGCGGCGGTGTGCCGCCAGCGATCGCTCGGCCCAGCGGTGCGTCCGCTCCGTGGCGACGGCGACGTCGCGGGGGTCCGTCGACGCGGGCGGGACCGGCTGGTCGAAGGCGACGGCGACGTCGGGCCCCAGCGCCTCCTGGATCGCGATCGACGATTCCGGGGTGAAGCGGTGCGACGACCCGTCGTGGTGGCTGCGGAAGGTGACCCCGTCGTCGTCGATCACGTTGAGGTCGCCGAGCGAGACGACCTGGAAGCCTCCCGAGTCGGTGAGGATCGGGCGGTCCCAGCCCATGAAGCGGTGGAGCCCGCCGAGCCGCTCGATTCGCTCGTGGCCCGGACGCAGGTAGAGGTGGTACGTGTTGGCGAGGATGATCGCGGCGCCGGCGTCCTCCAGGTCGTCGGGATGGAGCGCCTTGACCGTGGCGTTCGTGCCGACCGGCATGAAGGTTGGCGTCTCCACGGTCCCGTGGGACAGCTCCAGGCGCCCGAGGCGCGCGCGGGTGGAGCCGTCGGCGGGCGGCGGGACGAGGATCTCGAAGCGGGCAGCGCCCGGCACGGGGGAGCTCAGGCCTCCGGGGCGAACGGCGGGCCGTCCGGCCTGCCGGCCGCGCCGTCCGGCGTTCCGTCGGGGGCCGGGGCCTCCCAGAGGGACGGCTCGCGGTCGGTGCGACGCGCCGGAACGTCGTAGCCGAGGGCGGCGAGGTGGGCCCGGGCCCGCTCCGTCGCGACCCGGCCCTGGGGCGTCCGGTCGAGAAACCCGATCCGCAGGAGGAACGGCTCGTAGACGTCCTCCACCGTCTCGACTTCCTCGGCGAGGACGGCCCCGAGCGCCGCGACCCCCACGGGGCCGCCGCCGAACTTTTGGATGATCGCGGCCAGGAGCCGGCGATCGGTGGCGTCGAGGCCGAGCGCGTCGATTTCCAGGACGCCCATCGCCTCCTCCACGGACGCCAGGCTGACGCGGCCGTCGCCGTGGACCTCGGCGTGATCGCGCACCCGCCGGAGCAGCCGGTTGACGATTCGCGGCGTCGCTCGTCCACGCCCGGCGATCGCCACGGCGGCCTCGTCGGAGACCTCGATCCCGAGAATCCGCGCCGAGCGCCGGACGATCGCCACGAGGTCCTCATCCGCGTAGAAGTCGAGGCGGTAGACGGCCCCGAACCGATCGCGCAGCGGGCCGCTGATCCGTCCGGCGCGCGTCGTCGCCCCGACGATCGTGAAGGGGCGGAGCGTGAGGCGGAGTGATCGCGCCGAGGGCCCCTTGCCGATCATCACGTCGAGGGCGTAGTCCTCCATTGCCGGGTAGAGGATCTCCTCCACCGCCCGGTTGAGGCGATGAATCTCGTCGATGAAGAGCACGTCCCGCTCATCGAGCGAGGTCAGGATCGCGGCGAGGTCGCCTGCCCGCTCGATCGCGGGGCCGGACGTGTAGCGGATGTTGACCCCGAGCTCGCGGGCGATGATCGTGGCCAGCGTCGTCTTGCCGAGGCCGGGCGGGCCGTGCAGGAGGACGTGGTCCGCGGCTTCCTCGCGCTGGCGCGCCGCCGTCAGCAACACCGAGAGGCCGGCCTTCACCTCGCGCTGGCCCAGGTACTCATCGAAGCTCCGCGGCCGGAGCGAGCGCTCGACGGCGACCTCGGTCTCGTCGACGAGGTCGGCCGCGAGGAATCCGGAGGGGTCGGTCATCGACGGGAGTCTATCACGGGGCACCCCTGTTTCGCACAGATGTTCGAACGGCGGCCGGCCACTTCACGCGCGTCCGGCGCCTCAGGCGGAGCCCCCGGAGATTGCCCGGAGCGCAGCCTTGACGCGGTCCTCGAGGGTCGCCCCGGGCACGGCCGCGGTCGCCGCCCGCGCCGCCTCGCGCGCCTCGGCGAGCGTGTAGCCGAGCGCCTGGAGCGCGGCCACGATCTCGCCCTCGGTCGGCCCGTGCGCGCCGCGCGGCCCGCCCGCCACGGCCGCCGCCGCGGTGCCGGCCGCGGCGACCTTCTCCCGGAGCTCCAGGATGATCCGTCCGGCGAGGCGCTTCCCCACTCCGCTGATGGAGGTCAGGACGACCTCGTCGCCGGCGAGGATCGCGAGCTGCAGGTCGGCGACCGGACGGCTTCCGACGATGCCGAGCGCCACCTTGGGGCCCACGCCGGTCACCGTGAGCAGGAGCCCGAAGAAGCCCAGCTCGTCCGCCGTGCGGAACCCGTAGAGGGCCTGCAGGTCCTCCCGGACGACGTGGTGCGTGTGGAGCTTGAGCAGCTTGCCGGGTTCCGCCGCGGCGAGCACGCCGGGGGCCGCGAAGACCCGGTACCCGATGCCCGCGACCTCGAGGACGAGGCTGTCGGCCGAGACGCCCGCGACCAGCCCCTCGACGGAGGCGATCATCCGACGCGGTCGGGGTGCGCGGCGCTCCGGGAGCGACGGGCGGCGCGGACGGCGCGCTCGTAGGGCGTCTCACCCGAGCGGCGGGGCGCCGCGGCTGCCCGGTCCAGGATGCCGGCGTTGATCCGTTCGCCGGCCCGCTCGCGGTTGGCGGTCCAGATCGCGATGGCTAGCGCGTCGGCCGCGTCGGCCGACTGGGGAGGCTCCGGGAGCCCGAGGATGGCCTGGACCATCCGCCCGACCTGGCCCTTGTCCGCGGCGCCGTACCCGGTCACGGCGGTCTTCACCTCGGACGGCGTCGCCTCCCGGACCTCGAGGTCGTGGGAAGCCGCCGCCAGCAGGACGACGCCGCGTGCGTGCCCGACGGCGAGCGCGGTCTGCACGTTGCGGGAGTGGAAGATCCGCTCCACCCCGACGAGGGTCGGCCCATGCAGCTCGATGAGGTCCTGCAGGAAGGTGTGGATGGCGAGCAGGCGCTCGGGGAGCGGCAGGTCCGCGCCGGTGTGGAAGGCGCCGAAGTCGATGGCCCGGAGATGGCTCCCGGTCCGTTCGACGAGTCCGTAGCCCAGCGAGGCTGTTCCCGGGTCGATCCCGAGGACGATCACCCGGCGACCTCGGCCAGGATCTCGTCCGTCAGCTCAAGGTTGCTCGTCACCCGCTGCACGTCCTCGAGATCCTCGAGGTGCTCGACGAGGCGCAGGTTCTGGCGGGCCCGCGAGGCATCCACGGCCATGGTCTGCTTCGCGATCATGGCCGCGTCGGCCGATTCGATGGCCACGCCGGCGCCGGCCAGCGCCGCCTGGACCGCCTCGAGGTCGCCGGGCTCGGTGTAGATCTCGAGGGGGTCGGTCGACGTCTCGACGTCGCTCGCGCCGGCGTCGATGGCGAGAAGCGCGACCTCGTCCGGGTCCATGCGCGCGCGCGAGACGGAGATCACGCCGCGCTGCTCGAACTGCCACGCGACCGCTCCCGACGCGGCCAGCTGTCCGCCGGCCTTGGTGAAGATGGAGCGGATCTCGGCGACCGTCCGCTTGCGGTTGTCGGTGGCCACCTCGACGAGGACCGCGACGCCGCCGGGGCCGTAGCCCTCGTAGACGATCTCCTCGTACTGGTCGCCCTCGCCGCTGCCGATCGCCTTCTCGATGGCGCGCTTGATCGTGTCGAGCGGCATGTTGGCGGCGCGCGCCTTCTCGATCGCGAGCCGGAGGCGGAAGTTGCCGGCGGGGTCGCCGCCGCCGGCCCGCGCTGTGAGCGCGATCTCGCGCCCCATCTTGGTGAAGATGGCGCCGCGCTTGACGTCGTTGACGCCCTTGTCGCGCTTGATCTGGGACCATTTGGAGTGACCGGACATCGGGTCGGAGTATAGCCGACTATCATGCTCGGAACGCCGGATCCGGCTGGCCTCGAGCGCCGCCGGGCCGCGCACGACGACATTCCCCCGCGGGCGCCCCGCCCGCCCCCACGAGGTTTCATCGCACCGATGACCACGAAGAGCGTCGACACCCCCCACCTCCGCAGCGTCGTCCTGGCCGGCCACGCCGGCGCGGGCAAGACGACGCTCGCCGAGGCGCTCCTGTATCGGACCGGGACCATCTCCCGGCAGGGTCGCGTCGAGGACGGGACGACCACGCTCGGCTTCGAGCCCGAGGAGCAGAAGCGCCACATGTCGCTCTCGCTCGCCGTCGCCTCGCTCGACGACGAGGGCAACCTCGTCTCGATCGTCGACACGCCCGGCTACCCGGACTTCGTGGCCGAGGTCGTCTCGGGGTTCCAGGCCGTGGACTCCGCGCTGATCTGCGTCGACGCGACGGGCGGGGTCGAGGCCGGTACGGAGAACGCGGTCGCGCTGGGGCGTCGGAACCGGACCGCCGCGCTCTTCGTCGTCAACAAGTGCGACCGCGAGAACGCCGACCCGGGCGCGGTGCTCGACGCCCTCCGCGACGCTTTCGGGAACAAGATCGCGCCCCTCCAGCTGGCGATCGGCAAGGCCGAGACCTTCGTCGGCTACGTGGATCTCGTCCACCGCAAAGCCTACCGCTGGGACGGGCGGCAGGAGGTCGAGGTGGCGATCCCGGCGGAGATGGAGGCCGAGGTCGCGACGCGCCGCGACCAGCTCCTCGAGGCGGCCGCGGAGGCGGACGACGACGTCCTCGCGAAGTACCTCGAAGGCGAGGAGATCAGCGATGCCGAGCTCGACGCCTGCCTGCACCGCGGCGTCCGCGACTCGATCCTCGCCCCGGTCCTGGTCGCCAGCGCCACGAAGGGGATCGGCCTCCGGGGCCTCCTCGACGCCATCGTCCGCTACCTGCCGACGCCCGCCGAGGAACCGCCGACCGTCGCCCGGGAGCCGAAGTCCGGCGACCCGGTCGAGGTCGCGCCCGACGCCGCCGGCCCGCTGCTCGTCCGTGTCTTCAAGACGACCGCCGACCCGTTCGTCGGCCGGCTCACGTACCTCCGCGTCCTCTCCGGCACGCTCCGCAGCCAGGGCCACACCTGGAACGCGGAGAAGGGCGAGGACGAGCGGATCGGCCAGCTCCTCCGGCTGCACGGCAAGGAGCAGGAGCCGGTCGGCGAGCTCAAGGCCGGCGAGATCGGGGCGGTCGCGAAGCTCTCCGCCACGGCCACGGGCGACACCCTCTCGACGAAGGAGCGGCCATTCGTCCTGGACCGCCCCGCCTACCCGACCCCGACCCTCGTGGTGGCGATCGAGCCGCAGACGAAGGCCGACCTCGACAAGATGGGCGGGGCCCTCCAGCGGATGCTCGAGGAGGAGCCGTCGGTTCGCGTGGAGCGCAGCCCCACCGGCGAGCAGCTGCTCGTCACGATGGGTGAGACGCAGATCGCCGTCATCTGCGAGCGCCTCAAGCGCAAGTTCGGCTCCGCGATCGCGACCCACACCCCGCGGATCCCGTACCGGGAGACGATCAGGGGCAAGACCCAGGTCGAGGGGAAGTACAAGAAGCAGACGGGCGGCCACGGCATGTTCGGCCACGTCTGGCTCGAGATCGAGCCGAACCCGGAGGGCGGGGTCGCCTTCGCCGAGCACGTCGTGGGCGGCACCGTGCCCAAGAACTTCTTCCCGGGCGTGGAGAAGGGCGTCCGCGCCGCCGCGGCCGAAGGGATCCTGGCGGGCTATCCGCTCATCGATTTCAAGGCCACGCTCTTCGACGGGTCCTTCCACACGGTCGACTCCAACGACCTCTCGTTCCAGCTTGCGGCATCCATGGCGCTCAGGAAGGGCGTCATGGATTGCAGGCCCGTTCTGCAGGAGCCGATCATGATCGTGGAGATCCGCGTTCCCGAGCGGTTTATGGGCGACGTCAACCGCGACCTGAATGGTCGCCGGGGCCGGGTGCTGGGCATGAACGTCGTCGGCGACGGAATGCAGGTGATCACCGCCCAGGTGCCCCAGGCCGAGCTCTTCAGCTACGCCACGGAGCTGCGCTCTCTCACCGGTGGGCGCGGCACCTTCGCCTCGACGCTCGACCACTACGAGGACGTGCCGGCGCACCTCGCCGAGAAGGTGATCGAGGCGCACAAGAAGGATCTCGAGGTCGCCGGTCACTGACGGGCCGTTCGCGTCTCGTCAGGCGCCCAGGGCCTCCAGCGCCGAGCGGATCGTGAAGCGCCCCTCGTAGAGGGCGCGGCCGACGATCGCGCCCGTGCAGCCGAGCCTGCGCACGGCGAGGACGTCGTCCGTCGCGGAGATGCCGGCGGAGGCGATGACGGCGCCTCGGCCCAGGGCGACGACGCGCCCGAGCAGCGCGAGATCCGGGCCGCTCAGGGTGCCGTCGCGGTCGATCGCGGTGACCTCGAAGGTCCCGACCCCCGCGGCTGCGAGGGCGGCCACCGCCTCCTCGACCGGAATGCCGGGGCCGCCGGGCAGCCAGCCGTGACCCACCGCGCGCCCTTCCCGGATGTCGAGGGCCACGGCCACCCGGTCCGACCCGTGGCGGTCCACGAGGCGGCGGGCGAACGTCGGATCGCGCAATGCCGCGGTCCCGACGACGACGCGGGCCGCCCCGGCCGCCAGCATGGCCGCCGCACTCTCCTCGTCGCGCAGCCCGCCGGCCACCTCGACCCGGGCAGACTCCCCCACTCCGCCGACGATGGCCCGCACCAGGTCCGCCTGACGGCCGGCGGGATCACGGGCCCCATCGAGGTCCACGACGTGCAGCCAGCGCGCGCCGTCCGCGACGAAACGCTCCGCGACCTCGACCGGGTCGCCACCGTAGACCGTCTCCCGGTCGAACGCACCCCGCAGCAGCCGCACGACGCGGCCCCCGCGCAGGTCGATCGCGGGCAGGACGTCGAACGATCTCTCGTCGTGGGGGTTGCCTGCTGCCATGGCAGTATGATAGCGTGATAGCACGCTACTATGTCATCACGCCGCCACGAGGCCCGAACCAATGCAGCCCCGCCCCAACGACTGGCGCAGCCCGGACACGGACGCCCTGCTCGACGCCTTCCTGGACCTGGAGGATTCGGCCGAGGCGGCTGCCTTCCTGCGCGACCTGTGCACCCTCGGGGAGCTCCGCGACCTGGCCCAGCGCTGGGCCGTCGTCCGCCTGCTTGACGCGGGGCTTCATTACTCCGAGATCTCGCGACGGACTGGCGCGAGCACGGCGACGATCACCCGGATCGCCTCGTGGCTCAACCACGGTGAGGGCGGCTACCGGGCGGCCCTGGCCAAGGCCCGAGTCCGGGGAACGGTCTACCCGGAGGGGCCGGTCCACGCGGCCGCCACGCGCTCGTGAGCGAGCGGCGCATGACCCTCGCCGTCCCCAACAAGGGACGGCTGGTTGAACCCACGCTCCGCCTGCTGCACGACGCGGGCCTCGTCTTCGAGGAGCGTGATCGGAGTCTGGTGAGCCGGGTCGAGAACGTGGCCCTCGACATCCTCTTCGTCCGCACGAGCGACGTCGTCGAGTTCGTGCGCGACGCCGTCGCCGACCTGGGAATCACGGGAGCCGATCTCCTCGCCGAGTCCGAGGTGGACCTGCCCGTCGTTCGTGCGCTTGGCTACGGCCGCTGCCGGCTGACCGCCGCGGTGCCCAGCGATGCCGGCCCGCAGCGCGTCGAGGACCTCGCGGGCCTCCGCGTGGCCACGTCCCATCCCCGCGCCACCCGCCGCTGGTTCGCCGACCGATCGATCCCGGTGGAGGTGATCTCGCTCTCCGGTGCGGTCGAGGTTGCGCCGCGCCTGGGGCTGGCGGAGGCGATCGTGGACCTCGTCTCGACGGGAGCCACGCTCGCCACGAACGGCCTGCGATCCATCGGCGACCTCCTCCCTTCCGAGGCCATCCTCGTCGGGAACCCCGCCGCCCTCGACGCGCGTGCCCAGGACGTCGACCGGCTCACCACGATGCTGGGCGCGGTGCTCGAGGGCCGCCGCCGCAAGTACGTGATGATGAACGCGCCGGCCGGGCGCCTCGGCGAGCTGGAGGCGCTCCTTCCCGGCCTGGAGAGCCCGTCCGTAATCCCCCTCGCCCACGCCGGGATGATCGCGATCCACGCGGTCGTGGGGGCCGACGACGTCTGGGCCCTCCTGCCCCGCCTCAAGACCGCGGGCGCATCGGGAATCCTCGTCCTGCCGATCGAGAAGCTCATCGTATGAGCCCGACGCCCGCCACGATGGCGTTCCCGACCCACCCGTCCGCCTATGCCTGGGAGGCAAACGACGAGCAGGTCGCCGAGCGCTACGGCGTCCCGCTCGAGCGGATCGTCCGCTTCGACCTCAACACGTGCCCGGCACCACCGGACCTCGCCCTGCGCCTGCTGCGGGCCGGGGAGTACGGACGGGCGATCTCCGAGTATCCGCCGGCCGACTACCGGGAGCTCGTCGCTGCGGCGGCCGAGCGCTACGGCGTGGCCGGGCGCGACCTGCTGGTGGGTGCCGGCGCCGACGAGATCCTCGACATCCTGGCCAAGGCGTTCATCGCGCCCGGCGCGACCGCTGTGATCCCGACTCCCACCTATTCCATGTACCGCGTGCTCACCGAGCAGCGCCCCGCGCGCCCCGCCCTCGTTCCCCGGGCGCCGGCGGCACGCGGCTACGCCCTCGATCTGGCGGCCGTCCGCGCGGCGGCCCGGGACGCCGCCCTGGTCTGGCTCTGCGACCCGAACAACCCGACCGGGCTGCCGGAGCCCGACGGCGCCGTCGCCGATCTCCTCGCGGGCCTGCTTGCCGACGCCGAGGCCCTGGGGCGGGTCGCCCCGGTGGTCGTCCTCGACGAGGCCTATGCCGAGTTCATCGGCCGGTCGCACGTCGCGCTGCGCGATGCGTACCCGCGCCTGGTCGTGGTGCGCACGGCCTCGAAGGCCTACGCCCTCGCCGGGATGCGGGTCGGGTTCGCGATCGCACGGCCCGAGCTGATCGCCGAGATCGCGCCGTATCGTCCGCCGGGCTCGGTCGCGATTCCCTCGGTGGCGGTCGTCACGGCCGCCCTCCGCGACCCGGATGCCCTCGCCGCGAACGTCGCCCGCGTCGCCCGCGAACGCGCCCGGCTGGCCGCTGCGTTCGCCGCGGCCGGGTTCCCCGCGAACGCGTCGGTCACCAATTTCCTGCTCGTCGAGCTCGGCGGCCCGCCGGCCGCCCGGGCCATGGCCGACGGGCTGCTTTCCCACGGCCTCGTCCCCCGCACGTTCGGCGCCGACCACCCGCTGGCGGGACACCTGCGCTTCACGGTCCGCGACGAGGCCCAGGATGACCGCCTGATCGCCGCGTTCACCGGGCTTGCCCCGACCGCCCGCGGTGCCGTCGGCGCCACCCCTTACCCCGAGGAGCCCACGCCATGACGACGCCGCTCGGCAGCCTGTCCGTTGATGCTCGCGAGGGGCGCCGCGTCACCGTGAGCCGGCGCACCCTCGAGACCGACATCACGCTCACGCTCGACCTCGACGGCGCCGGAACCACCGACGTGCGCACGGGCGTGGGCTTCTACGACCACCTCCTGGGGTCGTTCGCCCACCACGGCCTCTTCGACCTCGCGATCCGGATCACGGGCGACCTCGAGGTCGACGAGCACCACACGGTGGAGGACGTCGCGCTCGTCCTCGGCGGCGCGCTGGCCGAGGCGCTCGGCGACCGGGCCGGGATCGCCCGCTTCGGGGACGCGGCGGTGCCGATGGACGAGGCGTTGGCGACGGCCGTCGTCGACGTGGGCGGACGGCCCTGCGCGGTCCTCGACCTCCCGTTCCGGGGCGAGCGAATCGGGGCCCTGCCGACGCAGCTCGTCGAGCACGCGCTGGAGGCGTTCGCTAGGACCTCCGGGCTGACGCTCCACCTCCGGGCGTCCGGCCGCAACGATCACCACGTGGCCGAGGCGGCGTTCAAGGCTCTCGGGCGCGCGCTCCGAGTGGCCGTGGCACCCGATCCTCGCCGCGCCGGCGTTTCGTCGACCAAGGGAAGCCTCGGGTGACCCGGATCGCCGTCGTCGACTACGGCGCCGGCAACCTCGTGAGCATCGACCAGGCGCTGCGGGCCGCCGGGTCCGACGTCGTGATCGCGCGGGCCGCGCCCGACCTCGACGGCGCGGACGGTCTCATCGTCCCCGGTGTCGGCGCCGCCCGTCCCGCGATGGACCGGCTGCGCCGGCGCGGGCTGGTCGAGCCGATCCGCCGCTGGATCGCCGCCGACCGACCGTTCCTCGGGATCTGTCTCGGGATGCAGCTCCTCTTCGAGGGGAGCGACGAGGACGGCGCCCGGACGCTCGGCGTCCTTCCGGGGCGGACGGTCCTTCTCGTCGGCGCCCCACGCCTTCCGCACATTGGCTGGAATGCGGTGCGCCGCCGCCGTCCCCACCCACTCTTCGCCGGCGTGGCCCCGGACGCGCCCTTCTACTTCGTCCACTCGTACGCGCCGCACCCCGCGGGCCCCAACGCGATGGATGTCGCCCTCGCCGTCACCGATCACGGGCCCGACTTCGTCAGCGCGGTCGCACGCGGCCGCCTTGCCGGCGTCCAGTTCCACCCCGAGCGGAGCGGTCGCGATGGCCTGCGCCTGCTCGCCAACTTCGCCACCCTCGCCGGGAAGGCCGCCTGATGCTGGCCGTGCGCGTCATCCCGTGCCTCGACGTGGCCCGTGGTCGCGTCGTCAAGGGGACCCGTTTCGTGGACCTGGTCGACGAGGGCGACCCCCCGGAGCTGGCGGAACGCTACGCCCGCGAGGGAGCGGACGAGATCGTCTTCCTCGACATCTCGGCGGCGCCCGAAGGAAGGGCGACGCTGCGCGACATCGTCGAGCGGACGGCGCGCCGAGCCTTCGTCCCGCTCACGGTGGGCGGCGGCGTCCGCACGCCGTCCGAGATGCGGGACGTCCTCCGCGCCGGGGCCGACAAGGTCTCCCTCAACACCGCCGCGGTGGCGGACCCCGACCTCGTCCGGCGCTGCGCCCGCCGGTTCGGGTCCCAGGCCGTCGTCGTCGCCATCGACGCCCGGCGCGCCGTCAAGTCGCCCGGGCAGGCCGCTGCCTGGGAGGTCGTCGTGAAGGGCGGCCGGGAGACGACCGACCTCGACGCCGTGGCCTGGGCGGAGCGCGTGGTCGATCTCGGCGCCGGCGAGCTGCTCGTCACCTCGATCGATCGCGACGGGACGCAGTCGGGCTACGACACCGCGCTCCTGCGGGCCATCGCCGATCGCGTCCCGGTGCCGGTGGTCGCCTCGGGCGGCGCCGCCGGCCCGTCGGACTTCGTGGCCGCGGTCCTCGAGGGCGGCGCCTCGGCCGTCCTCGCCGCCTCGATCTTCCACCGCCGGCAGCACTCCATCGCGGCCGTCAAGGCGGCAATGGCCGCGGCGGGCATCCCGGTCCGGCTCGTCCCGGAGGCCGCCGCATGAGCGGCCCGGGCCTCCCCTCCCCCGCCGGCGCGCTGCGCGACCCCGGCGACGTCCGCTTCGGCCCGGCGGGCCTCGTGCCCATCGTCGTGCAGGATGCCGGCGACGGCCGGGTCCTCATGCTCGCCTGGGCGAACGCGGACGCGGTCGCGGCCACCCTCGCGACCGGCGACGTGCACTTCTTCTCCCGCACGCGCTCCGCCCTGTGGCGGAAGGGCGAGACGAGCGGCCACGTCCTCCGGCTCGTGGACCTCGCCCTCGACTGCGACGGGGACGCGCTCCTCGCCCGGGTCGTCCCGGCCGGGCCGACCTGCCATCGCGGCGAGCGGAGCTGCTTCGACCCCGACGGTGCCGCGGAGGGGACCGGGCTCGGGGCCGCGGAGGGGACCGGCCGGGGGGTGCCGGCGGGAGCCGGGACGGAGACCGCCCAGGGGTTCGCGTGGCTCGAGACCCTCTGGTCGACGATCGCCGACCGGGCAGCGCGGCGCCCGGAAGGCTCGTACACCGCACGGCTGCTCGCCGCGGGCGTCGACGGCCCCGCGCGCAAGGTCGCCGAGGAGGCGACCGAGGTCCTGATGGCGGCCAAGGACGACGCGGTAGTCGAGGCAGCGGGCGCCGACCGGGCTGCGACGCGCGACGCTCTCGCGGGGGAGGCGGCGGACCTCGTCTACCACGCCCTCGTGCTCCTGGCCGAGCGCGGCGTCCCCCCGGCAGCCGTGCTCGAGCGTCTTCGGACCCGCCACGGGGGCTGACGACGGAAGCGCCCCGCTAGGGCAGCTCGTGGTGGGCGCGACACCGCGCCTCGTAGGTCTCCCGGCGCCGCGTCGGGTTCTCTGCGGCGAGGCCCCCGACCACGACGACCGGCTCGTCGGCTCCGGCCGGCCGGCCGTCGATGAGGCGCTGGGTGCGGGTCGCCTCCTCGCCGCAGACCGTGCAGATCGCCGACAGGGACCTGACATCGTCGGCGATGGCGAGGAGCCGCGGCATCGGGCCGAAGGGGCGGCCGCGGAAGTCCGTGTTGAGCCCGCAGCAGACGACGGTCCGGCCGGCCGCCGCGAGGCGCTCGACGACGTCCACGAGGCCGTCCGGGAAGAACTGCGCCTCCTCGATCGCGATGACGTCCGCCCAGGCGTCCTTCGCCAGCGTCTCAATCTCCGACGGATCGGCGACGGCCTTCGACTGGAAGGCGGCGCCGGACCGGCTGCGAACGACCTCGAGCTCGGTCCGATCGTCGATCACGGGCCGGACGAGAAGGATCCGGCGTCGGGCAATCTCGGCGCGCCGCAGGAGGCGGAGCAGCTCGTCGGTCTTGCCGCTGAACATGCACCCCGAGATGACCTGGACGTGCCCGCGTGCAGCTACCCTCATCCTCGTCCCAGCCCTCGCACGAGGACCCGCTGGTCTCGCTTGCCGCGCCGGACGAGCAGGTATCTCCCGGCCAGCAGGTCGTCGAGCCCGAAGGTGGCGGCGATGTCGCGGACGGGGGCGCCGTTGACGTGGACGCCGCCCTGCTCGACGAGGCGTCGCCCGTCGGCGCGAGAGCCCGCGGCGCCCGTCGCAACGAGAATGGTTACGACGTCCATCGGCGCGCCGTCCTCCGGCCACGGGGACGCCGGAATCTCCGCTGCCAGGTCCGCCAGCGTCTGCGCACCGGCCTGCGTAGGGTCGCCCCCGAACAGCATCTCGCTCACGCGGGCGACCCGCTCGGCCGCCCCGCGTCCGTGGGTCAGCTCGGTCATGTCGCGCGCCAGGGCGCGCTGGGCGATGCGCCGCTCGGGAGCGGCCGCGTGGTCCGCCTCCAGCTCCTCGATCCGGCCCCGGTCGAACACCGTGAACCAGCGCAAGTAGACGCCCACGTCGCGATCGTCTGCGTCGACCCAGTACTGGTAGAAGCGGTAGGGCGACGTAAGCGACGCGTCGAGCCAGATCGACTCGCCGCCCTCGCTCTTGCCGAACTTGGCCCCGGACGGCGAGAGGAGGAGCGGGTACGCGAGGCCGTGGGCCGGCTCCCGGCCGCGGGCCCCCGATTGCGCCGTGCGCCGGATCAGCTCGAGGCCGGCCGTGATGTTCCCCCACTGGTCGGCGCCGCCGCACTGCAGCTCGACCCCGTGGGAACGCTGCAGGTGGGCGAAGTCGGCCGCCTGCAGGAGCATGTAGCTGAACTCGGTGAACGAGAGCCCCTTGCCGATCCGGGCCTGGACCGAGTCCTTGTCGAGCATGTACGGGATCGTGAAGTGCTTGCCGACGTCGCGCAGGAAGTCGAGCAGGCGGACCTCGCCGAGCCAGTCGAGGTTGTTGACCACGAGAGCCTGGGTGGCCCCCGGGGCGAAGTCGAGGAAGCGCGCCAGCTGGTCGCGGATGGCGTGGACGTTCGCCTGGACGGCGGGTCGATCGAGAAGGGGTCGCTCGGCTGATCGCCCGGAGGGATCCCCGATCAGCCCGGTCGCCCCGCCCACCAGGGCGACCGGCTGGCCGCCGGCGTGCTGGAGCCGCATCAGGCCGTAGACGGGCACGAGGTGGCCCACGTGAAGCGAGCGGAACGTCGGGTCGAAGCCGTTGTAGGCACGGATCGGCTCGTTCGTGGCGAGGCGCGCCTCGAGGCCCTCGCTGAGGTCGTGGACGAGACCGCGCCAACGCAGGTCGGGCAGCAGGGTCGACAGGCGGGTCGCGCTCAAGGCGTCACACCGCGCCGGCGGCACGCGTCGAAGCAGCCCGGGGGCACCGAACGGGCATCCATGACCGCTATGCTATCGTGACCGACGCCATGCAGACCAGCCTCTCGCGGCGGCAGCGCCGCCGCCGGAACGGCTCCGGCCATCGGCCCTCCTCCGGAAGGCGCGCCGTCGCGGGCGTCGCGATCGCCATCCCCCTGTTCCTGTTCGCCTCGTTCCTCGTCGCCGGCGCCGTCGGGTTCGCGGGTGCGGTCACGGCGTTCTCGCACTACAGCCAGGGTCTCCCCGACCCGACGGAGGTCTTCGGGAAGATCCGCTTCGACGAGGAGACCCGCCTCTACGACCGCACCGGCAAGGTGCTCCTGGCGACCTTCGCCCGGGAGCGCCGCGACGTCGTCACCTTCGACGAGATCCCCCCGGTCGTCGTCGACGCGACGACGTCGATCGAGGACAAGACCTTCTGGGAGAACGCGGGCTTCGATCCGATCAGCATCGTCTCGGCGGCGCTCGACACGATCTCGGGCAACGCCCGCGGGGCGTCGACCATCACCCAGCAGCTGGTCCGCAATCGGCTCCTCCCGGAGTCCGCATTCACCACCACGTACGAGCGGAAGATCCGGGAGATCATCCAGTCGATCCGCCTGACCCAGGCCTTCCCCGGCGATGAGGGCAAGAAGAAGATCATCGCCGCCTACCTGAACGACAACTTCTTCGGCAACAACAGCTACGGGATTGCGGCCGCCGCGCGCGGCTACTGGGGCGTCACCCTCGACAAGCTCACCCTGGCCCAGGCGGCAATCCTGGCCGGGATGCTGCAGTCCCCCTCGACCTACGACCTCGTCCGCAACGCGGTCGAGGAGGAGCTGCCCGACGGCACGACCCGGCTCGTCGTCCCGGTCGACACCGCCGTCGTGCAGCGCCGCAACCGGATCCTCGAGCTGATGAAGACGCGCTCGGTGCTGACCGTCGGCGTCTACACCACCGCGGACTACGACCGCGCGATGCAAGAGCCGGTCGTCCTGACCCCCCCCGCCAACCGGCGGATCCTGGCCCCCCACTTTGTCCTCCAGGCGCGCAGCCAGCTCGGGGCCATCATCTGCGGGCCGGATGCGGCGGACAACTGTCCGAAGGTGGACACCGGCGGCTACCGCGTGATCACCACCCTGGACTGGCGCCTCCAGCGCATGGCGGAGAAGTGGACCGAGGCCGGGGCGCGGGCGCCGAACGCGAAGGACACGGCGGCGTACCTCAAGGCGCTCGGGACCCCCTACCAGGCCTGGATCAAGAACATGCGCGGAACCGGCGTCCACAACGGGGCCCTCGCCGCCGTCGACTACCGGACCGGCCAGGTGCACGCCTACACGGGCAGCGCCGGCTTTTATCTCAAGGGCAACAAGCGGTTCCAGCCCCAGTTCGACGTGCTCGAGGACGGCTGGCGCCAGCCCGGCTCCGCCTTCAAGCCGATCAACTACAGCGTCGGCCTCGAAGATCGCACCCTGACCGCCTCGACGCTGTTCATGGACGTCGTCACGGACTTCGGCGGAGGCTGGACGCCGGTCGACGCCGACCGGCTGGAGCGGGGGCCCGTTCGGCTGCGCCAGGCCCTCCAGGTCTCCCTCAACATCCCGGCCATCAAGGCGGCCATCCGGATCGGGCCCGACCGCGTCTACGAACGCTCCAAGGACTTCGGGATCCGCTACCAGAGCGCGACGAACCAGGGCGGCGCAGCGATCGCCATCGGCACCGTCGAGGTCCACATGATCGACCTCATCAGCGCGTACGGCGCCATCGCCAACGGTGGTGTGCTCGTTCCCCGGACCACGATCCTCGAGGTGCGCAACGCCGCGGGCGAGAAGATCTGGCCGCTGGAGGGTGCGGCGACGACCGGCAAGCGGGTCGTGAGCGCCCAGGCCGCCTTCATCATGAGCGACATCCTCGCGTCCAACACGGACCCCGCGCAGAACCCGTTCTGGAGCAAGCGCTCGATCCTCGAAGGAACAAAGCGGCGTCCCGCGGCCCTGAAGACCGGCACCACGGACAACACCATCGACCTCACCGCGGTTGGCTTCCTGGCCCCGCCGAAGGACCCCAAGGCCCCGGCCTTCGTCGTCGGCGCCTGGATGGGGAACAGCGACAACTCGGCGCCGGACAAGGCCGTCGTCGCCCTCGAGTCGGCGGCGTCGCTCTGGCAGTCCTTCCTGACGCAGGCCAGCAAGGGCACCCCGATCGCCACGTTCCTGCGGCCCCCGGGCCTGGTGCAGGCCTCGGTCGACGCCCACAGCGGCATGAAGCCCGGCCCGTTCACGACGGAGACCGTCAAGGAGTGGTTCATCGAGGATGCGGTGCCCACCGAGGTCGACACCACGAAGGTCGGCGTCGAGGTGGACGCGGCCACGGGCAACCTCTGGCAGGAAGGATGCGTCGGGCCCAAGGAGGTCAAGGGCTTCCTGAACCTGGGCGCGATCGAATCCGAGTTCGCGTCCTGGGGTCCGTTCAACAGCGACTGGCTCACCCGCGCCGCGCTCGGGCCCGGCGTCGCCGGCGGGCCCGAGCGGACCCGGACGACCTACTTCTACGAGACCGGCGTCTGGAACCCGTTCGGCAGCACGTGGGGCGCGCCCTTCGCGCCGACGGAGATGTGCGAGATCCCGGCGCCGTCGCCCGAGCCGTTCCCTTCCGACAGCCCCGGTCCGGGGGACTCGTTCCCCCCCGGCGAGACGCCCACCCCCGATCCCGGCGGCGGTGGCGGCGGTGGCGGCGGTGGCGGCGGTGGCGGCGGTGGTGGTGGTGGCGGCGGCGGCGGCGGCGGCGGTGGCAAGCCGTCCCCCAAGCCCTAGAGCCCGATGACCGTCGCCCCGTCTCCGCCCTCTCCCCGCTCGCCGGCACGGACCGTGCGGACCAGCGGATGCGCGGACGCCGCCGCACGCACCGCATCGCGCAGGGCGCCGGTGCCCAGGCCGTGGATGATGGTGGCGCGTTCGAGGCCGGCCAGCGAGGCGTCCTCGAGATAGCGGTCGACCACCTCGAGCGCCTCCTCCACCCGTGCCCCGCGGACGTCGAGGGACGACGCGACCGTACGTGCCCGCTCCAGGCGCAGCCGGCTGATCCCGGACGCCGCCTCCGCCGTTCCCCCGTCCGGCCGTGATGCGCGGGGGGTCTCGCCCCCCGCGGTCGTCGCAGGTTCGAGGTCCGCGGTGGGCGCCGTGACGCGCATCCCGCCCACCTCGAGCGTCGCGCGCCGGCCGCCGCGCTCGAGAGCGACGATGCGGCCCTCCCAGCCGCCCGTGCGGCTGCGGGCCCGCGCGCCAACCCGCCAGGCCACGGGGGCCGCCGGCGGCACGGGCGGTGGAGCGGGAGCTGCCGCGGGGAGCCGCCCGAGGCGTGCCTCCGCGCGCTCAACCACCTCGTCCAGCGCCGGTGCGGTGACCGTCTCGCGCTCCAGGCGGCGGCGGGCGCCGTGGACCTCGGCACGGAGATCCTCCACGATGCGCTCGGCATCGGAGCGCGCCGACGCGACCGCCTCGTCGCGCTCCCGGCGGGCCCGCCGCCGTTCCTCGTCAGCGGCCCGCCGTGATTCGCCAGCGCGCTGCTCGGCGGCCCGGGCGCGGTCGAGCGCCTCGCGGGTCGCCAGGTCGGCGGCGCGAATGGAGGCCAGCGTCTCCTCGAAGGCCTGCTGGCCCTCGCTCAGGCGCGAGCGGGCGTCGGCGACGATCGCCGTGGGCAGCCCGAGTCGCTCCGCGATCGCGAAGGCCTGGCTGCCGCCCGGCAGGCCGATCCGGAGGCGATAGGTCGGCGAGAGTGTCTCGAGGTCAAACTCGACGGAGGCGTTCCGGACGTCGGGGGTCGTGTGGGCGTAGACCTTGAGCTCCGCGTAGTGGGTCGTGGCGGCGACCAGCGCGCCCGTCCGCAGGAAGTGGTCGAGCAGGGCCTGGGCCAGGGCCGAGCCCTCGGTCGGATCGGTGCCCGCCCCGAGCTCGTCGAGGAGGACGAGCGTGGCGGGGCCCGCGGCGGCGGCGATCCGCACGATCGAGCGCAGGTGGCCGGAGAAGGTCGAGAGGCTCTGGGCGACGCTCTGCTCGTCCCCGATGTCGGCGAAGAGGTCGACCAGCACGGGGAGCCGGCTGCCCGGGTCGGCGGGAACGTGGAGCCCGGCCTGGTGCATCAGGACGAGGAGGCCGATCGTGCGCAGCGTGACGGTCTTCCCGCCGGTGTTCGGGCCGGTCACCACGAGGGCCCTGAACTCCGTCCCCAGCTCGACGTCGATCGGGACGACGTGCCCGACGAGCCCCGGATGGCGGGCGCCCTTGAGCACAATTTCGGTCCGCGTCGCAGGCTCGGCGCGGACGGCGTCCATCTCCTCGGCCAGGCGCGCCTTCGCGCTCCAGAGATCGAACCGGGCGAGGGCGTCGAGCGTTTCCCCGAGCGGACCGGCCTGGCTGCCCACCAGCGCCGACAGCTCGTCGAGGATCCGATCGATCTCCGCGGCCGCGGCGAGCTGGGCCTCGCGCCAGGCATTGCCGAGCTCCACTGCCACGAGCGGCTCGACGAAGAGCGTCTGCCCGCTGCCCGACGCGTCGTGAACGATCCCCTTGACGCGGCTCCGGGCGTCGGCCCGGACCGGCACCACGTAGCGCCCATTGCGAAGGGTGACGATCGGGTCCTGGAGGGCTGCGCCCATGTCGCTCGAGTGGACGAGCTGTTCGAGGCGCGCCCGGAGCCGGTCGTAGGCGAGGCGCGTCGCCCGGCGCAGGGCACCGAGGCGCGGCGACGCCGTGTCGAGGAGCTCCCCCGCCGGATCGAAGCTTCGATCGAGCGTCGAGCGCAGACCCGGGAGCGGGTGGAGGCTGCGCGCCAGCTCGTGCAGGAGCGACCGCCGGTCGTCCGCGAGGATGTCGCGAAGGCGCGATCCCGCCTCGAGCGTCTGCGCGATCGCCGCGAACTGCACGGCGTCCAGCCGTCCACCGCGCGCCGCGCGGCCCACCGCGGGGCCGATGTCGTGCGCCCCCCCGATCCCGGCGCTGGGCCGCTCGGCGAGGAGCGCCCGCACCTGCGATGTCTCTTCGAGGCCGATTGCGACGAGCACCGGGTCGGGCGACGGCAGGAGTGCCTCGGCCAGGCGTCGCCCGGGCGGGAACCCGGTGGCGGCGGCGAGACGCTCGCGGACCAGGGGGAACTCGAGGAGGGCGATCGACTTCGCGTCCATCAGGGCCGCGCGTTCGCCGCCGCGGTGCCCGCCACCACGAACCGCCACGGCCGCTCGGCCCAGCCCGGTCCGGCGTACGCCACGCCCACGCGGGCGGTGGCGACGATCTCGCCACGCGGACTGTTCGCCGGCCCCGTTTCCAGGCGGAGGCTCCCGGCGGGATCGAGAAGGTCGAGACCGTCCTCGCCGCGTTCGACGTCGAAGGCGGCCCCCAGGTTCGCCGGCCCTGCGGCCAGGCGGGCGACCCGGAGCCGGGCGATTCGGGCGGCCTCGGCGGCGGGGTCGGCGGCGGCCGCGCGCCGCGATGCAACGGCCCGCGCCAGGCGCGCCGCACGCATCGCCGCGATCCCCTCGAGCGGCTCGACCGTCCGCAGCAGGATCGCCGCGCCCTGCCCGGAGGGACCGGCGACGACGTTCAGGCAGATGTGCATGCCGTAGACACCGTACACGTAGGCGCGGCCCGGCGCGCCGAACATCGTGGCCGCCCGCGACGTGGGGCCGAACCGGGCGTGCGAGGCGCGGTCCTCGGGTCCCGCGTAGGCCTCCACCTCGACGATCCGCCCGACCCGGCGGGCCCCCGCACGCTCGCGAACGAGCAGCACCCCGAGGAGGCCGTGCGCGGCCTCGACGACGGGTCCCGCGAGAAGGCGGGCCAGGTCGCCGGCGGGCCTCAGTTGTAGTACTGGCGCAGGTCGGACGGGACGATCCAGCCGAAGAGCACGAAGAAGAGCGGGATGAGCGAGGAGCGGAACAGGTCCACGACCTGGGACGAGTTGTAGAAGTTGTAGATGTCCCGCAGGATCCCGATCTCACCGGGGTCGGCCGGGAGGCTCGGCAGGTGGTAGTACGAGTCGAGGACGAGGATGAGCGCTCCTACGAGCAGGAGGGCCTGGAGGGCGCCGAGGATCCCGCCGATGACCTCGTCAAGCATCGTCGCCTTCGTGAACAGGATCGTCCGGCGGTAGAAGGTCTGGATCGTGATCGACCCCGCAAGGTAGATCGTGAGCGCGCTCCCTCCGAACGCCAGCATGTAGACGTACGGCTTCGGCAGCTGGGTCCAGTACTGCGCCAGCCAGGCCCCCAGCGGGTCGCGGAGATTCAGCGCGAGCAGCAGGGAGAGAACGGCGATGGCCAGCCCGAGCACCCGGCGCAGGGTTCCCTGGATGTAGCCGACCACGAAGAAGCCTGCCACGAAGAAGGCGACCAGGATGTCGAAGAAGTTGAGCCCCTCGATGAACGACGCTACGACGTCCACGCAGCCTCCGGTTCCGGACGCCCGCGGCGTCCTCTCGTCCGTGTCGCCGCATTCCCCCGGCGACCATCTGTCACTCTACGCTTCCCCTTCGGGTCATCGCAACCACGCCCGGCGCATCCGGGCACCGCCCGCGCCCCCGATCAGGTGCGCAGGCGGCCCTCGTGGGCGGCGGCCACGGCCGCAACGAGGCGGCCCACCAGCTCGTCGACCTCCCCCTCGTCGAGAGATCGATCGTCGGCGCGGACGGCGAGCCGCCAGGCGAGGCTCTTCTCCGACGGGCCCAGCGGCGCCCCACGATAGACGTCGAAGAGGGTCACGCCGCGCACCAGGGAGCCTCCCGCGGCCTGCAGCGTCGCCGCCACGGCGCCGGCCTCGACCCCCTCGGCCACGACGACGGCGAGATCCCGCTCGACCCCGGCGTGGCGGCCCACCGGGACCACGCGGACGGCCGGGAGCTGGCCGGCCCCAAGGCCGGCGATCGCAAGCTCCCCGGCAACGACCCGTCCGGCGCGCAGGTCCCACGCCGCCAGCGTCCCAGGATGAATCTCGCCGACCAGGCCGGCCACGCTTCCCGTCGCGGTTGCACGTGCGGAACGCCCCGGGTGGAGGGGCGGCCCGTCCCGGTGCGGCAGGAAGACAGGTGCGGGCGCGCCGAGGATGCGGGCAACGAGGGCCACGAGCGCCTTGCCGTCCTCGGTCTCCCAGGGCCGCCCGGCAAGGCTCCAGGACGCGGGCACGGCGGCGCCGGCGAGGAGGAACGCGAGGCGCCACCACTCGGCAGGGCTGCCGTCCGGGCCGGCCGCGTACCCCTTGCCGATCTCGAAGATCGCGACGTCGTCGCGGCCGTGCCGCTCGTTGCCGGCAAGCACGTCGAGCAGGCTCCCGACCAGGCCGCTGCGCAGGACGGCGTGGCGCTCCGAGAGCGGGTTGCGGACGCGGATGGGTTTGCCCACCACGGCCTCCTCGCCGAGGACGCCGGCGGCGGCCGCGACGGGCCACGCGAGGCGCCCGGCGTGCCACTCCGGAACGAGGGCGGGCGTCACCACCTCCGTCAGGCCCGCCCCCGCGAGCGCTCGGCGAATCGCGTTCCGATGCTCCAGCGGGTCGGGGCGGAAGCGTGGCATCGGCGTGTCGGGCGTCTTCGTGGGCACCCCGTCGTAGCCGCCGACACGCACGATCTCCTCGGCCACGTCGGCCTCGATGTGGAGGTCCAGTCGCCATGTCGGGAGCTGCGCCACCAGCGGCTCGGCGGGGTCCGCCGGGGCAGGCGCTGCCTCGACGTCGATCCCGACGCGGCCCAGCAGCTCGACCTGCTCGGCGGCCGTGAACGCCGTTCCCAGCAGGCGGTTGACGCGAGCCGGCCGGAACGGCACGCGCCCGCCCGGGGGTTCGGCTGGCGCCGTGTCGACCCGACCCCTCGCGGCCTCGCCGCCCGCCCAGGCCACCATCAGCTCGGCCACGCGGTCGGCGCCCAGGCGGGCGAGGCGAGCTTCCTGGCCCTTCTCGAAGCGGAGGCTGGCCTCGGACCGCAGGGCATGGTGGAACGCGGTCCGTCGGATGCTCACCGGGTCGAAGATGGCGGATTCGATGATCACATCGCGGGTGGACGCCGACACCTCGGAGCGTGCGCCACCCATCACGCCGGCGATCGCCAGCGGGCCATCGCGGTCCGCGATGAGGAGGGCATCGGGCCCGAGCTCCCGTTCGACGTGATCGAGGGTCTCGAGGCGCTCGCCGGCGCTGGCCCGGCGCACGATGAGTCCCGCCCGCCCGGTCGCGTCCCGGGCGACGGCCGCCGCGTCGAAGGCGTGGGTCGGCTTGCCGAGCTCGAGCATGACGTAGTTCGTGGCGTCGACGACGTTGCTCACGGGACGAAGGCCGGCGGCCAGGAGCCGCATCTGGACGCGGTCCGGAGATGGCCCCACGGTCACCCCGCTCACCCAGCGGCCGACGAACCGGGTACAAAGCGACGCGTCCGCCACGGCGACCGCCAGGAGGTCCGCAGTGGCTGCGCCCGCCGCCTCCGCCAGCCGGATCTCGGGCAGGCGGACGGGCGCTCCGGTGACCGCCGCCACCTCGCGCGCGAGGCCCACCAGGGAGAGGACGTCGCCCCGGTTGGGCTTGACGTCCACGTCGAGGACGACGTCGCCGTAGAGTCTGGCGAGGGGGACGCCGAGGGGGGTGTCGTCCGGGAGGATGAGGATCCCGTCGGCGTCGCCGGTGAGGCCCAGCTCATCACCGGAGCACAGCATCCCGTTGCTGACGACGCCCATCTTCTCGGTCCGTTCGATGGCCCGGTTGCCCGGGAGCATCGCGCCCGGGAGCGCGACCGGGACCCGCTGCCCCGCGGCGATGTTCGTGGCGCCACAGACGATCTCGAGCACCTCGTCGCCCACCCGGACGCGGGTGAGCGAGAGCCGGTCGGCGCGGGGGTGCCGGGCAACCTCGAGGAGCTCGCCGGTGACGACGTTCCGCCACTCCGAGCCCCAGCGCTCGAGCCCCTTGATCTCCATCCCGAGCATCGTGAGCCGCTCGGCCAGCTGCTCCGGCGTCAGCTGGACGTCGACGTAGTCGCGCAGCCAGGAGAGCGGAACCCTCATCGGAACTGCTCCAGGAACCGGAGGTCGTTCTCAAGGAAGACGCGGACATCCGGGATGCCGTGGCGCAGCATCGCGATCCGGTCGACGCCCATCCCGAAGGCGAAGCCCTGGTAGCGCTCCGGGTCGATCCCGCCGTACTGCAGGACGACCGGATGGACCATGCCGGCGCCGAGGATCGTCATCCAGCCGGTCCGCCCGCAGGCCGGGCAGCCCGGACCGCCGCACACCAGGCAGCCGATGTCGAACGCGACCGAGGGCTCCGTGAAGGGGTAGTAGCCGGGCCGGAAGCGCGTCGCCGTCCCCTCGCCAAACATGGCATGGGCGAACTCGACGAGCTGGCCCTTGAGGTCGGCCAGGTTCGTCCCCTCGTCCACCATGAGCCCCTCCACCTGGAAGAACTCCGACCCGTGCGCCGCGTCGATCGCCTCGTAGCGGAAGCAGCGACCGGGCAGCAGGGCCCGGATCGGCGGCCGCTCGGCCTGCATGACCCGGATCTGGCCGGGCGACGTGTGGGTCCGCAGGAGCGCGCCCTCGAGATCCACGTACATCGTGTCCCACAGGTCCCGGGCGGGATGGTCGGGCGGGATGTTGAGCATCTGGAAGTTGGTGAGGTCGGTCTCGACCTCCGGGCCCTCGTAGGTCACGAAGCCGAACTGGCCGAAGATCTGGCTGATCCGCTCGATCGTCTCCACGATCGGGTGGAGGGTGCCGCGGGGGATGGACCGGGCCGGCGCGGTGACGTCGACGGCCTCGGCGGCGAGCCGCGCGGCGAGCGCCGCGGCCCCCGCCCCCGCACGCGCCCCGGCGAGCGCCGTCTCGACGGCCTCGCGGACGTCGTTGACGACGAGGCCCACCCGCGGCCGGTCCTCCACGGGGAGCGAGCCGATGCCGCGCATCAGCCCGGAGAGCGCGCCGCCCTTGCGCCCGAGGTAGTGCAGGTCCAGGTCGTCGAGCGCGGCGAGATTGGGCGCCGCGGCGATGCGGGGCAGGGCCTCGTCGCGGAGGGCGCGGAGCTGCGAGGTGAGGGTCGCGAGGTCCACGGTGGGGAGCGGCGCCTCCATCTGCCGGGCCGGGAATCACGGACCCTCGCGGCGCCGGAGCGCGCGAGGGTCCCGCTGCGGTGGTAGTTGGCCGGGCGCGGGCCCGGCCGCGCCGTCAGGCGCCGCGGGCAACCTCGACGATGCGGCCGAACGTCGCGTCGTCGCGGACCGCGATGTCGGCGAGGATCTTCCGGTCGATCGCGATCTCGGCCTTCTTGAGACCGCTGATGAGATGAGCGTAGGTGACGCCGTGGGCGCGTGAGGCGGCGTTGATCCGGACGATCCACAGCTCGCGCAGCTGGCGCTTGCGGACCTTGCGGTCGCGGGTCGCGTAGGCAAGTGCGTGGAGGAGCGCCTCGCGCGCCGGCTTGACCAGCCGGCTGCGGGTCCCCTTCCGGCCCTCGGCCGCGTTGAGAAGCCGCTTGTGGCGGCGATGGGACGTGACGCCCCGCTTGACGCGTGCCATCGAGTCAGCCCTTCTTGAGGTACGGCAGGAGGCGCGCGACCTGATCGGCGTGCTCCGGTCCGATGAGGGTCTTGCCGGCGTAGCGGCGGGTGCGCCGCGACGACTTCAGCTCGAGGTGGTGGCCGCGCCAGGACTTCACGCGGATCGGCTTCCCGCTCCCGGTCACCCCGATCCGCTTCTGGCTGCCCTTGTGTGACTTCATCTTCGGCACGCCGGACTCACTCTCCCGTGATCGCGGGCATCGGGCCCGCAGCGTCGACCGCGACCGCCGGAGCGGCACCCTCCACCTCGCCCGCCTCGGCCTGTGTCGTCGGGGGCTTCTCCCCGGCGGCGGGCTCGCGCTGCTTCGGCTTGTGGGTCGAGGCGATCGTGATATGCATCGATTTGCCCTCGAGGAGCGGTGCTCGTTCGAGGGCTCCGTGGTCTTTCACCTGGTCCGCGAACTTGTTGAGCAGCTCCCGCCCGAGGTGCGGGTGGGTCAGCTCGCGACCGCGAAACTGGACGGCAACCTTGATCCGGTCGCCCTCCTCGAGGAACTCGATTGCCCGGCGCACCTTCGTGTCGAAGTCGCCCTGGCCGATCTTCGGCTTGAGGCGGATCTCCTTGAACTCGACGGACCGGGACTTCCGCTTCGCCTCCTTGTCGCGCTTGGCCAGCTCGTACTTGTACTGGCCGTAGTCGAGAAGTCGGGTCACGGGCGGCGAGGCCGTCGGCGCCACCTCGACGAGGTCGTAGCCGCGCTCCTGTGCCAGGCGGAGGGCGTCCAGCGTGGGCATGACGCCCATCTGGTTCCCATCCTCGTCGATCACCCGAACCTGTGGGATCCGGATCATCTGGTTGACACGCAGCTCTCGGCTTATGGTCGGCCCCTTCGCGCTATCGAGATCTCCGAGCGCCCAAGAGCGGCGTGCAAGGGCACGCGCGAACCGGGCGCGGATCGCCGGCGGAGGATAGCACAACCGTGCTGGAGCACGCGGCCGGGGCGAGGCACGTCCAGGGCCGGCGCCCCGGCCGGCCAGGAGCCCGCTCACACCCGAGTCTCCCCGGAATTGCCGGGGCGGCCCGCGAGCACGAAACCCACAGCGAAACGACCGAATCCCGTCTCCTCGGGCGGGGTTTCGTGGTGGAACCGGGCGCGGTTGATGCTCCCCGGACTCGGGAACGGCGTGCCGCGGTTCAGTCAGGGCGCCGGGCGGCCGTCTCGGCGGCGAGACGCTCCGCCAGCGCCTCCCACCCCTCGGCCGGCTGCTGCTCCTCGGCGCGGGTGCGAGGGGCGGCCGTCCGGGCCTCCACCTCGCGATCGCCGAGGACCAGCATGTAGGGCACCTTCTGCTCCTGCGCGACGCGGATCTTGTTCTGCATCCGCCCATCGGAGTCGTCGACCTCCACCCGGAGGCCGCGCGCCCGCAGGACGCCCGCCAGCTCGCGCGCCGGCTCGAGATGGCGGTCGGCGATGGGGATCACCACCGCCTGGACCGGCGCGCACCAGAGCGGGAACGCCCCGGCGAAATGCTCCGTGAGGACGCCGATGAACCGCTCCAGCGAGCCGTAGATGGCCCGGTGGATGACCACCGGGCGCTGCTGCTTCCCCGCCTCGTCGATGTACCAGAGATCGAAGCGCTCCGGGAGCATGACCCGGTCGACCTGGATCGTCGCCGTCTGCCACTCGCGGCCCAACGCGTCGGTGATCTGGATGTCGATCTTGGGGGCGTAGAAGGCGCCGTCCTTCGGCTTCACTCGGTAGTCGAGACCGGACCGCTCGAGCTCGGCCCGCATGATGGCCTCGGTCTCGTCCCAGATGGCGGGGTCGCCGAGGGCCTTGTCGGGCCGCGTGCCGAACGTGAGCGTGGGGGTCAGGCCGAACCAGGAGTAGGCCTCCTGGACCTCTCCCATCAGGCCCTCGATCTCGGCCGCGATCTGGTCCGGGCGGATGAAGATGTGGGCGTCGTCGGTGACGAAGTGGCGCACGCGGGTGAGGCCCGACAGGACCCCCGAGAGCTCGTTGCGGTGGAGCACGCCGTACTCCGCCAGCCGCAGGGGCAGGTCGCGATACGAGCGCAGGCGGCTGCGGTAGATGAAGGTCGACTCGGGGCAGTTCATCGGCTTGAGGCTGAAGGTCTGCTCCTCCGCCTCGACGAGGAACATGTTGTCCCGGTAGTGCTCCCAGTGGCCGGACTGCTCCCACAGCTTCTGATGGACGAGCGGCGGCGTGTAGACCTCGTCGTACCCGCGTCGGTCCTGGAGCTCGCGCATGGCGTCGCGCAGGGTCTGGTAGAGCCGCCAGCCCTTCGGGTGCCAGAAGGCGGCGCCCGGGCTCACGTCGTGGAAGCTGAAGAGGTCGAGGCGCACGCCCAGCTTGCGGTGGTCGCGCTTCTTCGCTTCCTCCCGCCGCCACAGGAACTGGTCGAGATCTTCCTGTGTCTCCCATACCGTCCCGTAGATCCGCTGCAGCATCGGCCGCTTCTCGTCGCCCCGCCAGTAGGCGCCGGCAACGGAGAGGAGCTTGAAGGGGCCAATCGCCGCGGTCGTCTCCACGTGCGGGCCCTTGCACAGGTCGCTGAACGGTCCGTGGGCGTAGAAGCTGGTCACCGGGAGCGGCTCGCCGGCGGCCCGTGCCCGCGCGGCGAGGTCGTCGAGGATCTCCACCTTGTAGGCCTGGCCCGCGTCGGCGGCCGCCGCCCGCGCGTCGTCGAAGGCGAGCTCCGTGCGCACGAAGGCGTGCGCCGCCGCAACGCTCGCCGCCATGCGCTCCTCGACGGCCGCCAGGTCCTCGGGCGTCAGCGAGCGCGGCAGGTCGAAGTCGTAGTAGAAGCCGTTCTCGATGGCCGGCCCGATGCCGAGCTTCGCCCCGGGGAAGAGGTCGAGCACGGCCTCGGCCATGACGTGGGCGGCCGAGTGCCGCATGGCGTCGAGCGGGGCGTGCGCGCCCGCGTCGAGCAGCTCGTCGGCCGAGCCGCGCACGGGCGCCTCGAGCGCCTCCTGGACCTCGATCGCCTGGTCGTCGCCCATCGTTCGTCTCCTCTGGAAGCACGAAACCCCCCGTCCGTGCAGGACGAGGGGCCCATGCCTCCCGCGGTTCCACCCGCCTTCGCCTCGCCCGGCTGGTGCCGGCAGGGCGCTCTCGTGGCCGCGCTAACGGGCGGATCCCGGGCCGGTTCACCGGCCGCTCACGGGTGGTGCCATGCCGTCGGTTGCCGCGGCGGGTCTCAGCCGATGCCCGCCGCTCTCTGGTGCTCCGCTGCCGGCGCGGCGCGTCCCGCTCGACGCGTTCGCGATCTGGTGGGCGGTAGAGGACTTGAACCTCTGGCCTCATGCATGTCAAGCATGCGCTCTAACCAACTGAGCTAACCGCCCAATGATTTGTGCTCAGGAACACCGCATGCTCCCGAGTTATCGCTGATGGGGCTTGACCTACACCGCTCGAATACCGCATGCTAGGCGAAGTTGAGACCGCCCGCAGGAGAGATTCGACGATGAGGACCGACCCCACCAGCGCACCCCATTCTACGGCAACTGACGAGCTGGGCGCGCTCGTCACGTCCTGGCGCCGCTCCCTGGCCGCCCGCCGGGCGAGCCCGCGGACGATCGCCACCTACACCACGGCCGTCGCGCAGCTCGCCGCCTACCTCGCGGCTGCCGGCATGCCGACCCGCGTCGGCCACATCCGGCGGGAGCACGTCGAGGCCTGGATCACCGACCTCCTGGCGCGTCGGGCGCCGGCCACGGCCAACAACCGCTGGCGCGGCGCCCAGGCGTTCTTCGGCTGGTGCGTCGAGGAAGGCGAGGTCCGCGAGAGCCCGATGGCACGCATGAAGCCGCCCACGCTGCCAGAGGCTCCCCCACCCGTCCTGCGCGAGGCGGAGCTGCGGGCGATCCTCGCCGGCTGCGAGCGCGACAAGTCGTGGCTCGGCCGGCGCGACGAAGCGATCCTGCGCGTGTTCATGGACACTGGCGCCCGGCGGGCCGAAGTGCTCGGCCTGCGCCTCGAGGACGTCGACCTTGACCGCGGCGTCCTGACCGTGACCGGCAAGGGCAGCCGGACGCGGCTGGTCGCCATCGGCGACGCTACCATCCGGGCGGTCGATCGCTACGTCCGGCTCCGGGCGCGCATGGCGGGCGCCGGACTCCCCTGGCTCTGGCTGGGGCGCAAGGGCCAGCTCGGCGAGACCGGGATGGCCGGGCTGATCCGCTCCCGCGGTGCGGCGGCCGGGCTCGCGGTTCACCCGCACCTGTTCCGCCACGCCTACGCCCACAGCATGCTCTCCGCCGGCATGCAGGAGAGCGACCTCATGGCCGTCGCCGGCTGGAAGAGCCGGGAGATGCTGACCCGCTATGCGGCGTCGACGCGGCAGGAACGGGCGCTGAAAGCCGCGCGGGCGCTCTCGCCCGTCGACCGACTCGATGAGGGAAGGCGATGACTCCGGCCGATGAGGAGCGGCTAGATGCGTCGCGCTGGTTCTGGTTCTCAGATCTGTTGGAACGCGCGGGCCTCGATGATGTCGAACGCGGTTCGGGGAAGGTCCAGATGGGCCGCGACGGCACAATGAGCTTCTCCGTCCGCACCACGAGCGGAGGCCGTGTCACCTTGGGCACGATCCGAACCGCCGTGATCGACGAGGTCGCCGCGTCGCTCGACGCCAGCCAACTGGCCGCGTTTCGGGAGCATGTGAGGGACGCGAAGGCCGCCGCGTTCGACATCATCCAGCCCTACGCCGAGCATCTCGAGGCGTCGCGCCGGGCGCCGCTTGAGGGCAAGGCCCGCGCGAGCAATGCGAGGATCGACCGGGCCGTCGAACTCAAGAAAGCCGGGAAGAGCCCCGCCCGGATCGCGCAGATTATGACCGCCGAAGGCTCCATGATCGGCGCTCAGGACCCGGCGCGCAGCGTGCGCCGGTGGCTGGCCACGGCGAAAAGCCGGACAGATCGCGAACGGTCAGACTCGCGCTAACGCTGTAGGCCCCCGACGATTCGGGGGCCATGAAAGAGCATGCGACCTGGGGCCGGATCGGCGGACTGACCGCGTGGAGCCTCAACGACGCCGCGACGATGGTCGGCCCGGCTCACCGCGGCTTCCGTCGCCGGTTCGAGAACCTGGTCGATCCTGACCGCGTGCTCCCCGAAGCCGAGCGCGAGGCCAGGGCCGACCGCGCCCGCCGCGCCCACATGCTCACCCTCGCGGCCAAGAGCGCTGCCGCACGCAAGCGAAAGGCGGCCCCGGCGATCGTGACGCCCGAGGCCGCCCAGGAGGCTCGTCGTGACCGCGACGAACATCCGACCACAGCGTAGCGCACCACCGCAAGGCGACGCCGCCCAGCTGGCGGTCGTGCGCGAGGCGAACCGCCTCCGCGCCCTCCTGGAGCGCACCGCCGACGCGATCGACCTCGCCCTCGATAGCGACTGGCGCGTGGCGATCGACATCCTGTTGGACGTCTCCGACGAGATCCACGCGGAGCTGGTCCCGTGAGCTGGACCGATACGTTCGACGGCACGCCCGACGAGGACTACTTCTCCAAGCTCCACGACGAGGACCCCGACCGGGTCCCGGGCGCCGACTACTGGCGCATTCAGCCCAATGACCCTCCTGAGGACCAGGCGCGCGTCGCCGCAGCCGAGGCACGCGCCGCGGCCCTGGTTGCCGCGTTCGTTCAGCCCTCGCGAAACCAGGACGATGTCCTCGTCGCCGAGCCCGTTACGGATGCAGCGGATCCCCGGGAGCAGGTCGGCACCCTCGGCTCCTACCTCGCCGCCGTCCGTGACTTCACGACGAAGTACGTCGTCTTCGGCTCGGAGCACGAGCCCGTGGCGATCGCCCTCTGGGTCGCCCACGCCCACCTGGTCGACCTGTTCGAGACGAGCCCCATCATCGCGGTGACGTCCGCGGAGATGCGGTCCGGGAAGACGCGCCTCCTCGACGTCTTGGAGTTGCTGGTCCCCGAGCCGTTCCGGGTCGTCACGCCGTCCGAGGCCGTGGTCTACACGGTCCTGGCGCGGAGGCCACGGCCGACGATGCTGCTCGACGAGGCCGACGCCATCTTCGGGCCGCGTACGGCCGAGCGATACGAGGGACTGCGGGCGATCCTCAACGCCGGGAACCGCAAGGGCACCCCGGTCCTGCGGGTCAAGCTCGAGGGTCGTCGCCGTGAGGTTGATGCGTTCGATGTCTTCGGCCCGAAGGCGATCGCCGCGATCGGCGACCTGCCGCCCACCGTCACCGATCGCAGCATCGTGATCCGCATGAAGCGCCGGGCGCCGAGTGAGACGGTCGCGAAGTTCCGCCAGCGGATCGCCGCAGCGCAGGCGAAGAGCATCGTCCTCGACTGGTCAGCGGTCGTCATCGACCCGATCGCGGACGTGCCTGACGAGCTGCAGGACCGCGCCGCCGACTCGTGGGAGCCCCTGCTCGCGGTGGCTGACGCCGCCGGCGGCTCCTGGCCGTCGATCGCGCGCCTGGCGGCCGTGGCGCTGGGCTCCGACGAGGATGCGCCAGCATCGGTCGGGATGCGTCTCCTGGCCGAGATCAGACTCGTCTTCGGCGACGAGGACCACCTGACCACGGCCGAGCTGCTGCGTCGTCTCCACGACCTCGAGGATGGACCCTGGGCGGACTGGTACGGGGTGCCCCTCTCCGGCCGTGGCCTGGCGAAGCTGCTCGGTCCGTACCGCGTTGTGCCGGTCAAGCGCCGGATCCACGGCGAGCAGTCGCGGGGCTACTTCCGAGCCGACTTCGCCGACGCGTGGACGCGGTACGTCCCGGAAAGCGTCCCAAGCGTCCCAAGCGTCCCGCTGAGCACGGATATCCGTCCCACCGAAACGGGTCCGGGACGGTTCCCTGAGCACGATGGGACGGATGGGACGGATGGGACGGTTCCCCGAGCGCAAGTCGAGACGTACCGCTCGGTCTGGGACGACGACCTCGTCGACGCGGAGCCTGCGACATGACCCGTCTGGAGGTGCACAGGATGACCGTTACCTGGCGGGTCACCACCCCCGCTTCGAAGCTCGACTACACCGGGATGGGTAGGGGGGCCGGTCCGTGACGGAATGCGGACCCGCCCTACTATCCGCTTCCCCCGGCATATACCCCTACAACGACAAACACTCACCGGGAGGGCCCGCCCATGAGAAAGCCCTGTCTACGCTGCGGCATCCTGTTCACGCCCGCGGCCGGCCTTCGCGCCCGCTGCCGGGCGTGCCAGCGGGCCGACTACCGCGACCGCGAGACTCGCCGGCCGGCGGTGCAGAAGGCGACCTACGCGTCCCGCGCCTGGCAGGAGCTCGCCCGAGCCGTGGTGGCCGGTGCAGTCGAGTGCGCGTGGTGCCACACGCCCGCGAGCCGCACGAAGCTGACCGCGGATCACGTCGTGTCGGTCAGGGCGGATCCCGGCCTTGCCCTCGAGCCGTCGAACGTCGTGCCGGCCTGCCGATCCTGCCAGGAGAAGCGCAAGCACCGCCCCAACGTCGCGACCTGGGAAGCCTGGGAGCGGCGACCGTGACCGCATGGGTAGGGGCGCCCCCCCGACACGGCTGGGCATCTCGCCCCAGGATCCGCCCCAAGCCGCGCACGTCCGCGGAAGGGTTTCGCCCAACCCGTCACGCACGAGAACAAGAGGAGCACGTCGTCCGCGAGCCGGCGGCGCATGACGCCGATGTACTGGCGCAGGATGTCGAAGTTGTCCCCGTAGCGGCACCTGGTTCGTGTGGATGACACTGCTCGGGTGACGATGCACGAACCAGGCGACGCGTCTGATTGACGGCCGCCCCACAGATCTTGTGCCCGAAGCGCGAACCGTCCAGTTGACGGGACCTGCCGAGCAACTATCGGGACCTGCCGAGCAACTATAATGATTCATCTTCGCCCGAACTGTGGCTATGGTCACGGAGAGCGAGACGATGGCCGAAGCGAGCGCCAGACATGAGCAACGCCAAGAGGTTCTGCAAGGTCAAATCGCGATGGGTGGAGATCTTGCCCATCCCGCTCAATGAGGCCACTCTGTCGGTCTGCGAGATCACGTGCAAAGCCGGCAAAGCCGACGTCACGCAGTGCGCTCATTACTGTGCCTATTCTTACCCGTTCCAGTTTGTAGCCTCGTTCGCCCTGACATCTCGACAACTCAATAGTGATAGCACCATCCCTTTGGCTACAGTTATCGAGCGCGGCAACGGGCAGGTCAAAGACTATACCTCCAAGACCGGGCCCCACCGCAAGCCGCCTGCCCCGCCCACTCCGCCTGCTCTGCCCGCCTCGTCTGTGTCCGCCCCCGCTCAGGCAAGGCCGGAGCCCCCGAGTGTGGAGCAATTGATCGAGGCTCTCAAGACGCAGGACCCGCAAGCGCGTCAGGGAGCCATCGAGGCGTTGCGGGATTGTGGCTGGCCCGCCGTGGATCCTCTGATCGCCGCCCTGAGATATACCGACGAGCGAACTCGTGCCGGAGCCGCAGAGGCCCTGGGGAAGATCGGGGTCAAGCGGGCCATCGACCCTCTGGCCGAGCTGGCGCGCGCCGATCCCGTAACCCGCCGGGCGGCGGTAGCGGCCGTCATCTCAATCGGGGATTGTGCCAGCGGCGAAGATCGGTGGCCTGCCTATCGCCTGCTCAAGGCCATGCGCGACCACCCCGACGAGCGCCTGGTGTCAGAAGTCGCTCGAGCCTTGGTTCGCTGGGGCTACGACTACATGTCGCCCAAATGGCCGCCGTACGGGCGAGATCTTCCCGCCGGTCTCATCGGCGTCGGCATTGACAACTCTGCCAACGAATTCTCGGTAAGAATCGGCGTCCGCTCGGCTGCCGGCAGCCTGGATTTCATGGCGGATCCACGGCAGCGGATCATGGTGAGGTTGGACCCGGGCAAATATCAGATCTATTTTCAATACTTCAACGATCCCTTCTTGGTCTATCAGGGCGAAGACCTCACCTTGGGCATCGATATGATCGAAATCCGCCTGATGCAGGTCTCCGGTGGGAACTACCAGGTGCGCAAGCTCTGACCACGTCGCCCGTGATCGGCCTGCCCATCGACGACAAGCCGTCACTCATCCGCGATCCGACGGCGGCCGGCGCGCCAATCGCCGCGAATCGCCTACGACTACAACCACGAAGCGATCACCGCCGCCGGTGACCGGGTCATGGCCGCGAGCGACTGGTGCGGCATCGCGCACCAGGTCGATAGCCGGTTCGCCCTGCCCTTTCTGCCAGAATAGGGTGAGACACCGTCTCTTCGAGAATAGGTGACACGCTGCGAGGGCGGAGAGAGGAACCACCCGCGATGCTCGAACCATTGGCGCCGCTCCCTGCGGTGGGCCATGCTGGGCCCGCCATGCCCGACCCGGAAGTCCGGGAGCGTCCGGTCCGCCGGACCTTCACCGCCGAGTACAAGCTGCGCATCGTCGAGGAGGCCAACGCCGCCCGCGAGCCCGGCGCCGTCGTCGGCCTGCTCCACCGGGAGGGGCTGTATAGCTCCCACCTCGTCGAGTGGCGGCGGCTGTACCGCCTGGGCGCGCTCCACAACCTCGCCCACCCGCGGGGCCGCCCGCCGGGCAATCCGCTCTCCGTCGAGAACGAGCGCCTGCGCCACCGCGTGGCGAGGCTCGAGGCGAGGCTCGCGACCGCGGAGCGGATCATCGTGATCCAGGGAAAAGTCTCCGAGCTCCTGGGCATCCCGCTCGCCCAGAGCAGCGACGACGAGCCGAGCGGGTCCTGACCGAGACGGCACTCGCGGTCGCAGGAGAGATCGGGATGGCGCCGGCCTGCCGGGCGCTCGGGGTTGCCCGGGCCACCGCGTACCGCCGCCGGCTCCCGAGGGTCGCATCTCCGGCGCGCCCGCGCCGGCGTCCACCCGCGGCCCTCTCCGACGATGAGCGATCAGCCGTGCTCGCCGAGCTCCACTCCGAGGCTTCACTTCCCAAGCAGAATGTCGCGGGTTCGAATCCCGTCTCCCGCTCCACTTCCTCGGTTCTGATCTAAGAGAAGACACCCTATCTGGGTGTCTTCTCTTGTGTCTGGGCCGCTCGACCACGGGCACGCCGCTCGAGGACGCCGGGAGTAGCGGACTCTCCCCTCCTCTCGGCCCCGGCTCCGGGCCGTCCCGGTCGATGCCGCAGGCCGGTACAGAGCGACCCCGACCGGCCCGGAGACGGGCGACCAGTGGGCCCTTCGCGACCGATGCCTCTGGGCAGTGGGCGCAGGGACGACCGACACTCGCCTCACACGCGAACAGCTGACACGTTTGGGAGGTGGCGCGACATGCAGGACGTCGATCTGTTGGTACAGCTGGCTGGGATCGCCGGCGTCTTCGTCGGCTTTGGGGCGCTCATCAGCGTCCGGAGCGGCGGCCCGAGCGATGCGCACGAGGTCTCGTAAATCCGCAGCGTGGTGTGGGCCGCGCTCTGGGTGGTGATCGTCGCCCTCGCCCCGGTCATCGTCAGCCGCTACGACATCACCGGCCACGAGCTGTGGCTCGTGTCCAGCGTCCTCGCTCTCGTCCTCTTCGTGGTCATGATCATCGTGAACGGGCGGGCGCCCGAGCACCTGGCAGACGCTGCTGACATCCTTGCTGCCGCGCCACGGGTGGCGGTGGTGATGGTGGCCGGGTCCACGATCTGGCTGCCCATGGTGCTCCTCGTCCTCGCCCTCGCGCTCGTGGTGCTCGGTCTCTTCCCGGACCAGGAGCCGGCGCTCTACCTCACGGCGGTCGGACTCGGCCTGTTCATGGGCGCGATCGGCCTGTTCGTCATGGTCTTCTCGCAGGGACACGTTCCGGCAGCACGCGACCAGTCGGCGCGGCCCGCCACAGGAGGCTCGAGCGCCTGATCCGACGCAGCGCGCCCCGGCCAGCCCAGGGATGGGCGACCGCAGACCCACCGGGCGCTCCGCTCTCCTCGGAGGATGGGACGCGCACCGGGCGACCGGGGGCCACAGGGCCGCTTGGCTCTCGCCAGATCCGCGATCCGCGGCTACGGTGACGCGTTGGCGGGAGGCTCTGACGCATGGCCCGCGCTTCGGTCGCCGCGACCGCGCCGAGCCACTGGCGAGACCGACCCGTGCGAGGCGTCCCGAGGGAATTGCGTCCTGCGCTGGGTGCGCTGCACGACGGCACCATTGCGGTGAGGGTTCATCATCCTGAAGAGAGGGACAGTCATGGCTAACCTAGCGGACCGGATACGAGAGGCGTTCAAGCCGCACCTTGAACCAGATGAGGAGTTGCGGTCAGTTGGGCTGGTGACCTCTGGGCCGATCTCAACCTTTCTAGCGATGGTGTTGACCGGCGGGATTGGCTACCTACTCTTGACCAAGTCCTGGTATGTCGGCGTAACCCAGAAACGAGCGGTCTTCGTACGACTGACGTCATCGAGCAAGCCCGACGAGAGCATGCGATTCGCCACTCCGTTGAACAACGTGATGTTGGACGGAAAGGGGATCGCACTGATCACGCCCGAAGATGGTATGCCGCAGCACTTCGCGTTCCACTTCGGGGTCAGACGGGCTACCGGCCTTGACCTTGACGAATTCAAGGCGGCATTGGCGGCCGGTCGCGGCCCGGATCTGCTCGAGAAGCGCTGACGGCACAGGCTCCCCAGCCGGGGGGCCAAGCGTTCAGTCCCAGACCCGCTCCGGGTAGCCGCGGGATCGTCGCGGCCACCTGCCCCACGGTCCCAATCTCCCGCAACTTCGAGCAATCCCGCGGGCACCGCGACAGGCAAGCACCTGCTCAACATGTCCACGTGTTCAGGTTGACGGTCCACGGACCTAGCCCATGATCTACCAAGAGGCATGCGTGGCGGCGAGCGCCTCCGGGCGACCACGCGAGTCCCGCTCGCCGCGGCCGCTTGACATAGGAGCATCGG
>Ga0315289_10001394_pt1 | contig 37519 bp, 46 predicted proteins | sample YL17G11_40_MG_FD_203452 | JGI IMG/M metagenome (GOLD analysis project Ga0315289, IMG submission 203452) | Sediment microbial communities from Yellowstone Lake, YNP, Wyoming, USA - YL17G11_40 | ecosystem: Environmental > Aquatic > Freshwater > Lake > Sediment | place: USA: Wyoming | collected...
CAGGATACTAGCAGAGTTCATGAGGAAGAATCCGAGCAAGGAGCCCGAGATAATGAAGGTGATAATCGACACTGACAATTACCTGAAGGCCCAGTTCCAGGCCAGCACCATCTACAATGGTCCGTCTGAGGCAGCGACACTGAAGCAGATGATCGAGATGATTCCTGAAATCGGGCCCATACAGTGATGTAGCAGATGGATTCCGATTATTTATATTTCCGAATATCTCCGAATTCTCGTTGCGATTTCAAAAAGTATTTAAGTAACTTTGATTATATCTATCAATGCAAGGTGTGCAGAAAATGAAGAAGCTCAGGGATAATGCCCTCGATTCAATGAGGAAGGGCGCAGCTGCGGCCAGGGAATTCTTCTGCGGCCCAGAGATCAAGCCGAAGGCGGAAAGCATCAAGGAATATGCGGAGAAGGACGGCCACGTCATTGTGCCTGCATCCGATTTCGAGGATATGCGCAAAGCTTCGAGGAACAAGGACATAATCATTGCTATGCTTGCTGTTTCTTCAGTGATTGTCCTGCTGAAGTCTTGCTCAGAGCCCAAGGGAGATCCACGGGCATGGCAAGTGGCAAGATGGTCGCAGCAGGAGGCCATGCAGCTCAGGCGCGAGAACGAGGCCTTGAGATCGCAGGTGATGGTGTCAAGCGCAGAGGTCCGCAGGCAGCAGCTGATCGCAGATAGGGCCCAATACGATTGCACTTATCAGAAGGCAGTGGCTGAGAGCCTGGCCAAGAAAAAGAGAGGTTTCTTCGCGAAGCTTTTTGGGATTGGCAGATAAAATAGGTGCTATTCATGATTCTCAATAATATATTCAAGAAGCCAAAGGGACCGGTCGAGGATTGCGGTGGCGGGAGCAGAGCGCCCCAATTCAGGCATGCGTGCCCGCTGCATGAGAGATGCGGGATAGCTAACTGCAGCATAGGGGATGTGCATGCTACGCACTGCACAAGATACCCTTCCCTGAAGGATGAAATCAAGACAACAGGGGAGAATCAGGCACTTAATATGAAAATATAGGTTTTCTATGAAAAAATAGCTGGATTTGAGCTATTTTCATGCAAAATATGAGAAAAATGAAGGTCACGGCTCTGGATTCTGAGGTGTATCTGGGTGGATAAAAGGCCTCAAAAACCGAGCAGGTTATTTAAAGGTTGATGGTGTAATATTGACGTCTATGTTTAAGCAAAGGGACCAACCGGGTCACGAGGATGGAGAAAACGCGCCCCGTGCGCCTCAAATCCTGGGCCCTTCAAGGCTAGAAGAAAGGGGAGAAAGCATGGCTGAACGATTTTTGCCAGTGATACACGCGAAGGGTACGCATTTCGAAATAGGCAAAGCCATAGGCGAGCAATGCAAGAAGAAGATAGAGGACCAGCTGGAGTTCTATTCACACATACTCAAGAAGGAGTTCGGCATTTCCTGGGGCAGGGCGAAGAACAGGTCCAAGAAATACCTTGCCCATTGCGAGAAGTCCACTCCTGAATTGATTGAGGAAATCAAGGGGATGGCTGAGGGATCAGGCAAGACATTCGAAGACTTGTTTGCCATCAATTGCTTTGAGGAGCTCATGTTCGAAGTGGGCCAGAAGAAGAATACATGCACGGGGGTGGCTGTGGCTCCGGATTACACCTCAGACAATTGTGTGTATCTAGGGCATAACGAGGACTGGCTGAGCGCAGAGAAAGGCCACCAATATATCATCCATGCATTCCCCGACAAGGAGCCGGAATACATAGCCATGACATACGGCGCAGCGCTGTCCGGGACAGGGATGAATGCGGCAGGCATAGCGCAGTCATCCAATTCCCAGGGGCACATAGACTTCAAGGAAGAAGGAATTCCTTGCGTGTTCGTTGCGAGGAAAGTGCTTTCAGCAAGCACCATAGACGAGGCAGTGGCATACGCCACTATGGCGGACAGGGCCACAGGGATGAATCTCCTCATAGTGGATGACAAGGGCGCGATGTACAGCATAGAGACATCTGCCCTGGAGCACAGTGCGATAAAGAACAGGAAGTACGCGATCCACTCCAACCATTATATCTCATCAGACATGCAGAAATACACAGAAGAGGAAGACAAGGATTCATTGAGGAGATACGGGCTCGCCAAGGAACTTGTCTCTGCCTCATTGAAGAAAATAGATCTCAATGCACTGAAGGCAATCCTCTCCAATCACGGCGATGGGGATGCGAGGCAGCCAGATCCGTATTCATTATGCCAGCACATGACAAGGGCATACTCCCCGCTGGATGAGGATGAGACCATATCCTCAGCCATATTCAACCTCACCACGAAGACAGCCTACATCTGCAAGGGCACGCCCTGCAACGGCGTCTTCAAGGAGCACCGCCTAGGGGCGCAGGAAGAAAAACCAGCTGAGAAGAAGGAAGAGCCCAAGGCCGAGGAGAAGAAAGAGGCGAAACACGAGGAGAAAAGAGAGGGGAAGCCCGAGCCGAAGGATGAGAAGGAGGAGAAGCCGTCAGAGAAGAAGGAAGAGAAAAAAGAAGAGAAGAAGGATTCCGCCAAGCTGGAAGTAGAGGTCGACCCGAAGAAGGTCATAGTCTCAGAGACCAAGGAAGAGAAAAATACAGAGAAGCAGGCAAAGGAATAAATAATCCAGAAGAGAAACTAATTATCATGTCAAAGAATCCATGGAAGAGGGGGCCAAGGCCCCTAAAGTATCTTGAGTCCGACACTCTCACCAGCATTGGCGTGGAGAAGGACAAGCTGCGCAAGGTAGCCACGCTGCTGAAAGACACCTCCGAGCAGCACATAATCGGGGTGTTCACACACCTGAAGGACCGTCTGGGGGATCCCAAACCGATGATAAATAAGGATCCCGACATACTCAAGGTCTCGAAGGAGAAGATAGATGAAGTGATAGAGGTGTTCCTGGATTACGGCTTCAGCATGGACGAGACGAACGCCATAATTCACAAGTGCCCGAGGACACTGAAGCGCTCCACAGAGACCATATCCTCGATATTCGATGTGTTCAAGAGGGATTTCGACAGGGGAGAGGTGCTGAGGATAATAGGCAAGGACCCTCTGCTCCTGACTAGGGACAGCGATTCATTGAAGTCAAGATACAATCTCTTGAAGAGGAGGCTGCCGGATTACGCCAGTGATATAGTGCTCGCATTCCCTGCCATAATAAGGAGCTATGGCGAGGATTCTTTGAACGAGAAGATAGATGTGTTCGAGAGCATGGCTCCTGAAATTGGTATGCATGAACTACTGAAGAATCCTCTCAGGCTGGCATACAGCCCAGACACTGTGAGGAAGAGATTCCAGTTCTTCAAGGACAGGGGCATCTCATACAATGAGCTCTTCATATCAAGGAAAAAATTCGAGAAAAGATTCGGCGTGCAACTGTGAAAAATGCACGATTTCAACTCATTTTTGCTAGATGTGAGACACCCTAAAAACAACTACTCGCAGACTCAACGTCGGTAATTATGGTGGCATTAAATATCATATTCTTTATGAGACAATCCGCCCACCCTTTAAAACAATGCTGAGTAAATACTGTCAAGGCTCTCCAATATATCGCCTAATAAAAAAGGCATAGGCGCGAAGCCCAAACTCCACACATCAAAATTTTAATTGTCTCTCCAAGAGGTCTTTGTAACCGCCTATGCCTTCTCTAATTTTCTGAAGATCCTTATCGCTTACCAATGAGCATGTCCTCTGAAGGGTATTGTGGTCGGGCGGATCCTCTATACCCATCTTATCCCTTATCAACCTGTTCTGCTCCAATAGGAGCTCCAGCTCCCTGTAGCTGAGCTTGTATTCCTGCTGTATCAGCCTCGCCACTATCCTGGGCTTTATAGGGAAATACCTGCGGCCAGAGCCGTTCTGCTTGGGCTCGGGCGGGTCGTGCTCATCAACCACAGTCATGGCCGCATCCACAAAAAACAGTATGTCTCCGCCTCTGGAGTTTATCTTCCTGAGGAGGCGGTTCTCCCTCTTCCTGAGCCCGTCTATAGGGCCGTATTCGTTGAATTTCCTCTCTGCCCTGGCAGCCATGTCAGCGGCCTCGCCTCTCTCCTTTTTCCCCATGAGTGGATTTATGATGAGTAGGTTTTAAATTAGTTTATCTCTGCAGGGCTCTCGCTCTTATCTGTCTTACTTCTTTTTCCTTGCCTTCTGTCTCTTAATCGGTTTCGCCTTCTGCGCCTTTCCTGTCTTGCTGTATTCAAAGTAAGAATAGACGACGGTGAAGATAGCTATGATTATGACTGGGATAAGGATGAAGAATATCGCATAAGCAGGGAAGAACAGCCCCAGGAAGGCTATGACTCCCGTTGCCTTGAAGAGCTTTCCTCCGATTTTGTGGGTCTTTGTCCATACCTTCTCATCACTCATTGTCCAGGGAGTCCTTATCCCTATGGACCAGTTCCTCTTGGCGTTCTCGATCAGCATGCCGCATACGAAGAAGAGCACCCCGAATGCCGGGGCCAGGGGCTGCATGAAATTGAACCTCATCCCTGTGTTCCAAAGCAGGGTTATCACATATAGGTAGAATAGGAATGCCATGATGAAGATGATGAACATGTCAAAGCTGCCCCTGAACTTGTCGATATTCCTTCTCAGGGGATCTATCATCGGCAGCACTATGAATAGCAGGAGCATGGCCGCGGATATGATGGGCATCAGGAAAAGCCCCCAGAACCTAGGTATGTAGCTATCTACCTCTCCTGCAATGTTCCAGTGCGAGGCCATCTGCTCGGGCATCTGCGGATACATTAGTATCCCTATGATGAATGAAAGGAGTATTATCCCCAGGCAAATCAGCTCGCTTTTCCTCATAAAAACATATCTCCGAGTCAGGATTATAAACCTATCAACACCCTCCTGCCCAAAGTACTCGAAAAGAAACATTTAAATATAAGAAAATTCACTATAATAGCATGATACCGATTGAGAAAAAGGATGGGAAGCCCAACGCAGGCAACACTCATAATGATCCAAAGCAGCCTTCAAAGGACACTTCCAGGATTTTCAACATGCATTCCGATTCCCATGAGACCATAAAGAAAGAGACGATTATCGAAGGCATGATAAACGTTCATATAACGGGGGAACAAGGAGCAATGGATATTCTGAAAGAGGAACTAAGCACCGGGAAATTGGATGCCAACGGAGTGACAGAGTTCAAGGATACGATAAAGGCGAAATTGGAGAGAGCAGGCATGGGGGAGTCGCGTGTCAAAATCAATGGAGTGTTTATTGTCATACTCAAATCAAAAGATGTCCTCAAGACCAAGGCCGAGATGGAGAAGATATTTGCAAGAATAGTCGAGGCAGGCTATGTCAAATTTGAGAACCACAGCGACCCGGAACACCCAGATCCTCACAAAATGATATATGAGATTAGCAGGACAAATAAGGAATATGTAAAACAGGAGAAAGAAACGGAGACCCCTACTATAAAAATAACAATTAAGGGGATACCTTCCAGCAAAGGCATCACCCATATTGGCTTCATACACAACGAATTGCTGAGAGGTTTCAAGCTCAAGGGGTATGTTATGTCTCCCGACTCTGAGCATGATGAAATCCACTTGGGGGTCAAGTCTGACAATGATCTTGAAACTCATCGTGATATTACAGAGGCATTGAAGGCAGTGTGCTATTCTGTCGGCAAGATGTGGAATATCTCTTTCACTATAAATTCGAAGAGAGCCGAGCATCCTTCTGAATACCTCACCGAAATGTACATCGAGCTAGTCGAGAAACTGGAAGATCCAGAGAAGAAGTAAATTCACAATCTACAAACTCGCAATTCGGTTAGTTTTAAATATTCTAAACTAGTCTAATCTTATAGCAATTCAATGTGCTACAGGTATATCTATGAATATGAAGCCAACAAAGGATGCCAGGGAGGCAAAGACATTGAATGGAAACGGCGCAAAGCAGGAGCCCCCAATCAAACAGGAACAGACGGTGGCCCAGCCCCTCACAGAAAGCAAGATGGAGAAGCCCGTTCCAGGGCCCGAATCGGAACCCAAGCCTGTATCCGGGCCTAGTCCTAAACCTGCCCCTATGCAAAAAACAATGCCTGCAGTGAAGGCCCCTGGATTCCTTTCAAGCTATAGTGGTGGTAAGGCAGCCTACAACAAACATCTTTTCCCAGCATATCTCAAGCTTTCCAAGATCTTGAGCATGACGATGAAAGAGTATACTTTGGGTAAGCTCCATTCCAAGATACAGAGGGAGATCAAGCGCCTCAAGGATTTCTCAAACGATAGTGACGTCAGGGAAGAGGCTCTAGCTAGGTTCATAAAACAGCTAGCCGTTCATATTCTGGGGTATGAAACAAGGGCAAGCGCCAACTTGCGCAGGAAGGAGCCGGAGATGAAATCAGTCAGCCCGGATGATATAAATTACCTGATCAGCAGCTTCGATTTCCGTCCTTGGGACAGATAACGTGTCAGTGGAATTACCTGGGAAAAATACGCTTTTTTTGTGAGTCAGGATGGATTAGATTTAAAAATACTATATCCAATACTCTTTCATTAAGTTCAGGCCTTCCATTAGCGACCAAGGAAGGCCGACAATATAGAAGTGAGGCAATGACAACACTACAAGCTACAACCAGGAATACGCACGCGGCCAATGTCAGGGCCGTAGGATCTGACAGATTCAAAACCGGATTGATGCCCAAGACGGACCAGATATCTGGTCCCGCAGTCCGTGATGCGAAGAAGGCAGAATCCCTTGATATGAAGACCATCCACGTGATAGTATGCGGCGACAAGGATGTGATAAGGGAGATCGTCAGGGCCATGGAGGCCTCCAGCGATGCCCTCGGGCTCAAGTCGATGGAGAAATCGATTGCCGAATACAGGCCGAATTGCGTCTCCATAAGCATAAAGCTGAATGCGTTCGACCTCGAGGCGGCTTATGAGGAGCTTGAAAACAGGTTCTTCTCAAATGTGGCCCTTAGGTGCGGAATAGGCATCACCGGGGATCAGGCGGAGAGCATAAATCCCGTATTCGACGGGTCGCTGGAATCTGTAAATCTGTCTTTCCAGGCCGCTTTTTGAGTGCAATCCACAATGATCAGCGGGGCGCATGATGATACCGATAATAATCCTAGCGATAGTCTTCTTTCTTACAGCGATAAGGCGGGTCGGCAACATAAGGCTGCAGATATGGCAGGTTATGCTCTTCGGGGCAGCCGCAGTCTTGGTGACGGGCCAGATATCTCCACAGAACGCTCTCGGCGCCATAAATTTCGATGTGATACTCTTCCTGTTCGGCATGTTCATCATAGGCGAAGCATTGGATGAGAGCGGCTATCTGTCCCATCTGTCATACAAAATATTCAAGAGGGCGAGGACATCACATGCATTGCTTTTCCTGATACTTGTCGTCATGGGCGCAGCGTCTGCATTGCTCATGAACGACACATTGGCTATCATCGGGACTCCAGTCGTGCTGCTGTTGGCAAGGAAATACAGGATGTCTTCCAAGCCCTTGCTGCTGGCGCTGGCGTTCGCGGTCACCATAGGCAGCGTTGTCAGCCCCATAGGCAATCCCCACAATCTCTTGGTGGCCATAAACGGCAATGTCCCGAACCCATTCGTGACTTTCTTCCAGTACTTGTTCATTCCGACTGTGTTGAATATACTTGTCGCTTACATCCTTCTCAGGCTCTTCTACAAGGACCACTTGCATGGATACTCACTATCGCACTCGCAGGAGCCCATAAAAGATCACGACTTAGCGGTGATCTCCGCGCTCTCATTGATTCTGATAGTTGCACTGATTATAGTCAAGCTGGCGCTCGTGGCGATGAACATGGGGGTGGATTTCAAGCTCACGTACATAGCGCTAATCTCTGCGCTCCCTATCTTGCTGTTCAGCAGGAAGAGGGTCCGCATACTCGAGAGGCTTGACTGGCACACATTGATATTCTTCGCAGCCATGTTCGTATTGATGGGTAGCGTCTGGGAATCAGGATTTTTCCAGTCCATTATAAGCGACATGCATATCGACATAACATCCATAACGATGATACTCGTGATCAGCGTCGTCCTCAGCCAGTTCATATCGAACGTGCCTCTCGTGGCGCTCTACCTACCGATGCTGGTGAGCGCTGGCGCATCGACCAGGGAGATGATGGCTCTCGCCGCAGGGAGCACCATGGCAGGCAATCTCTTCATACTGGGCGCAGCCAGCAATGTGATAATAATACAGAATGCCGAGAAGAGGTCAGGCGAGACGCTCACATTCATCGAATTCGCGGCCATAGGCATCCCTCTCACCATCCTCAACGTCATCATCTACTGGCTTCTCCTGTAAATCCAAGGCATGGGCCTGATGATCATGATTCATGCGGAATCGGATGGTCCTACCAATCTTTTATAATCCTATTTGTTGTAATATGTGTTAGTAGTATAAAAAATATAGAAAGGTGAAAACATATGTCAGATGGAACAGTGAAATTCTTCAATGCGAAGAAGAGTTTCGGCTTTATACATGGAGAGGATGGGAACGACTACTTTGTGCATGTCTCCGGGCTCAAGCCGGGAGTCACGATAACAGAGGGAGACAAAGTCAAGTTCGAGATCATCCAGGGCGACAAGGGCCCGAAAGCCGAACAAGTAGAGAAGGTATAACTGCTTCTCAAACAATGAAAAAGCTTTCAATCCAGGATACGCGCAGCGTTGCAGGAAACATTTAAAATAACAAGCGAGGAAATTGTTGCGTTAAACATTAGGTGATGTGATAAATATGGTAGTGGAATATTCGGAATTCAAGGGAAACAAGATAATCACACTCAAGAGGAGTGATGACGACAAGTGGCCGTTCAGCTTCGGCAAGGGAAAGGCGAAGCTGATAGTGGAGAACTTCGAGGACGTAAAGGCGTTCGCTGAAGAGGAGTAAATCTCTCCGATGGCCCGGTTCATAATCCCAAGGAACTCGAAACACAAGTGGTGGTGCGGGCTAGTTCTCGCCCATCTCCTTATTCTTGAATTCCCTGAGGTACTGATCTGTCTTCGCCCTCACAAGCCTCTCTGAATAATATTTCAGGTGCAGCACCTCATGTAGCAGGACCTTTATTGTCTCCGACTTTATCCTATCAGAAATCTCCCTGTCGTTAGCGATGTCATCGAGCGTGAATTTCAATCTCTTCGACTTCTTTGGCACACTGAATGGCAGCTGGGGGAATATGCTTATCTGCCTCTTCTCCATGTGGAACATCCCCATCACCCTGTTCCTGAACAATGAAGGAAAGACCATGACCCTAATGTCGGTTATCTTGCTCTCGTCAAGTCCCTCTCTCCTAGCCATGTGGTACACAAAGCTCATGACATCAGAGTCTATGAGTATATTCCTCGTCCTCTCTGCCACCCCCAGGTAGAACTCCTGCACCGCGGGCGAGTAATTGCCCATTATGCTGTCCGAAGGCCTGGCTATCCTGACATAGAGTCCGCCCATGCTAACAAATCCTGATAAAACTGTTGTTCTGCCTTGGGAATGATGGCGTAGAAATTTATTTAAATGAGATGTGTTAAATCAAATCATGGAAATACCTGCCTGTAGTGGGGAGAAAATTTTCTGTGACAACTGCAACAACCATTTCTCAAATCTTAGGGGGAATGTCACAGAAGTTACCATAACCAAGCATTTCGAGAAAGACCTCAAAGACAGCAGCAAGAGGTCGGCCGTGGTCTCGCAAATACTCGACTGCGATTCCAAGGACTTCCATGAACTGCACAAGTTCGAGTTCAAGGTTGGGGAGAGCTATATCTTCAGGGCGAAGAAAGACAGCATGCACGTGCTGTACGGCATCTCCGGCAACGAGCTCATGTTCCTAAGAGCAATCAAGAATTATGGGGAATACAAGAGATTCCTCACCGAGGTCAAGGGCTTGTTCTGATACTAATCCTAACTTTAATCTAACCCAACCCTAACCTGAAAAGGCAGAATTAAATATCAAGGAAGAGCAATACTATCATGAATACAGCGCGTTTTGTCAGGACCCAGTCCGGCCAGCTAGACCAGCCGGAATCGCGCAGGATAAAACAGCTGCAGCCGCTGCACGAGGAGTCGCAGGCAGGCCACATCTCTACGAAAGCATTGGTTTGCTCGGCTCTGATTCTGATGCTCGCGGCAGGGGTTAAGATCTGCCAGCCATACTTCAAACATTTCAACAGCATAAAGGAATCGAGATCGGAAATCCTTTCCCAGTCCAGGGACATTCTGAAAGGGAGTGTGAAAGGAGTCTTCATGCCAGAATATGACAAAAATCTGGGAAAAATTGTTTTCTCTTTTGAGGGGAGCGATGAGGCGCAACTGGAGATAATCAAGAAACTACCGAAGTATTCAGAGATAATTATATTCGTGCAGGAGACCAAGAATATATTCGGCATGACTGCTCAGCGCAAGACGATTCCTGAGATATCCAAATGGCTCTCGACAGTCTTGCCAGAGGAAACTATGGGCAGGATAAGATTCCTTAAGGCAAATCCAGACGACGTGTTCGGGATATACTCAAGAGATATGGGTATCGGCACCGACTCGGCATTCTTCGTGCCCTTCGTCAGGCTGGAATATGGTGGGAACGACAAGAACCCAACCAATAGGTTCGCATACAATCTGGCGGAGGTGGGTGTCCGTGTTGTCAAGCATCCTACAGTAGTGACTGGGGGGAATGTCTATTTCGCGAGGAATGTTCGCGGCGAGAGGATAGTCTTCGTCGGGCAGAATTCCATAACTCGCACCAAAGATTTCTTCAGGCAGCACATGATCTATTACTCGGAAGGGAAAATAAAGGAGATAATCAGGAAGACCTTCGATGCAGACAAGGTGATTGCAATGCACCAAGGTACTAAGGGTGATCCTGTATCAAATTACCTCTATCACATAGACCTCGCATTCGCGCCATTGTGCGATGGCAAGATTGCGCTCTGCCAGAGCGTAGGCGGCGCAGCAAATAACGACAGGGCAAAGTCCTACAGCGTGCTGCTGGAGGGCTACAGGAGATCGCTGCAGGATGCCGGGTTCGAGATAATAGATATATACACGGACGCAAGCCATATAGAGAAGTACCAGTCCTATGCCAACCTCATAGTCTTCACTGACAGGGATTCGGGCAAGAAGACAGTGTTGCTTCCAATTTATCCTGACGAGAAAGGAGAGTACTCCCTGACAGGGCTGAACAAGGCAAACATAGAGGTGCTTGTTGGACACGGATTCAAGGTGATTCCAATCAACGAGAAGGCCTTTGGTGGGTCTGGGAATTCAAGATGTCTGATAAATCAGATATCGTATAAGGAATTCGACGAATATCCCCCAGTCTGATTTTAAAGTTCTAATCCTAAAAAGAGAAGCTTAAATAGCAGAATTGGCATATACTATCATGATTGAGGCCAAAGCAGAGAATAAGCGAAAGGTACTCAAGAAGCTGCTAATATATTCTTTCATTGCAGCAATGCCTCTAGTAGCATCTATACCCTTGTACAATTCAGTCTCTACCTACTGCAAAGGGAGGCAACTAGAAAAAGAGATAACAGAGAGAAAGAAGGAGATATCAAAGAAATATATCGGTCTCTCTGCAGCCGAGCTGCAGGCCAAGATAATGAGTCCTATTGAAGCAGGACAATTCATAGAATCCACATACGGGCCAGACTCTTACTGCCTGAATGGAGCAAGGGCCATCGCCTATCTAATATGCGACGACAGATTCAAGCCAATGCCAATAGCGCTGAAGAAGAATGGGAAGACAATACATCGGGTCTGCGTATATACTGCAATGGGGAGATATGGCTGCGTGGACAACGGCAGATTAGGATACTTCCCCACAATCTTCGGGAGCATCAATGAGCTCGTAAAAAACATCGAGTCCCGCGAGAAACTGTGGCGCCTGTCATGGGAAGGAATCAAGACAGGTCTTCTCCTAGATGAGAATTACACAGATCCAAAGGGCTTGGAGAGCGTATTGAAGGCCCTTGAAAGGGACAAGAAAGAAAAGGTAAGATAGGGCAGGTATTATTGTATGAATACAGATCCTAGGCAAAAGATAAACAAGAAATTCCTCAGCAAGTGGTGCAGGGAGAGGAAATGTGGGTTCAGTCCTTATGGCACCAAGCCATCAATCCTTCTTCTCGGGGAATCGCATAGCACTCCCAGGCACCTAAAGCTGGAGGAGGAGATGATATCTCTTGTAAAGCCTCCAATCCTGTTGCACGAGTTCCTGAAGAACAGCATGTACGACCCGACCACCCGCAGTTTTAGTCTCATATACGAGACTGCGAATGACGAGATGGACATAAGAGAGATGCGTGAGATTGAGGATTACTTGCTTGGATGGGCTACTAAGTACAAGACCAAGCTGGTGGGGGCCGACCTATCTCTCTTTGAACTTTCTAAAGCTGGAGATGAGATAGAGAAAAAGAAACCAAAGCTGATTCTTACATCCCAGACTCTAGAAAAATGCGAGTACAGGGAGAAGAGGATGGGTGAGAGGATTGCTGATTACCACAAGAAGGTAGATGGCATGCTGGTCGGGATATTCGGGATGCATCACCTGAGGCCTTCATCAGGCATACATCCTATTTTGCAGCTTGAAGGGATAGAATACGCCTGCATAATACTGCCCAAGGATAAGAGAAAAAGATAAGAGAATTATTTCTTTTAATACAAAAAATACAAAAAGAAATAGAAAATTCTCACACAGAATTCAGCTGCCAGACAGCGAAATTAACTATTGTCGCGAAGCTGACCCAGAGTATGTATGGCACAAGGAGCCATGTCGCATTCTTTGACACTTTCCAGAACTTGATCATTGTCACGACTATCGCGAGCCATACAGCTATTATCCCGATCAGACCAAATAACGGCGATTTGAGACCGAAGAATAAGAATGACCAAACAGCATTCAGCACGAGCTGCGCCCCGAATGCCATGAGTGCAGGCTTTATCGCATCCCTTCTCCTGAATTCCCTCTTGTCATATTCCACCCACACGATGTAGAGCGAAATGGCCATCAGGATATATAGTGTCGTCCATGCAGGTCCGAACAACCAATTCGGAGGTGCGAAACTTGGCTTAGCCAATGTCGCGTACCATGTAGGGATGGCAGGCATTGTGAAGATGGATCCAATCGCTCCTGCCAAGAAACAGACAACCAATGAGGCCACGAGCTTCACTAAGTCGATTCTTTGCTTTTTGATGCTCTTGATTAAGTTGATTCTGCGCCTCATGAAAGGATATGTGCGTTGTTTTTAAAAAGATGTTCCTGCAGTCATTTCATTTTACAGTGCTCTTCATTTTATCGAACTGCTGCCTCTTCTCGATCTTTACTATGCTCTCCTGGCATTCATCACGTACAATACCAATCTCATCCGAGACTGAACGCTTTTTCAGGGCAGGTATAGCATCCTTGGTGCCTATCTCACCAAGCACCCATGCTGCCTTTCTTCTGATATCAAGGGATTTCTCCTTCTCCAGGAACCTTATAAGATGCTTCTCAGTAGACTTCCTGTATTCTTTGCCATCACAAGTCCTTCCCAATGCATCCATCCCTGCTATGCGGATGTCCTCATCCATCTCATGCATCGCTCCCAAATATAGATTCATCGCTTCTTTATTATCCATTCCAGCAGTTCCCAACGCCCTGATAACCGAGGCCCTTAAAGCAATGCTGCCCCACTTGTTCTTTGCCAGTACCATTATGCTCTCATCAGCTAAATTGGACATTTCAATAAGCTCTGCGAGCGCGCATCTGAATTTATCATCTTTGTCGGCCAGCAAAATCCCATTCAGTTTCTTGAGATCCTTGGCTTCGCTTAGTATGGCCAATTTCGCCGCACCTATCCTTACATCAAACGAAAGACTGGTGTCAGATACCATCTTCAAGAAATCGTGCTCTTTAAGTGACTTGACGAACTCCTTGGACTGTGCATCATTGAGCTCGTAGTATAATTCCTCGGCCCTTTTGGGATTCTCAATAACTGCATTCAGCGCTTCCTTTGCATCCATCTAATCACTCTCTATATACCTAGTATAACTAAAGTATTTTAAACACTGTCTGCGTTAAATAATTATGGGATTATTTGATGCGGTTGGAGTGCAGTACAGGAAAACCAACGATTCTATTGATTATTGGGTCAAGCCCGTGGATCAGCAGAAAGCATACCATGAGAAGGCAAAGGAGATATATCTCGATAAAAACCTCTCAGATGGCAGGAAGGTAGCTCGTCTCGATCGCCTGGATAGAGATGTCGGGATATTAGCGAAGAAAGGATATCAGGACAGCTGGGTAGTCGGCGGATCAGGCTGAAACAAACCTCAACTTTCAATAAATCTCATTCTCAGTTGATGCATTACAGAAAAGCGTGAGACAGCTTCGGCAAGGTTTAAATTAAGAGCCATCGCCATTTTTGCAGTATCATCAAGGAGGCGACAATATGGTAGAAATTCAATTTTCAGAATTGGAGAAATGGATACTAGGCTACCTCACTGGAAGGAATCACTGCGGCATGCTGCATGTGACAACGCGCGTTGTAGCGCTGAAGGCCTCGCCAGAGCTCGTAGCAGGGATGGATGAGGAGAGAATAGGGGAGGTTATAGATGGATTGTATTGCCAAGGGCTTCTGAGGCCTGGCGGCACAGAGATAAGCGCTGAATACTACAAGCCATTAGAGACATATCTGCTGAGCGACAAGGGCATGAGATTATTCAATCAGATGAAGAACAGCGAGTTCTGATTGTACTATGCTATAGTATCTCTACTCTATTATACTATAATGCTGTAGCGGTAGCACTGAAGGATTTAAAATCCTGATTACGAAGCCTTTCATGCAATCCAGACCTATCCTGATTTTCCAGACGGGGCGCCCGGCCTTGCTTGTCATGGTATTGCTGTCTATGCTTCTCCTAACAACAGTCTCATTCGCCAAGGATTTCTCGATACCGAGCGCGGAGGTAACTTATATCCTCAGGTCCGACGGCACGGTCAATGTGACAGAAGAGATAACGTATGTCCTTGACGGCAGCTTCACTTAGTTATATGTGCAGAAGCCGACACAAGTATTACAAAAAAAGAAATGATTTTTCTCTATTTCTTTGATTCTTTCACAGGGCACATGATGATTGTCCTTCCGTCCCTCAGCTTTATTGGGAAATGATTGCCCCTCGGGTCGACAAGCTCGCAACCCTTCCCTTCCTCTTCTGTCATCCCGAATTCCTTGAATAGATTATTCTCGGAGATTGCAAGTTCCACATTCTTCCCTGTGAAATACAAGAACCCCAAGGATTTGGCATTCTCGTACGGGATCTCCATGGATGAAACAATTCCACGGACATTTCCGAAACTCATCCATTCTTTTGCAGCAAGTGTGTTAGACACATTAGCGTAATGCGAGATCAATGTAGGATGATCCGATATTAGCGAGGGCTCGGAGACCATGAACGCTTCTGCTGTATCTTTCAGTTCCTTCATCCTTTTCTCTACAGCAGGCATCTCTTCATCAAATATGACTCTAGGAGTATCAATCACTATCTTACCATTTGCCTTCTTCACTGCTTCGAATATCTCAGCATCAGCATCCTCCCATGGGATCACACATGCAGAGTCAGCATGCGTCTCCTTCATCTGTTCCCTGCCGTCCGGGAAGAATAATTTCGGGGCTTTACTGAAATCAAGCTTCTGTGAAGTGTATGAGAATATTTTTCCCTTCCTCTTCTGCTCAGGCTTAACTCTTTCTAGGAATCCCTCGTTAAGCTCAGCCCTCTGCACTTTGAAGATCACATCCCCTTTCCTCAATGTCTTTATCTTCAACAAGCAGGCCTTCTCTGATTCAGGCACTTCCTGGCCATCAACATATATCCTGAATACTTCTATACAGCGGCCTGAGCTTGAGGACCTTATCATGTCCCCTACTTTCAGTTTCCCCATCATTTTCACGATAGCTCCTTGGGAATTTGTCCTCAGCACTAATCCGATTTTCTCACCAGCATACTGCTGTGATTTGGGGTTTGTCAGGTTCTCCTTCCTCGCCTCTCCGAATAAGTATCCTGTAGTATATCCTCTCAATGTTGGCTTGATTGGAGTGTATTCTTTTCCATCCAAGGCAGCTCTGTAAGCTCCAACAACTTCCCTGATATATCTTGAGTCTTTCAGCCTTCCTTCGATCTTTATGGCATCTATCCCGCCGGATTCCTTCATTTCCTGTACCCTTTCCAGGATGTTCAGGTCCTTGGTGCTTGTCAGATATCCCTTATCAACGGTCTTTCCGCCGCATGACAATTTCCACGGGAACCTGCACAGCTGGGCGCATCCCCCCCTGTTACCACTCCTCTTTGTCTGATAATAGCTCCACAGGCATTTGCCCGAGTATGAATAGCATAATGCGCCATGGCAAAAAACCTCAGTCTCAATGCCCGAGTTCTCCTTTATCTTCTTCACCTGCTCCAGGGACAGTTCCCTTGCCAGTATCGCCCTGCCGAATCCCAGGCGGATGAGCATCTGCGCTGTCTTTGAATTGTGCACAGACATCTGCGTGCTGGCGAATATCCCCATATCCCTTCCAGTCTCCCTTGCCATCTTCGCCACAGCCAGATCCTGCACTATTATGGCATCAGCCCCATGCTCGTAGATGAACTTGACATATTCCGCCACGGGCCCGAGCTCCTGCTCGAAGATAATGGTGTTCAGAGTGACATATGCCTTCACATTGTTCTTGTGGCAGTAAGAAATGGCCTTGGCCATCTCTTCAGGATTGAAATTCCTTGCCCTGGCCCTCGCGTTCCAGCCTGTGCTGGATCCCATATACACAGCATCCGCTCCAGATTCGACAGCTGCCTTCAGTATTGTCGGACTCCCTACTGGGGCCAATAGTTCTATCTTAGATTTAGAATCAGCCATGCTTTGATTTGAGTTTAAACATTTATAAGGATGATTTCATTTGAAATAATTCACCGCATTCTTGAACAATTTCAGGTTTTCTGCCTCAGGCCTGACTCCCCTCCAGCTTCTTCTCTCCAATTCCTTCAGGAATGTCCAGTTGTCAAGGTTAGTGAAATGGATAGCCCTCTCGGGATGGGGCATCATACCCAGTATCCTTCCAGTCTCATCGCATATGCCTGCTATGTCCATGAGCGATCCGTTCGGATTGTATGGGAATTCTCCTTTTGCATGCTCATATAGGAAAAGTTCGCTGAACTTCTTCTCAGCCAGAGTCAAGGAAGCCGCATTCCTCCCGGTAGGCTTTGCATAATGGAAGGCTATTCTCAAACTTTGGTTCAGCTTGAATAGAGTGGCTTCATCAGCATAGAATTTCCCCTCTCCGTGCGCCACAGGTAGATGCAGCGCCCTTATTTCCTTTGTGAAGACGCACCTGTCAGTGCCAATCACTATGTCGACCCATCTGCATTCGTATCTCGCAGTATCATTGTGCACAAGTGCGACCGATCTCTCCCCATATTTCTTGTCAAATGCTGGGAGGAGTCCGAGATTGACCAAGACTTGGAACCCATTGCATATCCCGAGCACCAAGTGGTCGTCTTCAACAAATCTCATCAATTCCTCCCATAAGTTGTTCCTTATCTTGTTGGCGAGCGCGTTCCCGGATCCTGTGTCATCCCCATAGGAGAATCCCCCAGGGAATGCAAGTATCTTGTAGTCCGACAGATTCCTGCGCTTGTCGATCAGGTCGTTGATGTGGACTATCTCAGCTTTCGCTCCCGCCTTGTCAAACGCGAATTTCGTCTCCTCATCGCAGTTTATCCCATATCCTGTGAGCACCAGTGCCTTCGGCATTGGCTTCTCAGTCAGGACTGGCGGAAGCCTGCTTCTGCTTTTCTTTTCCAATTTCTTTTTTTGTTTTGTTTGTTTCTGCATAGGACAACCTCAATAGTCCCTAAGTGTCTTCTTGTATGATTCTGATAAATCATCGATTTCGGAATTCACAACCAATTGACCCGCATTCCTGATCACCAGTCCCTTCTCTTTCTCCTGCACCTTTCCTATGAATGCGAATCTCTGGCCCCCCATAATCGTTTCGAATTTCTTTTTCATGTCTGGGGCAACTGTGACTATGAATCTGCTTTGCGATTCCGAGAACAGGATGTAATCATCTTCCAGGTCCGGTTGCTTCGGGACTTTGGATAGGTCAACCTCGATACCTAATTGCCCGGCAACCGCTACCTTTGCCAGCCCGACTCCCAGTCCTCCAACCGACAATGCATGCGCCGATGCGACCGTTCCTCTCTCGATCGCCTTGTTCAGCGCCATGTATAGCTTAACCGCAGATTTTGCATCGACTGTTGGAACACTCTCTTCCGTATATGATTTACCTGTCCTCTCACTCATCATTGCAAAATATTCAGAAGAAGATACTTCCTCCTTAGTCTCTCCAAGGACATAAACCAAGTCTCCAGGGAACTTGGCATCCATTGTGATGCATTTCTCAACATCATCGATCACTGCAAGCGATGAAATAAGTAGCGTGGGCGGGATTGAAATCAACAGAGGATTGTTGTTGGCATCGTATCCCTTAAAGTCGTTGAACATGCTGTCCTTTCCTGAAATGAACGGCGTTTCATATTCGAGTGCATAATCATAACATGCCCTAACTGCATCTTTGAGCTGTGCAAGCCTTTTCGGATCGTTAGAGCTGCACCAACAAAAATTGTCAAGAAGGGCTATCTTCTCCAGCCTTCCTCCGACTGCGATTAGGTTCCTTATGGCTGTGTCAATCGAGCAGGCTGCCATTTTGTACATATCAATGTCGCCATAGGCTGGATTCAGTCCATGAGATATCGCGACTCCCTTCATTGAATCAAGCACGGGCCTCATTACTGTTGCATTCGCATTGACCCTCCCGCTTCCCTGAAGGGGCTTTATCACTGATCCACCTTGGACTTCGTGATCATACTGCGCGGAAATGAATTCAAAGCTGCAGACATTGTGCCTGCTCAGCATTTCACGCAGCGTATTTGTGAGGTCTGTCTCCGACACAAATGTATCCCTCAGAAGATATTGTCCCGAGGCTTCCGATTTCAGCTCCCTTTTTGGAAGCCCATCATGCAAGAATTCGAGGTCGACATCCATCACCATCTTGCCATTGTAGCTTACAGTGCATTTCCCGCTATCATTGAATTTTCCGATTACAGTTGCCTCTACGCCTCTCCTTTCCATCAATTCAAGGAACTGGCCGAGCTTTTTCCCGGGAACTGCGACTGTCATCCTTTCCTGCGCCTCGCTCACCCAGATCTCCCATGGCGCGAGATTAGGATATTTTAAGGGGACCTTTTCCAGATCCACATGGCATCCTCCGCATTCCTTCGCCATCTCAGCCACCGAGCATGAGAGCCCTCCGGCCCCGTTGTCTGTTATGCTGCTGTACAATTCCAGGTCCCTTGCCTCCTTGACAACCGCATCGCTCAGCTTCTTCTGCGTGATAGGGTCGCCTATCTGCACTGCTGTCGCAGGACTCCCAGAGTCTAAGGCCTCTGATGAGAATGTTGCGCCGTGGATACCATCCACTCCAACCCTCCCCCCAATCATTACTATAATATCTTCGGGCTGTGCGCGTTTCTCGTACATTTTCCTTCCATTCACTTCCTTTGGTATCAGCCCCAGAGTGCCAACGAAAACTAGCGGTTTTCCCTTGTACCTTTTATCAAAATAAATGAATCCCTGGGGCGTGGGAATGCCAGAGCAATTACCCCCTATATTCACTCCCTCGATAACACCCATCATGATTCTGATTGGAAGAAGTGCAGGATTTTTCATATCCTTGCCGCGGTATATCAATTCTGTGTCTTCTGGATATCCAAAACAAAAACCATATCTGTGATTTATTGGTTTGGCACCAAGTCCGAACCCGATGCCATCCCTGTCCACTCCAACTATGCCTGTAGTCGCCCCTCCAACCGGGCCAATCGCTGATGGAGTGTTGTGGGTCTCTACCTTGTCGGTTATCAGCCAGTAATCATCAAAAACAATCGCACCCGAGTTGTCCTCGAATACAGAGACACAGAAATCCCTCCCTTTTGCCCTTTTCTTCCTTCTTATTTCTTCTGTCGCTCCTTGTATGTAATACTTGAACAATCCATCCTTGATTTCATCCAATTTCGCAGCGAATATCGTGTGTTTGCAGTGCTCAGACCAGGTCTGGGCAATCGATTCCAGCTCTATGTCTGTAGGGTTCCTTCCCTTTTCCTTGAAATATTTCTGTATCGCCTTTATGTACTGCAGATCAAGGGCAAGCGGACCCCTCCTGACAACCTTGCCCTCCTTATCAAGAACAACCTTTCCATTTTCATCTGTATCCGCAATTCCCGCCTTCCCGATGACAATCAATTCCTCGTCTGATACCTTCAAATCAACTTCATCCACCTTTGGATGCGCCTTCAAATGAACTTCAGGAACAATGATGCTCATACCTTTTTCCTTGCAGAACTGCTCATAGCTTTTGATCTGAGGCCATTGCTGCACATCCTTCAGATTTTCAGCTATCTCCCTCACCTCTGCCTCGGAAAGCTCGCCCTTGAGGAATAAACACTGGGAGGTGTAAACTTTCTCTCCATTATCAAAATCTATCTTCAATAAATCCTCTATGTTTTCTCTTGCAGTGTGGCCCACGTTGTCAGTCACTCCCGGAAGGAATCCGATTTCCACAGCCCAATCGAACTTCCCTTTCGGGATATAGGGTCCTATGCAGAATCCCTGCGATACTGGATTGGTAAGTATTTCTCCGCACTTCTTCAGCTGCTCAGGATCAAGGTCCTTAGAAATAGTATATATATCAGTCAACTTGAGATCCTCAAGCTTCCCTTCGAGCCTCATCCTCGCGATTTTGTGCTTCCTGACCTCAGCACGCGCATCCTTGATTCTGGAGAAAATCTCGATTCTATGTGCCATCTGAACACCAAGAGCATGAAAATTAACCAATCGCCTGCTGAGCACACTCCAAGGCAGTATATAATCCTTGCTCCGGGTTTGAAAAAGAATATAAACTAGAAAAACAATATCAAAAGACATCAAAGGATATCAAAAGAAGGGATCACATGCCTATAATCTGCGTATCGATAACAGCCAATAATGTTGAGGATGCAAAGAAGGAAGCGAGGCGAGCCACGAGACTGGGCGCTAACCTCATAGAGCATAGGATGGATTTCATCAAGGATCTTGACTCCAAGAAAGCGGATGAGCTTTTCACAGGCAAGTTATACACAACCATAGCCACAAACAGGAGAATTGAAGAGGGAGGGCATTTCAAGGGATTCGACATAGATAGGATGAACATCCTCACTCACGCATTGAACGTACGCGGGTCAAGGCCAGAATATATTGATGTGGAGCTTGACACATGGGAACATTTCCGCGACTATGCAATATCCGCAGCCAAGTTCTGCAATGCGAAAGCGATTGTGTCCACTCATTTCATGAAATACACCCCAGACCTGGACGAGCTTATGTGCAGGTATGACAGATCAGTGGACATAAGGGCAGACATAGTCAAGATAGTCACATTCGCCAACTCCCCTGCCGACAATGAAATAATTTACAAACTGATAGAGAAAACCAAGGGAGGCACTCCTCTCATCACTCTTGCGATGGGCGAGTTTGGCAGGGAGACAAGGATAGAGTCCGTCAAGAGGGGAGCATTCCTCACATTCGCATCCTTAGAATCAGGCAAGGAATCAGCCCCAGGGCAGATCCCAATCCAAGAGATGAAAAAAGCTCTCAAGCAGATGGAAGTCTGAGCCTGGAAACCCTTTCCATGCAGGCGGCCGCCAGGTCGCAAAAACATTTTCCTGCCCTTCTGAATCCAGCATATTTTTAAATGCTATTTGGACTATAATAGTATGATGGATGGAAAAGCCACAGGTAATGCGCCAGTCGTCGTTATACAGAAGCCGATACTGAGCCCACAGCAGCCGAAGGAGATACTGAAGATTTTTGAGATTGAGGGCGCGGCCCTGGGATATCCCAAAGAGAAGCAGAGCCAGATAATCGGAAAGTACAATGGCTGTGTGGAATCCATAGTCAAGATCGTGAAAGAAGAGAAGATAGACATCAGCAACGAAAGCGAACTCTTCCCTCATCTTGCGAGCATATTCTACTCCAATTTCAATGCCTCGGTCAAGGAAATCAGCATGATCATGACCGCAATACCTGACAACAATTTCAACTGCTACTCCTCCGCAGTCCTATTCGCAGATGTCTGCGCAAGGCTCGGGAAGAAGGTGGATATAGTCCGCGCTCCGGGCCACGTGATCCTCTCAGGCAGGGAATACTGCTTCGAGACAACATCGGATCCGGAGCATTGCGTGTTCTCAAAGGAAAGGCTCGACTGGAGATATCCCCTCCACTGGTCCGGCGGCCTGGATCTCATGGTTGCAGTGTCCTACACGTGGGCAGGCAGCACGCATTACGGCAGAGGAGAGTATGATAAGGCCATAACGTGCTTCAGCAAGGCGATAGCGACCGATCCCAAGTATGCGGAAGCCTACCATAACATGGGGGGCGTCTACTACAGCAGGAAAGAGTATGATAAGGCCATAGGATACTACAACAAGGCCATAGAGAAGAATCCCGCATACTCGGGCGCTTATTACAACATGGGGCTCGCATACTTCGGCAAGAAGGAGTATGAAAAGGCGATAGAGTGCTACAATAAGGCGATACTGACGGATCCCAGCCTGGCAGAGGTCGCATATCCTTATTACAGCCTGGAAGCCGCATACAGGAAACTGGGGAACAAGGCCAAGGCCGACGAATGCCTCGAAACCGCCAAACGCCTATCATCCACCCAATGAAACGCAGGTTCTGGGATACTGGTCGCGACCCCCATTAACTGGAAAGCAAGACACGGAGCCTGCTATTAGGCTTGGAATGATCGATAAAGAGATTGATTTACAATTGATTTGTGATTAGTTATTAATCTTTCATTTGTTTATGTGAGAATATGGCAAGAAAAGAAACCGAATCTATGATAGATGTCAATGGCCTGACAAAATCATTCAATGGATTCATTGCAGTTGACAGGATCTCATTCAATGTGAAGAAAGGAGAGCTCTTTGGCATACTTGGCCCTAACGGCGCAGGGAAAAGCACGACGATATACATGCTTACAACAGTGCTCAGGCCGACAGCAGGCAAGGCGATGGTGAATGGGTTTGAGATCTCGGCCCAGCCAGAGCAAGTCAGGAAATCGATAGGTATCACATTCCAGGACTCGACTATTGACAATTACTTGAGCGCAAAGGACAATCTTGATATCCACGGAAGATTGTATGGCATGAGCAATGAGGACAGGGCTAAGAGGATAGATGAAGTCTTGGAATTGGTGGAGCTTTCAGATTGGAAAAATCAGATAGTCAGGAAATTCTCAGGAGGCATGAAAAGGAGATTGGAGATTGCTAGGGGATTGATGCATAAGCCCCAGATACTTTTCCTTGATGAGCCCACCCTGGGCTTGGATCCCCAGACAAGAAGGCATATCTGGGATTATATAGTAAAGCTGAAGAACGAGGGGATAACAATAATACTCACAACCCATTATCTAGAAGAAGCTGATGCCCTGTGCGACAGGATAGCAATCCTTGATCACGGGAAGATAGTGGCACTGGACACTCCCTCGCGCCTGAAGAATGTGCTCAAGGGAAATGTACTTGAAGTGGAATCTCCCGATTTGGATAAGCTGGAATCAGTGCTGATAAAATCCAAAATATGCAGCAAGCCAAGGAAAATAGGTGGTAAATTGATTCTCAGCATGGAGAAGAATTGTAATGATATAAGCAGGATAATAGATATCGCGAAAAAGAATAAGATAAGCCTGGAATCCATAGGATTCCACAGGCCAAGCCTTGAGGATGTATTCATTTATTACACGGGAAAATCCATAAGAGAGGAGAAAGCAGAAAAGCACAGGGGCAGGATGAGGGGCCATGGGCATGGCATGTAATCCTGAGCATATTTCATAAGGTGTTTTTATGATAGAACCATCAAAAATATATGCGGTATGGCTGAGGGAGATAAAGAGATTCCTCAATTCAAAATCAAGGATAATCGGCAGCTTGGGCATGCCCTTCTTCTTCATGATCGCATTGGGATTCGGTTTTGGCTCAATGATGCCGGGATTCAATTACCAGACATTCATAATACCCGGCATAATATGCATGTCCCTGCTTTTCACATCCATATTCGCGGGAGTGTCCATAATCTGGGACAGGGATATGGGATTCCTCAAGGAGATGCTTGTGGCGCCTACAGACAGGATCAATCTGGTAATAGGCAGGATACTTGGGGGAGCTACAACAGCCACGGCCCAAGGAGTAATAATAGCAATTCTTGGAATCTTCCTAGGGCTTCCAATCCCAAGCGTTCTAAACGCGATACTTGCGCTTGCACTCATGATAGCTACTTCATCCATATTCGTGGCTTTTGGCATAGCTATTGCATCCATAGTCTATGAGATGGAGACCTTCCAGCTCATAATGAACTTCATAATCATGCCCATCCTATTCCTCTCCAATGCATTCTTCCCTGCAGAAAATCTGCCCAGCTGGATGCAGACAATCTCAAGCGCCAATCCCCTGTCATACGCTATTGATTCGATGCGCTTCCTGCTGCTGGGCCAGTCATCCTTCGATATAATGGGCAATGTGTCGATCCTTGCAGTCTTCCTGGTAGGGATGGTGCTTATTGCAGCCTACCTCTTTGACAGGACTTCAATCTGATATTATATCCTTTTCTGCACTTTCGCATCTCTGTCTTTCTGTTTTGGCCAGGATTTCGGATATCCAAAAATGAGAGGGCACATAATCTCTTGAGAGTCCTCGACTCCCAATCCTCTAAGGAGTTCTTTGTCATCATTTATCAATGTCGCAAATCCTATGAAACAGCTCCCTAGCCCCAGGTCATAGGCTCTTAGCATCATGTTCTGTGCAGCCAAAGCGCAGTCTATCTTTGTCCATCCCGAGCCTTTTTCAGCCACGATCAATATAAGCAAGGGGGCCCCGTAAAAGATTACATCCTCTTTCAGTTTCATCCGCTCGGCAATCCTTGCTCCAAAACCCAAAAGCCCTGCCTCGTCTTTGACTTTATCTGAGAATTCTCTTGTCTTTTTCTTGTCTGTTATCACAATGAATCTGCATGGCTGCGAATCCATCGCGGAAGGAGCCATTGCTCCTGCTTTCAGTATTTTCTGAATCACTTCATCCGGAACAGGCTTGTCCTCATAATCCCTCACTGCGCGTCTTCCGGATATCGCCTTTTCCACTTCCATGAATGAATGTATCAATCAAGATTTAAAATGTGACTGATGCATATTTTCCTATGCCAGTTATCAATGGTCATGCTGAGCAGGGTTGCTCCTGATCCCTTCAATTTCATGACCATATCTGCTGTCTTTGCGTTGTCAACAGCCCACCATCCGTTAGTCTCCACATCCAGCGTACTGTATCCTATCTTCTCCTTCCTGTTTGAAAATGACTTTATTATCTTGAAAATATCTGAGTGAAGGAATGGATCTCCTCCAGTTATCCTCAACTCCCCCCCCGTATAACCCTTGAATAATTCAATCGACTCCTCTGCCAGCCCGTCCACTCTTGCAGCATCCAGGAAATCATTCTTCTCAGGCCCTGCCTCCTCGAAGCAATGCCCGCACCTCAATGTGCATCTGTTCGTGACAGTGACAGTCAAGAGCACTCTCTTCTCGTTCTTATCATACCCTGCCCTTTTCCAGTCTGACAGCAGCTCATGCTCCAGCTGCGCCTTTATCAGGGCTGAATCCATGACAGATCTTGTGAGCCCGTCCAGCAGTGGCTCTATCTTCTTCTTGAAGATCCCCGGTCCTCTGGTGTTCGTATTCCTCTCTTTAGACTTAGATGCTGCCGCCATTCAATCATCATACTTTCCATTATGATTAGGCTTTTCCCGTATAAATACCTTGCCTCGGCCCGGAGCAGCGGCCGCCCAGATAGTCTTTTAAATAATGATGCGGAAGGGCAGAATATCATCGGGAGGATGAAGGTGAAAATATGTCGGGATTGAGCAAGAAGGATCTGGCAAAGAAGAAATCTAATCTGAAGAGAAGGCTTGAGGAGATGGAGAAGAAAGCAAAATACAACGTATTGGACAAGAACCTCAAGGCAGAAGTGGCGGCTATGAGAAAGGAACTAGCAGAGATGTAAGAGCAAGGGTATTACATGCAAAGGGACATATTTCTCAAGTATGGTGGCACGATCGCAGGGTTAGTGCTGATACTCGCGGCTGTGATCGGATTTCTCATATGCCTGGATCTTCCAAAAATAAGCGTGAAGAACGGCTATGAAGCCATCTCTTGGCTGCTCATAGCAGCGTCCCTGGCTGCCAGCAATTATATAGAGAAAAGGAAAGTGGGTGCCGCTCCAGAGCCATATATGCACCCCATAATGAAACTGTTGTTTAAGATCGGACCCATAATAATCCTAGTGGGACTTGTCCTTGGTCTGCTGAAGGATACTGCTATCCTTCAGAGCGAATCCTGGAAGAGTGTTTTGGAGATTTCATCTTTTGTGGATAATTTGATACCTCTTTTCTTCGTAGTCCTGCTCGGGAGCGGCTGGAACATGCTGTCAAAGCACGGGTTCCAAGAGATAGGGATGGCGCTCGGACTTATGAGAGGGACGATAGATATACAAGTGTCTAAGCTTGACTATGTATCCCAAGAGAAAATAAGGGGAAAATTGATACTGTCACTCAAGGAGCCGCAGGAGGCGAAGGAGCTCAAGGTCAGGGTCATGGCGGATGTGCTAAACCGCGGTAGAAGAGGACACACATATAGGTCAGGGCTGAATCTTTGCGTGTCAGAATCTGCCATAAAAGGGGAGGGTACGTATACTAATTCAGAGTATGATTTCGAGCTGACGTTTCCGAACCCTATCAGCGTGGCTAGCAAGATCACAGGTGTGCCTGAGGAAAAATTCAGTGCCGCATCAGCTCAGAACGAGTCGTGGCTGGTGAATATTGCGACAGGCCCTTTGAGGGACATGCCACATCACATTATTTGGGAAATAGAGGGTGTGCTGGTCCTGAAGGATTCAAGTACAATCAAGAAGAGGATCTCTATCCGTTCTGCTGAGTTCCCGTATTTCAAGTAGGCAATGATTTAGAATGAGATATTGAAATGAATTGGCTGAGAGGTGAATGATCCCATGCAGAAAGCAAAAATCCTGAACAAAATACATGCCTTCGTGAAAGAGGAGTCGAAGAATCACAGCGACGCATTTGACAACCACATCCTGGAAGTCAGGGATTATGCAGTCAAGCTGGCAAGGCGCTACAAGGCAGACTTCTTCGTAGTGCAGGCAGCAGCATATTTGCACGACCTCTACAGGTTCAGGGAGGATCCAGACGACACCCATGAAATAAGGGGTGCGGAGTTCGCAGTGCCATATCTGGTCGGGATAGGGGTCGACAGGAAGACTGCCGAGCACATATCTAGGTGCATAAAGCACCACAGGGGAGCAAGAAGTTCAGAAAGATTGAGTGTGGAGGAGAAGATAATAGCATGCGCCGATGCGATGGACCACATCACAGACTCACTGGACATGTTCTACAGGATTTCCAGAAAGGCATTCCTACAGCCACAAACCCTTCAGGATGTGACAGACCCTCGCAGCGCAAAGGCATGGCTTAAGAAAAAGATACAGAGAGGATGGAACAAGCTCGAACTGCCATATGCCAAAGAGCTTGTGAAGGACAGGTATGAAGCGATCATGCTACTGCTATCAGAGAAGAAAAAGTGATTATATGGAAAAACAGAAAGACCACAACAAGAAAAAAGAGGATATGCGTGGCCTGCATCTTAAGCCAAAGCTTTCCGTTTCTGAAACAGTATCCAACATGATAATGTCAGAGAAAATAACTATAGCAGTCATCTGGATACTCTTTATACTGCTGCTCATCTGGCTGCTGAGCATGCTGAGCTGAAATCTGGATAATGGAGCTTGTGTCAAAAATAGTGTTTGCTACGGCCTATGAAAAGATAAAATAGTGGAATTCAGAGAAGGATATCATGAATTTGTATAGGATCGGATCGATGCTGCTTTCATTTGCGGCGATATGCCTAGTGCTGGCGCAAGCATATGATTTCGCAGTCGGTCATGGTGGAGCGACAGAGATAAAGGGAGGAACTGACGTATTGGTTTCATTGGTCATAATGCAGTTCGGGCTGCCCATCTTCCTGGCCTTATTGTCCTACCTAATCCTCACCAAAGTTGAGAAGGGAGAGGCGCCACTGCTCAATATGGCGCTTGTCGCGGCAACTTTAGTAATACTTGGGTCGCTGTCTTTGGTCTTCCTTTTCATCTTCACGCTCATAGGGGGGCTGATTTATGCGATGATCGTGTCGGGACTGATAGGGATTATCAATCTCACCCAGTATATTGACGGTTCCGCACTGACGGGCTGGATCTTCTTTTTCTTCATAGTAGAGTTCTTCTCATTGCTGCTGAGATACATGCTGAATATCGACGCCATCAAGGCCTTGATAAACAATGCCTTGAAGGATCTGCAGGCGGGCACTTCAAGCGACAAGACTGTGTTGGCGCTGTGCTATTGCTCTATCTTCCTGGCGTCAGCGAAAGTGTTAGCTGTGACTGTCCTCTCTTATATCATCTTCGCGAATGTAAAAATTACAAACACATCAATCGCGACTATAGCTGTGGGGTTGTTCTTCACGATAATAGTGCCTGAGGCAATCCTGCGCTACATCAAGAAAAAGGCCAAAGAGAAGATTGACGCTATGTTGGCCGGAAGCTCTAATAAAATTTAGTTTATAATAAGAAAGTCTCAAGTAAGCCAGGAGAAGAATATCGTGCAGAAAAAATCCGAAATAGTCCGAAAGGGCTATACTAAAATCGCAAAGAGATACCATGATCAGAGGAACAAATATCCGAGCAATGCTCTTTTGAAGAAATTCTCAAGAATTCTCTCGAAAGGAGCTGTGCTTGATATGGGCTGCGGCGCTGGCGTGCCCGTAGCCGAATTCCTTGTGGACAAGAGATATGATGTCACAGGGATTGATTTTGCAAAAGGCATGATTGATCTTGCCAAGAAACATGTCCCAAATGCAAGATTCATCAGGATGGACATGACAAAGATGAAGTTCAAGCCAAATTCATTCGATGGCTGCGTATCCTTCTATGCCATAATCCATGTGCCAAGGGAGAAGCACAAGGGAGTTTACAAGACTCTCCATAAGATAATCCGACCTGGAGGAGTATTATTGATAAACACGGGCGGCCACGAAAGCAAGGGATCAGAGGACTATGCTGAAAATTATCTCAATGTCCCCATGTTCTGGAGCTATTATGGGCCGAAGCAGTCACTGAAAATGATAAAGGATGCAGGATTTGATATTCTGTGGAGCAAGGTCATCAAGCTAGGGGGCGAGACACCATTCTGGGTGCTGGCAAGGAACAGGAAATAAGAAGGCCTACGGCTGAAAGGCATAAAAAGAATGAATTTTTGAACAAAATATTATTCTATATCGACTAAAATTAGATAAAACAAAGAAGGCAATCAATCATATATCAATTGCCTTCCGCTATAAAATAGCAGTTTTATTTCTTCTTCTTTTTCTTCTTTGATTTCGTTGACATTTATACACCTCAGTAATAATTTAATAGAACAGTTTAAAGAATGTCCTATTTTGATTTTCAAGCCATCTAATCGCAATCAGCTATACTCATAAGGCTGTGTGAAGGGATGGGATACCGCTTGGATTCCTTGCGGAACGATATCTCACTTTCACACAGCCAAGTATATCTGGATTATGGGGTTTAAAACAATGCTTATTTTGCATTTTCAGTCGAAGGACTAAGGGATTTAAAGCATAAGGGATAATGCTGTTCATGGATCTCTCAATCCCTAACAAGGAAAAGGAGAAGTTGGCTGGGATTTTACATAAATCCAGTAGCAAGCGCCTAGTAATAGTCTGCCATGGCCACACAGGTAATAAGGACAGACCAGTGCCTAAGGCTATTTGTCAAGTTCTTCAGAAGGCGGGATGGAATGCATTCAGATTCGACTTCTCAGGCAATGGCAAGAGCCAAGGCGGGTTCGAAGACTCGACCTTTTCTAAGTGCGTAGGCGATTTGAGGGCTGTGGTGGATTACTTCTATAGGAAAGGGTATTCCCCTATAGGCATCATAGGCCACAGCATGGGCGGGGCAGTATGCATATTGGAAGCCGCAAGGGACAGGAAAGTGAAATTCGTGGTGCCTATCAGTGCTCCCTTGCACCTTGTAGAGAGCTTCAGGGACTATATATCAGCCATGAAGACAAGGAAAATGAAGGGGGAAATCCAGTTCTATAAGGAGCCGACCAAGGAATGGCTGACTATAAGCAGGAAGTTCTTAAGGGATCTCAAGGGCCTCAAGCCCTTAAGGGATGTAAAGAGAATCTATGCCCCTATATTGTTCATACATGGCACAAAGGACGAATCGGTTCCAGTCAAAGAGAGCGAAGAATTGTTCATCAATGCGAATGCGCCCAAGGAGTTGGCATTGGTGCATGAGGCAGACCATTGCTTCACTGGAAAAGGGCAACTGAAGGCGCTGCTGAATGAGATAACTGGGTGGGTAAAGAGATTATAAAACATGCGGGGCGTTCCTGATCTTTCTGTGTGGCCCTTTTGCACGATTGATAGCAGTTGATTACACCACTAGCTCGAAATCGATGAACCCTTTCTCAGGATCTAGGCCCACCAGTTCCACTCTCGCTTTCTGCCCCACCTTGAGGCCTTTTGTCCAGCGTACCATTCTCCCTTCCACGGGAGGATCAACGAGACGGGCATATACTCCCTTATAGGATGAGCCAGTCACTATAGCATCGAATGTCTGGCCTATCTTTCCCGCCAATAGGACAGCTCCTTCAGCCTTCACCATGAATCTTTCCGCCTTCTTCGATGCTATTTCCATTTCTGTGCACCAAGCAGCTATCTCTGATAATTCCTTTTTGCCGTATGGTGACCGAACATTCTTCAGGGCAGCCTTCAGGATCCTTTGTATCACCAAATCAACATAACGCCTATTTGGGGCAGTGGCATGAGTGTAACTAGTCACAGCCAGGCAGAAATGCCCTATGGGATCCCCTTTGTCATACATTATGTATTCGCCATGGCCTAGTAGTTTAACCACAGTCAATGACAAATCCGGAAATCCCTCAGGATTCGCTTTCCTTTGCTTTGCCAGGAATATAGCCAATGCTTTTGCATTTGGGATGTCGGGCAATATGGCGCCGCGTGACTTCGCAAGCCCCACAATACCGCTCCAGTCCTTTGGTATGCGTACCACTCTTTGTATTGTGGGTATGTTCTCTCCCTCTAGGAATCTTGACATCACTCCATTGGCTGCGACCATGAAATTCTCTATTATGTGCCTCGCCCTGTTTGCCCTGACAACCGTGAACCCAAGCACATTCTCATCCTGGATGATTGCCCGCGCCTCCAGTGTCTCAAGCTCCAGCGCGCCGCGCCCTACCCTATAAGCTTCAAGCCTCAATGATGCCTTGTTCTGGAGCCTGACCTGCGTTTCCAACCCATTCAAGCTCCTGATGGCCCCAGGCATCTTGCCCTCGCCTTCCAGCCAAGCCCCCACTTCTTCATACACTAGCTTTGCGTTGTTCCTGATCAAAGCGCGGTACACTTTCCCGAGACGGACGTCTCCCGCGGGCTGAACCGCGAACTCTATCACGACCGCAAGCCTGTCTCCACCTGGGGCAAGGGAAGAGAGATTCTTTGACAATCGGTCAGGCAGCATAGGGAATGTCTCTATCCCAGTATAGACTGATGTGGTGTTATTGCTCGCATAAATGTCAGCCACAGATCCCTTTGGCACGTATGCGTCAACATCAGCGACCGCCACCTTGACAAGTATTTCTCCGTCTTGTCTTTGCTCGCAGTATTCTACCTGGTCAAAATCCATGGTGTCCGAATTGTCTATCGAAGACCAGAGGAGATCCCTCAAGTCACTTATGCCTTGCATTGCCTTCTCGGGCATGCTGTCAAGACTATTGACCTGGGCCATCACAGCATGCGGGAACTTGGTCTCGAACCCATACTGCTTCATCGCCTTGCGGGCGATAGCCTTCAGATCCACATTTCGGAGATATCCCTCTGGGGTCTTTCGCATCTAATCGGTCTCTTATTCTTCTTCAGATTCGTCTTCCTTAGAATCCTCATCATCTTCTTCAGAGATATCATCTTCGTCGTCCTCATCGGATACGATGTCTTTTTTTATATCCTTTTCCACATCTTTTTCATCATCCTTTTTCTCATCCTTTGCCATTTGCCCACCTCTCAAATAAATGCTCATACTCCTACCTGCTATGCATAATAATTTAAAAGTTCTTCTGGCGGCCATCCCTGTGCGAATCCTTCCTCATCGCTAGGTAACACCGAATACTGGGATTTGGGTTGCGACCGAGAAAAGCATTAAATAAGAGGAAAGCCATATCATTGCATGGCGAACGGCTTTTTCAAGCGCGTTTTTTCAAAGGACAATGCAAAGCCCCAGCCAAAACCACGTGTACCAGACCCTAAGACAGAAGACATAACCCATCCATTCTCATTCAGCCCTGAGGCAATGATGGAGATGGAAACCGAACTAAACAAGGTGGGGGTAAAGACGCACAGGGTGGATGACGGCTCCTTCGGCTTGGAGGTGTTTCTGCCTGAGGATGACCTGAAGAGCAGCCCGTCAGAGCTGGCAAAAGAAGTGGACTTGGTCCGCAACTATGTGAAATTGCTTGTGCAGGACATCCTGGCGAGGGACAAGAGCCTGCTCTGCATAATTTCCGGATATTATAATGATACCCCTATGGCAAGGATGAGCAGGGACGAGGATTCCCTCTATCTGAATTTCTACAGGGTGACGGACCTGGCTGAGGATGTGGGCGGCGAGGGCAGGATTGTGTTCGTGACAGGCTCAGAAGCCATGGACGCAGCCAAGCGATCGAGCATAAGGAAGACATTCTTCTCAAGGCTCAGGGAGCTGGTCTCATCAAAGGATTTCAGGGAGTTGGCAGATTTCGCTGAGAAGAAAGATAATGTCCCGAGCTCCGATCTGCAGATCGAGGCCACGGAACCCATTTGGGGAAAGGGGCGCATGGCAAAGTTCAAGGTGATAGCATCGAACCTGAAGAAACTGGCCTCAGAAATAGGGTATGAACACACCCGCCATCCTGCAGGGGGCTTCGATGCCGATGGCACCATATCCAAGTCATGGATGTTCATCAAAAGGACAATACACGACCTGAAGATTGAGATGCTCAAGGAGACGATAGACGATTTCCTCAGCGTCATGTCATGGACCCTGATGAGGAAGAGACTTGAATATATCAGGCGCAATGCGCAATTCTCAGCGAGCGTGGACCTGGCCGATGGGATAGGCAGCCAAGTAAAGGATGCAGAATCTGCGGACAGGTGGCTCGATAGCCTGGTAAGGAAGGGTTTCCTCGAATCGGACGGCAAGCCTTCGATAAAGAGGCTTGAGATGGGCCTGCTCATCACAGATCAGCTCATGGATTGGTTCGGAAAAAAGAAAGGCGAGTGAGCCCCCTGGCACGCATCATCCGAACTTCTCAATGAAAGCCGCCACTTCCTTCTTGGACTTCAGCATTAGGACCTTTTGCCTGTACTTCTTCCGTATCTGCCCGAGCAGTTTGGCCTGCTTGCCGCCTTTCTTATGGAATGCCTCATAATTCCATTTGACCAGCTTGAGCGTACCGCCCACGCTCTCCTTAGACGGCATCTTGCTGAGCACCCTCATTATAGAGCGGCGTATTATGCGGAATGCTGTCAGATGGAATTTTTCCCATAATATAACAATCAGCTGCGACCTCTCTATCGCGGCGTCTGAGAATGAGAGTGACACTCCGGCTATGATCCAGGAATCCCTTTTGGCTACTGCAACCAGTTTCCGTCTGCGGGCTGCTATGGGCCTGACGATATCATATTTCCTGATGTACCTCATGTCGTCAGTATCATAGTGCTTTATCCCTGTCAATTCAGAGAGCCTGTCAGCAAGATAGCTCTTGCCGCTTCCCGGAGGTCCGATTATGAATATTCGCTTAGGGAGTCTTCGCATAATCAAATTTCAACGCATCGTATTAAATTTATTGCGGGCGGGCGTCCGAAGCGTTTTCGACGTTTTCGAAAAGTATTTATAGCAGGAAACAGCTATCTAATCATGGATTCTAATTCCAAATTGCTAGACGAATTGATGCTGCAGAACGGCAGATATACTGAAATATCAATAGCAGGAGCTTTGATCAGGAATGTGACAGAGCCCACTCCTGAGTCTGTAAGGGCACTGAAGATAGCTTACGGGGACAACATATACAGGCTGGCCGAATTCGAGCGTTACAAGCCAGAGGAGTGGGACAGGGTGTCCAAGACCTGCGATTTCATAAGAAAGAGCACTGTATCAGCAATGGTCCACCTCATCAAGAAGGCCGATAATGCAGAGCTGAGGCAGGTCATGGTAGATTTCATCAAAAATGCCATCGAGGACCCCTCGCAAGCGGTGAGGGCTGTGGCCCTGGGCGCAGTGAATGTCATCGATGTGCATATGGTACTAGACATATACGACAAGTACCTGCCTTTTCCAGGATACTCTCCTCCCGAAAAGACTGCGGATATGGCCGCTTCCCTGCGCTCGAGCATAATACTTTTCTTAGGCGAGAAGATGCGCGACCGAAGCATGGTGCAGGATGAAAAGATCAGGCTGCTGGACTTCGTGAGGCTGACGCTGAAAGATCCTGAGCCGTCAGTGGTCGATGCTGCAGCGCACGTCTTAGGGGATAATGACGAGCGCGACGAGACAATGGTAGATCTGAAGAAGACGCATGACAGGCGCATGACTCCTCTCACAAAAACAGCGGAAGGCGCAATGAAGAAGATAATAGCAAGGAGAACCATGACAGATGCCGAAAGAGCAAACATGCCGCAGGAGATGGAGCAGCTCAAGAAGGACATACGGGAGAAGCTGGGGATCCTCAGGTCCATCAGGGAAAAACAGAAACAGCTGAATCAGAAGGGCAGGGGAACAAACAGCAACAATTCACCCAAATTAACAGAATAAGAGTAAATGATAGTTAGGTGATGCTCATGGCAGAAAAAATTACAAATAAGACAAACGAACCCATCAAAAAAATGGGAAAAGAAAGTGCCAGTAAACTCCAGGGGGAGCTCCTAGGATTGAAGAGATATGGGATATCCGAGGACATCATAAGACGGATAAGGGAAAATGATTTGAAAAACGACAAAGAAAGTATCAACGGAATCTTACTAATCGCAGTAGTCGACGGAAAGCTAAATTTGATTGAAGACCTCATCCGCAAAGGGGCGGATGTGAACACGAAGACAGACGTGGGCTTGACGGCGCTGCATTGTGCCGCGCTCAATGGCCCTATAGAGTCAGTCAAGCTTCTTGTAGAAAACGGGGCGGTTGTGAATGCAAGGGGTAAAGACGGCAAGACACCATTGCATGAGGCCGCAAGAAATCGCCACACAGATATCGTCAAATACCTTATAGAAAATGGAGCCGAAATTAACGCAAAGAACGATTGTTGTGAGACTGCTTTGCATAATTCCATAGGCCCCACTAGTGTGGAGCTGGTCAAACTTCTTATAGAAAATGGAGCGGGCATCAATGCAGCAGATCATAAGGGATTTACAGCGCTGCATATTGCCACACACCATGGCTTTGCGGATATCGCTAAACTCCTAATTGATCATGGAGCGGATATCGACATAAAGGACAGATACAGCAGGAAGCCAATTGATTTCGCCTCGGGAGAGGTAAAGGTATTGCTAATAGAAGAAATGGAAAAGAAGAAAGAATAGAGAATATTCCCCGAACTTTTTCTACATGTAAACTGCCATCAGCGGTCCGTTGAGGCTGAATATGGTGTTCGCTATCCTGTCAATCAAGAGCAAGACCTTCATCTCATCTTTTGAGCATTTGGAATTTGCGAGCGCATTGTCTATCCTCTCCTGTAGGTTCTCCTTTTGTCTGCTGAACTCCAGCATCTTCTCTATATCGAACTTGTAGAAAATATCGACGAATAGGTTCTGGAATTCTATCAGTTCCTTCAGCAGCTCATTAACATTCTTGCTTGTTTTCCATTTTCCAGTCGAGCAGTAGATGCAGATGTCCCTGTACATATCGGCAACCTTCTCCATCTGCTCGATCAACGTGTATAAGGGAGCTGGTCTTTTGAAATTCGACTTGAAGCCCATGTTTATGGCGCGCCTGCAATAGTCTGCGAACTTGTCTGTCTCTATCTTCAGTAGGGCTGTGGTCTTGAGCCATTTGATATCATTGCTCTCGATCGCGGCAGCAGTCTCATCAGCCATATGGTTCAGGACAAAGAAGAATCTCTTGAGCGCCTCATCGAACTCGTAGAAATTGCTCTGCGAAAGATTCTTGACGATTAGGGTGTTCTTGGTCTGGCTTACTATCTCAAAGCCGCTGAACTGCTCGCGCAGCAGGTCCTGCACAGCCTTCAACTCCTCATATGAATTGAAGTGTATTATTATCTCATCATAGCCGCACTTGAATGTAGCCCCTATGATCTTCCTCAGCATAGGCTTCATGCCCACTATGCTGATCTCTATCTTGCTGCCCTTGCGGCTTTCCAAGGAAACGAGCAGGTTCCCATCTCGGTTCTCCACATCAACCTCATCCCCCTTCTTCAGGTTGTTGGATTTGACCCAGTCTCTCGGCAATGAGAGCGTCAGCGTCGATTCCCCGTGCTGTATAAGCTTCCTTCGCATGCAATGCTATCCCCAGTCAAGTATATAAATATTCCTAAAAATGTACACAGAACACATTTTGTATACACAATGAATAAATACAAGGGATGGGCAGAGGAATGGGTGATAGAATGACTAGTATACTGCCGCAGATCGAAAAGAAATCATTCCCGATCGAGCACCACCTGGTCGGGATTGTGAGCAAGACGGAAGCTCATGACAAGGGGATTCTCCATCCCTCAGTGCATATCATAGTCGGGCTCAATGACAAGGTCAAGGCTGAGGACAAGATGAGGATACTGGTTGAGAAAAGGGGCAAGAACAAGGATATATTCCCCGGAGCTTGGGATCTGGTTGGCGGACACATGGGAATCGAGGATTTCCTCATACGCCGCCCGATCGATAAGATTCCAATACACATAGACGCGGATAGCATGGATGCATGTCTGCGCTTGGCAGCATTCAGGGAATTACAGGAAGAGACGGGAATCGATTTCTGCAAGCTGGATCCGGAGGAATACGGCTACGAGCTGAAGGCAGATCAGAGCTTCTATTGCTATGATGCCAATAGCCGCTACATAAACCAGGAATTCGTCCAGACTTTCTACATGGACCTGAATGAGGGCACCAAAATGCATAGCCTTTTCAGCGACCTCAAGAACCTAAGCGTTAACGAAGAGGTGGATGGATTCGAGCTTTTCACACTTGATGAGATGTTAAATAT
>Ga0315289_10001395_pt1 | contig 37508 bp, 38 predicted proteins | sample YL17G11_40_MG_FD_203452 | JGI IMG/M metagenome (GOLD analysis project Ga0315289, IMG submission 203452) | Sediment microbial communities from Yellowstone Lake, YNP, Wyoming, USA - YL17G11_40 | ecosystem: Environmental > Aquatic > Freshwater > Lake > Sediment | place: USA: Wyoming | collected...
ACGCGGTCCTCCGCGAGCCTCGAAGGGTAATGCAAACGGGAGGCGGGCCGGCTGGATTAGCGGTTGACTGCTGGCTAAGCGCAACCGGGCGGTCGTCCGCGAGCTTCAACGGGTAATGATGGATGGAGGCGGGACGGCTGGATTAGCGGGCGACGGCGGGCTAAGTGGGATGGCGCGGTCCTCCGCGAGCCTCGAAGGGTAATGCAAACGGGAGGCGGGCCGGCGGGATTAGCGGGCGACGGCGGGCTAAGTGGGATGGCGCGGTCCACCGCGAACTTCGACGGGTAATGATGGGTGGGAGCGGGGCGGTGGGATTCATCCGCGGAAAAGGAAGACAGCGGGGCGGGATTCGGATAATCGCGGTAATTTGAGCTAAAATCTAGTGTACTGGGTTCCTTCATCGCGCCAGCCGTCGGCGGCCCGCGCCGACCGCCCAACGAACGGTGAAGCATGGCCGATACTTACATCTTCATCAACGGGGAAACCTACGGCCCCCTCTCGGTCTCCGAGATCAAGAAGTGGGCCGAGGAGGGGCGTCTGGGGCCCGACGACCAGGTCTGGATCGCGGCCCGCAACGAGTGGGTCCTGGCCCGCAACGTCGCCCAATTCAAGCGCATCTTCGACCAGAAGGGGGTCACCGGCGAGGGGGGCCCGGCCTCCGAGGGCCTTCTGGTGAACATCAGCGGCGAACAGTACGGCCCCTACCCCGCCACCCAGATCATCGAGTTCATCCAGGACGGCCGCATCAGCCGCAGGGACTTCGTCTGGATCGAGCGGCAGAACCGCTGGTTCGAGCTGGAGAAAATCGTCCAGTTCCGCCAGGCCTTCGAGCGGCGCGACGCCGAAGAGGCGACCGAGCCTGCCGCCGCACAGGAGCCGGAAGAGGCCGCGGAGATTGCCCCGGAGGTCGAGGAGACCGCCGAGGAGGCCCCCGAGGTCGCCGAGGAGGGGGTTGAGGTTCCGGTCCCCGACAGCGACTGGGCCGAGCTCGACGTCGGAACCAAGGGGAAGGCCAAGAAACCGGTCGTCTCGGACCGCGACATCGTGGCCCGGGTCTTCGCCGACGACCGGCCCCGCGGCGAGGGCGCCATCGGCACCATCGGCGACTTCGTCGAGGTCCCGGAGGAGACCCAGCTCCGCGAGCGCGTGGCGGAGATTGACCCCCGCGAGCTCCCCCTGATGAAGGCCAACGCCGCCAAGCGCTTCGGCGGACTCATCTGGGACTTCGTCATCTGCTTCAGCTTCGTCGCCGTCCTGGGCATCATCTTCCACATGCTCGACAAGGCCTTCGCCGATTTCTCCGTCAAGGTCTTCAACGCCTCGGACACCCTGGGGATCCTCCAGGGGGCCGGGATCCTGACCAACCTGTCGAAGACCTTCGTGTTCATCTCGGTGGGCGTCATCGGCTTCTACCTTCTCTTCCGCGACGCCCTCTTCGGCCGCCGGTCCCTGGGCAAGCGGCTGGCGGGCCTGCGCGTGGTGGACCGCGTCACCAAGCAGCCGTCGGGCTTCGGCAAGCTGGTCCTGCGGAACCTCACCGTGGTCACCATCGTGCCGCTGGTGATAGAGTTCTTCCTGGTGCTGGCCGACCACAAGGGGCTGCGCATCGGCGACCGCATCGCCCGGACCCAGGTCGTGGACTCGAACATCTGACCGTGGCCGGGGCGGACCCGCTCGGCGGCGTTAACCGTCGTTGAAGGTTTTACCCTTTATATTTATATCACGAATATTATGACCACACTAAGACATAGCCCTCCATTATTATGAGCACTGCAAATAAATCGCAGGTTCAACTTTTATCTGGATGGCAGGAACACAAACGTTTACCTACGGTAGGTGATCTCTACACTCGTGACCGGGTGACCATTCACTTTAACCGCGCGGAAAAATTGTATTCGTCTTGGCCGACTCCGGTTTGCATTATCTCCGATGGTCCATATGGAGTAAACGGTTATCCCGGCGATAAACTCAAAGCCGAATCACTTACAGAATGGTACAGACCGCATATTACAGCCTGGAGTGAGCACTCCACCCCCCAAACAACTCTTTGGTTTTGGAATACCGAAGAGGGTTGGGCTACAGTACATCCTGTATTGGTAGCAAATGGTTGGGAATACCGCTGCTGCAATATCTGGGATAAGGGTTTGGGGCATGTCGCGGGTAACGCCAATACTAAAACTCTACGTAAATTCCCCGTCGTTACAGAGGTTTGTGTACATTACATCAAGGCTGCAACGTTTCAAATCGGCAACGAAACCCTAAACATGCAGGAATGGCTTCGACGAGAATGGAAACGAACAAAGTTGCCGTTTCGTCTGGCCAACGAGGCATGTGAAGTTCTCAATGCGGCCACACGGAAGTACCTCACGACCGATCATCTATGGTATTACCCTCCCGTGGACGCTTTCGTGAAACTGACCAGGTATGCCAATGAGCATGGAAATCCGGCAGGGCTACCTTATTTCAGTATCGATGGGCAAAATCCAATTACAGCTTACCAATGGGCGAAGCTGCGAGCCAAGTTTTATTGTGATATAGGCGTAACAAACGTTTGGCGTGAACCGCAAGTCGGTGGCTCTGAACGAATACAGGGAGAACGAAATGGGATGAAATATAAGTTCAGCAGCCTTCACGGCAGCCAGAAGCCATTGAAGCTAATTGAATTGACCATCGGTGCTTCAACGGATAAAGGCGAAGTTGTCTGGGAGCCTTTTGGTGGGCTTTGTCCCGGAGCAGTTGTGTCGCATTATCTCGGCCGTCAATACCACGGCGCTGAAATTATACCGGAGTTCTACCTTGCAGCAGTGGAAAGGTTGGCCTCCAAATGACGAAAATGATCGATCCCGCTGACACGCCCCCGACAAGAGAATTTCCAGCCGGGGATTGGGAACATTTCAAACTCTACAGGGACGTACGGGAAGCTATCGCAAGCCTGCCAATCTATTTTCGTACAGAAACTCATATCTCAGGTATTATGGCGACCGATCTCCATACGCTTAATAACGTCCTCGGTGCGACGATCGAAGAACAGGTCGTCCGCACGTTGAACCTACTCCGCAGCACCTGGGACCCCGATGAGAAATACATCCTTTGCAGCTTCGTCCGGCAAGCCCAGACATTCCCCGATGTCCTTCTGCGTAATGCGTCGAATGGTAAGATTCTGATGGGCATTGAACTCAAAGGGTGGTACTTGCTGGCGAAGGAAAGCGAACCGAGCTTGAGGTTTCAAACCACCGCCGCTGCGTGCGCCGTGCAGGATTTAGTTGTCGTCGTACCTTGGGTGTTGGGCAACGTTATAAGCGGATCTCCGATTTTATTCGAACCTTTCGTTGAGTCTGCGAAGTTCGCGGCAAACTATCGAAACCATCACTGGCAACACGTTCGTAAATCAAGCCAAGATAAAGGCATAGACGTTCCGAGGGCTGTCACTCCCTATCCATCAAAATCTGATCAGATTCTAGATAAGCCACGTTCCGACGGCGGGGGCAACTTTGGGCGGCTGGCTCGCACAGGATTGATGGATTCGTACATGCAAAAGCTCGACGACGTCCAACTATGTGGTATCAAGACCATATACTGGCGGCAGTTTCTTAAAGCATTTCAGGAAAGCACAACTGACGAAGAAGTACGTACCGCCTTGGAGCGTTTGAAAAATCGAGTGCAAACTGCCACAGACATTCCGTCAGCGAAATCTCTATCAGCGCTTACAATTATCGCGGAGCTTGAACGTATACTTGATTTAACATAATTAGGTGCGAGCTCCGAATAACTGTTTTTTACAGAATGTTTCACGTTTATTAGAAAAAACCGGGGCGGGCCGAGGGTCTGCCCCGTGAATTACGGTAAGCCGCGAGTGGACGCTAGCGAAACCAACCGGTCCCGCCCCTGGCTCCCCGCCCTTCTGGCGGCGGTGATTTCACTGGCCGCCTTTTGGCTCACCGCGGCGCCGGGGACGGTCCTGTTGGAGAGCAACTCCGACCTCACCCTGGCGGCGGCGGACCTCGGCTGCGCCCACTCCCCGGGCTACCCGCTCTACTCCCTGACCGCCCACCCCCTCATCGCCCTCTTGGGGGACCCCGCCCGGGCCACGAACCTCTTCTCCGGGCTCTTCGGCGCGCTGACGGTTTTCTTTTTGACCCTGGCCCTCGCCGAGTTGGGGCGCTGCTCCGACGGGAGCCAAAGGCCGTGGCTGGCCGCCCTGGGCGCCCTGGCCTTCGGTCTCTCGGCGACCCTGTGGACCCAGGCCTCCCTCACCGACGTCTACACCCAGCACACGGCTTTGCTGGCGGCGGCGCTCTACGTCTCGCTGCGGGCCCGGCGCCTCGCCCTGGCCCAAGAGCCCTCGGGGGTGGAGACGGCCACGGCGGGCCTTTTAATCGGGCTTCTACTGGTCAGCCACAACGCCGGCTACGCGTACCTCCCGGCGCTGGCGCTCGTCCTGTGGCCGGCCTTGAAGCGGTTGAACGCCGCGGGCTGGGGCCTCGTCGTCGCCGCGCTGGGCCTCGGCCTCTCGGTCTACCTCTACCTCCCGATAAGGGCCTCCACCGGGCCGCTGGTCAACTGGTCCTCCCCGGACAACCTGCTCGATTTCACCCGCAGCCTGAGCCAGGCGGTCTACGCCGACACGCCTCTCGCGCGCGACCTAACCCGTCTCGGCGGCCAGATCGCTTGGATGGGGCGAACCTGGTGGGGCGACCTGGCGCCGGGGGCGACGCTCCTGGGTCTCGCCGGCCTGACGGTTTTAATCGGGAAGGGGAGGCGTCAGCTCTTCGTCGGGCTGCTTCTTTTGTGGCTCCTGCCGGCGGCGCTGCTCCTGGCGATAAGCAACTACCCGGTGCCGCAGCTCGTGGGGTCCGGGGAGACGTTCCTGTTGACCGGGGCCTTCGTCTTCGCCGCCGGGCTCTACCTCGGGGCCTCCTGGCTCGCCCGGAAATGGGAAAAGGGTGGACCGGTCGCCGTCGGCGCGCTTTCTCTCGTCCTCGCCGCCATGGTTTTCCTGAATCTCCCCCGGGCCGACCTATCGAAGAGAACCGGGATGGAGGAACTGGGCGCCGACCTCTTCGCCTCCTGCCCCCCCCGGGCCATCCTGGCCGTCTCCATCGTCCAGGGCGACAGCTGCTACTTCGACGGCCTGGTCCGGCGCTACGCCCGTGACCGCCGCCCGGACCTCGAGGTCGCCTCGGCCTATCAGGTCGGCGACCCGTGGTACCAGCGGGAGCTGGCCGACCGCGCGGGGCTCCCGCCGCCGGGGGAGGACGAGCAGATGCGGCTGTGGCGCTACGCCGGCGAACGCGCCCCCGACGTCCGGCTGGCCCGGAGCTACGTGGACACGAGCCTTCTGGAGTTTTACTCCCGCACCGCCCGACGGCCGCTGGCCCTGGCGGTGGACGTGGATTACTTCTACGGGCTTTCCCTGGCCCTGAAACAGGACCGGGACGGGTTCGTTCCCCTGGGCCTGGTCGAGGTCTGGCGGCCCTTCGAGGCGTACACAGCCTCGGGGAATCCCGACCTGGGCCGGCTGACCCTGGCCCGGACGCGCTGGGAGGTCCTGCGGTTCAGGCCCCGGCCCGAGAGCCCGCACAAGTACGAGCGCTCCGCCACAGATTTTCTCCTCGGCCGGTTGGACGTTTTCGCCGAGGCGGCGTCGGCGGTGGGATACGCCCCTCAGGCCGCCGCGGCGGCCGTCCGCGCCGGATGGTTCTCCCCCCTCGTCCCCCAGCGCTGGCTCGTGGCCGAGGACGCCGCCGCCACCTGGTCCGCCCTCGCCCGCGACGAGACGCCCTCCGACGTCCTGGTCGGCCGCTGCCTTTTCTACGGCCTCTACGGCCGCGCGGCACTCTACGCCCGCCGGCGGCTCGAGGAGGGGACGGCCGGCGCACCGGATATCTACGCCCTCTACATGGAGAGCCTGATACTGGGTGACGAGGAGGGTGCGGCCAGGTTCGAGCGCATCCTCGGGACAATGACCGCCGCGGCACCTTGACGCGGGGAGCGCCCTTCTGCTAAACTTCGCCCGCCTCGGAACGTAGAGGAGGTCGGCCCCGTTGATCATCGTCATCGTCATCCACGTCCTCTTGTGCATCGGCCTCGCGGTAACCGTCCTCCTGCAGGCCGGCAAGGGCGGCGGGCTGTCCGGCGCCTTCGGCGGCGCGGGGACCCAGACCATCCTGGGCCAGCGCGGGGCGGCGACCTTCCTCTCAAAGCTCACCCGCTGGCTGGCGATCAGCTACATGGTCCTCTCCATGGCGCTGGCCTTCCTCTACTCCTCGCCCAAGCGGGAGGAGGCCGTCACTCCGGGCGGTACCGAAGAGACCGAAAAGGCCCCCGAGCCGAAGTCCATGGCGCCCGAAGAGCCCGCGGCGCAAACGGGCGGGGAGCAACCGGCCCCCGGGACGAAATAAAAAAAGAGGGGCCCGCAGGCCCCTTTTTCATTCGACTTGACCGAAACGCGTCCGGTCCGGTTATAATGAATGCGCCCACTCAAGGAGGCGTGGAAGATGCGGCTTCTTTTAATCCTGTTACTTCTGCCCGCCGTCCTGGCGGCCCAGGAGGCCGAGACACCGGACTGGGAAACCACGCTGGCACCGCAGATAGCGGTCTGGCTCACCGAGGAGGGATTCGACCCCCTCACCTATGAGGACGAGCCGAACACCTGGTACATAAGCACCACCGGAGACAACATGGGCGCCGTCCCCTGCACCCTCTACCTCTCGGACGGGTTCCTCTGCTTCCAGTCCGTCCTGGTCGCCATCCCCGAGCACAGCCACGGGGACCTGGGCGACCTGGCCGGCGTCCTTCTGCGCATCGGTCTCGAGAACTACCTGGTCAAAGCGGTGATCAACGACTACAACAACGTGGAGCTGGAAGCGGAGTTCCCCGCCGCCTCCCTCTCCCGGGACGACTTCGTTACGGCGCTCTGGCTGGTGCTGGGCACCGCCGATTCCGAGTACCCGCGGATTATCGAGAACGTCTACCGGTAAGGGGGGCGGATGCGCGCCACCGTTTGGCTCCTCACCCTTCTTCATCTGGGGGCCTGGGCGACGCCGGGCCTCTTTTATTCACCCGAGAGGCCCGAGTCCTCCGTCTTCACCGTTCCCGCGGCCGACGGCTGGCTCTACCTCGGTGAGACGACGCCGGGCTCCCGACGGCTGGCCGACTACGAGCCCGGCTCGTACTACTACCTCTTCTACGGCCAGGCTCCACCGGCGGGAGTCCGGACCGTCGCCTCATTCCCCGGCGCCCACCTGCTGCGCTCCGACGGGCTCCTGCCGGGATTCCCCGGCGGCGAGCTCCTGCTGCTCCACCCCCTGCCCGGGATATCCCGGCCCGCCGGGATGCTCCAGGAAACGCCGGAACCCTTCGGCGGGGGATGGATAGACCCGGCGGTCGTCGCCCGGATTGACACGGAGCACTACCTGGACCACCTCGAGGAGCTCACCGCCATCCCCACCCGCTTCTCCTTCTCTCCGGGATGCGCCCAGGCCGCCGAGCTTCTGATGACCACCCTGGGCGGTTGGGGCTACGAGCCCTACTACCACCTCTACGACCTGAACGGGGTCGGGACGGTGGCCGTGTGGGACATCTCGGCCGCGGATTCCAGCACGGCCTACGCCGTGGGGCTGATGGCGGTGAAGACCGAGGACGGGGGTGAGACCTGGCACGCCCTGGAGGATACGGCAGGCTACTCCACCCGGGCGGTACTCTTCCTCGACGTGGACCGGGGGTTCGTCGGGGGGTGGCGGACCCTGTTGGCCACCGACGACGGCGGGGAAACGTGGGAGGTCGTGGACCACGACTTCCCCTCGATCATCCGGGACATCGCCTTCGCCGACGATGAGCACGGCTGCGCCTCCGGCCCCGGCTTCATCTCCTGGACGGACGACGGGGGCGAAACCTGGCGGGAGGCCGACGCGCCCGACGACCAGGACATGCTGGGGGTGGACCTGGCCGGTTCCCTGGGGCTGGCCGTGGGGACGGGGGGGCGGATCCTGCGCAGCGTGGACGGGGGAGAGACGTGGGGGGATGTGGACTCGGGGGTCGAGCGCAACCTCTACTCGGTGAGCATCTATCCGGGCACCGGCGACGCGTGGGTGGTCGGTGCGGCCGGCACCATCCTCCACTCCGGGGACGGCGGCCTCTCCTGGTCCCCCCAGGAGAGCGGGTTCACCCAGTTCATCTACCAGGTCGAGTTCGTGGACGCACAGCACGGCTTTTGCGTGGGGGACAACCGCCACCTGTTCGAGACCACAGACGGCGGCGCGACCTGGACCATCATCCAGAGCTCGGACCGGGACCGCTTTCTCGCCCTGGACGTGCTGGACGACGACACCCTGTGGATCGGCGGCGGGGAACCGCCCTTCGCCTACCTCTCCACCGACGGCGGCGGGACCCTCGACGGGGGATACATAGAGACCGAGGAGAGCCTGACCTGGCGGAACGTGGTCTGCGAGCTGCCGAGCTCGGGCGACGGCCCGGCCCTCCTCGTTACGGGCCACTACGACAGCATCTCCGAAGATCCGCATAATCTGGCGCCCGGGGCGGACGACAACGGCAGCGGCGTGTCAGCCTGTCTCGAGGTCGCGCGCGCCTGCCGGGGGCTCACCTTCGACACCCCCGTGCGGATCGTCCTCTTCTCCGGAGAGGAGCAGGGGTTGATCGGATCGTCCTACTACGTGGCCGATCTGGCGGAGGGCGAGGTCGGCGGCGTGCTGAACCTGGACATGTACGCCTACCGCGACGACGAGAACTACGACCTGCAGGTCTACACCCGGGACGACTCCCTCTGGCTCTCCGGCGCGTACGACGACGGGTGCGGTTACACGCCGGCTTTCGAGGTGGAGACGAACGACCCCGAGTGGTACCGCTCGGACCACGCCAGCTTCTGGCGGGCGGGCATCCCGGCGGTTCACGTCGCCGAGTACGCCGGCACCCAGATTTACCCCTGGTACCACACCACCGAGGACACGATAGACAAGCTGGACCTGGTGCAGGGGGTGAGCGGCGCCCGGGCGGCGGCGGCCGCGGTGCTGCAACTGGTGCCCCGCGAGGGGCAGGCCGGGGGGCTGGACGCGGCCTACGCTTTCCCGAACCCCTTCCGCCCCGGAGAGGGTCACACGACGGTCACCTTCCGCGACCTGCCGGCGGGGACGGACCTGAAAGTCTTCGACGCGGCGGGGAGCTTGGTTTTCGAGGCGGGGGACCTGGAGGGCGAGTACGAGTGGCCGGTGGAGAACTCGGGCGGGCGGGACCTGGCCTCGGGCGTGTACCTCTTCCACCTGGCGGCTCGGGGCGAGGAAAAGGTGGGGAAGCTCGCCGTCATCCGGTGAGGGGCCGATGGCACGCTGGCGGCTGAAACCTCTGGACATCCCGCTGGCTGTCCTGCTGTCGGCGGCGGCGGTGATTCCCTGGATGCTCCCCGAGGAGCCGGGCGCCGTGGCGGTCGTCACCTACCCCGGCGGGGAGTACCGCGTCGGCCTCGACGAAACGCGGACGGTCAAATTGCAGGGGCCCGTCGGCGAGACGGTCGTCCGGATCGAGGGCGGAAGGGCCTGGGTGGAGAGCTCGGACTGCCCCCAGAAGCTCTGCGTGAAGATGGGGAAGATAGACAAGGCGGGCGAGGCGGTCTGGTGCGTCCCCAACTGCGTCGGGGTCCGTATCGAAGGAGGGGGTGGTGTCGACGCCGTCACCCGTTAGGCGGGTCGTGGAGAGGTACAGGGGGATCGGCCTGCTGGCGCTGGCCCTGGCTCTCTACGTCCTGGAGGGCCTCCTGCCGCGTCCGGTCCCCTGGTTCCGTCTCGGGCTGTCCAACATCGTCGTCCTTTTGGTCCTGGTGAGGCAGGGGCCCCTGCCGGCCCTGAAGCTCAGCCTGATCCGGACCGTCCTGGGCTCTCTCTTCCTGGGCAACCTCCTGACGCCGGTAATTTTGTTGAACCTCGCCGGCTCGGTGGCGAGCTGGGGGGCGATGAGCGCCCTATTGCCGCTCTACCCCCGGCGCGTCAGCCTCGTCGGAATCTCCCTCACCGGGGCGGCGTTCCACGCCACCGCCCAGTGGGCGACGGCGATTTTAATACTTCTGCCGGGCCTCGCCTGGAGCCTCCTGCCGCTCATCCTCCTCCCCTCCCTCGTCGCCGGGGTCTTCGTCGGCCTAATCACCGCGGCCGTCGTCCCGCAGGAACCCGACCTCCGCGTCCAGCCGGGCTAGACGCCCGTCCTGCTCACGGTTGACGAGCCGCTGCGAATTCAGCTCGTCGCGCATTTCCCCCCGCATCTCGCGCACCTCGTCCCGCAAATCATATATCTGGGCGGAAAGACTCAGCCACAGCGCGGCAATTAGCGCCGGGAGGATGAACCGTACCAGCCACTTCAGCCACCCCTTCTCGCCATTGCCGTTATGTGTCATGTTAAGACTTTCTGCTAACATTAGATGAAGAGGCCGCCGACGGACCACCAGTCGAAGGCCCAGCCGACGAGGAAGAACACCGCCACCACGGCGATGACGAAGATGGTCCAGAAAATCCAGCGCCACTTGCTTGCCCCGTTGTCCATGTCGTCCTTTCAAGGTGGAGGCGGGCGGAGTTGAACCGCCGTAGCCCCGAAGGGCCGAGTCCCGGCGCCCCCGTTGACGCTCACCTTTTAGCGGCAAGCCCCGTTGTCGCTCACTTTCGCCGTTTCATTGGTAGCAAATTGACAGCAACCGGAATTAAACATGTCCAATTTAATCGCATGGAAATAAAAGAGATAAACAATTTCCGGCCGCAAAAATGTCCAGCAATTTGTACCCTATTCTGTACCCAATTCGGGTGCGCTCGTACCCTTAATGGGTACGGATGGCGGTCGAATTGGGCCGGAGGCCGTCGTACCAGTGCGGCGGCGTCTCCCGGTAGGCGTGCTTCTGCGCCCAGGGGTTGAGCTCGACGGCGATGTGCCAGTACTCGTGCAGCTTGAAGTACCCCTCGACCCAGGAGCGGTAAAAGTACCAGGGGTGGAAGAGCCCCGAGGCAACCAGGGAATCGCGGATGTCGTCCCGGCGCCATTTGAGAGCGTTTGACCAGAAGCTCTCGGCGGTTAGCCGGGCGGAGTAGTCCACCGCGCAGCCGGTCCAGTGGCCGTCGGCGTCGGAGAGGTCTATCACTCCGCCCGCATCGTTCTCGCAGGTCGTCCCCCGCGGGCGATAGCAGGAATTGGCCATGAGGTAACCGGCGGGGTCGCCGCCATAGACCTCGACGACGTGGCTTTTCCAGCGCCCCAACGTCTCTATCAGCAGGTCGGTCCCGCGAAGGAGCACGCCCGCGCTCCGGGGCCGGGCCAGCGTCCGGGGGATGTCAAGCAGATTTCCCATCGCCATACCCGCCCTTTTCTTTGGGGGGAGGTTGCGCCGCCCCCACCGCGTTGATAATCGCGTTCCCCGTGGCGTCGTCAATCTCCCCGCCGGCCTTCTCCCGCGCGGCCTTCTGGATGGAACGCCCGATGTTCAGGGCCGCCGCCACAGTCCCCGCCGTGACTATCGCCGCGTTGAACGCCCACTCGCCGATGACCCCGCAGGCGTGGAGCACCAGCGCCGCCGCCGCGAGGGCCGCGATGATCACGAAGCCGAAGAGCCGCTGGCCGAACTCGATCCCACCGTTGAAGTTGAAGAGTTTCGCCTTGGGCCGTTCAACCGTTTTCTCTTCCATCACGCCCCCGGCAGGCAAGAGCCGAACAGCTCCAGAATCATCCACGCGAACCAGACGCCGACGGTCGAGGCCAGGCCGTCCCGCCAACTGAACCCGTCGCCGCCGAGCCAACCGTACGTTTCGTACGTAATGTACGCGTCCTTGACCTCCCACAGCCACCAGAAGGCCAGGGAGCCCAGGACGCACCAGCCGCGCCACAGCCCGAACACGGCCCACAGAAGAAGGGGGCTCGCCAGCCCCCCCAAGAAGTGGCCGAGCTTATCGCCTGACCACCACTCATCCTTCGCCCAGCGCCAGGGCATTTCGTCCTCCTACGGCAGCGTCAGCGTGTACCCCGTGAGGCACACATTTATTGACTGCGGGTTGGCGGTGGTGTTGGTGTAGACCGTGTAGATGCGGGCGTACTTGAGCTCGGCGGTCACGTCGGCCTCAGCGGCGGCCGGCAGTTGCGTCGCCGTGGCCCCTGCGCCGTCCGCGTCGGGGGCCACTTCGCCCTCCACCCGGACGTAGAACCCGGTCGAGCCCGGTGCGGCACCACGAGCCGCGGTGTAAAGGTAGAAATCCGAATAACCCGGAACCCCCACCTCCGCGGGACCCAGGAGGCAGTAAACGTCCAGCCGCATGGGGTAGAACCGCTCCGGCACGGGCCAAGCCTGGCTCAGGTAGGTCGCGGTGGCCACGGCGCCGGACGTGAAGAAGTCGTATCGCACCGGCGTCCAGACGGAGGGCATGTTCCCGGCCCACTTCATCGGCCGGGAGCCGATGTTGAGGCAGCAGGCGTCCACCAGCAGCCCGGCGGCGGCCACCTGGTTCCCCTGGATGGAGACCGTCAGCTCCGTCGCCGCGCCGGCTATGGTGTGGACCACCCACACCCGCGTCCAGCTCGGGTAGTCGTCCTGGTCGAACGCGACCGAAGTCGAGCCCACCCCGTCGTCAATCTGTATCTTGAAGCTCTTCGCCGTCCCGTGCGTGTACTCCTTGATGAAGGCGCTGAAGCAGACGGTCTTGCCCTTGAGGAAGTTCAAGACGCTGGAGATGGCGCCGATCCGCTGGCACGCGCCGACGCCGATGCCGGCGCCGCTGTCCAGCCGGAGGCAGTTGAACCCGAAGTAGGGACTGGTGGTGTGGTACTGGGCCACGGGAACCCCCGTGTAGGCTTCCCAGTAATCGGGGTGCCCCGACAGGGCGGTCGTGTCCCACCAGTGCCCGAAGCCGCCGTTCAAGAGGAAGTTGACCGGGATCACGTCGTCGGCGGCGGTGATTTCCAGGGCGTGGGACGAGTGTGCCTTGAGGTAGTCCCCCTCGTAGGCGCTGAACTCGTCCACGTAAAGGGCGGGAGAGGTCGCATTGGCCGAGGCGAGGATGATTTCCAGCTTGGTCGCCGCGGCGTCCACCGTCCGCCGGCACATAATCTGGGCAAAGATGCCGGTGAGGGGGGCCGCCGTGCCCGAGGTCGTCCCCACCCCGTCGTCAATGGTGATGGCCACGGACCCCGCCGAGGACTGCTTCACCCAGCAGGAGGCGGTTATCTCCTTGCCCTTGTAATCGGCGAAATTGGGGACGGCGTACTTGATCCCCCGGCTGTCGCCGCCGGTGGTGATTTTCACCGAGTAGGACCCGATGCGGACGTTGCCCGCGCCGGACTCCTGCTGCACCGCCGTCGGGGCGCCGTAAAGCGCCCAGCCCTCGGGCGGGTTGTCTACCCCCCCCGGCCAGTTGTCGAACCGCCCGTACCGGATGATGTTCTGCCACGCCTCCGCCTGGAACACCGTGTCCTCGTTGACCATCGTCGGCAGGAGGAAGTCGTTGTCATGGGTCCCCGTCGCCGCGTCGTGCTCCACGTTGAAGGCGTCCTCGAGGTTGGTCAGGGAAGTATCCACCTTCTCCGCTTCGGTGGGCGAGCGGGAGATGTCGTCAGCGGTGAGCGCGTTGGGCTCGGTGTTGACCAGGACCAACTCCGTGTTGTCCGCCATCGTGCGGAGGGTATCGGAGCCGGTGGACCAGACGAGGAGGGAGTCTATGAAGCCGGCGGTGGAGTAGTCAGCCGGTCCCGCCACGCCGTTCACGATGTCGGTGTCGTCGAAGCGTAGGTCGTCATCGGCGGTCATCGCCGTCTTCCAGATGCGCGTCCCGTCGCCGATGGTCACCCGGTGCTCGGCGTCGAAGAGCCCCGCGGGGGTGGTCACCCGGCACTCGGGGGCGCTGGAGCCGTTATCCACGAAGTCCACGCCGAACCCCTGCCGGATGGCCAGGGCGTTGTTGGTGTCCTCGTTGTTGGCGTCGAAGTAAACGCCGTCAATGCGCTTGGCGGCGTTGTCCCCCTCGCTGGGGGCCAGGTTCTTCGCCTCGAGGTCGGGGTAGGTGACGAGATCGCGCGGCTTTCCGAGTGGCATGTTTCGCCTCCGCTATCTATGAATCAGGCCGTAAACAAGCGCCGCCCGAAAGCGGCGCCGTAGCTCCTCCCGCGCGTGGCGGGTGAACATGTGGGGGCCGGGCTTTCCGTATCTAATTCACGGCTCTACTATACCGGCCCCAGGGAGCAGGGACTGGGGCAATCCCCCTCCCCTGTTCGGAAGGTCCCCAGCTCACGCCCCTGGGTGGGGCTTCCGAAGCTGAAATGCGATGTTTTCATGCCCGGAGCTACCGGGGCTTGTGGCGGGCCGAAGGGCGTCTTGGGGCGCCCAACCACCCCACGGTCCGCAGCACCTTATAAACATCGCGTACCCCGTGCCAGGGTATAGAAGAGGCCGCTCGTCAGCGACCGATAAGCGTTAAGCGGGGCATTCCCGATCGGGTATTGAGCTCGCGTCCGCCCCGCTGGAGGCTTCGCCCACCCGGCCAGGCATTAAGAAGGCCGCGCGTCCGCGGCCGATAACCCTTTGGAGGCCCGAAGGCTGGTCCGCCGGGGGGAAGTCCATCAAAAAACCGCCCGGGGGGCGATTTAAAAAACGGCTATGCTAATTATTCCTCATTACACTTAATTATGGTGTTTTCGTCTGTCCCTTAGCATCATCTCTTTGAGCCTGAAAAACCATTTTTCTAAACCCACTATCGGAACAAATTCTTACCAACGTTACTATAATGGCACTAATAAGACCCAAACCAGATACTATTGTTGTCCATAAATTCTGAAACATTACGCTAAGGGCTATCCCTCCACCAAAAACTAAAATAATGAGTACTTGTAATATAAATTGACGACAATCACTGCGATTTTCGCGTTTACGCCTATGTTCTGTTTCACTTTCTAATAATTCAAAATAAATTTTAGGAGCATCGGGATAAATACCCTGAAATCCACGTAAAATATTAGGGTGTGGCATAAATCCCTGATAATGCTCCTCTCGCATGAACGACCACTGGCCCTGATATATACTATCCGGCAAAGAAGCGCCATGTTGCGTCTGGGCAACAGGCGCTTCAATTGTCTTTTTTTCTTTCTTAACGGCGGGCGGTTTCCCGCTCTTCTTCTTCTGTCTCTTTGACATTGTGCACTATCTTCTTGGCAGCCGAAAAAGCAGCCATAAGTGTATTAATCGTCAATATCATGTCCATATTAATGCGACGAGCTGCTTCTTCGACAGGGTCAACCTCAATATCCAAGGGCAAAAACAACCTCGAAAAATCGAGGACATTCCACCGATAGGGGTTCCTCACCCTGTCATCTCCTTAGAAATATGCACACAAACCATGCGTGCAACCTAGACCTACAGAGTGCTAGATTCTCATCGCGGTCATCTGTGTCAGATCAACAATCAAGGAAGCGCACTGAATGTATCTGTAATTGCAAAAAATGTCAACCCTCATTCCGCCTTGTTGAACCAACCGATCTTGTCGTCGGGGTCGTAGTCCAGGTCCTTATCGGAGAAGCAGCATATTTCGTCGTCCGGGTCGTAGGTCTCGTCCTTGTCGGAGAAGTGCGACCGCTCGTCCTCGCAGGGCACCGAGGCGCGCAGCGTCACCGTCTCGAAGGTGATGGCCAGCGGCCCGTAGCCGATGGCCCGCCCGTCGAGCTGCTGCATGATGCCCGTGGTGCCCGACACCCGGCAAAGGTAGTTTTCCGTCGCGTCGGAATGGGGATAGAAGTACACCCGCTCCCCGGTGTTGACGACCCGGGCGACGTACCGCCGGCTCTCCGCGGAGAGGTAGGCGTAGTGGACGGTGAAGACGCCGCGGTAGCCGACGACGGACTCCGAGACGGTCCGGGATGAATCCGCCGCCGCGTTGACGATCTTCTCCGGCACCCAGTCCTCGTCCATCCGGGTGAAGCCGGTGGCCGGGAAGGTGAGGTCGGGGGTGCCGATGGAGCCGCCGGTGAAGCTGACCTTGGGCCGCAGTTGGCCGCCCGAATCCGTATCGCCCCAGGGCATCAATCCTCCAATTCAAGGATGAAGCGCGTGGCCGCCTGGCCGAGGTTCAGTTGCGGCTCGATCCCCACCACTACCCCGCAGCCGTCGTCGGACGAGACCGACCCGGCCAAGGGGATGTGCAGCCCGTCGCCGGTCTCGATGTCCAGCCGCAGGCCGGCGAGGGTCACCTCGGCCCGGCTCCCGCGGTTGCTCTTGGCCGTGTAGAGGCGGTTCGCCAGGAGGTTCGCCCAGCCCGCCGAGGTCACCAGGGGCGCGCTGAAGCTCTCGTTGTCGGTGAGCCGCGTGGCGGAGAGCATCCCCGCCGTCTCCTCGCCGCCCGGCCAACTGACGGTCACCGCCGGCGCCGCCCGCTGCCACGCCCCCGGCTCCTGGTAGTCCAGCACGTCCTCGGGGAGAACATCGGACAGCCCCCGCCGCCAGCCCCGCGGGACGAAGTGGATCACCCCGTCGCCGTCCACCCAGAACACGCACCCCAGCGCCAGCGCCACCTCGGCCAGGCAGGAGGCCAGGCCCTTGCCGGACCAGCCGGAGCGGCCGCCGACGTTGAGCGAGTGGTTCACCGAGAGCTGATAGGGGAGGTTGCCGCCGCCCTCGGCCACGCCGTAAACGGTCACGGGGGCCATCGCCGGGGGGACGACCAGGGGCGAAGCCGTCCCCGAGGCCTGGTAGTGCACCTCGCCGTGCTCGACCACGCGGTAAGTCGAATCAACCAAAGCCCAGGACCGCAGTTCTTTGCCCCGGGTGTAGTAGACGGTGGAGCCGGATACCGTCGCCTCGGTGAATCGCTGCGAGGCGTCCCAGTAGGAATAGGCGACGGTCAACTCCAGCCCGACGTAGCGCCGCGGGAGCGCCAGAACGCAGTCCCCCGTCTCGTAGAGCTCATCGGTGTCCACGGTGAAGGAAACCGGGGAATCGCCCAGCTTCACCTCGATGGTGGACGTGTCGGGGAAGGATTTCGAGAGGGTGAGCGTCGTCCGCTGGTTCTCCGGGTCGTCCTCGGCGGTGAGGTCCTCGGTGATGTCCTCGCGGCCGAAGTCAATCGGAGGTTCCCAAGTGTCCGTCAAAAGATTGTACGCCCGGAAGTAGGTGCAAATCTCGCGGGCCTCGGCCTCGCGCTGGAACTTGGGCGCCCCCCAGAAATAGGAGCCGTACCGGCCGTCGTACTCCTCGACGCCCCGGGTGAGGAGGGTGTCCGGGATGCGTTGGATGATCCGGTCAGCCGGGTTCGCGGCCCCATCCGAGCAATCCAACGGCGGGCTCACCCTGACCTTGGTCCGCAGGTCATCGCTCACCCACTCCACGTCAAGAATCGTCCGGGTCAGGGGCGCGTAGGGGAGATGGTCCGGGTCGTCCGGCCACAGGCGGATGCGGTCCCCCGCCTTGAGGTCGTCGGCGAGATACCCGCTCACCTCGACGATCGAGTGACCCATGTTGTAGACATTACCATCCGGCTCCCAGTCCACGTAGGCCCTGAACACCGGCGCGCTCTTCATGTCAACGAACCGCTGGGTGGTCCGGGTGTAGCCGACGTAGGCCTTCCCGTTCAGGTAGGCCAGGCTCGTCGGGGAATAGTGGTAGTAGACATTCGGGTCGTCGTTGCTCGTCCAGCCCCCGAGGCTGGTCAGGTGTTTGTACTTCCAGAGGGAGCCGGACTTGTACACTTGGCCGAGGACCAGCCCTGTAAGCGGTTCCTGACGGCCGTATGCCCCGGGCAATCCCGCCTCCTGGGCGGAAACCACCAGCGCCTCGGTGTCGCTCAGGCGGGCCAGCCGCACGGAGTAGGCGTTGTCGGGGAACCCGCTCACCGGCACCCGGGTCCCGGCGGTCAGGTCCCGGTAGTACAGCCGCTCGAACTCGTCGGCGTCGCTGCTCGCCAGGGGTCCCAGCGGGTCCCCCAGGGTGGAGATGTCCACGTCGTCCTCGGCGGTAAGGATTTTGTCGCCCGCCGAGGTCAAGGCCACCGAAGGGCGGCGCTGCGCCCGGGTGAAGGAAATCTCGAAGCCGGACACCGGCTCGGGGTCCGGGTCTGTGGATTTATGCGGGGTCGCACGAGACCCGTGGGTGACGAAAGAATAATAGCCGGCGGAAAGCGTGCAGGGGAGATTGTCCACCTTCTCGGCGTAAGGGACGTAGCTCCCGATGTCGTAGACCCAGTGGTGCCCGCCGGGGCTGGTCCTCGGGATGTAAAAGGCCAGCGGCCCCGGCATCCGGTAAGCCGTCACGTCGGCGGCCCTCAAATCGTTATCCGTGTACTCCAGGCCGACGGCCGTCTCCTCGGGCAGGTAGACGTTGCGCCCCATCATAAGGGGATACTCAGAGGCAAAGTTCCCCCCGGAGCACTCACCTTCATCCAGGTTGGTGATCAAAAAATCGCGCGCGAACGCCTTGAACCAGTACGCGATAGAACCGGGGTCGCCCTCATGCCCGGGCATGTACTCTATCATTTCAAACAGGGTCGGACCGGGGGCATATTCCGGCTCTTCAGGGCCGCCCAGCCCAATGGCGGCGCCACGGTAATCGAATATAGCGCCGAATATACCGAGTTCACGTAATTGCCAGTCGGCCTTTGCCGACTTAATCCGTGCCATCCCGGCGTTCCACAGCTTGAACGGCTCGGCGTAGGCGGTGTAATGCACCGGCGGGCCGAAGATATTCGGGTTGAACCCCGAGAGGTCCGCCTTGACGATGTACCCCGCGGTAGGTCCTGTCGCGTCCTCCGTCGGGAGGCTCACGCCGTACACGTCGGTTCCGTCCACCCAGATCGCCTCGATCTGGCGGACCGGGGTAATGGGCGCGCTGGCCGGATTCGCCAGCTCGTAGCTCGCCCCCGTCGAGGGAGAATACCCCCAGATGCTCTCGTTGATCCCGCACAGGAGCAGCCCGTGGGCGGGCCACCAGGCCAGCCCCCGAATCTGCACCGTGGCGTCGGCCCCCCCCGGCCGGGGGTGGTGGGTGACGTAGGGGGTCATCGTCGAGAACCCGGTCCCGTGGAGGGTGTCCACGGTCAGGTCCATCTCGGCGGCCAGCTCTCGAATCACCGCGTCGTAGCGCGCGGGCTCGGTGGACGTGAGGAAGTCGGCCCTTGGTTGCAGATCATTCCCCGCCTTCAACAGGTCCTGGACGGTCAGGTCCAGGGCGTCCCCGGCCTTGAGCTTGGTCAGCCGGGCCAGTTCCACCACGCGCCCGAGAAAGACCGGCGAGCCGACCGGCGCCATGCCGCTCGTCGCCTCGTGGAAGAACAGCCGGAAGTCAATGCGCCCCGCTTCCAGCACCACTCGGACGGGGACCCCAAGCTCTTCGAGGAAGGGGACGATGACCCGGGCTCTAACCTGGTCGCAGATGATCTCGCCGGTCTTGTCCTCCACGCGCCAAGAGGGGACGCAGAAGCCCTCGACGGCGAGGGTGATGTCCACCCAAGCGCCGTCGCCAGGGGTGATGCGGATTTCCACCGTCTGCGCTGGAGCGTTGATGCGGTTCATTACAACCCCCGCCCCGCGTGGCCCGCGTCAGCCATGCGGCCGTATTCATCGAGTTTGTCTAGTGAGCCAATGACCGGGGCGAAGTGGAAGTGCTGGACGGTTGTCGTGCGCAGAACCGGCCCGTCTCCCCCCGTCGCGGGAGGTGCGGCGCCGCGGACATCGGCCAGGAGGCCCGCCATACCCGCCAGACCGCCCTCGAGGGCGCGGTGGAGGCTCGCCTCGGGGATGACGTACTCCGGCCCGCCCTCGCCGAGGAGGGCCAGGGTAGGCGAGTTGACGAAGCCGCCCCCGGCGAAGGGCAGGATGAGCTCCACCAAGTCTCCGAAGAACCCCAGTTTCGAGGTCACGAAGTGGGAGAAGAGGTCGAACAGTCCCGAGAAGAGGTCGTTGAACCCGAGCTTCAGATCGCCGAAGATGTCGGCGGTGGCGCCGACGACGGTCTTCGCCAAATTCTCCTCGAAGGCTGTCAGGCGGCGATCCAGGTCCCCGTCGCCCCCGGAACGCCCCCCGCGGTCGGTGGAGCCCAGCTTCTCGGCCGTTTTCTCGAGTTTTTCCGCGGCCCGCTCCACGGCCTGGGCGCCGCGGAGCAGGGCGTCGGAATCAATATCAAACGCGCGATTCAAGGCTGCTCCTCGGTGGGGTGTTCCGCCAGACGGCCCTCTCCCCGGCCCGCCGCAGGTCCGCCATCAGGCGGGAGTAAGCGACGGCCCGGCGCACGGGCCAACGGAAGAGAACCCTCTCGATGGTGGTTCCGGCGAACCGGGCGACGGCGGTCAGCTTCTCCACGAGACTTACTCCCGAACCGGGATCGCCGGCGGCGGGGCTTTTTTTTTCACCGCCCGCGACGCCGACGGCAGGTATCCCTCCAGGAAAGCGCGGAGCTCCGCGGGGGTATGCTCGGCGGCGAACCGGGCGAGCTCGGCCTCGGCCAGGGGGCGCTGGGTCAGCGCGGCCAGCTCGGCGGGGTTTTCCTGGTGCAGGACGACCCACAACAGGTACAGGGCGCGTTCGGTCGCGGTGAGCTCGTATGGCAGGCGCCCGGACGCGACCCGCTCCAGGAGGACGTAGGCGTAGCATGTCGGCTCGGGATAGAGCCGACCTCCAATTTCGAGACTCCCCAGGGGCATCAGCTCCTCGGGCTCCACCGCGTCTTGGACGTCCGCGTCCTCTCCGTCCAGCGCGGCGCCGGCCAGGCGGAAGAGCTCCCGGTCCTTCGATTCGCGCTTCATCTAAACCGCCTCCCGGGGGGGCAGGTAGAAGACCACGTCGCCGGGCTGATCGTTCTGGGCGGTGAAGGAGAGGGTGAATCCGCCTAGTCCGTCCGCCGGGGCGCCGAAGCGGAACTCCCCGGTCCGGCGGCAGTCGGCCAGGTACACGGCGAAGCGGGCCTCGGGCGCCCGCCCCTCGACGAGGTCGTGGCCGCGGAGAACGCCGTAGAGCGAGAACTTTTGGGGGATGTCCTCGGGGCCGACCACGAGCTTGTCCCCGGCGTTCGGGTCCAGGCGCAGGTAGGAGAGGCGGACCTCCGCGCCCGCGTCGGCGGCGGAGAAGGTGAGAACATCGCCGTCAATCGCGTACTCGCCGGTCGAGGGGTCCCCCTCCACACGGCACAAGGCGCGCCCGGCGGCGTCCTTCACCGTCTCGGACTTGGCCACGTTGTCGTCGTGCTCCAGCGCGACGGTGTAGGGGTCCTCCTCGGGGACGACCGCCCCCTCGTCGAGCACCTCCAGCACGCGCCCCGTGGAGCTCTGACCGCCGAGGACGACCCCCAGCGTGGCCGCGTCCAGGGCCTTGAAGGCGATCTCGCCCCGCCAGTTGACCCCGACGGGCACGGTGTACGAGCACCAGCGCTCCCCCGCGGGGAAGCTCCGGGTCTCCAGCTCGTTGGTGAGCTTGAACTCCTGCACGCCGCCGTAGACGAGGCCGGTGGTCACGTCCACGATGCAGCCCTTGCCCGTGAGCACGGTGGAAGGCATTTATGGTCCTTTCTTCAACGGGGGGCGACGACCGCCAGGGCGACCTCGACCGTCGCGTGTTGGTAGGCGGGCCGGGGCGGGGTCACCAGGGAGGTGCGCCAGTACCGCGCCGTCAGACCCTCCAGGGAGAGCCACTCCTCGGCGGTGTGGCCGGAAATCTCGCTCTCCCCGTAAGTGTAGGCGTAGGGCAGGCCCTCCTCCGCCGCCCGGTTGAGGAGGCGCCACAGGGAGGCGCACCGGGACGTCAGGTCCCAGATGAGATCCTCATCGCCGAGCTCACTCAGGCTCAGGGTGACCTCCAGCTCGACGAGGGCGCGGGAACCGTCGAGGAGCTCCACCCTCTGCGGGGAGATGGAGATCAGGCCCGCGGCGGGCAGCTCGGCCAGCCGGTGCAGGAGCCCCGGGTCGTAGGTGACGCGGGCACCGGCGAAAAGCCCGGCGGCCAGGGCGCCGGTGACCATGGAGTGGTGCCGGGCGAGGTCTACCATGACCCCTCCTCGCCGGGGAACCGCCCGAAGCGGGAGAGGCCCGGGCGGTCCGGGTCGTCGTGGAAGAAGGCGACGGAGCCGCGCCGGGGGCCCAGCTCGACGCCCAACAGCGCCGGGTCACGCAGGAGCAGGGCGACGAGGGTCTCGTAATCGTCGCGGAATCGCGCCGCGCGCCCGTCCTCGGTCCCGGCACCCGCCCGGCCGTAGTAGACGACGAGCACTTCGGCCGCCGCCCGGTAGAGGCAAATCCGCCCCACGAGCGCCGGAACGGGGTCGAAGGGCAACTCCGCGAAGTGGGGCGAGAGCCGGGTGTCTATCTCGGCGGAGGCGTAGTCCAGGTAGCCGGCGAGGGTTTCGTCCTCCACCGCGGCGAAGGCGTCGCCCAGGAATTCGCGCAACTCGCTGACTTGGGCGTAGGCCAAGGTCCCTCCTCAAACGATGAATGAGTGCGGGGTGGACGAGGGGTCCACCCGTGAGCCGCTAAGACTCGGTGCCGTCGCTGGCGTAGGCCAGCTGGGGGAATGTGTAGCCGGCGTTGTAGCGCTGGCGGGTGCCGAAGGCGTAGAGGTCGTTGCGGAAGACGACGTCACCCGTGGCCGGGTCGGTCTGGGCGGTGAGCTCCAGCTCGGTGCGCCGCTGGAAGACGAGCGGCTTCAACGGCTCGGTCGTCTGCAACAGATACCAGGCGGTCTGGCTGGTGAGGTAGGGGTTGAGCGCCACGTCGAAGAGACCGGCCAGGGGGTTGTTCTCCGGGTCACCCGCGGAGTAGTGGGGGTGCTGGGTCAGCTCCAGGGCGGTGAAGTAGAGCGCGGGCGGGACCATGAGGGTGGTGTTCTGTTTGGAAACCACGTTCCCCCAGGGGGCGTCGTCGGAGCGCCGCATCCCCATCAGCGCCGAGAAGCCGCTCCGCAGCGACCCCGCGTCCAGAAGGGCGTCGGTGTAGTTGCCGAAAGAGCCGCCCGAGTCCAGGGGGTGGGACTCGGAGAAGAAGGCCTCGCCGTCGTAGCAGGCGTCGGTGAAGGCGGCCTCGAGCACCTCGGTCACCAGGCGCGCCTGGTGCTCGGCGGCGCGCTGTGCCGCGGCGGTGATGGCCAGGCCGATCTGGCCCGACTGGTCGTCCTCCACGGCGGAACGCTCCAGGTAAAAGCCGAACTCCCAGGTCTTGTTGCGGATGGAGTAGCGCTCGGCCACGCCCTGGTTTATCACCCGGTCGCCGATCCACTCCCGCACGTCGCCCAGCAGGCGCAGCCAGTCGTAGTACTCCTCGGCGGCCCCCGACGCGACCACGGTGGTGTAGCGCTGCCAGCCGGTGTCCCGGAGCTCGTGGTAGGCGCGGAAAAACTCGGTGCGCACGACCCCCTCGAGCATCTTCGGGGAGAGGTCGCTGGCGGTGGTGAAGGGCATTGAATCCTCCTTTAAGGGGTTAGGCCGCCGGGGCGCAGTCGCCGGCGTCGAAGCGGAAACGGACGTGGCCGGAATCGGTCACGGCCACGACGAGCCCGGCGAAGACCCCGTTGACGGTGGAGAGCGCCACGGTCTCGTCGTCGGAGCAGAAGGCGCTGGCGCCCACATCTCCGGCGGCGGCGCCGGACTTGGCGACCACGATGGAGCCCTGGGTCACCACGACGACCTCCAGGTCGCCGTCGGAGCCCGAGGAGTTGTCGCCTGAGTCCCGGGCCACGCCCACGAAGCGCAGGCCCGCGGTGTCGGCGGCGGGGACGAGGTAGCCGCTCGCGTCGAGGCAGACCAGCGCCCCTTTGTAGATCGTCGTCTGGGCGGCGACGGGGAAGGGGAGCTGCCAGCCCGCGGCGAAGCGCTCGTCGTAACGGTTGGCTGTAAGGGCCATCTGAACCTCCAGGTTACCGGTAATCGGGTTTGTTCGTTATGAACGCGCTCCCCCTTGGGAGAGGGGGGGCAGCGACCCCCTCTCCCTTTCAGGGAGAGGGTGGGGGTGAGGGTAGAGGCTGAGAATGTAAAAAACGCCTACACACGGTCCCCCTCTCCCTGTGGGAGAGGGGATGGGGGTGAGGGCTTCCTCTGAAAAACGCGCTATCCGCTCTGTCCGGCGGTGTTCTCCAGGTAGTAGGCCAGGGCGGCGGGCTCCAGGCCGAAGCGCCGGGCCACGGCCTCCAACTCGGGATCGGCCCCCTCGCGTCGCGCGGAAACGGTCAGGGCGCCGGGCCTCACCCGCGGCCGGTCGTAGCTCGCGAGGAGCCGCTCCCGGTCGTCGTCGCCGGGAAGGCCCACGGCCAGCTCCAGCACGTCGGTGCGCCGGTCAGGGGCGAGGCGCCCGCGGGCGATGATACCGTCCACCCTCTCCTCCAGCCGCCGGACACGCTCCGCATCCAGGTGAAGGGAAAGCTCGTGGTTCTTCCTCCGGCTGGCCGCCAGCTCCACCGCCAGCTCCCGCACGCCGGTGAGGGTGACGAATGGCTCCTGGCGCCGGATGTGCGGCTCGGTGACCAGGCTCACCTCGAGGATGGCTTCCTCCCAGTAGTCGCCCGCATCGTCGGCCAGGGGCCCCAGGGCCAGGGAGGTGTGGCGGATGGTCCCGCCCTCGATGAGCCCGGCCACCTCGGGCCGGGTGATGACCAGGACCGCGTAGAGCCGCTCGCCGTCGTCGGAGAGCTCCAGGTCCTCCACCCAACCGGCGTTGTCCGTGGGCTCGGAGCCGTGGTTCAGGGGGACGGGGATTTGAATCCCGGCCTGGCGCGCTTTTTCAAAAACCTCCACCCAGGCCGCCAGCCGCTCGGGGGTGAACTCCAGCTCGCCGTCGGGGTGCTGGAACGTCCCGGCCCGGGCGATTTCCTTGCGGAACCGCCGCGCGGCGGGCTTCTCGCCGTTCGCGCCCTCCGCGGGGAGGGGATCGAAGGGGCTCTTATCGGACATCATCCTCCTTAAACGCTGAAAAAAACGGTCAGGCCTCCGGCGCCGGAGCATCCTTGTCGGGGGCGAGGGAGAGCCCCAGCTCCGCGGCTATCTGCTCCACGGCGAGGTCTATCTTCCCCTGATGGATGAGCTCGACCAGGAGCTCCTTGTACAGCTCCCGCCGGGAACCGGCCAGGGAGGCGATGACCAGGCCCGGCCGCGCTCCGGGGCGGCCGACGAGCCCGGCCAGCGGCTCCAGGAGCCCCGAGGAAATCTGCTCCGCCAGCTCCCGCGCGATGCCGTCCAGGGTCAGCAGGAACGTGTTCACCTGCTCGGAGACGAGGGCCAGGCTGCCCCGGTCGCCGTCCTGGTACAGCGCCTTCTCGGGGACGAAGAGGCTGGTGACGAGCATGCGCGAGAGGTAGCTGACCCAGTCCAGGAGGGGAGCGACGTCGGCCGCGCCCTGAAGCAGCTCGATCTCCCAGCCGGGCTGCCCGGTCTCGGCGGGCTGGGGGAGGGCCACGGCGGGGTGCTCGGAGTTGATCCGCTTGGCGAGCTCGAGGGCCCGCGTCTCGTTGGCCGGTGCAGACTTTCCCTCACTATCCACGGTCAGCTCGGCGGGGTAGCGCACCACGGCGGGCGGCAGGGCGTGCCGCTCCAGCCATCGGTTGCCGTAGACCACGGCGTAGGTGAGCGCCTGCCAGAAGGGCCAGGCCGGGGTGAGGTGGCTCTCGCCCCACGGGTCGCCGAACTCGCCGGCGTGGACCAGCCAGAGGGACTTCTCCGCGTCGAGGTCCACGGTGCCGTCGGCGCCGCGCCACCTCAATCCGGATACCCGTCCATCCCCATCCAAGAGCGCCTCGATTGTCCCGGGGTCCAGGGCGCGGGTTTCGGTGAGTCGTACCCCGTCGCCGGCGGCGCCGTAGACGAGCTCGAACCCGGCGTAGCCGAAGTCCAGGGCGGTGAGCGCCTGGCTCACCAGGCGGCGCCAGAGCGGCCGGAGCTGCTCGGCGAGCTCCCGGGCCAGCCCGGCGTCCGGGTCCTTTAAGTCCCACTCGGCGGCCACGATGGGGCCCTTGATGACGTTCAGGCAGGCGGCCACCAGACCGTGCCGGCGCATCCGTCGGAGAACGGCGAGGCTCGGCGAGCCCGAGACGACGGGCGTGGGGCGGATGTTGATGGAACGGGGCCGCCCCATCCGCGGGGCGGTCAGCTTCTTCACCTTGCGGCGGAAGAGGGGCAAGGGTCCTCCCGGGGGTTAGTCCAATCCATAGGCGGCGGCGAGGCGGTCGTCGCCGAAACCGAAATCCTGCTCGGCCAGGGAGGGCGGTCGGGTATGGAACCCCCTCCCCGAGGCCAGCTCGCAGGCGTAGCCCAGGGCGTCCACCAGGTCGTCGTGATTCCCGTGGGGAAAAGCCAGAAGCTCGTCGTCAAGTGGACCGGGCTCGGGCGGGAACCAGAGCCTCCCACCGGCCAGCCAGGGAGCCAGGCCGTTGGCCCGTAAATTCTTCCCGCCCCGGGGCCGCAGGGCGACGACGGGGACGCGGCGCCGGCGCAACTCCTGGACGGCGGCCATCTGATACGCCACGGACTCGACGCCCACCACCGCGGGTCGGTGGCGCCGGTTCATCTCGACGATGGTCGCGAGCTGGGCGGCGAAATCCAGCCGGAACCTCACCGCTTCGAGGACGTGCCAGTCGCCGTCGGACGCGACGCCCAGAACGACGATGGCGCAGAAGTCGTCCCCGCCCAGGGCCAGGTCCACGCCGACGACCGTGGCGGCGGAGGGTGGCGGACCGCCGGTGCGCCGCCGGAGCCACTCGGGGCGAAAAAAAGTCCCGGCGGCGAGGCTCGGATCGTTCAGGTACTGCAGGGCGAAGGCCACCGGCCCCATCTCCCGCCGGCGCTCGTCTAATTTTTCCAGGGGCCATCGCTCGGGGAGCAGCGCCGAGCCGTCGGGCAGAATCGCCGAGCGGCCGGTCCCGTTGACCGGCACGCCCCGGGCCAGCGCCCCGCCGTAGAGGTCCAGCGGGTGGTGCCGGGTGCCGACGAGGTGCAGAAAGGCCCCCGGCAGGAGCGTGGGGGCGAGGATGTTGGCGTACCAGTCCCGTAGTCGTTCCCGGACCCGCTGGGTGGCCGAGGTCCGCTGGGCGACGAGGTCATCGGCGACGATGCCGTCGTGGTGGCGGCCCACCAGGCCCTGTCCGGACCCGACGGCGGCCAGGGTGGGCTCCTTGCGGCGCCCGCGGCGCTTCAAGTAAATTGAATCCTGCGTGAACCGGAGAACGGGGGGGCCGGCGAAGAGCCACTCGACCTCCTCGCGCGCCAGAACGGAGGCCAGCTCGGCCAGGATCAGCCGGGCCTGGCGGCCGGTCTCGGAGGCGACGAGGTAGGCCCCCTCGGGGTGGAAAATCGCCCGGTGGGCCAGAAGACCCACGGTGACCACGGTGGTCTTGAAAAAGCCCCGCGGCGCCAGGATGAGCGTCCGGGGCTCACGGGCGGCCAGGCGGAGCCATTCGCGGTGGAAGGGCTCGAAGCGCCGGCCGGGGTAGAGGCAGCTCGTCAGGAGGAGCCAGGGGTCGCGGCGGAGGATCTGGCGCAGGAGCGGTCGCTGGCTCGCCGGGGGAAGGCCCAGCAGGTGTTGCCAGACGTCCGCTTCCAAGTGCTTCTCTTTGAAGGGGCCCGTCCGGCCTACGGTTCGTCGTCATCGGCCCCGAGCTCCCCGCGCAGACGCTCGACTATCCTCCGACCGACGTCGTCGGAGGATTCTTTCCCCGCGTCGCGGTCCAGTTCGAGGAGCATGCGCGCCGCGTCGAGGAGGTCGCCTGGCTTGGCGACGGTGAGCTTGCCTTCGAGGATTTCGCGCTCGGCCCGCTCGATGAGCCCCGCGAGGAGTCTGGCCACGGTCTCGCGCGGCGAGGAGGCACCGCTGTCTTCGGGGGCGTTCATAGATGCGTCATGCGTCCGGTCGGCCCATGAGGTAGGCGCGGATGCGGTTGAGGCGTCGTCCGGAGGAGAACCAGCGGTCGGCGTCGCGGAGCATGAAGAGGAAGATTTCCCGCGCCTTTCGGCGCGCCTCGGTGGCGGGGAGACCGGCGTTCTCCTTCTCCAGGGCGTTTTCGATGCGGGAGAGCGGCCAGACGTCGGCGGGGAGTTTGAACATGGGGCGGCTCGGCGGTTGGGCGTGAATCCGATTCGGGGGGTGTCGCTTCGTATTCCCCCTCTCACCCCTTATTACGGATTGAGGGGTCCCGATTATAATAGATGCATCATATAATCATCATACACCATAGAGCCGCTACCCGTCGGGTCCCGGGGTGCCCGCCAGGCGGCGGACCAGGCGGCGGCGGGCCCTGACCAGGATGGCCGCCAGGCGGGGCTGGCTGACGCCTAGTGTTTCGGCCGCCTCGCGCTGGGCGTAACCATCGAGGTAGTAGAGCGCCACCGCCCTCCTCTCCCGGTGCGGCAGCCGGGACAGAAGGTCCTCCACCTCGAGCTTCACCGAGAGCCACTCCTCCAGGGAGCGTTTCGTGTCCCCCGACCCGCGGGCCCGGTGGGATGAAACCCGCTGGGGGTGGGGGTGCAGGAGATAGGCGAGGGCGTGGGGGTAGAGGCGCAGCATGCCCTGCAGACGCTCGTCGGGATCGAGCTGGGCGATGTCGAACTGCACGGGACCTCCCTTTTTAGTCGAAGTTCAACCGGGGTGCTTGACAATTGTAAAAATGCATATTATAATCATCATGGGGTTGGCAAAAAGAGTCTGCAGAAAATCATATTACAATCATAGGTCGCTGTCAAGCACCGGGGAGGAAAAAAAGATGGAAACCCTCGGCGCCCGCATCAAAAGGCTTCGCACGGCGCTCAACCTCCGCCCCGCCGAGCTCGCCCGCCTCGTCGGCGTCCCGCCCCAGTACATAGACAACTGGGAGAACCGCGGACACCGGCCTAGCGCGCGCAACGGAACCCTCCTGGCCCAGGCGCTCGGAATCACCGAGGAGGAGCTTTTCACCGGGCGCAAACCCACCAACCACGACGAGCTCTCGAAGCTGACCGTCATGGAGCTGCTGCAGAGGGCCGCCCAGGCCACCGCCGCGCTCCCAGGCTACGAGGTCCGGCGCTTCCCTCTCCTGGGCGATATCGCCGCCGGCGCCCCCTTCGAGGCCGAATCGAACGAGTCCCTGTCCGTCGCCACCCACGTCCCCCGGGGAACCCCCGACAACTGCTACTTCCTGCGCGTCCAGGGCGACTCCATGCTCGGCGACGGCATCATCTCCGGCGACCTCGTCCTCATAGACCCCGACACGGACACCGAGCGCATGAACGAGCAGGACATCTACGCGATTCTGTTGAACCTGAACGACGTCACCCTGAAGCGGATCCGCCGGGTGGGCGGCGTGATGTGGATGGTGGGGTCGAACCCGAAGATAGCGCCCATCCCGCTCACCGACGACCGGCACGGCGAGGCGCGCGTCCTGGGCCGGCTGATCAAGCTCGAGCGGTACTACCACTAGGCGCGTCATACGCCGGGAGGGTTCGGCACGCAATTCCTATGAACGCTCCATGAATCGAGCGGCGCCCGATTCATCAGTCGAACATTGAATAATCGAGTCTGCATATGACAAACCCCGGCCGATGACCGGGGTTCGTCGCACGGCCGTATGAATGTTATCGGATGCGGCTATCCCCTCTCCCCGTGGGAGGCCTGCAAGGCTAGGGATCAAGGGTGAGGGCTGCCATAAACCCCCTCCCCCCTTTGGGGGGAGGGCTGGGGTGAGGGGTGAAGCGACCTCCTCTCCCTTCCAGGGAGAGGCTCGCCTACGGGCTAGGGTGAGGGTCGGGGTTGGGAACGTAGAAAACACAGCGGCCCGCAGAGGACTCGTCCTACGGGGCCGCCATACATCATCGCAATCAGCGAGGCACGGGCACCCTCGCAGGGCCCACCACACATAAACCGCTCGGCCCCCTACTCCCGGCAGAAATCGCTCCCCCCGATGAACTCCCGCAACAGCGAGGTCGAGGGCACCATCCCGTCGGGCAGGTCCAGGAAAAAGGCGATGAACTGGAGGAGCCGCTCGGCCTCGGCCCGCTCCGGCTCCCCCTCCGGGACCCGCTCCAGGAGCGGCCGGGCGTACTTCCCCAACACCGACAGCTCGTAGATGAGGGCGGAGTTGAACATCACGTCGGCGGTCTCCTGGAAGGGGAAGATGTAGCGGTCCTCCCCGCGCCGCACCTGGTGCCAGCGCCGCAGGGTCTCCAGCGCGTCGTAACCCCGGTACCGCGAATCCCGCACCAGACGCCGGATGAGCCGCGTGTCCGTGGTGGGAACCCGGTTGTGGTTGTCTATGTTGAGCTGGGTCAGGCAGCTCACGTACACCTTGAACTTATCCACCGCACCGATGTCCGGCGTCAGCGCGTCGTCCAGGGCGTGGATGCCCTCCACGATCAAAGGCGTCTGGGGTCCCACCCGCAGGGTACCGGCGAGCCGGGCGCTCCGCCCCGACTTGAAATCGAAGCGGGGCGGGTGGACCTCCTCGCCGCGCAGGAGGGCCGAGAGGTCGCCGTTCAGCGCCCCGATGTCTATGGCCTCGAGCCGTTCGAAGTCGGGACACCCCTCCTCGTCCAGGGGGGTCCGCTCCCGGGGGATGAAGTAGTCGTCCACCCCCACCGCCACCGGCCGGTGCCCGACGATGGTGAGCTGCAGCGTCAGCCGCTGGGTGAAGGTGGTTTTGCCGCTGGAGCTGGGGCCGGCAACCAGGATCAGCCGGGGCACGGGGTTGCGCGAGCAGATCTCGTCGGCGATCTCGGCCGCCTTCTTCTCATGCAGCGCCTCGGATAGGAGGACCAGCTCCTTGGCGTCGCCGGAGACGATGACCCGGTTGAGGCCGCCCACCGTCTCCGCCCCCAGGACCTTGATCCAGTCCGAGTACTCGTGGAAGATGTGGAAGAGCTTGCGCTGCTCGGTGAAGGGGGCCAGGGTGTCGGGGTCGGCGGAGGTGGGGAAGCGCAGGACGAAGCCCGGCGGGTAGTACACCAGGCCGAAGGGTTTCAGCAGGCCCGACCGCGGCGCCACCGGCCCGTAGAAGCTGTCCAGCACGCCCCCGAAGCGGTACACCACGATCTCGTCGCGGGGGTAGTGCTCCAGGAGCTGAATTTTCGCGAAATCCCCCCTCGTCTGGAACTCGGCGATGACCGCCTTCCGGGACATGACCTCCCGGACTATCACCTCGTCCGCCGCCGCCAGCTCGTCCATCCGCCGCCTCAGCTCCTCCACCATGTCCGGCGTGACGGGCACCGAATCGTCCGGCAGGTCGGCGCGGCGCAGCTCGCCGAAGAACCCCCCGGAGAGGGAGTGGTCAACGTACACGTAGGTTTCCGGAAAGAGCTCCGCCGCCGCACGGATTAAGAGCAGGCGCACCCCGCGGCGGAAGGCCCGGATGCCCTCGTGGTCGGTGATGTTGCGCGGACTCAGCCGGCAGCCATTCTCCAGCGGCTCGCGCAGGTCGCGCGCGCGGTGGTCGGAGAAGGCCATGAGCCAGGGGTGCTCCGGGGCGGGCAGGCCCGCGAGCGCCAGTTGGATCGGCGTGCCACGCTCCACCTTGAGCGCCACGGCCTCCACCCCCGGCAACGTGACCACGACCTTTATCACCGACCCTCCGTCCGACCGCGCCCTTCGGGGAAAGATTCCGCTCCCCCGGCGTTCCCGCCTCAAATGTAGGGCGGCCCCGTGGGATGCATCCCCCGCGGGGAAAATAAACTGTAGGGCGGCCCCGTGGGACGAGTCCTCTGCAGGCCGCCGTATACAAGGGTATCATTAACAGTATAGCACACACCCCAGCGGACCTCGCCGCCCTTGCGGGGGGGTAATAAATGGTCTATACTGCGCCAATTTGGTGAAGGGGGTCGCATGAGGAAGCTCGTCCCGGTTCTGTTGATCATCGCCGCCGGCGCCCTGGCCGCCGCTGGTCGTATCGCCGTCTGGCTCGACGTCCCCGGCTCCGCCGATTACCTTCTCGTGGAGGGCGCCCGGGCCGGCTTCGAGGAGGGGCTGACCGACGCCGGGTTGAACGTGGCGCCCCGCGACGAGGTGACCAGCATCAACACCGTCATAGACCCTTCGAGCGACGCCCAGCTCGCGCAGCTTGCCGCGGCGCTGGGGTGCGACTACGCCGCCGCCCTGACCGTGACCGCCTCGCCGGTGGCCCGCTACTATAACGCCATCAACGATCTTCCGCCCGGCTCCACCATCCTCGTCTCGATGGACCTGGACCCGAGCACGCTGCCGGAGCTGGAGCCGATGCTCAAGGCCACGGTCCGCCAGGCCCTCGATCACGGCCTGAAGGTGATATCCATCACCCTCGTGCCCGACGCCCCCTCCATCGCCGAGCGGATCATGCTCCAGGTGACCGACGAGCTGAACGCCAAGTATGAGGCGACGGGCGACGAGCGCCGGATAACGATGGGCGAGGACTGGGTCTATCTCGGCTTCCGCGCCGGCGGCGACGCCGTCATCTTCCAGCTCGGTAAGGAGATACGCACGGCCTACCCCAGCGACTACTACGGCATACCCCTCGACGACCTGCCGATGATGACCGACGTCCACTCCCTCGATGACATGGGGCTGGTGATGACGGTATCGGGGACGTCAAACCTGCCCGAGGACTGGATTTCATACGCCGGCGCCCCCTTCGGCATCCCGGTGCTGGTCGGCTGCACGGCGGTTTACGCGCCCGCATACTACGACTACCTGCAGACGCGGCGGATCGCGGGGATGCTCGGCGGCCTGAAGGGGGCCGAGGAGTACGAGAAGATGATTTCCCAGCCCGCGGACGCCGCGCGCGGGGTGGTGATTTCCGGCCTGGTCTTCGACCCCTACGCCGGAAAGCGGTACGAGAGCCCCGTCGCCCTGGCCCAGAGCGCCGACGGCGCGAGGGAAACGGCCGCGCGCCTGGCCGGAGAGCTGGCGGAGAACCTGCCCACCTCGGGGCCCGTGATTTCGCTGGACGCGAGGTGGTCCACCGCCCAGGCGGCCCTCGGCGCGGGCGACGGCCTGGAGCCCAACGACTACCTCTGGGTCTACCGCTACGGCGAGCCGCTGGTCCACCCCGACACCGGCGAGATTCTGGGTGTGGCGGTGATCGTGGTCGGGGCGGGCCGGGTGGAGGAGGTCCGCGGCGACCACCTGTCGCTCGTCTCCCTCTCCCCGCCGGCGGAGGGCCTGGAATACTCGCCGACCGACCGGGTGCGGGCGCTGGACGAGGGGACCTACGCGGGATTGGGCTTCGCCCGCGGCACCGTGGTCTCCTTCGGCATCCTGGGCTTCGGCGGGGCGGCGACCCTGCCCGTCCCCCTCCCCGTGCCGGTCCACCCGCCGGGACCCGAGGGGGTCGAGCTCAAGCTGGAGGAGAGCCTGGAGCTGGACTACTCCCCGGTGGGCCTGGACGCCTCCTCCTCGGGCGTCGTCCTCTGCGATGACGACGGGCGGCTCCACCTCCTCCCGCCGAGGCTCGAGAGCGGTCCCGAACGGGTCGTCGAGACGGGGGTGTCCGGCCCGGTCGCCCGCCTGGGGGACGAGGTCTACCTGGCCGATTCCTGGGAGGGGGTGGTGCTCCGATTGGCCGCCGGGTCCGACGCGCCGGAGGCCTTCGCCGAGGGGATCAGCCCGGAGCTGCTCGTAGCCGGGGGCGACGGGAGCCTGTGGGCCGTGGTATTCAGCTACTCCTCGGGCTGGGACCTCGTGACCTACCCCGCGCTCGAGCTGGGACCCGCGGGCGACGTGGTCGAGGTCCGGGACCTGGACGCGGGCAAGCTCGACGCCCTCGCCGCGTCCCCCGACGGCACGCTTTACTACCTCGTGAGCTTCGAGCCGATCCGGGGCCTACGCTCCGACGGGTCTGTGTTCGAGGTCGGCGCCCGGATGCTCCCCGACCCCAAGGCCCTGGACACCGACTCCCTCGGCTGGCTCTACGCGGTGGACGCGCGCTCGGGGCTGGTGGTCTTCGACGCCCGGCAGCGGGTCGCGGGGACCTGGGGCGGCGCCGGCGTGGTGGACTTCCGCAACATCAACCTCATCGCCGTGACGGACGACGCCGTCTACCTCGCCTCCGGCTGGGACCGGATTCTGTACCGACTGAGCCTCGCCTACACCTACCCGGAGCGCTGATTGCGCCGCGGATGGCTCGCCCTGTTGATTCTGGCCGGGGCGCTCCAGGCCGCCCAGTTTCGCGCGGGGCTGGTCGGGGAGTTCACCACCAGCCTGGAAGCGGTGACCCTCGAAACGGTGCGGGAGGCCGTCGAGACGGGGGGCGGGACCCTCGTCGGCACGATCGAGCTCTCCGGCGGCTCCCCGGGCTACGGGGTCCCGGTCTGCCGCGACGCCGATTTCGTCCTGCGCGTGGCCCTGACCCGCAACCCGGTCCTCGACCTCTACCTGGTCGGGCTCGAGGCGGCCAGCGTGGGCTCGGGCGAGCTCTTCGGCACCGCCGACGCCGGGCACTACCCGCCGGGCGAATCCCTGCAGCGGGGGATTTTCATGGAGTGCCTGCGGCTGATGGCGAAGCTCCCCCCCGCCGGACGGGCCGCGTCGAACGCCGCCGGGGTGGAGGTTCTCTTGGAGCAGCCCCTGCGGGCGTCCCGACCGGCCCTCGTCTGCCGGCACCTGGACCCGGACGAGGAGCCGACCTTCCCCTACCTCGGGGCCGCCGAGCCGCTGGCCCTGGTCCAACTGCCCCCCGACACCCTGGAGGCCGACGTGCCGCTGGAGCGGGGGGAGATCGGGGAGGGCGAGCTCCGCGTAGTCGTGGTGGGCGAGGCCCCGGCGGAGGAGCTGGCCCGCAAGCTCGGGGAAAATTGATTTTTTAGTGTATAGTTAGAATGAATTGGGGGAACCGCCGACGCGCCCCGGACCGACTGGCGCGGGTGGACTTTCCGGAAAAGGCGGTGACCGTGCGCCGGTATTCCCTGTGGGTCGTGATGGCCGTGCTCTCGGCCTTGCCGCTGGGGGTCCGCTGCGAATCCGACTCCGACGGCGGGGAGGCCAGCCTGGCCGTCGTCAACGGCACCTACTACTACCTCCACGTCCAGATAGGCACCGACAGCTTCCCCTACCTCCCGCCCGGCGAGACCAGCGGCCGCTCCTACATGTCCGTGGGCGAGCGGGTCACCTGCCGGGTGACCTACTCCCCCGGGCAGGGCGTCTCCGGCTGGTACACCTTCGATTACACCGGCGGCGGGGGGACCACCGGCGGCCTGGGCTGCGACGAGAGCGGACAGCTCACCTGCGAGCCCGTCGCCTCCTATGGTTCCGACGACGTCGTCACCGTTTACGATGTCAACCTCCGGGGGGTGAGCACGCAATGAGAGGAGTGGTGCCCCTCGTTCTGGCTTTGATGACAACCGCCGCCCCGGCGGCCGACGTGTACCGCCCACCCACAGGCGAGCCGGAGGTTTCCGCCCGGTCCGAATCCCTCTTCAGAATCGCCCTTTCCGTCAACACGGCGCTCGCCGTCGGCGACTGGAAAGACCACCCCATCGCCGACGACCGGACCATGTTCGGCCCCCTGGTCGGCGTGGAGCTGGAGGCGGGCTGGAGCCTGGGGCGCGTCTTTTGGGGCGTCCTGGGCCGGATGAGCGCCTACGACACCGGCGGCGTCGTGGGGCTGGGCTTTGGGAGCGACGAAATCGAGGCGGCGCACGCGTTGAGCCTCTCCGCCCTGGCCTCCTTCGGGTTGTATCTGGGCGACGGCCGTGTAAAACCCTGGGCGGGCCTGGGGGTCGGCGTGGAGTGGATGATCGCCGACGAAGTGATCGAAGGCGTAACGTTCGATTTCGACAAAATCTTCCTCCCCGCGCTCACCTTCAGCCCCGCCGTCGGGCTCGAGTTCGGCCTGTCGGACGAGCTCTACGTGCCGGTCCGGGTGAGCTACGACTTCAGCCTGAACCAGGCCCGTGGCTACGGCGACTACTCCGGCCACGGGCAGGACCTGGTCGTCGCGGTCGGCGTCGGCCTGAACCTCTGACACATGCGCCGTTCCCTCCGGCTTCTGCTTCCCATTCTCGCCGCCCTCCCCCTGGGCGTCCGGTGCGAGGGCGACGCCGCGGGGGTGACCGACGGCTCGCTGGCCCTCTACAATGACACCAGCTACTACCTCCACCTCTCCATCGGCGGGGCGGACTTCCCCTGGACCTCGCCCGGCGACTCCACCCCCCGCGTGGGGGTTGACATCGGCCAGACGCTGCACTGCACCGCGGCCTACTCCCCGGGTCAGGGGCGGACGGGGTGGACGGAGTTCGACTTCACCGCCTCGGCCGACGACGGCGAGCCCGGCGCGGCCGTCTCCTGCGCCGACAATGTCGGCACCACCTGCGACCCCCTCGTCACCAACGGAAGCGCCCCCCACTACGAGCTCTCGATCACCGAGGAGATGCTGGGGGATGCGTAACGCCGCCCCCCTACTCCTGCTCGCACTCGCGTTGAGCGCGACCGCCGCGGACACCGAGGTTCGCCTGGCGCTCTACGCCGACACCATGCTGGCCGTGGGCGACTGGGCCGCCCTGCCCGGCGAGGAGGGCCGCACCATGTTCGGGCCCTCCCTGGGCGGCGAGGTCGAGGCCGTCCTGCGCCTGGGGCGCACCCTCTGGGGACTGGTGGCGAAATACGGGACCTACGACACGGGGGGCTACGTCGGGACGGGGGTGGAGCCGAACCGCGTCGAGGAGGCCGAGGCCCACTCGATTTCGATCCTGGGTTTCGCCGGGGTCTGGATGGACGAGTGGGGGTCCGTGAGTTTCTGGGGCTGCCTCGGTCTGGGGGCGGAGTGGCTGCGGGCCCGGGAGACCGTGAGCGGCCGGGATTACGACTACGGGCGGGTATTCCAGCCCTGCCCCTGCGCCTGTCTTGCCATCGGCGCCGACGTCTTCCTCGCCGAGGACCTCTTCCTGCCGGTCAAGGCGAGCTACGACGTGAGTTTAGGCCAGGTGCTGGGCTACGGCGGCTATTCGGGTCAGGGGGCGGACCTGGTCCTGTCGTTGGGCCTGGGCGTCGTTTTTTAAATGTAGGGTGAGGGCCGCCGCGAACCCCCTCTCCCTTTTAGGGAGAGAGTGGGGGTGAGGGTCAAAGTTGGGAACGTGAAAACGGCGGGGATGTGAACCCCCGCCCTACGTTTCCCCCTCTCCCAGTGGGAGCGGCGCGCCGACTGGTCGGTGCATGTCCCCTCTCCCTCTCAGGGAGAGGGTTAGGGTGAGGGTCGAGGTTGGGATCGCAGTATGTCTCCCTCTCCCCGTGGGAGCGGAGCGCCGACGGGATTAAGGGTGAGGGCTACCTTAGAAAAAAACGGCGGGGATATGAATCCCCGCCCTACGTTTCGAACCGCGCAACGACCACGTAGGGGCCGACCTTTAGGTCGGCCCGCGGGCGGGTGTGGACACCCGCCACTACGTCAATACTTCGCGAATACCACACGTAGGGGCGACCGTCCACGGTCGCCCGCAAATCCCCTCTCCCCTTTGGGGGGAGGGTCAGGGAGGGGGGTGTTGCGGTCCCCTCCCCCCTCTGGGGGGAGGGATAGGGTGAGGGGCGGGCGGACCTGAAGGTCCGCCCCTACGTCATCGCAACCGGCAAAACGGCGGGGACTAAAGTCCCCGCCCTACATTTCCCCCT
>Ga0315289_10001396_pt1 | contig 37507 bp, 41 predicted proteins | sample YL17G11_40_MG_FD_203452 | JGI IMG/M metagenome (GOLD analysis project Ga0315289, IMG submission 203452) | Sediment microbial communities from Yellowstone Lake, YNP, Wyoming, USA - YL17G11_40 | ecosystem: Environmental > Aquatic > Freshwater > Lake > Sediment | place: USA: Wyoming | collected...
GGTCATGGGATTCGATTCTACGCAGATCCCCCATATCCGTAACTGCGCTGAACATGGCTTGGGCATAGCAGACCTGAGACAGATCAAAGTCGTTGGCGAAGATTATCGTCAACTCAACTTCCATTTTGTTCCCGCAAAGCATAACTTTGTCTCAGTGGTGGAGCTGAGTCTGCGCAAGTCATTCCTCCGTTCACTTACTTTTAATACACCACTCTTACAGGTGTTTTGCGTTGGTGCTATCGTGTGGTATTGGATCTGGTATTACCTGGTCGGGGGGTACAAACTGCGCGATGGAATCTTGGCCGATCCCAAATACGGACCCCAGTGGCACATAGAAACTTGGAATGAGCTGACTACATCAAGTAACCGGGAATTGGGGGTATGAGCGAAAATAGAGCATTGCACAAAAGCCAAGATAAAATCGCAGTGATTGGTGGAGGAATTGCCGGCCTAACCGCTGCTTACGAATTGATCAAAGGTGGCGCGGACATCACGTTGTACGAAAAAGAAGAAACACTTGGCGGTCTGGCAAGTAGCTTCCCCTTAGACAACAATTTTCTGGAGCGATATTATCATTTTATTTGCCTGAATGATAAACCGTATTTGGGGATGCTCAATGAAATGGGCCTGGGTAGTCTTCTCCGTTGGCGTCTGACCAAAATGGGTCAGTTCTATAACGGTCGTCTGTACTTGTTTGGCGATCCTTGGGATCTTTTATTTTTTAGGCCCTTGAGCTGGGCAGACAAACTTCGTTTTGGTCTAGGCATTATGGTGATTAAAAGCCAGCCATCATACGCTTGGCGGAAGATTGAGGACAAGACTGTCGAGGAGTGGCTCGTGGGACGCTTCGGGCGCCCCACCTACGAGGCTCTGCATAAGCCATTGGTTGAGATGAAGTTTGGACCTTACGCCAGCAATTTATCTGCGGCATGGATGTGGGCACGCATTCACCGTCTGGGCAAATCGCGCACGCGGCTATTGCAACTGGAGAAGCTTGGATATCTGGAAGGCGGAACACATGTACTGGTGAGCGCGCTGGCCAATCGCATCCGAACAATGGGTGGCAGGATCATGACTGGCCGGGCCGTCCAGCGGATCATAGTGGACAAGGGACAAGCTCAAGCTCTGATATACAATGGCGAACAGATTAACTATGACGCTGTACTGTCGACTATCCCCATACCCTACTTGTTGCAAATGCTCGTTGGTCCAGGGAGCGAACTATTGACCAATTTGAGTCATATTGAGTCTATCGGTGTTATGTGCTTAGTCTTGCGCCTTAAGCAGCCCTTTTCACGATTTTTCTGGACCAATATCAGCGACAGCCGCATTAGGGTCGCTGGAGTGATCGAATACAGCAATTTGAATAGGGGTGCTTGCCAGAATGGGGATAGGATCGTATACCTACCCCAGTACCTTCCGTCCGACAGCCGGCGTTATGCCCTTAGTGATGACGAAATCTTCTCCGAATATCTGACCTATCTGAAGTTGATTCGGCCAGGCTTTGATTTAAATTGGGTCAAGGATTGGTGGGTATTTCGGGATCAATACGCTCAGCCTATTTGCACGGTTGGGTTTACGAAGCAGGTTGCCGGCATCAAAAGTCCGGTCAAGGGATTGTATATCACAGATTCCCACCAACTCTACCCGGATGATCGCACCGTGAGCAACAGCATTGATCTCGGGCGCAAAACTGCCAGTCTGATGTTGCAGATGTGGCGAGAAGAATGAAGGAAAAACCGATGAACGAAATTGAATTTAACTACGCCCACCGTTTCAGCAAAGACGAACGCATGCAGAAAAACGAGGTATGGAAAGTGCTCTGCCGGCACTTCTTTCAACGCTATGTCCACAAAGACGATGCAGTATTAGATCTTGGCGCCGGCTTATGCGAATTTATCAACAACATTAATTGTGGGACGCGCTATGCTGTGGACCTGAACCCGGAAACGGTCCAGTTAGCCAGCCCTGGCGTAATCGTATACCAGATTTCCTCTACAGATCTGTCACCCATCGCAAGTAGTACGCTCGACCTGGTATTTTGCAGCAACTTTTTCGAGCATCTACCAGACAAACGTTCTATGGGTCAGACCTTAGATGAGATCCATCGGATACTCAAGCCTGGCAGTCGGCTCATGATTTTACAACCAAACGTCAAGTACCTATATAAAGAATATTGGGATTTCTTTGACCACCATATTCCGCTTAGCCACATCAGCATGGCTGAAGCTTTAGTCAGCCACAGCTTTAAGCCAACTCTCGTGATCCCGCGCTTCATTCCGTTTACGACGAAAAGCATGCTACCGAAGGGTGAACTTTTTGTGCAAGCCTACCTGATGTTCCCGTTGATATGGCGCGTCATGGGCAGGCAAATGTTCATCTTGGCCGAAAAGCGAGAGCGGCAAGGATGATTGATTAAAGTTTTTTAATTTGAAATAAGAAAAAGGTTACGGGGGCAGTACTATATAAAGCAACTGCTCCCGTTTCCCTATGGTTTTAATTCTACTTGCCTTGTCTCTTGGACACAACTGCATCCAGAGACTGGTAGAAGGCCTCGATCACGTATTTCTGGTACTTCCCCACTGGCAAACCATTATAGATCACCTTAGTTTTTCCCTGAACCAACTCTCGAGTATATGGAACTGACCAATCAGAGTAGTCTATAGGGTCATCAATGTTGTACTGATCGAAGTTTTCATAGCACTTCATGGCATGGTGCATTAAGGTATCTGTGTTCTCCGATAAGAACTCAATGGGAAGGCCAATGGCGTAATCGTAGCCATCTTTGATAGCGGCCCAGTAAGCCCGATTGGTGGAAAGGTACTTCTGTTTAGGATCCCAGATCGGGTCAGAAAACTCATCCTGGCAGATCACCACATTAGTCCGGCTGAATTTGTAAGAAGCAACTAATTGTTTGACCTCTTCAAAAAGCTTATCCCGGTAAGCTGGTGCAAGCTTAAGCCATGCCTCCCACTTGAAATAGTCCCAGGGCATGCCATGAACTGTTACTGCAACGGTCACGTTCGATCCCTCAGGTATGGTATCCAGCCTGTCCTTGAGCATTTCTAAGAATGCCTGGCGCAAAGGCTGAAATTCCCCCATCTGAGGGGCCATGATCACCTTTATCTTTTTGCCCGGATGGGAATGTTCCCACTCCTCTATATATTCAAAGCAGTGATGGAAACCAGAGTTGAAATCCTCAAAGTGAGAATAGATAGGCATGAAAGAGGATAAGACGATGGTATCGCAGCCTGCATCCAACAGTTCGTGGAGTTTTTTCCTCATCTCGTAGTAGAACATGTTGGTTTCTGCCCGGCACTCGATATTTTCATACTTCTGCTTGAGCCGATCAAAGACTGCGTTGATTACCTTGAAGCTCTCCTCCCAGTGAGGTAATTTCTTCTGCACAGTTCCTTTTCCGTAATAATAGAGGCGTGATTTATTGGCGACCTTTCCGCAGAGGGATGGCTCACCCCCAGGGCGGCTCTTAAAGAGGAAATAACCATGATCTAAGTAGATTCGAGAGGAGGGGGGCACCCAGATAATCTCTCCGAGCCTGTACTTTTCGATGTAAGGGGTGCCGTCCAGGTCACAGTCATTTCCAAAGGCATCTTCCAGGTGCGTGGGAACAAATTCCTTGCGAGCATGAACATGAGCTGGATCTAAAAGGGCAACCCCCCTATCCTTCATGGCAAGTTTGTTGAATGGCCATGGAACTATTACCTTGAAGATCTTAACGACAATATTGTGGAACAACCAGTGGTTGTGTTTAGTTGGCATAATCAGTCCTGCGACAAAGATCCCTACCTTGCCAACTGGCGTTGTGTCTTGGGTCTTGAAGATTTCAAAATAGTCCGGCTTAATCGGTCTGTTCTTATACTTGAACAGGGCGTAGAAGAGACCAACCAGTATTACCAAACTTACCAAAATGCCAATCAAAATACCCATGACCATCCTCCTGTGATCTAATTATGTATGTTTGTAGACCCAACATGTGTTTGAACTGTTTGAACTATATAGCAAAGAGTGAGATACAAATCAATAACAGAAGGGGGGCGTTCTTGAATATGATACTGAATGAATTTAATGGGGTATTGTTATATCTGGTATTCTGCAGGTCTGGTTTTGTCCGGAATGGGTTTCATCCGTGATGGTATACATACTTCAGATTTTTCAGACTGAGCTTGTTTCTCGTCTGATTTTTCAATGAAGAAGTTTTTCTTAATCATCAAGGGGATCACACCATCGATGTGGTTTTGATCGTGGATAAACGTGCGAACTTCCTTAAGCTCCAGAGGAGTAATGAAACCCTTGAGTTTTTTTAGAATCATCTGAATATGTTGTTGATTGAGCCTTTGATAGCATATCAGAGGGTTTGAAGTATCAAAAATCATCCGTGGATCTTTGCTTATTTTTATTGCTGTTACAGTTTCCTTCAACACGGTGAGAAATACCATCCCCTTCTCTTGCAAGGGTTTTGACATTACTCTGCGCCACTCCTTTTTTAGCTCCTTTTCTCTCACCTCACAGGAGTGGATAATGATTTTCAGAGAGCCTTGGATCAGTTCATAGCTCATAGGTTCATTGATATTTTCTCGCCACTTTTTTATGACGAACCTCTCTCTTCCATTCGTTGCTTCGAAATAGATTTCCTTAACCGGTTCACAATAGTCCCATTCGCTGACCATTGTGTTTTTTATGGGCTTAAGCTTTTCTAAATGATGTCCATTATGTCCTGATAGGGAATCGTTTTTATTTTCCAGAGGTTCTTCTTTATAACTACCTTCTTCAGGGAGATGTTGATATCCAGGATTATCGTCGAATGGTGTGATAGCAAATACCTCGTTACACTCTTTGCATCGATACAGATTAAACATATTGAATTTATCCATATTCTTTGAAGATTCTAAATGTTGTGCTGATACATACTATAAATACAATATAATGTATGTCAAGCTAAATCTTTTTTCTTGACAAGCCGTTTCACCGGGATTAGAATGTTCACGATTTGAACACACTGAAGAACTAATGGATACCGAGTCGCACCGCATTTACAAAATATTAGAAGAGATATCCGAGGATAATTCTATTACCCAGAGAAAATTATCCCAGAAACTCGGGATTGCGCTCGGATTAACTAACCTCTATATCAAGCGGCTGATCAAAAAGGGCCATATCATGGTGAAAACCATGCCCAGGAATCGGATTGTTTATAACCTCACACCTAAAGGCATTGCAGAAAAAGGATTGCTCACTCTTGAGTACATGAAATATTCATTCAACTACTACCGGGAGTTCAGAGAAAGGATCAGGAAGGCCTTTCAACAGGCTCGAGAAGAGGGAGCAGTGAAGTTGGTATTCTATGGCGCAGGAGAGGTAGGTGAACTTGCATACCTTACTCTTCAGGAAAATGGTATGGAATTAGTGGCAGTAGTCGATGACTTCAAACTGGGTAAAAGTTTCTTTGGAGAAAAAGTCGAAACGATTCAGGTTTTAAAGGAAATGAACTTTGATCGGATCGTCATAACAGCCCTTTCTTCTAAAGACAAGATTTATGAGAATTTGATTGAACATGGTATTCCTAAAGAGAAGATCATTCAACTCTGAGTATGCATATTCTCCACGTCATACCCTACTTTTACCCCGCATGGGCTTACGGAGGTACACCCCGGGTGGTGTTTGATCTCTGTAGAGAGCAGGTTAAAATGGGACACAACGTGACTGTCTATACCACCGATACCCTTGATAAAAATGCAAGGATAAATAAAGCTGTCAGCTCTCAGCTCTCAGCTGTCAGCCATTCAAGATTCTCTTTTGATGCAGAAATTGATGGGATAAAGGTTAGGTATTTCAGGAATCTATCCAATCGCCTGGCCTTCACCCAGAAACTCTTCTTAACCCCCGGCTTCCCTTTTCTCCTCAAGGAAGAACTTAAGACCACAGATATTGTTCACCTTCAAGAGTATCGTACCCTGCAAAATGTATCAGCCTGGCAGGCTTGCAGGGAGAGGAAGATACCCTATGTGCTTTCTGCCCATGGGGCAATATTGCGGATTATGGGAAGGGAGAAGAGAAAGGGATTATTTGATAGGGTGTTTGGTTATAAAATTCTACAGGATGCTAAGAAGCTCATTGCCCTGACTGAACTGGAGAAGAATCAGTATGGAGAATTCGGTATAGAAGAAGAGAGAATAGAGGTAATACCCAATGGCATTGACCTCACTCAGTTTGCTTCCCTTCCAGGAAAGGGCGTGTTTCGGGAGAGGTATGGCCTTGAACATTTGCCCATAATCCTCTTTTTAGGCAGGGTGCACCGGATAAAAGGCCTTGATATTCTCATTGATGCCTTTGCTGAACTAAGGAGGGAAGGTGTCGCGTGTAGACTGATTATTGCCGGGCCCGATGATGGGTTTAAAAAGGGTTGCGAGTTGCGAGTTGCGAGTTTTGAGTTAAAACAAATAGATTTATACAGAAGAGAAAAGATAGACAGGGAAAATGTGAAGAAGGCAGATGTAATTTTTACAGGCATGATGAGTGGAGAGGAAAAACTTTCTCTCCTCAGGGATGCTGATGTAACGGTGCTGCCTTCCCGGTTTGAAAATTTTCCTTCCGTTCCGTTTGAATCCCTGATGTGTGGCACACCGGTTGTGGTAAGTGAAACATGTGGAGTCGCCCAGATGTTCCAGGAAGCTGGTGCCGGTTATATAACGAGAATAAATGATGGAAAAAATCTGACTGAAAAGATTCGGGAAGTGCTGGATCATCTCCAGGAAGCTGCGATCTCTGTGAAAAAGGGAAAGGAGTTGATTGAGGAGAAACTCAATTGGAACATAATTGTCCGGAACATGCTTCAGGTCTATCGAGATTGTTTAAACTGAAAGTATGAAGTGGTTACCCGTCATGGAAGAAGGGATACATTACCGCGGTATACCTCATAACCGTCTTACCTGTGGAGCAGAGGAAGAGGAGTCTCTCCTCAACACGCTGAGGAACGGTCAGTGGGTGAACGGTGCCCGGGTGGCTGAACTGGAGACTGCCCTTGCTCAGACTGCCGGCGTAAAACATGCCGTATGTGTTGCATCCGGACTGAGTGCATTACGACTCACCTTGATAGGTTTGGGAGTGAAGCAGGGTGACAGGGTTCTCATCCCTGCATATTCCTGTGTTGCTCTGGCGAATGCTGTGCTGGCGTGCGGTGCCGCACCTGTCCAGGTTGATGTAACTCCTCAGGACTGGAATTTCAGCCTCCGTGAAGGGGAGCGTATGAAAGGGGAAACTCATCCCCGGGCAGCGATCAGATGCCGGATGGAAAGCGGCTTAATGATAAAATGATAGACCTTGAGGCCTCATTGGCACTCTGTCAGCTCAACCGTTTACCCGATATGCTCTCTGCCCGCAAGAATCTTGCCAGGAGGTATCATGAATTGCTGGAACCGGTGGCAGGTCGAACCGTGGCATTTCGACTTCCTGACATCTCCCGCACCAGGGTATGGTACCGTTACGCACTGGAGATGACACGAGTGCCGGCTTCAGAAGTTATTGAACACTTCAGAGTTTACGGAATTCAAGCAGCGCAGCCTGTTAACGACTGGCGGCAGCAGGGTACACCTGCATGTCCGGTAGCGGACCGGGCCTATCACAGTGTAGTCTCACTGCCCCTCTATCCCATGCTGACTGATGAAGAGCAGGAGAGGGTAGTCTACGCATTAAAAGAGATTTGCAGAAAGTATGGGCGTGACTGAGAAATCAACGACTGACCCTCAATTGGCATCACCGGCGACTGAACAACTCATTGTGGCAATCATTCCAGCCCGGGGTGGCTCGAAGAGATTGCCACTCAAGAACATTTATCCGATCGCAGGAAAACCCATGTTATTCTGGGCTGTTCAAGCCTGTAAACGATCGAAATATATTAAGCGGGTGTTCGTATCAACCGAAGACGTAGAGATCAAGCAGGTTGCGTTAGAAGTGGGAGCAGAAGTTATCGAACGTCCGCACTCACTGACTGGGGACGGGGTTTTTAAGCAGGATGTTATATGCCATGCAGTACAGTTCATCCAAGAACACCTTGGTTTTAAACCGGACGTCGTGTTGTCTGTACAACCCAATTCACCCCAGGTTAACCCTACTGACCTGGATCGAGCAATAGAGATCTTTTTCAGGTTTAATCGTAAGGAAATTTTCTCTGTAGATCGTAATCTCATGCAGAATGCTGCTTTTAGAATCATGTCATCAGATGTCGTATTTTTGAAGTCGCTCAGTATCCATGCCGGCGTATTCATTGCCAACTACATCGATGTTCACAGTCTGGAAGATATCCATGAGATAGAGGAGACCGGAGAACTCCAGGAGCGACTGGCTGAATGGGAAGGTGCAGCGTGAATGTTTCAGGATTCTTATCCTGTGTAGAACAAACCTGGGTTGATCTGTCCAATGCGGTATTGAATGCCCGTGATCCTCAGGTGATGACTCGATTGCGCACGGTTACTCAATCCGATCTGACAATCTGTCGCATGGCAACAACGCATATAGGTATCTTGATCAATAGTGCAGTATCTTATCTTGAATCAAATGAGTGCTACCTCAACATAGGCGTGTGGCAAGGTTACAGCTTTTTTTCTGGAGTAGTTGGAAATCCTGAAAAACTATGTATCGGTAATGATAATTTTTCCCTGTTTAGCGGTCGCACGGGCTTTTCCGGAGAGCCTGATGCTTTAGGCCGTGATTTTGGCGACACCAGGGCTATTTTTTACCGAGAATATGCACGAGTAAAGTCGAAACAGAAAGCCTTCTTTGAAGGTGATTACCGGGATTTGCTGAGGGATTGGCACCACCGCTTCGGGTTCCAAATCGGGTTTTATTTTTACGATGGAGATCATAGCTATACAGCACAGATTGATGCCCTGAACATGGCGGCAGAATATCTCAGTCCGCATTGTGTGGTACTTGTGGACGACACGAATATCGAGGACGTTGTCCAGGCAAATCTTGATTTTCTTACTCATCATCGTGATTTCAAACTGGCGTTCGACCTTCCTACGCCGGCCAACCGGTTTCCCACCTGGTGGAATGGGATACAGGTGTTAGTCCGGGAGGGAGAAGATGCAGTCTGAGATGTTACCTGGACTGGTGAGTGTAGCTCTATGTGTCCGAAACGCCAGAGATACCATTGTAAAAGCTGTACAGAGCATTCTTGATCAGTCGTATGAGCACCTGGAGTTATTTGTAGTAGACGATCAAAGCGACGATGGGAGCGCTGATCTTGTACGCACCCAAATTCAGGATCCCCGTGTGACCCTCATTCGCCTGGAGAAAAATATTGGTACCTATGCTGCCAAGAATCTGGTACTGCGCCACTTTACGCAAGGTGAGTTTTTTGCGTTGCAGGATGCTGATGATTTCAGTTTGCCCCGCCGATTTGTTGTGCAAATTAAATTTATTCAGGAGCACCAACTGGCAGCCTGCGGTACCTGTATTGATGAGTTTTTCAGCGATCCAGCGATTACTCCGCGCTTCTCAAAGGACATACCAGCCCAGTTTGACGAGAAGGACGGCTACTATCACAAGATCAATCTCTACCCGGAACGGTTTGACTGGTTCACGCTTTACGATCCTGCAATTCCCATCCCGGACTTGAAGATCGCTATGAATGGATCGCTCATGTTTCGCACCGAGGCTATCACATCGTTGGGTGGTTTTGAAGGGCGTACTCCCGTAGCCGCTGATACCGATTTATTGCTCCGGCTGATCGGTTTCTATAGCTTTGGCAATGTACAAGAAGTGCTCTATTCACGCAGGTTTCACCCTCGATCGCTGACTGCATCCGATGCGACCGGTTTTCAATCATCACTGCGGCAGCGTTTCGTCGATGCCACAGACAGGCGTCGTGCTGAGTTGCGTCACTTCCTTTTAGCAGGCAAACGCGACGAGGCGTGGGCAGTTGCTCGTTGCGATATGTATTACCCTCACATTGCCTTTGAATATCAACCACTGGGGAGGTGTATATGAATACCATCTCTTCCTTTCACCATGTTCTCGTTTTTGCCGCCCATCCCGATGACGAAGTGATCGGTTATGGCGGTACATTACGCAAGCTGGCTAACATGGGTGCACAGATCACCGCCGTGATTGCTACCAGCGGGGATACCGGTATTTCTCCCTCGTTTAAACACGTTGAAGATTTGCCTGAGATGCGCTGCAGTGAGAGTAAACAGATGAAAAAACTCCTTGGTATTAGAAAGATAGTGTTCCTCGGGTACAAGATTCAGCAGCTTGCCAATGATCAAATCACTTTTCATCAGTGCATCAGAATTATTCGTCAAGTCCGGCCCGATCTGGTGCTCACCCATAGTCCGGATGATAAACACCGTGATCACCAAACCCTGGCTGTGCTGACACGTGAGGCTGTTTGGAAAGCGTGGGAAAATGTCATGCCTGATCTGGGTTTGCCTCATCGGGTTGCCGAGACGTGGATATATGAAATTACTGATATTTTCGACAGAGCAGATATTGTCGTTGATATCAGCGAAACACTGGAGATAAAATTGGAGGCTTTAGCTGCCCACGTCTCACAGCAGGAGTTACTGGCCGGGATAAACGACTACCTGCGAGGATTGGCACAGGTACGCGGTTTTGCACTGGGCTGCCGCTACGGGGAAGCATTCCGTTTTTATAACATTCTACCGCGTATGGCGTGAGGAGATGTAATGAGATACGTTTATTTGACCAGTACAGAACTTCGCCATACTGCATTCCTGGATGCTCTGATTTCTGAGTTCCCTTCTGTATTAATCGTACGTGAACCAAAGAAACAGAGCCCATCAACCGCTTCAGCTGCTATCCCGGCATACAAGAGGGCCTTTACCGACCTTCAATCAGATTTCTTCAATGCATCGTCTGCTTCCCGCTACGATGCCCTGCTGACCGAACCAGAGGCGATCAACCAACCCCGCTATATTCAGGCTATCCGCGAGATTCATCCAGATGTGATTCTGGCCTTTGGCTGCAGCGTTCTCTCTCAAGAGATCTTAAAAATTCCGAATGCCTTCGTACTGAATATTCACACTGGTATTACCCAGCTTTTCCGGGGAGTGGATAGTGCTTTTTGGGCTATCCACGAACGAAGACCCGAGGGCATCGGTGCTACCGTTCATCTTGTTGACCACACGATAGATGCAGGGGATGTTGTGCTACAGGCGCGCCCGACAATCAGCGAAGGTGATACCGTTCACCATCTTTTTTTCAAATCTGTGTCCATCGGTTTCGAGACTCTGCGTACAGCTCTGCAGTTGCTACTCTCTGGCAAGATAAAACCACAACGATTGATTCAACGCGGCAAACTTTACTGGCAATCAGATTTCAATGAAACAGCCTTGTTGCGTGTTGAACAACAACGCTTTCACGTCTTACATGATTATCTTCAGGATAAGGATACTCGTGACTCGGCTGTGCCGATCATCTCGTACAAGGAGAACTCATGTCAAGGTTGAGTCGGATTATCCAGGCTATGAAGCCCACCATCGTTTCCGAGAAAGACGGGGCAACACGTTTTGGTAGTGAGTTTGTGACTAACACAGAGGGTAATGATTATGGAGAGAAGGCTGGCAAATGATGGAAGTATGATGAATACACCAAGGTAGAGAGAGCCTTGAAGCTAAAATGGCTGGGTATAACGTGGCTCTCGTTTTCCTATCGTCAAAGCATACTGGGCAATTATTGGAAACCGGCCAAAGATATTGTGGAGCTCGTGAAAGAAATGCGAATAAAAGGACTCATCCCTATGATCGATGAGCGATCGCGAATATTTGAACCGGGATGCAATGTTGGGAGAAATTTATATTACCTGCAAGAAGAGTTTAACTGCGAGTGTGTTGGCATAGACTTGTCCGAAAAAGCTATTCAGATAGCTGAGCAAAAGATTTGGAAAGGGAAGAAGAAGCATACATTTTATGTTGGCAATTGTCTTACGACTGATTTCTTCGCCAAGACTGATGACAGAACTTTTGACCTGGTTTTTACCCGGTGGCACTTGATTCATATTCCGCGTTCTATTGTAAAGAGAAAGTATGTTGAAAATTTAAAACGAATTGGTAAAACATTCGTGATACTTGAGCCAGTGAAAAAAGGATGTAGCAGGATTGAATTCTATCATGATGGCGCATATTGCTTGTCCTGGGATGAATGGGCTGAGGAATACGGGCTGGCTGAATATCACTCACCGTTGGTTTCATCTCTGGGCGGGGGTACAAAAGTGTTCTTCTCAAACGATAAAATATGTAGGCAGGTATAGTACTCATGTGCGGAATCTGTGGTGTTCGATCAGATAAGTGGAATGCCTTACACTCAACACAGCTCATGGTGGATGCGCTCCGTCATCGCGGTCCGGATGATCATGGTGTGTTTGTATCCGGAGATATTGCACTTGGACATACCCGCCTTTCCATCATTGACCTGGCTGGCGGACATCAACCCATCTTCAGTGAGGATCGATCAGTGGTGCTCATCTTCAATGGAGAGATTTATAATTACAAAGATTTACGCCGTGAGCTTGAGACAAAGGGTCACCAGTTTTGTTCACATACGGATTCTGAGGTGATCATCCATCTCTATGAACAGGAGGGAATAGACTGCCTCCAAAAATTCAATGGGATGTTTGCTTTCGCACTCTATGACTCTCGCCGTGATGTGCTCCTGCTCGCCCGTGACCGGGTAGGAATCAAGCCTTTGTACTATTACTGGTACAACGGGATATTCACGTTCTCCTCGGAAATCCAGGCGCTTACCCGTATTCCTGAAATTCGCAAGGGACTGACACTCAATCATCATGCTATCTGGCACTACTTCAGCTTACTCTACATTCCCTCACCCCTGACGGTTTACAACGAAATTGCAGCACTACCGCCTGCACACTATCTCTGGCTGGAGAGAGGATATCTCAAGCTGGATTGCTACTGGAAACCGAATATCCACAGAAAACAGTGGGCAGATATTGATCAATGTGCTGATGAATTGGATGCATTGATTACTGATTCCGTCCGTTTGCACATGCAGAGTGATGTGCCCTATGGTGCGTATCTCTCCGGCGGAGTGGATTCCAGTTTAATCGTTACTGCAATGGCAGGTCAGTCAGAAGGGCCGGTAAAAACTTTTACCGTTCGAGTCTGTGACGACGAATTGGATGAAGGTCCCTTTGCCCGTGAAATCGTTGAACGCTACCAGACAGTTCAGCATTGGCTAGAGGTTGATATGATAGATACTGAGCTATTAACAAACCTCATTCTGCGTTTCGGCCAGCCTTTTGCTGACTCATCGCTGATTCCTACCTACCTTATTTCTCAGAAGATTCGCTCGGCAGTGAAGGTAGCTCTGGGTGGGGACGGCGGAGACGAACTCTTTGCGGGCTATAACAAGTACGACAGGGTACTTCAACCTCGCACAACCGAAAGCTCGCCTTCGCCGGTCGAGCTGGCATTCTTCCGGGTGCCAACTCCCGAGAAACGCCGTATATTCAGTGATGACTTCTTGGGCACCACACCGGAGGACACCTTCGAGTTTGTGTGCCACCTGTGTTACTCTGAGCCCAGAAATGACTTTGATCTATTGCGGCAACTGGACCTCCGTGTCTTTCTGGAGAGTGATATCCTGACCAAAGTGGACGTGATGAGCATGGCCAACTCCTTAGAGGCACGGGTGCCGCTGCTGGACCATAGAATTGTCGAATTCGGATGGCAGTTGCCCCAGGATTATCTTGTGGCCAATGGGAGAAAGAAGGTACTTCTCAAGCACCTTCTCGCCAGAACAATGTCTGAAGCGTTCGTCAACCGCCCCAAGGTCGGACTTATGCTGCCTGTCAACCGGTGGGTAGAAGGTCCTGTGGAAGAGATGTATCAGGCGGCACTGACCTCACCGAAACTTGCCCAAACTGGATGTTTTAACAGGGAAGGCTTACAGCAGGTTTTACAAGAACATCTCAGGTCTGAGAAAGACATGGGGTATTTAATTTTTGCCATTGTAGTGTTTTATCTATGGTATGAACATCAGGAGGGATAGACAATGTATTTAATCTCTGAACTGCACGGCCAGTATGGAGGCGACCTCTCGGTTGCCGAACAGATGATTCTCCAGTCCAAGATGTTCGGTGCACATGCGGTTAAGGTCCAATTGTACGATCCCATGCGCCTTAATAAGAATCGCCGCCACCAGTATCTCAGTTTGACCTTTGATGACCTGCGGCGGCTCAAGGAGTTTGCTGACACTCTCCGCATCGATTTCTTTGCCTCTCCCTTCGATGAGGAGCGACTTGAGTGGTGTCTTCGTCTCGATTTCCCGGTCATAAAAATAGCCAGCACAGTGCTCGCTTGCTATCCTGATCTTGCCCGGGCCATGGTAGAAACTGGGAAGAGGACGATAGTCTCCCTGGGGATGTATGATTGGAAATCGCAAGGCCCACCGTTTGACTCCTCCAATGTTGAATATCTTTACTGTATCGCCAAATATCCAGCATCACTGGAAGATGTCGAGATGCCGGATTTCCGCACTTCTTTTTTTTCGGGCTATAGTGACCACACACCGGGAACCACTGCCTGCATGGTAGCAGTCGCACATGGTGCACGCATCATTGAAAAACACTTCACGATCAATCATTCTCTACAGAAGGAAACGGAAAAAGCACATGCCTGTGCCATGACATGTGAAGAACTGAGAAACATTCGTGCTTTCTGGGATGGCGTATGCGTCATGGAACGGCAGGGGTATGCTTACCAGAACATAGGAGATGAGAGATGAAAGTCAGTATTATTATTACCTCATACAATTACGGGATGTACATTGAACGAACCATCCGCTCATGCCTGGCACAGAATTTGCCCAGGAATCAGTTTGAAGTCATCGTGATAGACGATACCAGTACAGATGGAACTGTTGACCACATTCAGAGATTTACCCGTGTTCCCAACTTCCACCTCATCTGCAACCCAACCAACGTGGGCGTGGCTGAATCATCTAACATCGGGATTCGTGCCGCTCTCGGTCAATTTGTGGTGAGAGTAGATGCTGACGACTACATTAACGCCAATATGACTCTCTTCTTATCAGAATATCTCGAGGCCAACCACGACGCTTTTGCAGTTGCCTGCGATTACATTTTGATAGATGAAGAGGAGAACGTGATCGGGCGCCGGTATGCTGACCGGGAACCTATTTCGTGTGGTATCATGTACCGCCGTGATATTCTCGTCCGCCTGGGGCTGTACGATCCGCAGTTCCGGCACCTCGAAGAGAAAGAACTGAGGCTGAGACTGGGTGACTACTATAAAATTCACTATCTCCATATTCCGTACTATCGGTATCGTTTGCATGGAAAGAATAAGACAAGCGACCAACAGATCATTGCTGCGTATGATGCGAAAATTGGAGAGAAATACTTTACCACGAATGGAGAGCGTCAGGTAAAGGCCGACTCAAAATGCGAATAGCCTTTATTATTGAATATTTAAACTATTTTAAATTCTACGGACCCATTATCTCAGAAGTACTGCGTCGGGGATGGAAAGCCGCATGCTGGCACAACTATGTACCGAGAAGTGGACTCAAGAGTTACCTCTTCCCACACCTTGAGAAAGCTCCTTCATTTGATACGGGTGCAGTGGATTGTCAAACCTATACCAGCGAGAGTGATCTGGTACACCTGGTGAAGGAATCCATGGTTGATGCCATTGTGAGCCTCTCACCGAAAACACGTATCTTTCCTTCAAAGGCTTCAAAGATTACCTGTACATTTGTTACCCTGCAGAATGGTTTAGATACGTTTTTGTATGGGGATCCAACTGTGCTTGCATCTTCCGATTGCACCTGCCTTTTATCACAGTACTGGCTCGATTGGGCATCGGAGTACTTCGCTGCACAGGGAGAGGTTGTTATAAAAGAATTTCAATTGAAATTTGTTCCCAGGGTTTCCCTGACGGGATTTCCAGAACTTGACACGGTAGCACACATTGACCCGGATGAAGTTCGAAAACGCTGGAACATTTCCCAGAAGCAACCGGTTGTTCTTCTGTTACCCATAACTCTTGCCAATCAGCATGGATCCTGGCCCCGTATTTTTGCCGCGCCCAATCGCAAATCACAATTCTGGAACATGATCCGTTTTGGTGGATTTAAATACTGGAGCCTCGTAGAGCATGGGTGGAATGACACAGCCCTGACATCTGCGATCCGCCGTTTTTGTGATCGCAATGAAGCATTTCTCCTCGTAAAAGGGCGCCGCAAAGACCCGATACGTCCAAGCCTTGCTGATAAGGCAGATAAGGTACTCTATGATGAAGCCGATTTCCCTCCTACCATCTTGGAGGCCTTATCCGTTTCGAGCTTGTGTATCCATTTTTATAGCACCATTGCACTTGAAGCTGCATTTACCGGCTGCTATGGTCTCTGCATTGATCGCCCCTCCGTGGACAGTAGCGGCAAAGTGCCACTCTATACTCGCATGTGGCGACATGGCAGACCGGGACATGTTTACAACTACCGGGGTGTAACTGACTGGTGGACGATTCCTCAGGTCATTGAGGATCTGCCGAATCGTTCGCTTGCCGATTTTTATTTGGATTCTCATGCACGTAAAGCTTATGTGGAGAAATTTCTCGGCTGTTGCGATGGACAAAGTTCATCGAGAGTTTTAGATACGATTTCTGATCTGGTTGAACAGAGAAGTAAATAGACATGAACCCTGACACTAAGAAAAAAAATATTCACCTGAGCGATTTCCAGCGCTTACTCTTCCTGCTCACCAAATATGCCAAGCCTTTCTGGGCAGGCATCCTCCTGCTCCTTGTGACAAACTTTGCCGCGACATTCTTTACTGCCCTGCTGCCGCTTCTTATGGCACCGATCCTTGATATTGCTCTGGGCAAGCCTATCATCACAGCATCTGGCGGAGCACAGGATATAGCGTTCAGCAAGCTTACCTTGAGCAATCTCGGCTCAGCCGTCCTCCAGTGGCTGAGTCTCTCAGATATGACAAACAAGTTCCGCTTAGTCCTTTTTCTCGGCGGGCTGTATGTAGTGATCGGACTGCTCAAGGGTTTGGCCAATTTTGCGAGTTACCTCTTGGCCCTCTGGATTCGGGTTCGATCAGCCCGGGACATTCAGTATGATCTCTTTAAACACATCTTGTCTCTCTCGTTGGGTTTTTTTACTAAGCAACGAACAGGCGAACTGATGTCACGTATAGATAATGATACCGCATCGACAACGTATGGGTTTGAGGGTATCATCGGAAATCTCATTATGTCACCTCTCTTAATACTTTTTTTTGGCACCTTACTTATCCGGACCAGCCCATTGTTGGCATTTGCCGCAGTTATTGGAGCTCTCCTTCACTATGCAGTGACGAAAGGCATTCAAAACCCAATACGACGGAGGGTAACTGATCAGTTTTCATATTTTGCAGAGCTCAGGGCGCGGCTGCAGGAGGCTATCCTGAGCATCCGGGTGGTTAAATCCTTCAGCGCCGAGAATTTTGAACTGCGCCGGCTGAGCGAGGCAATACAGAACGTCCTCCGCATCAACATGAAATATGGCGTGTTCAAACACATTGAGGAACCTGTGCGTGGGTTTGCCGACCACGTGATTGAAGTGGGCATTCTGCTGCTTGCCACCTATGAGTTGCTCTCAGGACATCTTCAACCAGCTACCTTCTTCCTCTTCCTCTATGTTGGGCGCTCCATCATGGGACCGATTTCAACTTTGGCAGGAACATTTGTTACCATCCAGAGTACGATGGCAGCCTCCGAGCGGGTTTTTGAGCTGTTTGCAACGCAGCCGCAGGTGCAGGATGGAAAGGATGAGATCAGGAACTTCGAAGATCGCATTCGCATAGAGAATGTATCGTTTGCCTATGATACACGAAAGGTACTCCATCAGATTGACCTGGAGATTCGGAAAGGCTCAATTGTTGCACTTGTTGGCCCGAGCGGTGCAGGAAAATCCTCGCTCGCTGATCTTATCATACGATTTTATGACCCTGCCGAAGGCCGAATCACTATTGATGGCCGAGATATACGCAGGCTCCGGCAGGCAAGCTATCGAAAATTATTTGGGGTAGTTTCGCAAGAACCTCTTCTTTTCAATGCTACTGTCCATGAGAACATTGCCTATGGTCGTGATGGTTTAACTAAAGAGGACATTGTGTACGCCGCCAGGATAGCAAATGCTCACGAGTTTATCATGGCAGAACTGTCTCAGGGCTATGATACACTTGTTGGTGATCGGGGTATCCGTCTGTCCGGGGGGCAGCGCCAGCGGGTGGCGATTGCACGGGCAATGGTACACAGACCCCAGTTACTCATCCTCGATGAAGCGACCAGTTCACTCGACAGTGAGTCAGAGAGGCTCGTCCAGCAGGCTATTGATAAGGTGCTTCACCAGACTACGGCAATCGTCATTGCCCACCGGCTCTCCACGGTTGTCAACGCCGATAAGATCGTGGTAATGGATCAGGGTAGCATCATGGACCAGGGCAAGCACAGTGAACTGCTGGGGCGCTGTGAACTCTACCAGCGTCTCTGCCACCTCCAGTTCGGTCTCGAGGTACCAGAGTGTTGACGACATTAGTGATATGAATAATGCTGAATGGATTATTGGAAACTTTAAGCAGTACTATCTGAATAAGAAGGGTCTTATTTCTCGAACCTATCCGCCCTCCGATCGCACAATATTTGACAATTTTGACGATTTAGCCCCTTTTTTTCTCTACTATGGAGAAGAAGATTTCTTGCTGGAACAAATCAGACGTTTGGGTGAGAATCCTTTTGAGACATTTTTACCCTTTCACAATATTCTCTATTCTTACAGGATTGATGAATATATAGGTGGATTGTACAGTCTTTTTCGCCAGACTAAGAATGCTGTAACAAAAAAGTTATTGGATGAAGCAGTTGAAAAGTGCTTAAGGTACTTTCTGAGAAATGGTAGCTTGGTAGAATTCTATGACTTTTGGGCTAAGAAGTCCTCTCCTTATTTCTCCCCCTGGTCCTCGGGATTGCTTGAGACTTTTCTGGAAATGCGCGATGTTTATCCCAATTTATTGGAGCTTGTTATTAATGTAGTGCACCATTGGTTGCGCAATCAGTTCTACATTCAGGAAGGTCTCTTCCCGGTTCACAGTTCAAATCAACCACTGTATTATTCATTCGGTACATTCAATGCTCGCCGAAAGGCTTACATGCAGGATTGTCCTCAGCTTTATGGGTTTCCCCATGCTCGCTCAGTATTTACTGTTTTGATGAGGTTTATTTATCCTCTGCTCAAGGCTCAATATATCTATGCAACATCAGGGCATTACGTCCAGTTGATGAAGAGTAATACGACAATGATTTTCACCCTCATTGAACTTTATCGTATAACCTTTGACAGCGAATATCGAAAGCATATTGAGAGGTGGATAGAAATCTGTCTTGCTAAGCTGGTAAAAGATGGAATGGTGTATAGTTTTTACTATATACCTGGGCATAGTGTGGGACCCTCCTTGACCAGTGCATTCATTTTGATAGATGTCCTGTGTGATACGTATTGGTTTGTTGAAAGAAACCAGAAATATCTGGAACAGGCCATAAGTATCGCGGATCGTCAACTCGCAACTCAGTGGACAAATGGTCTCATCCCGATGGCAGATGGAAGCGACCGTGACCACCTTGATAACCAGGTAGACTTTGCCATTTCACTGCGAAGGATTAGTGAATTGGCTGATAGAACAGATTATATTCAACAATCCTATCATATCATTGAACAGGCTATTAACTTTCATCGAGTTGAGAATGGATTTTGTACCCACGTTAACAGTAAAAGTGAACCCATATATTCTCCTGTAAATATGGTTGATCCAAAGTATAATGGACTCTTATTGAAGGGATTAATTCACCTAAGTGAACAGCGAAAATCGATTTATAATGATCCAGTGTTACACGATTTATTTAAAGATCGCTAACTCTACAAGCATTTACTGTATTGGGAGGGAGTATGATAAAAAGAGTGCTTTCCCGATTAGTCGGATTACTGACTTATATCCCTCCTAAAGGGTTTTGGCCCTCATTGATGGAGTTCATTATATATGGGATAAAACAGTCTCTCTATGCTGCAATATATCGTAACGTAGAACATCCGGACTCAATTTTAGATTCCCACTTCAACTTTAAGCGGGCACACTACTTGGAAAAGACGGTGTACTGTGAACTACCTAAGACACCGGAACTGGATGTGAGCTTCAGAGCCCTGAAATCATACGTTGAGAGTCGAAAAGGGAGAAAAGATTCTAATTATCATTATCTCAACCAGTTAGTACTGGAATATGAAAATTACCCAAACAAATTTCTATGTCCTATGCGCAAAGTTCCATGTGAACGCCCTTCATCGAATGAAGCCGAGATTGTACGAAAGGTGATCGTGGAGAGACGGAGTATCAGACAGTTTCGAGAAGAACCTGTTGATTCCACTGTATTGGAAAAGATAATTGACGCAGGCAGGTATGCACCGAATAGTTGTAATGCACAAGCTGTTCTTTTTATTAGTACCAGGAGCCGAGAAATAATCGACCTTATATTTGGAGGTACTCCCGGAGCATGTGACTGGAAATCAAAAATCCCCACAGGTGTTATCGTAGGTACTGATCGACGCCATTATAGACCTTTTGAGCAGCATCTCGTTATGGTTCAAGATATAGCTGCTGCAACTCAGAATATTCTCCTTATGGCGCATGTACTCGGTCTGGCAGCGTGTTGGGTAACACTTATCTCTGACATGGTCATGCGAAATCAAAAGCAGATATATCAAGAACTTAGACTTCCTCCCCATATATTCGTCGGTGCTGCTATTGCAATTGGTTATCCAGTCTCGAAAGTATGCTCTGTACCGCGGCGTCCCTTAGAAAATGTATGGTTTCATGAAGGATTTATTCCTCAGACAACAAGTATTTTGTCTGAATCAGGAGTAGAAAGCGATTGATCGGATTGTGATGAAGCATAGAAGTAATGAATAGAATATGGTGGTAGCAGAAGAGTTACACAACTTTTTAAGAAAATTTAACAATCTATCTTTAAGTCAATCATGAGTAAATTATGGTCTTAGTTTCGATATTCTTTTCGATTGTAGAGGGAGAAACGTTTTATGATTAATGTTTTTCAACCATCGCTCGGTCACGAAGAACTGGCTGCCATTCAGCGAGTTTTTGAGTCAAATTGGTTAGGTAGGGGAAAACGGGTAACAGAATTTGAGAGACAGTTTGCAAGATTCCGTGGTGTATCGCCTGACTCTATGATTGCGACGACATGTGCCTCTGAAGGATTGTTCACGGCTGCTGAGATTTTAGGTTGGGGATCTGGTGATGAGGTTATCATACCTTCAATCAGTTTCGTTGCTGCCGCCTCATCAGTCAGTCGTGTTGGAGCCACACCAGTTTTCTGTGATGTTGATTATCGGACATTAAATACCAGTCTTGCGGATGTCGAACGAGTTGTTACACCGAGAACCAAAGCTGTAATTCTGAATCATTATGGAGGTTATCCGGCTCCTGCAGACGAGATTGCCGATTTCTGCCGGGAAGAGGGAATTGCACTCATTGAGGATGCTGCTTGTGCAGTTTCATCCTCAATCAGCGGACAAGCTCTTGGCACCTTCGGAGAGGTAGGAGTATGGTCCTTCGATAGCATGAAAATACTCGTGACAGGTGATGGTGGAATGGTTTATGTAAAAAATACACACCTCGAACGTGCCATGCGACAAGCAATGTACCTCGGTCTGCCAATAGGGGAAAAGAGTGGTATTGATAAATCACAAGCTGAGAAAGATCGATGGTGGGAGTTTCAGATTGAATCCTTTGGGAGACGAGCTATTATGAATGATATAACTGCGGCTATAGGGATGGTACAGCTGGAACGATTACCATACTTCTTGCGCCGCCGAGCAGAAATTGTTGCACGCTATAATCAAGGTTTGGCCGGAGTACCTGGTTTGCTCACACCGCCGGAACCACTGCCAAACTATACCGTCACGCATTACCTCTATTGGATTCAGCTTGAACGACGCGATGAACTTGCACGCTACCTCCTGCAACACGGCATCTATACCACATTCCGCTACTGGCCTCTCCACAGAGTCACAATGTTCGGTCACCAAATCACACCATTGCACAATGCTGAACGAGCAACCATGATGACCTTGAATCTGCCCTGCCATCAAACTCTAACGGATAGAGAAGTGGAGGTAGTTGTAGAATTGATTACATCGTTCCAGAAAGAAAAAGCTACTAAAATAGTATGATGGAATTCGTTTTTTCTCAATTGGCTTCCCGCCTGCCTAAATATGGGCGAATCTTTCCATTACTTCGTATGTTATTCGAACAGGGTTTTCGATAATCGTTTTGTATGTACATTCGTTGGATCATGGACGATCCCCTCTCGTGGCATGCGCGGTATGAGTGAGATATACAGATGAAAGATATTCTCTTTCTCTTCCCTCTTTTTTATGCTTCCAACAGCGTGACCCGTTTTGCCCAATACCTCCGGGAAGAGAAATCACCCTATACCTTTAATGTATACATGTCCTGTTCCAATAGTGCCATTTTTAATGATGCCATAGAAAAGGCAAATCAGGAAGGTTTTTTGTGCGATTTGCGTCCCAATTGCGGTGGAGGTGAGGGGGCTTTGTGGTGGCTGCAGAAGAAATCCAATATATCTTTGTCGAATTATCGTTATATATGGTACATTGAGGAATCCTGTGAACCTGTTCGATCAGGATGGATACGCCGGATTATTAATGATATGGATAACGGTGTGCCATTAGCTGGATGGTGGTGGAGTCCTGAAGGTCGAAAACGACCACATGCCATAACCCATGAAGTGGTGGGTGCAAACGGTAACAGGATGATATACTACGAAAATACCCAAGCCACTGGATTAGACCCAGAAGGCAACCCTCTATGGAAGATGTACGATACACCATGTTATCGAGACGAAACCTTTGTGGTGCATACCGACGATTTCCTTGCTTTTCATTATCCGGATGTCACTGATCCGTTTTGGGAAAAGCGTAACGGAGTTCGTGGCTATGGTATTAGGGCTGAGCGGTTCTGGTGGAAGATAGAAGACGTGGCATATCACGGTATTCCATTCCCCTCACCCAACATTCAGTGGTATGTGCTAACAAAATACAATTACGTGCCTTCGCCACAAAATGTCTACCGTTCCTATTTTCGAGAACTACCAATTGCACGCCGCAAAGACGAAACATACTGGCCAAAACCGATAGTTAAACGCCGAATGGAGAACATACTTATCAATATCAGAAAAAAAATATCTCTGCTGCCCGACTGGGTGGAGACAAACTTGCCAAGATGAAGTGACCATTATCTAGATAAAGGACAGAGTGAATTATGCCCCAGTTTAATCTTCCCCTTGAGGTGATTCTTGCCCGACAGCCGCTTATACTGGATCTGGCTTCAGGTACTCGTGCTCACCGCAAGAAGTCGTTAGGACGAGTCACGTTAGACATTCTCGATCTGCCCAATATTGATGTGGTCTGCGAATTGAACGAGGGGTTCCCCTTTCTGCCTGATAATAGTGTAGATGAAATCTACAGCCACAATTCTCTGGAACACATTCGCAATCTGTTATTTCTCATGGATGAAATCCACCGTGTTTTAAAGCCTACTGGTAAGAAGGTACTTTTTGTTCCACACTTCAGTAATCCTTACTTTTACTCCGACCCTACTCATCATAATTATTTTGGTCTGTATACCTTTTATTATTTTTCTGATGATCAATCTGAACTCCGCCATCAAGTGCCTTCTTTTTACTTCAGCCGCAAGTTTCGCGTGGAAAATCTGCGGCTCTGTTTCATTTCTCCTTTTCCGTTAATGAATCTATTCTACCGGTTTGTGGAGCGCATGGTTAATCTCAATCGGTGGACACAGGAACTTTATGAACACAGCTTTTGTTACCTGATTCCCTGTTATGGGATTGAGGCGACCTTGCGCCCGATCAAAGGGAGAGGATGATGATTTTCTTAGTTAGATGTTTACCCAGAGAATTATGAGATGGACAATCTGGGTAAACTCAGATTCTGGCCATTTTCAATCTGGCATTATAGGAAATGGAGGTGGACTCAGGACCTGTGCGACTATTACGGGGTGACGCCGGAACAGGCGCTTGAGTTAGGAACCCGTGTTAGCGGCAGGCGGCCTGACCTGCCTGCCTCACCCACTACCCGTGCAGTATCCAGTCTGACCTTTGAGGAGATCTGGGCATTACGCAGCCGGGAAACACCGGCTGGTATCCATGCCTTCTACCAGGATATGGGTGCTTGGGCTACCTTCCGTCAGGTTGTCTATCACCGGGGCAGGAATTTTAGATTTTTAATCCACAGAATAAAACCCCACACCTCTCTCTGCGAGTACGGTGCCGGCGTTGCCCCGGTGTGCTTCTGGCTGGTTGAACATCTGCGGAAGGTTCCGCTTGCCTTAACCATTGTTGATGTGCCGAGCGAACACCTCACCTTTGGAGAGTGGCGCCTGAAACGCCGCATTGAAGAATTAAAAGCCGCGGCCAACGTACAGGTCCTTAAAGTGCTTCCTGATACACTGCCCCTGAAGGATTCGTACAACATCATCACCATCCTGGAGGTGTATGAACATTTGCATAATCCTCTGGAAGTGACCATGCACCTCTTTGAGCACCTTCGCCCTGATGGCCTTCTGTGGGAAAACTATATCACCATTGATAAGCCGGCAGGGGAAGACCTGCCCATAGCCCAGCAGGAACGGCCTGTCGTGTTTGAATATGTGCGTAAACACTTCAGGCTTGTCTCTGGAAAAGATCCTGACTCACCAAGCGGTGGTGGGACGAGGTGCTGGCAAAGGCTGTGAGCCGGGAGGTGGATTGATATGAAAATCTGTATTCCCATCCGTCCTCAGCCCCAGGGAGGCGGATTCTACTTTATTCATCTCCTGCGGAAGTACCTCACCCGTTCGCATATCCCCTGGACTGAGGATCTCCGGGAAGAATTCGATATCCTCTTTGTGAATAGCTGGCAGGTGCCCTACAAAACCATTGCAGAGGTGAAGCGGGAACGACCGGCTATACGCGTCGTCCATCGGGTTGACGGCTCTGCCCAAGACTATGGTCGCCGTGATGATGCCGACCACAGACAGGCCCAGGTCAATATGCTCGCAGATGCTACAGTCTTCCAGAGCAATTATGGTAAGAACAGCACGCGGGAAAAATTCAAGGTCATCCAGAAGGACGGGCCGATCATCTATAACCCGGTAGATATAGAAATGTTTAATCCGCTCGGTGAGAAGTCGTCTCTCCAGGGAAAGATGAAGGTATGCAATGCAGCCTGGAGCATGAATCGAAAAAAGGGGACATGGCAGATACCCGAACTTGCCCGGAGGAATCCTGGCGTCATCTTTATCCTGTGCGGTCAATACCCTTCAGTGCCTGCCCTGCCCAATGTTCATCATTTCGATCATCTCTCTTACCCGGACCTTGCCCGGGTGATGCGCTCGTGCGACCTGTTTCTCGACCTGTCTGAGAATGACTGCTGTCCCAATACTGTCTTGCAGGCGATGGCAACTGGATTGCCGGTGCTCCACAAACAGAGTGGAGGCATACCTGAATTAACCGGTGATGCCGGGGTGACCGTAGAGTTAGATGCAAGTAATTTTCGTCATGCCCTAGAGCATGCAATGGACTGCCGGAAGATGCTGTGTGAAAAAGCCCGGCAGCGGGTTGTAGAACAATCTGCACCCGAGATCGTTTTTCCCCGGTATCTCAAAGTCATGGAGCAGGCTGAGAGATCACCTCTACCAACCGTGCGAGACATCTTCAGGACTGCCCTAAAAGGGTATCCTGTTCTTCCCGGTCTCCTGTGGAAACTGCCCCTGCACAGAATCGTGAGAAATTAAGAATTAAGAGTGAAGAAGGAAAAATGAAGAGTGAAAAGTGAAACGTGAGACGAGAGACGTGAAAGGATAAAGCCTGATGTCATTTGTGCGTTACCTGAGCAGTGGGTTTGCAATCTCCTGCCGGTTGATAACTACACCCTATCAAGCAGTTACCCGGTTTATCAAGAGTTACCATACGTGTGGGATCTACTATGTGGGCGAAGGAAAGGACTGGGTGACCCGCCGGGAAGGCGAGGCAGTCATGAGTTATGTGAGGCTCCTTCAGCCGGGCATTCCCTGTACTGTCACCACTGACAGCCGGTGGCTTTACAACCAGATCGTGCACTTCGGCTCTCTCTGGAACTTTGTGGGGAATGTGCCACATACCCATAACAGTAATCGTCTGGTCGCAACCATCTTTCATGGACATGAAGGTATGGGTTCTGAGATGAGAAAGGCTCTGGAAATCATGAATCAATCCGTTTCCCGACTGGAGGCAGTTATTACTGCTTGTACACTGATGCGGAACAGGTTGCAGGAGATGGGTGTGCCGGAAGAGAAGCTCCACGTCATTCCCCTCGGTGTGAGTTTGCAGCGATTCCATCCTCCTTCGCCTGAAGAGCGGTTGCGCCAGCGTAAGCGTCTAAGGATTCCAGAGAAGACAGTATGCATCGGTTCCTTTCAGAAGGATGGTGTGGGATGGGGGGAGGGTTTGGAACCCAAGCTCATAAAAGGACCAGACATCTTTCTCGAGGTGGTGAAGCGTCTCTCCCGAAGCTATCCAGTCTTTATCCTGCTCACCGGTCCTGCCCGGGGGTATGTCAAACGTGGACTGGAAGCTATCGGTATTCCCTATCACCATGAGTATGTCAGAGACTACGATGAATTGTCAGCCTATTACCACTGTCTCGATCTCTACCTGGTTACTTCCCGTGAGGAAGGAGGTCCTCGGGCATTGCCTGAGTGCATGGCAACAGGAGTCCCCTTGGTCTCTACCCGTGTGGGCATGGCGCCGGACATGATCGAACAGGACGTGAATGGAACGCTCGTTGAGGTAGAGGATATGGATAGCATGGTCAGGGCTGCAGAGCGGTTGATTGAAGATGTCGACCTAAGGCGCCGTTTAGTGGAGAATGCGTTGCAAACAGTCCAGCCCTATGACTGGTCAATCGTGGCCCGCACCTATTATGATCAGATTTATGCCCCTTTGTTGGAAAAGCGATAGATACCCATGCTCAATGGTTTTACAGATGAATAAGGTCAATCGATGACAGATTTAAGAATGGTGAACCTGGTTTTTTTCTTTACCCGGGGTGTTTCATTGAGAACCTGGGATAGTGTTGGATCACTGCAGCGGGAGGTTGCCCTTTACGATGCATTGCAGCCTTATCTGAATTCCATCACCTTTGTAACCTACGGCGACTGGAGGGACCTCAGCTATGCCGATCAATTGAAGGGCATCCGTATTATCTGCAACCGCTTCCGGCTCCCTGAGGCCTTCTATATCCGACTCCTTCCTTTCTTTTATCCCTCATTGTTCCAGGGACATGTTGTGTGCAAAAGTAATCAGCTCCCTGGTGCACTGCGGGCGTTGAAGGTTGCTCACCGTGCCGGTAAGAAATTCATTGCCCGCTGCGGTTATTTACCGTCGAATATCGCAATCTGGAGTGATGGGATAAATTCTGGTCGAGCGAAACGGATGCAGCGGATGGAGGCTTCTGTATTCCGGAGTGCTGACCGGGTTGTGGTGACAACACCTGCCATGCGTCAGACCATTATTGAGCGGTATAAGGTTGAACCTGATAGAATCCGGATTATCCCTAATTACGTGGAGACGGAGCGTTTTAAGCCGTCACCTGATAACCGCCAGCCCAACCTGCTCTGTTTTGTGGGGAGGCTCCATGAAGAGAAGAATATCTCAGCACTCCTGGATGCAATAAGAGGATTGGATGTTGAACTGCATATTATCGGCGGAGGGAGTCTGCAGAAGCAACTCATAGCAAAGGCGCAGGGGGTTCAGGCAAAAGTCCGTTTCCTGGGGAATGTGCCGAATGCTGAGCTGCCTGAGTACTTGAATCGATCCTCTCTCTTTATCCTCCCTTCACACATTGAGCATCATCCCAAGGCCCTGCTCGAAGCAATGTCGTGCGGGCTGCCGGTCATCGGCACCAATGTGCCTGGTATCCGGGAAGTGATTCGTCACCGGGACACGGGGTATCTCTGCAATACCCCACCGGAGGATATCCGGGCGGCAATCCGTGAGGTGCTCGGTGATCCTGGATTGTGCATACAGATGGGCACCAATGCCCGGAACTTCATCGTTGAAAGCTGTGCACTGAAAAAGGTAAAAGAGATGGAACTGATGTTGCACCAGGAACTGTTCATGCCTGACCAGGAGAAACCCGCTCGTGAGTAACAGGAATATTTTAAAGTCACTGGAAGCTTTCATAAGCAAACTGGTGAAGCATGGGGTGCGTTGTGTACGCCGACTGCTTAATTTTTTCCTAAGCCGGTGGCTGAAGAACCTCTCCACGCCGCAGCTGGAATCTCTCATCTGCCAGCTTGCCTCTCAGCGTGCGGATACCCTGCCGGCTGATGAGGCGCTGCGCTTTCTCTTCAGGCTGGATGCTGAGTTCTACGCCCTGCAGGGACAGAAGGCAATCGAGTACGGCAAGGGCATTCACACCAAACACCGCCACCTCCAATACCATGACTTTTTTGTGAGCAGGATTCATCCGGATGAGCGGGTGCTTGATATCGGCTGCGGTATCGGTGCCGTGGCCTACGATGTAGCTGAGAAGGCAGGCGCCTTTGTGACCGGCATAGACCTCAATCACAGAAACATCGCCCAGGCCTGCGAGCGCTACCGTCACCCGCGCTGCCGATTTGTTAGCGGAGATGCCCTCAGGGAACTGCCCGGAGAGCATTTTGATGTTGTCATGCTCTCGAATGTGCTTGAACACCTGCCAGACCGGTCATTGTTCCTGAAGAGGGTGCAGGTTGCCCTGCAGCCGTCTCGCATCCTGATCCGCGTACCCCTCTATGAACGTGACTGGCGCGTTCCGCTCAAGAACGAATTGAAAGTGGAGTGGCGGCTGGATCCAACCCACGAGACCGAATATACACTGGAGAGCTTTGCCGAGGAGATGACTGCCGCGGGCTTGAGGATAGCCCATCAGGAAATACGATGGGGGGAAATCTGGGCGGAGGTGATGCCAGATGGCTCCTGAAGTGAGCGTATTGATGTCTGTGTACAACGGCGAACGCTACCTGAAGGAATCAATAGAGAGCATTCTCAATCAGACATTTTCTGACTTCGAGTTCATCATCGTGGACGACGGTTCTCAGGACAGCACAGCGATGATACTGAGAGATTACCGTGATCCACGCATGGTTCTGCTCTCCAACGAGGTGAATATCGGTCTCACGCGATCCCTGAACCGTGGGTTGGCAGTTGTCCGCGGGACATTCATCGCACGCCAGGATGCAGATGATGTATCCCTGCCCAACCGGATCGAAAAGCAGGTTGCCTTTCTTAAGGCACATCCTGCCATCGGTATCCTGGGCAGTTGCTGCCGGCTGATTGATGGAGAAGGGCGCAGGTTATGGCTGTACCGCGTACCAGCTTATGACCTCAACATCCGGTGGAAGAGCCTGCTCGAAAATCCCTTTGCCCATCCTTCGGTGATGATGCGGAGAGACATTCTTACAGAAAACGGGCTGACCTATGATGAAACCCTTCAGGTGGCGCAGGACTATGACCTCTGGACGCGCATGATGAGGTACACGCAGGGAACCAACCTAAGCGAGCCATTGATCCACTACCGCCTCTCCCGTGGCGTGACCAGAACGAGGAGAGAAGCCCAAATCACAAATCATGACGGCATTGCCCTGCGTACCATCCAGTATGAGTTACCCGGATTCGCAATTACCCTCGAGCAGGTTTCGCGTCTGCGTGAGTTCTTTGCCGGAGGAGACACGTTTCTGCCCCGCTCCCGCGCGGAGGGGGTGGCTCTCACTCAGGCATATCTCGATATGTTTGAGACCTTTATGCACCGCCATGCCGGAGAGGCCGGTTTGGAAACGGTGCGGAAGGAGGAGTCGCTCAGGGCGACGCTCCTCGTTCTCTGTACGCCTCTTCAGAGGGGATGGATACGGGCGATGAGACGGCTGCTGGGTATGAACCCTGACTTGCCCTGGGTTCTCGTGCGCCAGGTGCCGAACCTCTGCCTGCGACTGGTTAGGAAACTCCTGACCATAACTGTCTATGGAAGGAGAAACAAACCGTAGATGATTGCTGTTATCCTCATCCTTTCATGTCTCCTCAACCTCTATGGAATTGACTGGGGTCTCCCCTCACGGGAGAGGACAGCTCTGGTCTTTCCTGAAACAAGAGAGAATGGGAAACTCTTCAAGGTGCTCATTGAGAAGAGGAAAGGGTATCCCTTTGAATTATCGCGGCTCCCCATCGACCTGTACGGGATGGAGGGGAATAGGAGCGTAGAATTTACACCTGAAAGGTTCCCCAGGGATGAACTGATGCAGACCCTTCTCCGCACCTACCTGTTCTCTACCTCTCACGAGAGGGAGTATGCAGTGTTAGATGCCGTGAGCAGGATGGACCCTGTCCGCGTGAATCTCAACCCCCATTTCTTCCTCTACGGGGGGTGTTTTATCTATACCGTAGGAATCGTCCTCAAGGTTGCTTCCCTCTGTGGCTTGGTTATCCTGACACCTGACCTCTCATACTATGTAGAGCATCCAGAGGCTATAGAGACTATATACATGGTAGGGAGGGGGGTGGTAGTTACTTCTGTTCTCGTAAGCTGTTTTCTCCTCTACCTCCTCGGGAATAGGCTGTATGGCAGGGAGGCTGGACTCTTTGCCGCCCTATCCTTCGGTCTTTCACCCGCTGTGGTTGGATCTGCCCATGTAATGAAACCCCATCTCTTTGGCGTGTGTTTTATCCTCCTCTTCCTCTTCTGTGTACTCAAGGTGAAGGAGCGGGGTTCCCGGTCGTGGTATATCCTCTCCGGTATTTCTTTGGGGCTGGCTACCGGGTCTGCAGTCTACTTTGCAATCCTATTTCTCCACCTCCTCACCTGCCACCTGCTCCGTTCAGCGAAGGGAGGCCTCAGAGGATACCTCATGTCATGCAAGGATCCTAACCTCCTCTTCGCTCTCTGCTCTATGCTCTTTGCTTTCATTCTCACCAATCCTTACTACCTCCTCTCTCTTAAAGAGGTACTCATTGAGGTGGGCGACAGAGCACACCAGTTTTCATTTTCCCTGTCTGCAGAAAACGTCACCCAGTTTACCTTCTCCTATGCCTGGATGATTCACGGCATTGCGCTCTTCCTCTTCGTCGTGAGTGGATTGTTCTTTTCTCTCAGCAGAGGGAGAGAGTACTGGTTCCTCCCCCTGCTCCCCGTTCTCTATTTCCTGGTCATTTCCTCAGTTGTCAGCAGAGAGTATCCGCCTCAGCAGAGTTACGTCTCTATCCTGATTCCCTTTTCTTCTCTCCTTGCCGGTATCGCTGCACAGCACCTCTGGGGTTTCCGGAAGAGATGGATCAGGATAATTACCGTGGGTGTGTTTGTCGTGACTTTGTTCCATTCCCTCCTCTACTCTTTAAACTTCAAACAGGACACCTCGAGGACAAGTACCTTCTTCAGGGCAGGTGTATGGGTCAATGAGACAGTCCCTCATGGTTCGAGCATTGGGCTGATCCGCCTCTTTACGCCTGCAACCACGCCGCCCTTCGACTTCCGGAGGTACAGGATCACGGTATATACACCGCGTGACCTCTCCTCAGGGAGGAGGTATCTGTCCCAGTACTTCATCTCGGACAGTCGGATTGACGATTTCCTGGTGCCTCACTATCAGCTCATTGAATCATTTCGCCCCGTAATCCCAATCTCCACCATGAGGTTCAAAGACCATTTTGCTGGGGCAAACAGGCCGGTTTTCGTCTATAAGAGGATGTCATAGGAGAAAAAATGCAGGCAACCGTTATCATACCAACCCTGAACGAAAAAGAAAATGTGTCAGGACTCATTCTGGAACTCAGGAAGGTTTTTGAGGAAATCACGGCTGATTATGAAATCATCATTGCAGACGGTGGCTCTCATGATGGCACGGGACAATTAGCCTCTACACTCGGGGTCAGATTTTTCATCCAGAGAGAGAAAGGTTACGGAAATGCCTTGAAAGAAGGTTTTGAACTGGCTAAAGGGGAATATATCATTACCATGGATGCCGACCTCTCCCACAGCCCTGAATTTATCAAAGAGATGTGGAAGAAACGAAAAGAAGCGGAAATGGTGATTGCATCCCGGTATTGCCCGGGTGGAAAATCCTCCATGCCCTTTCATCGGTTCCTATTAAGCATGATTTTAAATTTTCTCTTTTCCAGAGGCCTTTCTCTGCCGGCAAAGGATATCTCCAGCGGGTTCAGACTTTTTAAAAAGAGTCTGGTTAAAGAACTTAAGTTTGAGAGCTCACATTTTGATGTCTTGGAGGAGATCCTGATCAAGTGTTATGCTCAGGGATATAAGATAATCGAAGTTCCGTTTACCTATGAACCGAGGGCTCACGGAAGTTCCAAAGCCAGGGTCTTCACATTTGGTTTGGTTCTCCTAAAAACCTTTGGAAAGATGTGGGCACTTCGTAATTCCATCCGTTCAGCCGACTATGATGAGAGGGCCTATGACAGTATCATCCCTCTTCAGCGTTACTGGCAGAGAAAGAGGCATGATATTATCGTTGGGAATGCCATTGCCCAGGGAGTTACCTTAGATGTCGGTTGCGGTTCAAGCCGGATCTTAAGGAACATCCATAATGGAGTAGGTCTTGATATCATGATGAACAAGGTCCGTTACATGCGAAAGTATGGGAAGCCATTGGTGAATGGTTCAATCTTTGCACTTCCCTTTAAAGATACATCCTTTGATAGTGTAATCTGTTCTCAGGTGATTGAGCACATCCAGATCAGTTTGATCCCTTTTCAGGAGATAAGCCGGGTGCTCAAGCCAGGCGGACGCCTCATTCTCGGTACTCCTGACTACCGTACCATCCTATGGCGGATCATCGAACCGCTGTATGGTTTCTTTGCTCCGGGAGGACATGAGGATGAACACATCACTCATTACCACAGAAAAGGATTGATACAACTGTTGCAGACACTAGGATTTTCAGTTGAGAAGGTGCTGTATATCCTCAGGGCTGAATTGATCATTGTGGCAAGGAAAAAGAGTGAATGAGCTCAAGAACTCTGAAAATAAGGTTCTTCGCCGTTCAAAACATTTTTTCGACAATTCTAAATGGGCAGACACAGGGGTCTGCCCCTACAGGGCAAATTCAAAACTCTCCGCCTGCTCGGATAGTGCAGTCCATATTGCCAATGAGATGAAGATGTTCAACCCGGATATTTTCCCGAGAGATAGTGGATGGATGCCGATTCAATGTTTCCCTATCTCATGGAGTGATTTACCAAGGGCTTTTAAAATACTTATGGTTTCGCGTTCCGTTAGGCTTAAATGACTATAATTTTTCCCCATAACACTCAGGATACCTCATATCGAGGTTCTTTCCCAAGTGTTGCACTTGCTTATTGAACTGATGGGTAAAGATTTGCCTGACTCCAAACAGAATGAGAAAAAAAAGGAAGCTCATTATTACTATCGCCTGGGGCATGCAGCCTACTATGGAGGGCTGTATCCTAATGCCAGAAAGAACCTCTTTCTTTCTCTGAAACTCAATCCCCTCGATCTCAAGACCTGGACCTTCTTCCTTGCTTCTTGTTTTAAAACGTAACACCTCTCATACGTCAATCACCTTGCATTTTTTACAGTTGAGTGTTAATTTACCCTTACTCAAATTTGTATCCATAAGGTTAGAGGATGAGAGAAGAGATCAGGAACTGCTGGCGTCAGGCGGAAGAAGATCTGATAACAGCACGGGCAAACATAGGGGTTACCCGTTACTATGCCAGTGTATTCTTCAGCCAGCAGGCGGCAGAGAAGGCACTCAAGGCCTATTATATATTAAGGTTTAAAGAACTTCCTCAGTCTCACAACTTAGTGGATATGGCAAAAGCTCTTCATGCAGACTCAAAGATTGTAAGTGCGGCACGGGAGCTTAACCCTGAGTATTTGGTAACGAGATATGTAGATGCAGCAAATGGCGTGCCTGCAGATATGTATGATGAAAAATCAGCCAAATTGCACCTGAAGTGTGCAAAGGAGATCATTGATTGGGTCAAAAAAAAGATGAAATAAAGAGGAAGATTCTTAGTTTCATTCAAGGGCTAAGAGAGCTGAAGGTCGAAAAGGCTGTAATCTTTGGCTCGAGAGTCAAAGGGGATTATCTCAGCAACAGTGACCTTGACCTCATGCTAATCTCATCTGACTTTAAAGGTCAGGCCTTTACCGACCGGGTCAATCTCGTTTATGATCATTACGATTTGTGGAAAGAACCATACCCGCTGGAGATTATCTGCTATACCCCTGAGGAGTTTGAGAAGAAGAAAGGTCAGATCGGTATGGTAAAAGATGCAGTTAATAAAGGAATAGTTATAGAATTCATCTGAAGATGGAAAAAGATCAGAAGACCTTAATACTCATACCGGCCTTTAATGAGGAGAAGAAAATCGGGAGGGTGATCTCCGATATAGAAAAGTTCTACCAGAGGGCAAATATCCTTGTGGTAAATGATGGGTCTCAGGATGATACGCCCTTCATTGCCCGGAATGCTGGTGCGGAGGTGATTAATCTCCCTTTTAATCTCGGCTATGGTGTGGCCTTGCAGACCGGCTATAAGTATGCATTGGAGAAGGGTTATGAATATGTCATCCAGATGGATGGTGATGGTCAGCATGACCCTGCATATATCCATGACCTCCTTAAGGTGGTGAGATCGGGAGAAGCTGATGTGGCTATTGGGTCGAGGTTCTCATCTGAGGAGAAGAAAGGGACCTACAGGGCAGGATTTATCAAAAAGGTGGGCGTGAGGTTGTTTGGCCTGATCGCTTCAATCCTCATCGGTCAGAGGGTTACTGACCCAACTACCGGCTACCAGGCCATGCACAGGAAAGTCTTGAGGTTTTGTACGAGTGATATCTACCCTGTGGACTTTCCGGATGCAGATGTACTGATCATGCTGCATCGGGCAGGATTTAGGATTAAAGAGGTGCCTGTGGCCATGCACCAGAATGAGAATAACCAGTCCATGCACCGCGGTTTGATTGCTCTCTATTATGTATTCAAAATGTCTCTCTCAATATTTGTGGAGTTGCTGAGAAAGACTCCCAGAAAATTGTGAGATTAAGATGCCTCTGAGACAGAAAATATTTGTCATCCTGATCAGTATCGCCCTCCTGGTTTTTATTGTAGAGCTTGTGCGCCGGAGGAAACTCCGGGAAGAATACTCCTGGTTATGGATACTCACCGGCATCATCATCCTGATCCTGGCGAGCTGGCATAATCTGCTCTTATATGTAACCCGCCTTATAGGAGCGGCCCTGCCCACCTCCACACTTTTCTTCCTGGGTTTAGTCTTCCTGGTTCTCATTGCTATCCAGTTTTCCATAAAGATTTCTAAACTCACCGATCATCTAAAGAACCTTGCCCAAGACAATGCCCTGCTTAAGGGGAGGATTGAAAAGGTGGAGGAGGAAAAGAAAAAATCCGAAATCCAAAATCCGAAATCCAAAATTGGAAATGAGGAGGATCCATGGAAAAACGCCTGAGTAAGAAACAGATGAGATATCTTAGAGAGAGTTATCAGTTCAAATTTGACGAGGAACTTGCTAAAGAACTCAACGTGGATAAAGACACTGTTCAAAAGGCATTAAAGACCATGGGACTGAGGAGGACGAAGGCGGAGGAAAAGCAAGTTACCCGGATAGCTGAAGTAGGTATCAGGGAAGAGATAAAGGTTAAGGCAGGAAAGGACTGGCTCTGGACTCTGCTTTCTCTGCTCTCAATCATCATCCTCGGTGCCATTGTCTATTCCAACACCCTCAATGCCACCTGGCATTTCGATGACTCGGTCGTTGTCACAGAAAACTGGTCTTTGCGTGACCTCAGGGGAAATTTTAATACTATTTTTTCAGCAAATCGCAGTGTTGGTTTTTTTACGTTTGCCTTGAATTATTATTTCAATAAATTGAACGTTACCGGCTACCATGTGGTCAATATTCTCATTCATATTGTAAATGCCTTGCTCGTTTATTCCCTGGTCATGCTCACCCTGAAAACACCGGCAATGGTTAAGAGCAGGCTTGCCAGTCAGGCACGTTTTTTAGCCCTGGCATCTGGTCTCATCTTCGTCTCTCACCCCATCCAGACCCAGGCAGTAACGTACATTGCCCAAAGGTTTGCATCGCTTGCTACGCTCTTTTATCTCCTCTCCGTGGTGTTCTTTGCGAAGGCACGGTTGAGCATCGGGCGGGGAAAGGCTTTCCTCTCTCCTCTTCACCTTGTATGGTACAGTCTTTCGCTCTTCTCTGCTTTTTGCGCTATGCACACCAAAGAGATCGCCTTCACGCTGCCCTGTATTATCTGTCTCTTCGAATTTTTCTTTTTCGACTCTTCCTCACGGTCATTGACAAAGAGGCTCCTCTACCTCCTGCCCTTCATCCTCACGTTTGCCATTATACCGGCAAACATGGGTCTCTTCAGCAAAGTTCAAGCCAAGCCTCTCGGGGATATCATCGGTGAGATCAGGGAACAGGTTCAGGAGACACCATTAATATCCCGTAAGGATTATCTTTTAACTCAGTTCAATGTGATCGTTACCTACATACGCCTCCTCTTCCTGCCCATGAATCAAAACCTCGATTACGATTACCCCATTGCCCGAAGTTTCTTTCAATTTCCCACCTTCCTCTCCTTTTTGTTTCTCCTCGTACTGGTCATCCTGGCGGTCTATCTCTTTTTAAAAGATTACCGTTTTATCTCCTTTGCTACCTTCTGGTTTTTTATCACCCTCTCGGTTGAGTCGAGCATCATCCCCATCCGTGACGTAATCTTTGAACACCGCGTCTATCTCCCGAGCGTGGGATTCGTGATGATTATGGCTGTTTTTCTCCAGGAGGCGGGGGAGAGTTTCTCACGGAGGTTCATTCGCTCGGGGAAGGCGGAGCATTGAGCAAAGAGCGATGAGCAGTCAGTGATCAGCTTTCAGCGATAAAAAATGAATATTCCGCACTCCGCATTAATCATGTTGCGTCTCCTTGCTCTCACTATGACCGCGACTCTGTTATCGGTCCTCGCCTTCCTCCGCAACGGTATCTGGTTGGATGAGCTCTCGCTCTGGGGAGATACCCTCACCAAGACGACGACCAAGGCGAGGGGATACCGGGTCTATGCAGATACGCTCCGCAAGGAGAAGAGGCTGAATGAAGCAAAGATCTACTATGAGAGGTCATACGCACTTCAGCCCGCTTCACCCCTTACCGTGAACAACCTGGGGGTGGTGTATGAAGACCTGGGTTTTCTGGACAGGGCCCTCGATCTCTACCGGAAGGCGAATGCGCTTAAACCAGATTATCCTGACCCGTTCAATAACATAGGC
>Ga0315289_10001397_pt1 | contig 37492 bp, 52 predicted proteins | sample YL17G11_40_MG_FD_203452 | JGI IMG/M metagenome (GOLD analysis project Ga0315289, IMG submission 203452) | Sediment microbial communities from Yellowstone Lake, YNP, Wyoming, USA - YL17G11_40 | ecosystem: Environmental > Aquatic > Freshwater > Lake > Sediment | place: USA: Wyoming | collected...
TCGAGTCAGAGACCGCACCCTGCAAATCAGCCGTCCCGGTGACCACTACGTCGTCCGTCAGATCGAGCGTGCTTGCACTATCCCACAGCCCGCCCCGCGCATCCATCGCCCCCACGAACACACTCGTACTGTCCACGTTCAACGTCGTATCGAAATCCCCAGCCCCGTTGCTGGTGAGTGTCCCGGTGATCACCACGTCATCGTTGACCGTAAACGCAGAGTTCGAGTCAGAGACCGCACCCTGCAAATCAGCCGTCCCCGTCACCACCGCGTTACCTGCAACCGTCACGTCCCCCGTAAAGTTCTGTGCCCCGCTCGACGTGATTGTCCCATCGTAGGCCAGCCGCCAGCGCACCGTCCCGCTATTCCTGAACTCCACGATGTCCCCGGTGCTCGTCTGGTCCACAATCAGTTGATCCGTATTCGCGCCCTCAAAGTTCGCCCCGCTCCCACTCAGGCTCATCACTTGATACGGCTCCGACGGCATCGCGTAGCGCTGCAGCACAGTCGCGATCCCCACCAGCACCAATAGGATGATGCTAATTGCTACGATTGTTCGGAATGTTCGCTCGTTCATCTCCCATACTCCTTCTTTTTCACGATCTTGAACCCCAGCGCATCCGCATCGCTCTCACGGAACGCCGTCAGCGCCAGCCGCGCCTTTGCCACTGACAGTGCCACCGGCACCGTCCAACCTGCCCGCAGCGCCCGGAGCACCCACTGCACCAGCAAATCTGTGCCCACTACCTTCCGGCCCAGCGCCTTATTCTCGCCCGGTCCGGCGATGACGTAACCCGCTCCAGCCCGGTACAGCGCATCCACCATTGGATCGTCATCCGCGCTAAAGCAGTTGGCCACCACGGCCGTAACATCCCATAACCGGGCACCCAGGATGTGCACGGAGAACAGCGCCGCCGGTTCCCCGGCTGCTCCATCCCCGTACCAGCCGGGTATCCCGCGCTTCCCATGCAGCCGGAAATAGAGCAGGTCGTACCCCTCCAGCCACTTCGTCTCGAATTCACTGGCCGTCATCGGCGGAGAGGTCAGCGGTTGCACGCCCGTCGCGCGTGCAACCGCCACACGCGCTTCCTCCGTACAGTACGCAAAGATACGCAAGCCGCACCTCCCGCAGGTGCTAAGTCTTGCCCATGCACGCGAGCCGCCAGTCACCGTACGTGACCGTGTATCGAGCCAGCCACTTGAAATAGCGGATGCCCGTGCTCTGGGTATTGTCGTCCCAAAATACCAGTTGCGGTCCCTCGCGGATTTGCAGCATGATCGGCTTCTCGGGCAGTGTCGTGCACACCACCGCCCAGAAGGTCGAATCCACCCATCCGCCAGGTGCAGTCAACCGGTTCACCTTGCCCGCATATGGGTTCATCTCGCGGTTGGTCGTGTCGTAGGTTTCCTTGTTGTCCGTGATCTGCGCCGCCATCCGCTCCAGGTTGATCGCGTGGATAATCAGGTCGTGCACGATCCCGGTCGGGATCCCCCTGTCATCTTTGAACTGCGACGCGGCGACCCGCACCGTCTCGAAGTTGTCGAGCGTCATCGCCAGCGCGTAAACGTTGTCTTGCACGGTCTGGTATTCAGCCCCCTTGTCGTAGTGCGAGTCGTGGAAGAAGGCCAGGCTATCGTAGCAGGCCCCGTACGTGGTCGTCGCATCGCCGCCGTTCAGCGCCGCAAAACATAAGTAATCCATATGCTGCTGGAACCTCACCCCCGCACTGCGCGCCCATTCCTCCAGCCCGCCCACCCGGTTGTCGTTGATCGCGTTGTGCCAGATGCCGATGGGAATGTCCCAGTCCTGGTTATACACCACTAGACCCCGTTCATTCCCTCCCAGCACCGTGATCGCACCGCCTTCGTGCAACCCCGATACCTGCGGATGCCCGGTCCGGCTGTCCGTCCCACCTGGCCCGGCCTGGCCACCCACCTGCGCCGGCCACGGGATCGCGCCCAGGTCTCCGTAAATCTCGAATGCCCCCGTGCTCGTAGTCTCCCGCACCCACCCGGTCCGCAGGTTCTTGTACTCCTTGTTCCCCACCAGGAACCCCTTACGCATCCCATACTCCAGATGCGCCAAAACATCAGTCCGTGTAATCATCTATAGACCTCCTCATCTCACGTTTCACGCTTCACGTTTCACGTCTCACGCTTCACGTTTCAGTTCCTACGTCGGCGTATTCGTCCGCATCGCCGCGTGACTGACGTCCACCCACACGTAGGTGCTGTCCACGTCCACGATCGTCCCGATCCACCAGTTGTTAGTACTGGTCGTCGTCACCGTGTCATCGTCGCTGGCGTACGCTGGAGCGCCGATGTCCGTGATCGTGACCGACCCCACGGCGAACCCCCAGATCCCGTTGACGTACACCGTGCACTTCTTGGCCCCATCCGCCGTATCCGCGGCCTCGACCGCGACCTTCTCCGCAGCAATGCCGCCGAAAATGTCCGCCGATGCCGATGCCGTGCTGCCACTGGAAGGCGCCGCCCGGAAGTACCCATCAGTGTCAGACTGATCGCACACGACGACAGATCCCTTGTAGACCGTGTGCGTCGTACTCCCCCCGCCGAAATTCGTGTACCCGGCCAGTTTCAGCGGGAGAGTTGTCAATCCCCCCGCTGGCAACTTGACCGGCCTGCTCTTGCTCGCTGAAAGTACAGTCATCGCTACTTACCTCCCCCCTGCCACTTCGACAGGTCATACTCGCTCAGATCGCCCAGGTTGAGCACTGGATCCCGCAGATCCAGCAACTTCATCTCGAACGCATCGAGCGCGTCCGCGTACTCCTTCGGCAGCGCCTTCTTGCCGCCCGATCCCTCCCGGCCCGACCCGTGCTCCCCGAAATCCACCACCTTTGCCTTCAGCATCGCCATCATCGCCTGCCGCTCCTGATCGCCCGGCAATGCTTCGAGCAGCGCTATGATGTCCTCCGGCTTGCTGCTCAGGCCGTGCTCGCCGCCGGTGACCTGGCCCACGAACTCGACCAGTGTCGCCCGCCGCGCGAACTTCTGCTTCAATTCAGCCTCAACCTCGGCCCTGACCTTCTCGCGCATCTCCGCCATCTGCTTCTGTTGCGCGGCCAGCTCGACCTCGTACTCCTTGCGGATCTTCTCCCGCATCTCCGCCAACTCCTTCTCGTTCATTTGCTCTTCCTCCTCTAGTTTGGCGATCATCGGTGCCACTGCATCCGCAATCGCCTGCAACTCCAGCACATTCGGATAATATTCCTGCCCCTCGGCAGGCCACTTGCCTTCACCTTGCTTGTGCAGCCACGCGCAGAGTGCCTTTTCGTCCGTGATCCCCGGCTTCCCCGCCAGCACCTGCTCACACTTCGTAAACGACCCGGCCCACTTGCCCCAGGCCCCGATAATCGCCTGGATATTCCCTTGCAACTCTGCCCAGTCCTTCGTCATCGCACCCCCTTCTCTCTTGAAATACTGCACCTGCTTCTCTCGCTTCGCTGCCGCCTCCCGTGCTGCTTCCTCACTCCCATACTCTTTGCCCGATCCGAACGGGAAGCGCCCCAACACCTTGCTTTCATCCGATGAATACAGGATAATTTCGCTTCCTTCCTTGCGGATCACCAGCTCGGCCTCTTCCGCAAACCATATCTCTGGCCCACTCACGCTGACCGGGATTACCTTCGTCCCAACTTCACCCACGGTATCTGCAAATGCTTTCAATGCTGCCCCAATTGCCCCCGACAGCGCAATCCGCTCCTCCACAGTCACGTGTCCAGCCCCTGCCAGATCGTCTGCAATAGTAGTAAAGATCTTGTGGATGCGCGACTGCAGAAAATCCCCCAGCGCTACCGGCTTCGTTTCCTCCAGCGCATAAACCCCACTCTCGCCTAACTCGACCGGTTGCAACCCCTTCACCGCTGGAAAGTTGACTAGGCTGATGCTCTTGATCACCTTCTTAGCCAGGTCAATTGTCGCACTCAGATAGCGATACACCTTGTCGCCGACCAACTTCCGCCCCACATCGTTCCAATCCACGCTGGCCAGCAACCGGTCCCCATCCCGCCATACCTTGCGTACCCAGCCCGCCGCCTCGGCGCGCTCGTGATTGACATCAATGGGCACCTCCTGCCCGGCAGTGCCCTCCTCGAAACTCGCGACGAATGTATCGAGATCTTCATCAGCAACCTTAACCGTCTTGCCGTTGCGGTCCACAAACTCCCCAGTCCGCAGAACCTCTACTGCTTTGCCTTCACTGGCCTCAGCGAAGAGAAATTCCGAAACTTCTGCCGCAGAAATTCGCTTCATCCCGCCACCTCCTGGGCCAACTGCGTCACGATCCCCGCCCCCGCCTTCTCCAACAACATCCCAATTGCCGCCTCATTGTCCCGCACCACATCCGCCGTCGTCCGCCAGCGCCAGGCGTGGAACGGCAACTGCCGCTCCGGATCCTGTACCAGCGGCCCGTACGGCGTCGCGTTCCCCACCCGCCCAATCAGCGTCCCACTCCCGGCCACCTCCACCACCCGCTGCCCCGCCACCCACAACCGCCCCAGCGTCCCTGTGCGCCGGTACCGGCTATCAGCCGGTGCAGGTGGATAATCCGCCGCGTCTCCCTGCAGCACCATCAACGCCTGCTCGATTGCCAGCTCCACCTGGCCAGCCGCAATCTCTGGAAAGTTCTCCAGCGTCGCGATAAATTCGGCCAGGTCCATCTGGAATTGCTCGAACCCCTCACCCTCGATCATTTCACCCTGGCCCTCACATCGTCCAGCATCTGCCCCAGGTAGTCCCCCTCGGAGACGATCACGCCCTGGAGCGCCGCGCATCCACTGACCCTCTCTCCCCACGGCACATCGAGCGGCTGCCGGCACACCAACTCATCCTTGACCGAACTCCACACCACCACCCACACGCCGTTCGGCAAGAGCACTGGCCGTGTGTAGCACCGGCACCGCACGTGCGCCGGCGCCTTGAACGCCGTCGCCGGCAACCCCACCCGCTGCCGCACCAGGTCGTTGGCCTCGTCATAAGCCCGCGTGACCTCCGTCGCCGCGATCATCTCCGCCCGCATTGGCCCGAACGCCGGTGTCAGCGCTTTCACCAGGTCGGGCAGCGCCGCTCCCGTCTCCACCCACGTGGCCACCGTCTCCTTGACGGCCGTGCGCGTCGTCTCCGTGATTCCCCTGATCAGCTTCCCCACGTACTCCCGCGCCCACCTGGCCGCATCCGCGTTGACCAGCGTCCAGTCCGCCCCGCCCGCGAACGCCGTCATCGCTTCCTGGATCACCATCCCCGACAGGCTCGTAGCGTGCTTGAGTACCTGGGCCAGCAAGACCTTCTTCAACGCCTCCGACTCTGCCGCCCAGAACGTCGCGTCGTTCACGTCCCCCCCACTCTGCGCAATCGCCAGCACCCGCTCCTGTTGCTCCTTCAGGAACCCCCGCACTTTCCCCGCGATCTCCGCCTCAATGGCCGCCCGCTCCTCATCGTGCCCACCCTCGGCAAATTCGGCCAAACCCCCGAACGGCTCCTCCCCCGCCCCCTGCTCTTCCGCTCCTCCGCCCCCCTGCTCCTCCTCTGGCCCCTGCTCCCCTGCCCCCCCGTCCCCCTGCTCCTCTGGCTGCTCCTCTGCCACCTCGATTACCGGCATCCCCGTCCGCCGCCGCAGCCAGTTCGTGTCCTCTGGCTGCCAATCGAGGAGAGTATTGACCTGCTGGAGCCAGTTCCCCAACTGTCCCAACGCCGGTTTCTCTACCCGTGAGTGTGCCACCCGGGGCATTGTCACCATCCCCGGAAACGGGTTATACCCCATCAATCTCGGCACCCCGAACCGGTTGACCACCGTGGCCACCCGGTCCAGGTAGCCATCCACTGCCATCAGAAATAATTGCGATTTGTCCGACCCCAGCGCCCAGGAGCCCGTCTGCCCGGTCCCGAGGTCAATGAAATCGGCCAACGTCGTCTGCAGCATCAGCAGCCGGTAGTATTTGATCGTGTTCAGCAGCGCCTCCGCCCCGCTATTCTGCGCCGATTCCAGCCGGAATTTGACCCCCGTGGGCACTGACACGAACTGCTTCTCATCTACCGTCAGCGCCTGTCCCACCGTCTCCACGGCGCTCAAATCATCCGCTTGCGGCTTTTCCTCGAACTCGAACACCGGCAGCCCCACGAACGTGCGCTGCCACCCAATGCCCTGAATGATCTGGTAATTCTTGAGGTAATACCAGATCTCATAGATGCTTTCGAGGAGGGGGAATCCTTCGGGGTTGCCGCCATCCCGCTGCGAGGTGAAATGTAGCGACTTCTCAATCGGGATGCGGATCTGCTCGTAGGTCGGCGCTGGCATCTGGATCAGCGCCTGCACCCCGCCCGTCTCGTCGAATTCCCACTGCCAGAAAGACGACTGTCGCCGCATCGCCCACTTGCGCCACCCGATACCCTTGTCGTCATATTGGCTGGCCACATCCGCATCCGGCCCCAGGCGACGCTTGTACACCATCTCCATCCACGACCAGCCGAACAAGACGCAACTCAGTGCATCCTCCACCGCATCCTCGACCGTGTGGCTCATATCCTCCAGGCAGGTCCCTACAAAATCCGCTGCCCGCTTGTCACCATCTGCCTTCCCGCCCGGCTCCGCGTACCAGGTCGCCGTCCGCGCAAACAAAATCATCGCATTCCACAGCGTGCGGATGGTCGGATCCCGCCGGCGCATCTCGTTGAAAATCTTGTATGCGGCCGGCCAGTTCAGAACCGGCGTGTACGCCTCCTGCACCTGGCCCGCAAAGGCCATCAAGCCCGTCTTGCCGGTCTCGTTCACATCTGGGCCTGTTGCCATTGCGCCCTCCCTTGCCCGAACGGGTCCCACCGACTCGGCCTGCTGGGAGCCTGCGGCACGTCACTGAAACTCACGTAAGACGGCAGCATCTGGACCGCCCCGCTCACCGCATCCACCTGGTCGTCATAAGTGCCTCGCGGGAATCCCAGCGCCTCCGATACGAACGCATCGTTCCACGTGGCCCGCACCATATACACCAGCCCATCCTCAATCCGGCTGGCCCACACCTGCGCCCGCACTTCCTTGTTGCCCACTTCGCGCGGATTCACCGCCCGCAGCGTCCGGCCCTGGAGTTGATCATCTCGCTGCAGTTCCTGGAAATAGCCCCCCTGCTGCCCGGCAACCTCAATCCCCTGCTCCACCGCGACGTCGTCGCCAAGCATCACCCGCACCATCGTTGGCCGCGCCTCGGCCCACGGTCCCGGTAGCCGCCGCACGTCCAGGATGTAAAGCCGTCCATCCCGTCCACGCCCAATCTTGGCCCCCGCGATGTAATCCGCCCGCTCCTTCCCGCTCACCGCCAGGTCCCAGTACCGCGCCTCCCGCAACCCGGCCGGCACCTCCTCGGCTGTCACGACCTTGATCAGATGCGCCTTGATCATCGCCCCTTCCAACTGCCGCGGCCGCTGTTGGTACAGCGCGTCCCACTCGTACCCGCCGATGTTCACGCGGATCGTGGTCAGCGCATCGAGCGAATATTTCTCAGGCCACAGCGCCTCGCCCGGCTGCCGTCCCACCACGTCCACCGACCGCCACCAGCCCGCCTGACATGCCTTCAACACGTCATCGGCCTGGACCTCCCCGGCCCACTCCTCGGCGACGGCCGGTAGATTCAACACTGTCCACTGATCTGCCCCATCCTCCCCCACCATCCGCCGCAATAGCCGCCCCGCCAGGTCGTCCTCGTGCCAGCGCTGGTGCATCAGCACCACCGCCGCCCCATCCTCCAGCCGCGTGTATAACGTGCTTCTGTACCAATCGTCCGTGCGATCCCGCACCGGCAGACTCTCCGCATCCCGCCGGTCGCGAAATGGATCGTCTATGATGGCCAGGTGTGCCCCGCGCCCGATAATCGCGCCGCCCACACCCGCCGCCACCATTCCCCCCCGCTGCTGCACAAAATCCCAGGCGTTAGCCGCATGACTGTCGCTGGCCAGCGCCACCGGTTCTGCCGCAGAACTCCGGTCGCCAAAAATCGCCCGGAACGGCGCATCGATCACCAGGTTGCGCACCTGGCGACTGAATCCCACCGCCAGGTCACCTGTGCACGAGCTGAGGATCACACGACTATCGGGGTTGCGGCCCAAAAACCAGGCCGGGAAGCGGATACTCACCAACTCACTCTTGCCGTGGCGAGGGGGCATAAACACCATTAAGCGCCCGATCCCCTCCCGCCCGCCGCTGGCCACGTACCGCTCAACCTCTTCCAGGTACTCAGCCAGGAGGGTATTGTGCCGCGCCACCTGGTACTGGGGGAAGGTGTACGTGGTAAAATCCATCAGTCGCCGCCGGGCCAACTCCCGCCGCGCCAATTCCCCCTTCGCGTCCTGCCGCAGGTCAGCCACTGGCACCCCCCGGCGCCGTCGCCAGTGCCCGCAGATCGTTCTCGTCCAGCTCGCGCAGATCGTCCGGCAAGAGATCCCCCACCATCAGCCTTTGCTTAGGCACGTAATCCCCCAGCATCTCCAGCGCTAATTTCCGGTCCGCGTGCGCACGTGGGTTCGGGTTGCTGGCCGCCTCGATCAGCGCCGCGATCACCTGCGCCCGCGCCTTCGCCAGCTGCGAGATCGTCAACGACCGGATCCGCACGTCTACCGCCGGGTTCTCTGCGCGCCACTTGCGGATCACCCGGTCGCTCGTCAACCCCAACTCCTGCGTCGCCAGCTCCCCTTGCGTCGCCGGCACGCGCCGGTCCCGCGGCTGCGAGGCCCACACGATATAGACCGCCTGCCGCCAGGCCCAGCCCTCGCCGCACAGCGCCCAGTAATCGTCCATCCACGGTGCAGCGCCGTAGCGCGCCTCGAATACCTCGCGCGCGTCGTTGCTGCGCAGTTGCGCCTCGTCCAGCGAATTCAACTCCGCTGCAAAGCCGGGTAGCGTCAATACGTCGCTCATAGCCTTAGATCGCACCCTCGAGGCTGGGGAGATGGACGGCGTGCGCGGGCGGGGGGCACACACGGCCCATCCGCCCCAGCCCCCAACGCGCGATCATTCTCGTATCGCCTCCTGCAACAAGTCAAAAAACTGCGACCGCCACTTGGCTACGTCCCACCCCGGGCATACGGTACCAGCGTACCGGTCGTTGTGGCCCTTCACTTGTTCCAGCGTCACACTGAATTGAGCCATCAACCAACGCACTAGCCTCACAGTGGCTTTTAGCTGCAAGAGTGGCGGTCGCACTTTGTGGAGGTGTCCGGCCATCCCGATGGAGACGTTGACGTTGCGATGTCCTGTATGATCGTGCCAGAACCCCCACCGCAGCGGCGCACAGAGCCAGCACTGACCGGTCACGGAGACCCAATAGTGATACTCTGTGCTAGGCCGCCCCTTAGTAAAGAAATACTTCGCCGTGGCGACGGGATCGTGAGACATCGTGTGGTGGATCGTGATCCCCTGGATCTGCACCAGTTCCCGCATCCACCAGGCAGGTGGGTCGGTCGGATGAGGATTGAGGGGCATCTGGTCGATGATGTCCACAAACGGCTCGATCCCGCTCTCTGGATCGGCAGCCAGGCGACCGGCCAGGGCTTTCAACTCATCCGCCTGCTTCGTACCCCACGCATTCGACGCCTGCATTGTCGCTCGCAGATCATCTGCGATGGCCAAAATCGCATCCACTGCCCACTGATAATTGTTATCGCCCATCTAATGCTCCGGCAATTCCGCCAACGGCCCGGTAATCTCCTCGTCCGGGTTCAGATGATACTTGATGCACAACCGCGTGAATCGCCGCTGCCAGGCAGAGACCTGGCTCTCCAGCTCCTTGATGCGTTCACGAAGAGCCTCGATAATCTCGCGCAGCGCCTGCACTTCGTCCTTCCTGGCCGAAGCGCGCGCAGTACGCCACGAAACCACCAGGCTCCCGATGCCGGTCAAAAACCCGGCAGCGGCGACAAACCACGCAATCCCGTTGCCCATCCCTAACCAGACTGTGGCTTCAGTACCTGCGCCATCCGCAGGCCCTTGAAGAAGATCGGCGACGTCAGGATGGCCAGCACTACCTGTCCGATCCGGTTGAGCACATCGAAGACCATGCGCGCCGTGTCGCCGGTATAGTCCACTCCGAAAACGCCTGCCACGGCCAGGATGCCAAACAGCACGACATTGGCCAGCGTAGCCCATCGCCCGGCCTGCCCATCGGGAACGACCTTGAGCTGCTTGAGGATCTCGATCACGACCATCACGACTGACCCCAGGCCCAGTGAGGCGATATACTCGTCTATCTTGCCCGTATCCACATCGGGCAGTGGCGGGAACTCTTCGCCCGGGATCGGCGAATCGAATGGCTGCGGCTGCTGGGCCAGCACCATGTGCGTCATTCCCAGCGCCAGCACCAGGACCACCAAAACTATAACGAACCCTCTTGCCTTCATCTTTTGACCTCCTCAACTGACTATGATTAGTAACAAAAAAACGCGCTGGCAACCCCTTGCGGGATCACCAGCGCGCTTCTCTCTTGCCTACGCCGTCAAACTATTCTCTTTATCGAGAAAAGGCTACCTGGCCCTCAAAGATTTCGTAGTGAACCTGAAACTCTCCCTCACCGCAGTTCAATTCGATACGCATCTTCTTGTGGCTATTAATGATGTCCATCCGCTTGACCAGATAGCGGACGACATCGGCGATGCGCCCACTGATATTGTATGTCCGCTGTCCGTCTTGGATGATCAGTTCGTCCACGGTAGCCCCCGTCACAATAAAGTATACTCCCGCCTCCTTTATATGTCAAGTAGAAATTTCTGCCGCAGAAGTTCACTCCATACGCCAGTACGTGCTATCCCAGAGTGGCCTCGGCCCCACTTTCTCCTCAGACTCTAATTCCTGCAGGGCCTCCAGTACCAATGTTGGACTCTCATCCAATTCTATGGACAACTCAAACAGCCCTACCGGTCGCCGCCGCAATTCTTCCAGAATTGCCTCTTTCAATTGCTGCCTGTCCATCGTCACCTCCCTTCTATATCAATTATATCACTCATTCCCCCAAATGCGCATCCGCACTGTGAGATACCTGGCCCAACCCCGCCAAGAGCAACCCACCTATCACGCCGACAAACAACCCCACGATCAACCCGACCCAGAACATTGCCCCTCCTCCTCCCCCTCCCACTCCAACAACTCAATGACCTCCATCGTGCGGTCCCAGTACGAGCCCGCCGCCGGCGCACGCGGCCCAAACAACAAATGAACGGCCCGCGACTTGGCTCCCCACTCTCGCCGGTGCTGCTCCCAGAACTCCCGCAACTGCTCGATGCGCTCGTCTGTAGTCGTCATATCCTCACCGCTTCGCGCCTGCCCCCCACCCGAACCCCTTGAGGTGAGGGGCAGAACCAACCGGTCAGTACCCCACGTTTGCCCGCGTGCCTATCACCTCCTCTGCCTGCGCCTGCCCCACGGGGACGAGCGCACTCATCACCCGTGCCCGGTTGAATTCTGACTGCAGGAACAGGAACTCGGCGTCGCTGAACTGCGGCACGTCGTCGTCCCGCAGTTGATCCAGCCGCCGGCAGGCCTGTGCAATCAGCGCATTGGCCTGATCGAACCGCTGGTGCCCCTTGTGGAGCTCACGCACCTTGAGCGCGATACCACCCTTGTAGATCTCCCAGGCATTGGCCAACCGCTGGGAGACCGGCGCCGCCGGGTGTACAATCTCCACCGCCTGGCCCCAGGCCGCGATAGAGAATCGCGTATTGACGAACCGGCCAGTCTGTTCCAGCCACTCGACCGTGACCGGCCCCAGGTCTGCCTCAGCTAGCGCTGCCGTCGTATGCACCAGGTAGCGCGCCACCAGGTCTTTGGAGATCCCCGGCAGTGTCCGTCCCTGCGGATCCAGCAACACGGGCGGCCGGAAGATCGCCACCTCGCGTCCTTGCACCGCCGCTGCTTCTGCCCTATCCGTATCGGGCAGATCGTACACTATAACCTTCGTACCTTGCTGTGACCGCTTCGATGACTTCCCTCGTCCTAAGAGCTTCATCTGTAACCTCCATCCATGTCTACACTTGCAATATCAACAGCGTCACGTTGACGCCAGAACACCCAATGTCGTGCGTGCGTGCGTCTACGCGCCCGAACGCACGCCTCACGCACCCTCCGAGGCGGGTGGGGCGGCCTCACCGTGTCCGTTCCTGCCCACGATCACCTCCAACACCCGTCGCCCCACCGCCGTCAACTCGATCCCCTGCCGGTGCTCTGAAGGATTGCGCCACGCCGCCAACCCCCGGCCCAGCATCTCATCTATGAATGCCTGGTACTCCTCCCGGCCCGATAACGGCCGTCCCTTCCCCGCCAGGCCTCGCTCCGAAATCTGCGCCCCCGTCAGAATCCACTTTGCCAACATCCGGCCCCGTATGATTGCATCTGGTCCGGTCAACAATGTGACCGTATCCATCGCTCGCATATTGCCATTCCCACGCTCCACCACCTCCACCTGCAACCGCTCCGTCTTCACCTCAGACTCAGATCCCTTGGGTGGATTCAACGCCTTGAAAATCCGGTTCACCTGCCAGGGCAACACCGGTCCAGGCCATGCGATTGCCGTCCGAGGCGGTACAGGGCCGCTGGGGTCCACGATCTCCACAGAGTACCGGTACATCCCGACGACCATCGGGTAGATCACCACGAACACTAAGAACCCAATCCCCCACACCTGGAGCACTCCCAGCGGGTGCGCCAGTAGCCAATGCCACACCTGCCGGGCAAGGGGGACCCCCGCGACAAGTGCAATCGCCAGCACAATGGATGCAACGATGCCAACCATCAACCAATTGCCCACCTGCCGCCACAACCGCCAGCACACCAGCCCTCCCACCCCCAACACCCCCAGCGCCAGAATCCACTCCCGCGCCAGAATCAAGCACCCCGTCAGCGCCAGGTAGATCGCAAAGTCGCACAGCATCAAGCGCCAGATCTGCGCCCACGGCACCTTCACCTCAGCCGCGGCGTCTATCTTCTTGATCTCGATCTGCCCCGGCTGCGACCCGATCACCGTCGGCCCTTTATCGTTGTTGCCCATCCGCCACTCTCCGTTCCGCCCCCGTCGGCGCTACCTGGCCGTGGCGTTCCGCCCACCCTGGCCAGCGCCGCTCGGCCAGCCCGTCCGCCAGCCACCCCAACGGCCCACCCGGTTGTAGCCAGCGCAGCACCATCCGGCCCGCCACCACGACGAAAGTGACCGCCAGGAGCCAGACCCCACACACGGCTACAACCGCCTGGAACGTTGAAAACCCGTCACTGGACATTTATACGCCTCTGCTCCAAAAATCGCTCAGAATGCCTCTCAAACCCTCTAACCCCACCACTTACCCCACCACTTACCCCACCACTTACCCCACCACTTACCCCACCCTTTATGGTGGGGTTAAACCCCACCCTATCAAGGCCAAGATGACTCAGTTCTTACTTTTGCCCTCGTTTTTCCAACTCATTGACGAGGCTATCCACATCCTCCGGCAGCACAATCACCCAATCATATCGAGGTGACCGGCTAACTCGCCGGTGATCTTCAAAACTGATCTCACCACTCACATACTGGCGAATCACTCTGGCCACCAACAAGTTGACCACACTGGCCGGGCTGCATTCTTCTGCTTTACTGATGACCTCAATCATCTGTGCTACACGAGGATCAAGTTCAAAAGTAACCCGATGCCGGATCGCCTGTTTGCGCTGCTCTTGGGTCATCCCACGTCGCTGCTTCCGCCGATTATTGTCTCGCAGGATCGCATCCACTGCCGGATCCACTATGACCTTTTGTCGCTCCGCCATCACCGACCTCCTTTATTGCCGATCTCCTGGCCCAGTCGCACCAACACCTGGCGATATCCGCCCCGCCGCTGGTTCTCGATCACGACCCCACACAATGCCCTGCAGTCAGGCGCGTACTCCCACAGTGTTTTTCCATAAGCCGGCGCTTCGCGCGCCTTGACGTCGAGCGGGATTGGCGGCCAGGACATCTTGCCGAATTGCTCTACCAGAATCTGGAGCTGTTCGGCCGATTCCTTAGTCGTGCGCTCCCAGAACGTGGGCAGGATACCCAGGAATGTTCCATATTCCTGACCAAGCTGACTCAACCTCGCTGCACTCGTCAACACATCCCGCGCGCCCACGGCCGCCAGGTAGTCGAGTGCCACCGGCACCAGGAAGCCATCACACGCCACCAAAGCGCACATCTGAAAAATGTCTACCCCCGGCGCCACGTCGAGCACCACGACGTCGTAACAATCGTACTGCTTGAGCGCATCCCGCAGCACATACTCCCGGAATGATCGCCCGACCAACCGCTCCTGCGCTTCCATACTCGAGTGATCGCCGAGCACTACTTCCAACCGCTCACGGCCAGAACTCCGCACTGCAGGAGCCCGCTCGAACAATAGCCGGTACAGATCGCCCCGCTTCTCCAGCCCCAGCACATCGGCCACGTTTCCTTGCGCGTCCAGGTCCACGAGCAGCACCTGCGCGCCCGCAATCGCCAGCCCGTGGGCAATCGTGACGGCGCTGGTCGTTTTTCCGACTCCGCCCTTCTGGTTAATGAGTGCTAACGTATACACCGTCGTCCTCCTTGCTTGAGGCAGGGGGGCGAGAGCACTCCCCCCTGCCTTCTCTCCTACAGCCTTTCCACGTCCGCTGGCGGGACCTGGATCTTCCCGAACTCCACCTCGTGCCTCGCGCACCATCCCGGCATCTCTGTATGCTCGCACACCTCGATCCGCTCGACCTGGTACACGTTCGCCACGCGGACCGGATGACCGCCCGAGACCGGGTACCACCAACCCTGGTGGTCACACTCGGCCGTCAGTGAATCGACGTACTCCCTCTCCACGTAACGGCCCTCGTCGTCCATCGCCAGAATGCCATAGTGTACCCGGTAAAACACGAAGGGGTAGAACGCCGCCTTCTGCAACTCCAGCCGCCGCGCCTCCCGCTCTTCCCTGGCCGCCCGCGCCCGCACCTGGGCCTGTTCCTCCGCTTCTGCAATTTCCACCCGGCCCTCGAGATCCCAGGGAATCTCTATTGTGCGGAAATCCTCGTCACTCTGGACCCGGTTGAGCGCAGCCACTATCCGCTGAATCCCTGCCTGCTGTGCCTGCCTGTCCTCCTCTTGAGCAGCGTAGCCATCGTCTACGTCCTTAATCCAAGTGAGGATGGCTTGCAGCACGGCTGCCGTACCATGATGAAAGTGATTCTGGCTAATGAATTCCCTGGTGCAGCCACGGTACAACAGGACCATACCACGGGGCGTGAACCTGGCATTCAGTCCACTGAGCAGATCAGCCCCCAGCGCCTCTAGCCACAGACCATGCTGATACTCACTCTGGACCGCTTCGAGGCGTTGCCTCTCCTCATTCACGGCTCTCTCCCGCTGAGCCGTGACCGCTGCCCACGCCTGCTCCTCGATCTCCACCTGCTGCCGCAGCGCCTCTATCGCCTGCGCGCTAACTTCTGCCGCAGAAACCTGTGTATCCATTACTTGTCCTCCTCTGGAAACTCAATCACGTCCAACATCGCCATCGTCGCCTGGAGAAACTGCCGCACCAGGCGCATCAGCTCGTGCACATCCGGCTCTGCCAGGCCCTTGCGGCCGTTCAGCATCGGCAGCGCCTCCGCTACGTTCTGCACCAGCGACCCTTTCCAGGCTCTCAGCGCCTGGTCGTTCCGGCGCAGCCGCCGCACCTCAGCCGACGAGATCTTGACGCCCATCCCCCCCGGCCTCCTGTCCCCCGCAATAACTCCCCCGCGACAACTGCGACACGATCTGCAGGATCAGCTCGAGTATGTGAATCGTCGTGATCAGCCGCACCCTCTGCTCGATCCCCAGCCGTAACTCGGCCCGCCTGACCTCCAACTCCGTCAGGCCCAATGATGTAGGATACAACCCACAACTCTCGTCCATCGTTCCCGTTCCTACCTGCTCGTCCATTTTTCCGGCTCCTTTCAGGCCACATATACGACAAAAGCCCACAGTGGCATTACCAACCCGGAGCCGGAAAGCTCAGCCAGGCGATTTTGCCACTGTGGGCCTTTATCCACAACCAGTATGGAGTTGTCAATGGGTGGCGATAAAAAATCGCCTACTATGGAGCTTTCCGGCTTCCACTGAAGATTATACCACATCTTTTTCCCCTTGTCAACCCCACCGTAGGACTTGAGTACCATTTCTGCCGCAGAAATCACAGCGGCGGCCACCCGAACTCCTCCGGCCGGTACTCATGTTCATGCCCCAGCCGCTCGTGCGCGTACGGCGCTCGCGTGGGCAAGCCCTCAATTGTGCGCCAGCGCTCCCACAGATGCGCCAGGAAAATCTTGGCCATCTTGCGCATTGCCGCCCGGTGCCGCCGGATCACCGGCCAGTCCGGCCGGTTGGCGTCGTAATATGCCCGCGCGCTGTCGTAGATCTGCCGGTACGGGCTGTTCGCCTTCATAAACGATCCAGCGATGAGCAACACCGTCGCCTTCAACCGCTGGTTGTAGTGCAGGCGCTCTCCGGCCTGTGGATGCTCCCGCTCCCCATCCACCACGCCCATCCCCGCATACCGCCACAGCGCGCTTACCGTGTTGGCCCGCTCAATGTCGATCGGTGCCAGCAACTTGGCGGCCAGAATCTCTGCTATGCCCCGCAGCGCCAACACCTGCTCGATGATGGGCTCACTCTCGCACAGGTCGTGGATCAGCGCCGCGATGTCGCCGTCCAGCCTACGTTCCAGCCCCAGAAACGCATCGTAGTAATATGCCAACACCTCGCTCTGTTGGTCACTGCCGCCGCCATCATCGGCCCCCCGCACAATCGCGTCAATCCGGCTGCCGAACTGAATGCGTGCCTTCTGGATCTGCCGGTCCCGCAAATCCACCAACGCCCTGAGTAACTCTTTCTGCTTCATTTTCGATTCCTCCTGTAACTCGCTCTATGACTTAGGTTTTCTCTCAGTCCCTGGCTCGCTCTCTGTTATTGGTTCTTCTCTATAGTCGAGGCTCGCTTTCGCCACTTGGTTCTTCTCAGTCGCCTGGGCTCGCTCCGCCGCTCTGGATCTCTCTGCTACCTAGGCTCGCTTAATGTATTAGGGTAACTTCCACCTCATGACTCGCTTCCACCTCTTGGTTTCCTTATCAGGATTGGCTCGCTTCCGCACTTAGGTTAACTTCCACTTCCTGGCTCGCTCTGTCGCTTTGGTTCTCTCTATAACCCTGGCTCGCTCGTCCAAGTCGGTTCTCTTAATCTCCAAGGCTCACTCCAAGGTGCTGGTTTCCTCTCCAACTCAGGTTCGCTTCTAGGATTCGGTCATCTCAATCTCACAGGCTCGCTCTCGGTTCATTGTCGGCTTTCCAATCGTACCAATCCTGTAACCCCGGGTTATCCCTCAGTACCCCCATCAACCCGTTTGCCAGCACATCCATCAGGGACTCGTCATCAGTTTCCTTATCCCGTCCCGCCTGCGTCAGAATCACGTGGAAAACCTCGTGGAGCAATGTCTCATACTGCTCCTGGTCTGCCAGGTCAGATTCAATCGCAATTTCGCTTCGTGTGTGCCGGACCTCTCCCCACAATCCTTTTCCATCGCTATGTAAACCCTGTACCGGGATAATCTGAAAAATGAATGGCCCTATCCTGATTTTCTTCGGCAATACCATCAATCCACCTCCAGAAATGGAAATCCGGCCAGCGCTCCCAACAGCAGCGGCCAGGCCAGCACACACCCCGCCGCGTACAGCGCCAGCCGCACCAGGTTGCCAACCCAGCGCCGGGGCAGTTCATGGTACACCCGCTCCAGCACGTGCAACCCGCCCACGATCCGCCCGTACGTGTAGGCCACCCCGATGGCCCACACGAAGACGACGATCAGCTCCGTGCCGGTCAGCAGCCGCACCGTCCCCTCGACCCTGTCCAGCACCATCCACCAGGTCACTTCCGCCTCCAACCTCTGGCCACCCACCTGGCCAGCATGGCGATGATCATCACAGCCAGCGCCCCCGCCGCCCATGTGGCCAGCGTCCGCCAGTCCGCCGAGGTCAGCGGCTCCAGCACCGGCGGCGACGACCGCACCCAGCCTGGCAGCAGCACAATCGCCCACCCGATCTCAACAACTCGATCAGACAATTCACCCCGCGCTGTTGCCTATGCATCAGTGTAACCTCCTATCATATCCCAACCGCCGGGACCGGTCCGTCCGCCAGATGAACCCCAACCCCGTCGCCGCCAGCCCGGCTAGCGCCAGCCCCTGGGCCACCGCCGTACACCCTCCAGACAGCGCCAGAATCGCCAAGAACCCCAGCGTCAGCGCGATCGTGTTCATCACTCCACCTCCGGGTCATATACCAGGTCGGCGCTGGCCAACGGCAGCCCATCGAGGTCATCGAAGACACAGGGCTGGGCTTCAATCAACTCCTCAGTCTCGAACGCATCGAAGAGCGTCATCTGCCCGGCCCGCATCGCCCGCTGGAGATTGCGGATCTCCTGAGCCATCCCCGCCCGCATCACTGCGCGCCATGCCTAATGGGGCGTTTCCCGCGCTACCTGGTGCGCGAACTTGATGCACTCAGGATATTCCACCCCGGTATTGCCCCAGATCACAATCAGATCCCGGGCCTGATCAGGAAAAAACCGGAGAATCATATCGCGCAGCACCGTCGAATCCTTGCCCGCGCTGAATGCCAGCGCCGGGCGATGGGCCACCGCAAACGCCTCGGCGATCGCCGACCGGGCCAACTCGACCTTGCGGTCCAGGTCGTGTGCCTGCAGCGCAGTCAGCTCATGCCACCTCATTGCACCGCTCCTCCCACCAGCACTACGTGCCCGTCGCGGACCGTGCTATCGTACCACACGGGCAACGCCACCCCCATCCACGCCAGAATGCGGGATAAACTCTTGAACATCTCCGGCCGCTTCACCATGACCCCGGCCACCGGCAGCCCGCGCTCCTCCTCGAACCGCCGCAACTCCGCGCGCAGCGTCGCCACTCCGGCCGGGGCCTCAATCAACTTCATCTCTCGCTCATCCACTGCTTCACCTCCATTAAACTCTATCAGGCCAGGGAGACACCAGGTCCAATCTTCCCGGTGGCCCAGACCGGTGCCCCTGATGCTCCCTGGCCACCAACCCCACTCAGCCATATCGCTCTAGACTGTCGTCTTCCTCGTCCTCCTCATCTTCGTCCTCCTCATCTGGCGTCATCCAGTAACCTAGTTCCAGCCCATCGTCTTCGTTGTCCTCATGTATCACCCTTGCGGGTAGTTTCTTCACCCGCATTGGGATAGTCCAGGGAGCAATGGGCAGCGCCTGCAAATGGTTCACCGCGTGCAATGCACTCTCCTGGTCGGTCGGCGTGATCGCATATACCGCCGCCCCCCCATAGAACTTCGTGAATGCAGGGCTGCCGTCCACGGCCGGGACATCCACCCGCAGCATCGCTACTCCCGCCACGGCGACCTCCGACACCTGGCCAGCAATCAGATTGTGCCCGAAAAGCTCAACGATTGCCCAGGTTGGTTCAGAAAACGGACTCTCAGACATCACTACCTCCTCTATTCAAAATCGCCTTAGCCACCGCCATTGCGAACGGCGGTGCAACTGCCTGCCCCACCGCCTTCCACTGCTCTACCTGGGTCCCCACTAACCGGAACCCATCAGGGAATCCTTGCGCCCGCCGGGCCTCTAAAATTGTCGCGGGTCGCAGCCGGCCGTCGCTGTAGATCAAGGGGGCAGTGCCATTTATATGGGCTCGCCATGCACTGACCACTGTGGGCAGCAAATCATCGTCCCCGACAATTTGCGGACTGTACGCATCACCATACAGCGCCGCATTCCGAATGACCCGCCTGAAAATTCCCTTGAGCGCCTTGACGCTGGCGTGCCCTACGGCGTTTTGGTCTCGGATCTCCCCGAACCGTACCCACGGCCGCCGACTAAACAGATCCGCTACCTCACTATGCGTCGGCTCGGGCACTGGGACCGGCGATACCCGGCTCGCAATGATGTGCCAGCGCCGCCGCATCTGGCAGATTCCCCAATCCGCGTAGAGAAATATTGCTTCGAGCCGGTGCACGAACCCCGCCACATCCAATGCCGCCCGGATCTCGGCTGCCCCGTTGGAATTCGCGAATGGTGGAACATTTTCCAGGAAAATGTAGGTGGGCCAGTCGCCCCCCTGGAGCCCACGAATCAGCCGGGCCACCTCGCCTGAAATATCGCGCTGATCCGCTGTCCCCAGCTCCAGCCCCGCCCGGCTGAAAGGCTCACACGGAATTCCACACGTCCAGACATCTGCCTCTGGCACATCGGCAGATCCCATCTGTCGAATGTCCCGCACCTCACACGGAACATTGTGAAAATTCAGCCTATGAATTTCCACCATCACCGGATCCACGTCGAATGCATACGCAGTCCCAATGCCCCCATCCTCGAACCCGAGTGTAGTACCACCTGCTCCACAACAGAGATGTACTGCATTCATCCCTACTATCTCCTCTATCAAGATTGCCTTAGCCCGTTATTTCGCGTAGTGTATGTAACTTGTGTAACTTTGACCCTGACTTGACATAAACAACGTTACACAAAACCAGACATCCATCTTCTTTATAGTAGCCAAAGGCAAACGAAAGTCATCTAACTCCTATATACAAGTTACATAAGTTACAATGTTGCATATAAAACTACAATCTACTTGATATAACTGGAGTGCTGGCCCACTGTCTCACTAATAACCCAGATGCGCGTCTTGTTTTGTGTAACTTTGTAACTTGTGTAACTTTGTCCAGGGGGTACCACGGGGAAAAAATAATTTTCCCGAAAAATATTTCTTCCCCCCCTATACCCCCCGCATGAAGTTACACAAGTTGCACAAGTTACACAAAAGCAGACGCCCATCTTCTTTACTACCTCACATTGGCAGTTCCTCTTGCTGGCCCTTCGCCGTCTCGCGTGCCTCAATTTCATATAGCGTCTGGATGATTTGTACCAGCGCTTCATCGTCTAACCCGAATCGCTTGCGCAGCCCCTCGATGCGTGCCTCGTCCCAAATGACCTGGTAGCCGCGCCGGTGGGCAGTTGCCCCGCGCTCCGTGCGCAGGTGTAACCCATTACGGACTGTCCCCCCGACTTTCTTCGGCGTAACCTGCCTGTCCCCCCGCTTTGCGGTCTCGTCCTCCCCCCAATTCTCATAATCAATCAGCCAGTTCACCTTTTGGCTGAGCGTTGTCAATGAGAGATCGGGCTCGTGGCCGTCGTCGCTGGCGATCCGGTATTCGGCTACCAGCACCTCGAGCACTTTGTTGGCCAGCGTCATTCCGCGCTCGACCACCATCTGCCGGTTGTACTCGCGGATGAATGCTCGCAGGTCCTCCCGCAGGTCTTCATCGTCAATCAGCGTGACGAGGGCCACCGTCACCTGGTTGAGTCGTGGCTCGATCGCCGTGTCCAGCCCTGAGTAATCCAACTCGATCTGTGGCTGCCAATGCTGTAGCCGGTAGCGCAGCAGCAGATTACGGACGGTCGGTGCTTCCTCAGTCCAAAATGACATCGGTAGGTCAATCGGAATATCCGCGCGGGTCGTGGGGCCTCCCATCTCTTTCGTCAAGCACCGGCTTTCCAATGCCCAGTCTTGGAACTTCTTTCGCGTAGCAATTACCTTAGGTCCATATACTACAAACACCTCTGGCTCGAAACCTGTGTTGCGGTCACCCGACCGGAGTACCGTCCCCTGCGTGCGTTGGTAACCGGTGTTCAAAATCTTTACGATGTCGGCTGCCTCATCACTCTTGCCAAAATCTGCCTCATCGAGCACCAACGTTCCCCGGTACCGGTCCAGAATGCGGAAGATGGGACTGACCGTCGCCGCGCCCGACACGTAGATCGGCCGGTAGCACATCGCCCCCACCACCTGGATTAATCTCGACTTGCCAGTGCCCGCATCTCCCAGCGCGCGGATGTACGGCACCGTGTTAAAGCAATCATACAACCAGGAAAATAGAACGTAATATGCAGACAGGGTCTCATAGAACACATCCACATCCACGTACTTGTGGACCGTGCCCTGGATTAGGTGCACCAGGTCGCGCACAGAAGTGACCTCGCCGAGGGCCGTAGGGAAGTGCACGACCCGCTCACTCAGGATGCGATTGTGTGCCGGGATTGGCACGTACCGCACGTGCTCCACGTCCACGTGGGGCGCCGTCGTAATCGTTCCATCTTCGTGCCGGATGGCGAATGTGGTCTTGCCCCCGCCCGTGCTGTTGCCTATGCCAATCGCGCCATCTGGCGGCTGATAAATCAACTCACACAAGTTGCCAGCGATATAACCCCCGACCACCTCGATGGTGATCAGCGGCTCCCCGTTATCCTCAGCAGCAGTAGCCCCGGCCAGCTCTGGATCCTCCCGTGTCGCTTTCAGCATCCCGTTAAACTGGCGGAGGCCCATCCCCAGAATCCCGGCCAGGTGCTCGCGCTCGACGGCCAGCGCGAACTCATTCATCCGCGCCACTAGGATAAAGAGCCGCCGCAGCATCCGCTCACGGTCTGCCCCCTCTGCCGCGGCCGCCTCCCGTGCTAGAACTTCCACCCACGTAGGAGCAGCAGTTAGCAGCGCGCGCGCCTGATCTTCCGTAGCTCCGACCAGCAGCCACTCGTTCGCATCTCCCACCGGCCAGGTGACCAGCCGGGTCAGGGGCCCGAGCGAGTCGGCGATGACCCGCGCCGCCTTGATACCCGCGTCGTCCTGGTCGAGCGCCAGGTAGATCACCTTGTGCCGCGCCAGCATCTTCAGCAGCCCTTGATCTGCGCTCACCCCTGCCAGCGCAATCGCTGGCAGCCCCCACTGCGCCAGTGAGATCGCATCGGCCTGCCCCTCGACCAGCACAATGTTTTCTTCGCGCGGACTATAGAGCCAGTTGACATAACAGCGCCGCTCACCGATCAGCTCAGCAGGCGGATTGAAGTGCCGCTTCTCCGTGATCGAGCGCGCCGACAGATACACGACCTTGCCGCCCTCGACGTGCGGGTAGACGAGCATCCCGCTCACAATTTTGAACGTAGCAGCAGTAGTAGGCGCTGCCGGGTCAACGTTATGCATCGTGAATTCCCCGCGCAGCGTCTTTGCATCCCCATCGGCGAATCCCAGCCCGGCCTGTTGGATCGTCTCAGGCGTCCACCCCCGTGATGCGCAGTAATCCAGTGCCGCCGAATTCTGCCGCAGAACTTTCACAAAGTGTCTGGCTGCCACAGTCAACGCCTCGTACCGCGCCCGTCGTTCCTGCGCAGCCTGCCCATCTTCACTGCCCCACTGAGGTGCTGGCAGCCCCGCCTGTGTACACAGGAACTCAACCGCCGCCTTAAAATCACAGCGCCGTCGGTGCATCACCCAGGTGATGACATCCCCGCTCTCACCCTGGCTGTTCCAGAAATACGCCTGCTGATGCACATCCACAACCAGGCTATCGTGGTTTTCTGCCCGCAGATACCGTCCCCTCCCTCGCAAAGGATATTCCGCGCCAACGATGTCCTCAATAAGATTTGCTTCCTTGACCTTTTCCAAGTCCATCAGCCTCTCCTATGCGAGCTTTCGTTTTCCCTGGTTCTAAAATTACTATGATTTCTCACTGCCCAGATAGCGCCGCCCGCTCAGCCCGACGTTTTTTGCCGGGTGGGTTACTTTACAATAACTGCCAACTTACACGGTAGCGTACTTCCGACTAGATGTATTATGTAAGTTTGCTGCGTTTCACTGTGATTCTGGCCCATGTTCCCACGCGCCGCGCCTGCGCCATCCACGCACTGGTAGTTTCGGAACTTTCGGTTCTTACCTGCTACTAAAAAACTATGGGCTGCCCACGCTTCGTTGCGCCTGGTCAGACTGCAATACTTGCTTCACGCAATCGTGCGCAGCATCACAGTCATCTATGATGCGAACCATCTCCCCATTTGCCAGTTCCACAATGTGATCCAACTGTGGCACTCTGCGATATATGCGCCGCAGATGAGCCGCCAATATCCCACACGATTGCATCGCATCATTCAGATGCACTGAGGCAGTTTCAAGTGCCTCAAGTCGGGCGCTGTCGTTCCGTGATGGCCTGCTCATAATCCGTCACATCGTCATGATCATGCCGTCGGTCAAGAAACCACTCAACAGCCCTGGGCAGCATTGCACCCATTCCAGCCGCCACGATGAGTAATACAACCATAGACCATGCTTCCCAGATTTGCACCATAGGCGGGTTAACCAACTCTGCGTAAATCGCTGCCCACAGCGCCAAGCCAGCCAGAATACTGCCACATCCATATCCATAGGCAAACGGACGTTTGAGTTTCCCAGCCTCGTCAACCAGAGACAGCCAAATCCGCCAGGGAAACCAGTGTCCTGCTATATTCGTCAGCATTACCATTCCCATGATCATGCCTTTAATTAACGCTTCCATCAAAAACCCCCCATCTCCACAACCTTGTGGTATACTAACAATGGAGATCAGGGGAGTGATACTTCGGTTTAGCCCCCGTCGTGTCTGCCCTGGTCTCCCCTCCCCACCTTTACAGTGCCCATCTATCCACTGGGCTTGCCCGGCGATGCGCCTCCTCCATGTCCACTTGTGCTAGCGCCAGGTACCGCTTGACCATCTTCAACGACTTATGTCCCAAGATTGCCTGCAGTGTAAACACATCGCCCTGATTTCTGAGGTAGTTGATGGCAAATGTGTGCCGAAAGCGATGCGGATGACAATCCTTCACACTTGCCCGCTCACCTAAGCGAGAGGTAAGCTGCCGCAGCGTATCACGGCTGAATCGCCGCCCACGCTGCGTAGCAAAAAGCGGGTTTCCCTCTACTTCCGCATCTGGCCGCTGAGCCACGTAAAGCCATACTGCCCGCCGCGCCGACTTCCCCAGGTGCACGTACCTTTCAACCCCACCTTTAGGACCTGGTGCCCCCGGCCGTTGCACAATCCGTATCTGCCCCATCTCCAGGTCCACATCGCCAATATTCAAGCCACATAGCTCAGAAGCCCGCATTCCTGTATCAAGAAGCAAAAGAATAATTGCCCGATCCCGCGTCCCCGTAGGCCGCGCTGCCTGGACCTCCTCACCACTGTGTGTCCGCCAGGCCGCCGTCTTTGCACAGGCGCTAATCAGTGCTACAATATCATCCCGCGAAAATGGGACAATCGCGGGATCAGTGAAACGAGGGGCTTTGATACGCCTGATGATGTGCTCTACACCCAACTCTTGGTTAGCCCACGTCCATAGCGCGGACAGAGTAGTGTAGACATTGCGCCTACTTTTGTCTGACAGGGGATGATCTTCACCGCTGAATCGCATAGGCACATACTTGTGCCGTAACCAGTCCAGAAACGCCGCGATGTCAGGTGTGGTAATTGTCTCGATCTCCTTATCCGCACTGAGATGCTCTGAGAAGATGCGCAGGTGTTGTCGGTAAGATTCGAGGGTCCTATCCCTTACCCCTTCGGCGGACTTTGATAGGAGAAACCCTTGTATGGCTGTCGCGAGTTTCATCACGCCTCGACTTCTGCGGCAGAAATCTGTGGCTGATACTCTGCCAGACAAGCTTCCCGATAGCGCTGCGCCACTTCTTCACGAATGATCTCCGCCATAGCACGCCCAGTCGTTTGCGCTTCCTTGCTGAGCAAACGATAGAGAAACGCCGGGAGATATACCTTGACCTGTTTGCCTAAGACTGTTTGTTGTTGAGACATTTGTTCACCCTTCTGATCATATTGTGCAGCACATTGTATATTATAGTCCTTCTACAGGGACTTGTCAAGTACTTCAGGACAAAATGTCCAACATTTTGGACAATTTTAAGGTTATAATGAGAGATTATGCCTAACAACAACGACTTCACGCAGTGGCTCCTACGGGAGTTAGAGACACGAGGTTGGAGTATGCGGGAGTTAAGTCGCCGCTCTCAAATACCGCCATCCACGCTAAGTGCCATCCTCAGTGGCCAAATGCAAGTTACGCCCGAGACAATCGGGAAGCTCGCGCCAGCGCTGAACATGCCACTCGAGCGCCTATATCGCCTCGCAGGTTTCCTACCTGCGCCCCTGGCTGACGAGAATGAGAGACACGCGCTGTTAGACTACTTTCAGTGCCTATCTTCCGATGAACGCCGCTCTGTGATTACACTGGCCAGAGCACTATATGAAAGCCGTGGCAAATACACGATAGAGAAATGACTTCTGCGGCAGAAGTGGAGATCGCCAGGTTGCCAAATGCACACTAATCGTCAGACTGCCACATTAGGCAGCCCGGCGCTAAATTTAGCCTTGACACCTGGCAAAATCGGGGTATAATACATGTACATTGCGGGGTAGAGCAGAGGCAGCTCGTCGGGCTCATAACTTGGTCTTGCAGCGCAACTCGCCAGAGTTGCGCTTTTTCATACCCTGGCGGTCACTCTCAGCTCACCCCTCGCCAGGTTTCCCCTTCGCTTCCAACGCCGCCCGTAACCGCGCCGTCTCGCTCTGTGCCTCTGCCGCCACCCGCTCAAACTGCGATTCGATCACAGCCAACCCTGTGCGCAGGGTCGTAGCCACAGCCGTCAATGCGACATTGGGATCCGACAACAGAACCACACTTGCCTCCTGTTCAGGCCGCCCCACCACCCACCGCACAGCCACCACCACCGGTGCCGGCTCCTGATTCTGCGCCAGTAAAGCCTGCACGCGCATCAACGTCTCCCCATTCGATTGCGTGCCTAACAAATCCTTCAGCTCCTTCGCCAATTTGCTCGTGGATTCACTCATCGTATCTTCTCCTAACTATCCGCCGCTAACTATCCGCCGCAATGACTCTCACGAAACCATCCCCAAATTTCACTTTCAAGTCACCATCTGCACTATCCACGTAGAGGATTGCATATCCTGCATCGGTGGCAGGTGCAGCAATTCCGTCTTGGACCCGCATATCTCCATATACTTTGATACCGGTGCTGAATACTCGTAACCTTTGAGTGCCACCAATGCCCAAATCAATTTCCCCGAGGGCACTATACGACGCGACATCGGGGCTGATTATAGAGAGCGTTGTGGCCCCACCCGCTTTGTTTGTAGCACCGAGGTCAACCACTGAGGAATCTCCGACATCTGGTGATAATCCCCGCAATGCCAAAATATCCGTGGCTCCCGATTTGTAACTATATATCTGAGCAATATCGCTGCCATCATTCCAGACAATACTATTTATTCGCCCTGTCCCAGCGGCAAAAGTGATACCGTTGCTATCCAGCCACACTGCGCCACCACCCGCGTATGCCTTCCCATCACTGGCCTGCAGATAGAACTGCTTCGTCCCCGCCGCATTATACCCCGCAATCTCATCCGCCGTGATCTGGATCCGCGTTCCGGTGCTCGAGCTCGCAATACTAAATTGCCCATCCAGGATATAAATCCCCGGCGTCTGCATCGACCCTATATCCACCAACGGCTGCTGCAATTCAAACAACTGTGACACTTCGTTTGCAGCCAGTACCCTACCAAACACGCCCAGTTCACAGAATGCGGCGCCCATCTGATTTGTGGCATTGTAGTAACTTCCCAAATTCCACTGGGCCACAGTAGGTGCTGTACAGGCAGTCGTATCGGTATCTTCCAGTACCCCGTTCACGTAGAGTTTGTAAGAATCCGTGGTAAAGTCCAGCGTGACCACAATATCGAGCCAATCACCTGCACCAAAAGTTTGTGTGCTCGATTCGAGTTGAATCGAGACTGCCCCGCTTTGCAGCCAAACTCGAAATACATCAGTATCGGCACCATAGGAGACAAACAGTCGATCGGTTGCACCACCATAGGCATCCATAAATAAGTTGGGTGTGGCGATTGGCCACGTGGCATTAGCAGCATACAGGGGCTGAACAGCCAGCCTGAATGAGAGTGTATTCTTTCCACTTATCAGCCCACCGTGAGCATCCAGGTTGCACTCGTTGGCCGTCCGCGTGCTCGTGCTGGCGTGTGCCGTACCCGTCCAGGCATAGCCGTACCCAAGTGAACCATCACAGTAACTGGTAGCATAGGCTTTTGCTTCGACTTGCCAGGCATCAGAATAGAACGTGACGGGTTGGGCACTATTTGTGATCACTGCCACGCCAGCCGACGCTGGAACCAGTGCACCCGTGGTGAAGATTAGTGTAGTGCGCTGAATTGCACCACTCAATACGACTGGGCTGCTATCCACAACTGCTCCATTGGTCCAGTCACGCCAGCGTAGCATGATCGTTCCGCTGCCCCACACGTAGACAGAAAACGCATATTGGGTGGCTGCGGCCAACTTACTGTCCAGATGGTAGATTGGACCTTGCGCGCCGGCTGCCCCATTGCAGACTGCCTTCAGGTTATATGTCCCGAAAACCGCACGGGTGCTATCTTGGCTCAGTGTAGTGACAGTAGTGTAAGCAGTGTATCCTGTGGTATCGGTTTCGATCGATGGATTTTCCATCTTGTTGGTAGTAGCTTCCTCAATCACCAATCCGCGTGTCCCCAACCACATCCCCTGCGTCTGGTGGAATCCACCGCTCAGCATCGCCACCTGCCCCCGCAGCGACTTCCACGTCGTCGTCGTAATCTCACAATGCGGTCCCAGCAGCAACAATCCATCCGCCGTATTGAAGAAACTCTCCCCGATCTGCAACTGATTCGCCTGGATCCGCTGGAACTGCCCCGCCGCGTTCCACGTTAGGGGTGGGACTGTCCCCCCACTGGCCCCAATCTGCCCCGATCCATCGACGTCGATCTGTGCACATAGCGCAGCGCTGGCATTGTAGCATCGGATCCCCTCGGTCGAGTCCATCAACACCCGCGCCCCGCTCGCCGCCGTGCGGATCGTCGCGCCCGTCACCGTCCCCGCCGTGATCGTCCCCAGATCCGCCGTAATTGCGCTCAGCTGAGAGACGTTCATCTTGTCCGCCGTGATCGTATTCGCCGCGATCTTCGCCGCCGTGATGGCCAGCGCCGCGATGTAATCCGTCCCGATCTGCGTCAAGGTCGCACTCGCAGCCGTGGCGTATGTCCCGCTGTTGTCGCTCGTGTCCACCGCCCGTACCTGGTACCAGAACGTATTCCCCGCCGCGATCTGTGCACTGGTAAAGTTCTGATCTATGTAGAAATTCAGCCGCGCCAGCGCAATCGTCGCGTATGTCCCTGGCGATCCTCCACTATCCGGCGCCCGCTGGATCTCATAATGCTTCAGGTCGCCTTCAGTGTTCGCCGTCCATTGCAGCCCCACCAACGTCCGGCTGCTGGTCGCCGACAGCCCAGCCACTTGCGCTGGCGCGGCCGTATCCTTTGCCGTCGCCTTGCTCCGCGTTGTACTCCAGGCCGAATCGTTCCCCGACCAATCCACCGCCCGCACCCGCACATAGTACGTCGTGTTGCCCAGCAACCCCACGAACCGCTCGATCCGGCTGCCCCCGGCCGGGTGGATCCGGCTCCACGTATACCCGCTGAAATCCGACGATGTGGACACCTGCACCAGGTAATGATCCAGGTCCGTATCCGCCACTGCGCTCCACGTCACCTGCAGATAGACGACCTGGTGCCCGTCCGCGTCTATGTCCACGTCCGTCGTCAGATTCGCGCTCTCGAGCACTGGCGCCGCCGGTGCATCCGTGTCGAACACCGTGTCACCGATCGTCGTGATCTGTGTCTCGATCGTCGCAATCGTCAGCGCACCAGCCCGGGCCGTCTTCGCAGGCTCGATCTGCTCGTCATTCAACGACAGGTGGTATCGCCTCCGCTCCCCATCCCGCCCGATGAACTCCATCCGTATCCGCCGGATGTAGAACGTCGAATTGATCGCCCACGTTGCGTTCACCAGCGCCACGGACATCCCCGCCCGCAGCCCATCCTTCTCCGTCCACAACTCGTAGGACGAGCGCGGCAGATCGTACCGGTCCAGAATCGCATTGCCCCGGTCCGTGATTCCCTGCGCCGTGGTGATCCGCTCATCCCGGCTCACCGCGTGCCGTTCCCCGTACGTGATGATACTCGCAGGGTCAGTAACCCAGTTGCTCACTTCCTTGCCCAGCACGAACACCTTGTTCGCCAGCCGCCCTGCGCTCCTCGACCGCTTGAACCCGCCGAACCCAAACGACGTCGTCCCATTCGGCGACGTGCTCAAACTGAAGCCGGCCGCATTCACCTCCGTCGCAAAATAGTGCAAATTCTTATTGTAATCCACGTAATACCGTGCGCCCGTCCTGCGGCACAGATCATCGAGACACTCCCGCAGCGTCATCCCCGCAAACTCCACCGCCTCCATCGAGGCATCTACCGTCCCCACGTACGTCACCGCGTTGATGTCGCTGCGATAGAGGGGGAATAGTCCATAAGTTGCATTACCCAGAATGTAGGAATCTGCCACCGTAGCCGCGTACGATGCGCTCGCCACGACCGTCTCGTCGAGCAGGATGTTATTATCCTGGCACACGATCCCCCACGTCTTGGTGATCCCCTCCTGGCCGTCCGAGATCTCGACCACCTCCCCCGCGAAGACGGTCGTCCCATCGTCGTCTACGTTCACCACGGCCTTCGGGTTTATCGTGACCGTCCCGCTGTGATCCCGCACTGAGAACCGGCACGTGGCCACCACGCCTCCGGTCGCCACCTCCTCGATCGAAAGCGACCGCACGTCCACGTACGCCGTAATGTTGCTTCCGCCGACCGTAATCGTCAATCCCGGCATCCTACACCTCGAAACTCCTCACGCCCCGGTGCACCAGAATCTGCTCCTGTCTTCTGGCGATCTCCTCGATGTCATCGTCACTCCGCACCGACCCCGGCCCGAACTGATTCGTAATGTAATACGTCACCCCGCCCAGTCCGGCCCCGCCTGCCATCGGCGCTGCCATCCCCCCGCCCGCCATCGCCGGCGCAAACGCCAACTGTGGCATCGCTGGTAACCCCTGAATCGCCTCCGCAATCCCGCGCAACCCCAGTTCAAATGGTGTCGCCGATCCCGGCGTCAACCAGTCAGGCAACTGAATATTCTGAATTGCCTCCCATTGCTGCTTAAACCAATCAATTGCCCGCGAAATGGCATCTATTGCCCCCGTAACTCCCTCTATTACCAATTTGAACATTTCCAACCCAAATTTGACTATATCGATTGCACTCTTCAGATTTGCCCAGATCACTGACCCCGCCAGATTCCCCATGATCTCCCCAAAGTCCGAGGCCCCCCCACCCCCTAAACCCAGCGCCCGCGCCAGATCATCCAGCGCCGGTTTCAGATCCCGATTCCAAACACCTGTGATCTCCGCCCATCCTCGCTGAAGATTGCCCCACGCATCCTGCAGCCACGGCAGAATCGTCGTCGTAAAATCGCCGAACTCCTTGCGCAGCCATTCCCACACCGGTTGCGCGTCTCGCAGCAACTGCTGGGTCGCATTCCACAGGTCTGGCCACAATTCATCCCACTTCGCCTTGAGCCATTCCACCGCCTTCGGCACCTTCTCGCCCAGCCACTCCCCGGCTATTCCCGCCCACTCCACCAGCTTCGGCCCCACCCCGCTCACGATCTCATTCAGCGGCTTCAACAACTCCGCCAGGGCCGGTACGAATCCCAGGCCGATCCCATCTTTCGTATCCGCAATTGTCGTCTGGAATGCCGCCAGTTGCTGCGTGGCCGTGCCTTGCACCTCGGGCAACCCGGCCGTCTTCTCCTGCAACTGGCGCATCGCCTCTGCTGCCAGTGCCGCCTGCTGTTGCTCCTTTGTCAATTCATCAGCCGTCAGCCCCAGGCTCGCCGCGTACTGCTCGTTCAGCGACTTCAGGTCAACCTGGATCCCCATCTGCTCGAGCGCCGCCGGTTGCAACCCGCCGATAGCCTCCGTGTATCGGTCGGCCATCGCCTGCAGATCCCCGCCCGTCGCCGCTGCGATCTGGCTCATATACCCCAGCGCCTCGGGCAACTGCGTGGCCAGCGTCTCCCCGGCCTTCATCGCCGCCTCGTTGTACAGCGTCATCAGATCGCTCGCCGGGATCATCCCCGCCGTCGCGTCTTGTAACGCCGTCATCATCACGTCGCCCGAGATCCCCGAGGCCTCCGTGATCCGGTCGAACGATTCCGAGATATTCTGGAGAGGGGCAGCGTCAATCGCCAGATTGGCAATCCCCACCCCCAGCCTTACGCACGCCGTGCCGATGCCAACCACCGCAGCGGCAGCCAATGCCAGCCCGCCGGTCGCAATGCCCGCCGCAATCCCACCCAACGATTCCAGTGCGCCCCCGGCCCCCTTCACCGTCTTACTGGCTTCGTCTCTCGCTTTGAGGATGATCTCCAGCGCGGCTTCACTGACACCCAACGTTACCTCGCTTCTGCTTCCCGCTGGCGCTCCCTGATGATCAGCGCCCGCTTATTCAACAACATCCGCACATTATCCACTACGTCGGCCGGCGTGGCCATCAACTCCGCCCACGACCAGCCCGTCTCCAACAAAATCACGCTGTCTGAGAGTTCGGGCGGGAGCGTCCCGCCCGACCGCAATGCGACCTCAATCGCCGCCTCGAAAGTTGGCCTGATCTTCTGGCTTCCTCCGTTTGGTTGGGTTGTAGGCGTTGATTTCGGCCAGGATGAAATTGCCGTCCTCATCCTGCAGCGCCTCGATCCACGCCCGCCGCAGCGCCATCACCTTGCCCTCTGGCCCCTTCAGTGTCCAGGCCAGAATCCCGATCTCCAGGATTGCCAGGTTCATCTCCCCGATTGCGATGTCGGCGCTCATCTGCGCCCCACCGCCATCGTTGGGATTGACCAGTCCAACCTTGTACGCCACCTGCGCCAACTTCTGGCGGTCCCCGAACGTGAACCGCTTGATGGTAACCGTCTCGTCCTCGTCCCACCACTCCGCGTGAATGACCTTCGTCTCATCAACAACAAAGCGTGGCATCTTCAACCTCCTTTTCGAGCGCCTGGAGCCATTCTGAGCGGATGACCGCCCATCCTGGCTCAAATCCAGCAAAAAGCGGCACAGAATGCCCCTAGGGGCATTCTGTGCCGCTTGACCCACCCGCCCATCAGCCCGATAGCAACCAGGCCACCTCCCGCAGCGCCCAGAGATCCTCGCGCCGCATCCCTTCGATCAGATCGTGCAACTCTGCGCGCGTGTTCGCCTCCCATACCTTGTATTCGGGATCCTTGCCGATGTCCCCTTCTGGGCACAATCCCAATGCCCGCAGCATAGCGCGCAACCGTTGCACTAGCCCGTGATCCTTTCGTACCATCCCATTCCCTCCTTGACAGGTGATTAGCAACAATCCCCATTGTATCACCCTCCACGGGGACTATGTCGGATATGCCGATAATGTCGTCAACAGCAATGCGCGAAAGATCTTGGCCCAGTCAGCATCGTATACCGGCTTACACGTCACCTCGAACGTCGTCAGCCCGTCCGAGTCTCCCCACTCTGGCCAATCACTATACTGGATGCACTGATCCAGATACAGATACGGCACATTGGCCTGGCCAACGTCAATCGCCGTGGTTCCCCGTAGGCCGATCCTGGCGAAGCGCTTCGTCCGATCGAGATAATATGCCTGCTCGGCCAGCGCAGCAGTACCCCAGCCGTAGGTCAGCTTAAGTTCCGGGCCCTTGGCATCCTCGACCACACTGGAGAAATAGAGTTGCCCGTCCGGACAGTATTGCGGCTTGAATTTCGTATCCAGTGTCCACGTGAACCCCTTCAGCAACCCGGTTACTGGTGTGACCCCGATGCCTGCACCGGTCGTATCAAGCCAAAACTTTGCCAGGTTGAACGGCGCATACTGCACCGCCTGTGCCAGCAACGCTGGCGTCTTCTCCGTCTTCGACCACTGCCGGCCGGTGATGCTGGCCGTGAACTTGCACGCCTCGTTCGGCGCGCCCGAAATCTCTAGTTTCGTCGCGAAGCAATACTCGGCCTCAAAATTCTGCGTATCGTCCCCCACCTCGAACGTGAACGTATCAATCCCCGCCGTAATGTCCGGCGTGTTGGCCGCCGTCAACGTCGGGTCGAACGTCCACAAATACGCCAGCGGCTGCAAAGTCGTGGATGGTTGCGTCGGCGTCACGTTGCCACAGATACTCATCGCGCAGAGCCACAGCGCATGCCGGAAGTTGATGTCACCGGTCAACGTCAAATGTGCTTCCTTGCCCACTACCAGGTCAGTAGCCACATTCAGTGCCAGTGAATTCCGGTCCTCCACTGGTTGGTGAATGGTCACCCCCGCATCGAACTTGCTGGTTCCATAAAAAATCTCCACAGCCGCCTCGGCTAAGCCGGGCGTACCCTCGACATTGCTGACCTGAATATATCGAAATGCCTTAAGCCCCATCCATCACCTCCTGATGCTGATAACACCGCTGGCCCCATTCCTCCACCCCCCGCCGGCAGCGTCCCCCCTCGACCGTGGCTGCACCACAGAACGGCCGTACCTCCACGAACTCAGCCTTCACGTACAACCCACACCCCTCGATCATCGCCACCGTGATGTGCTCACGCTCCGCCCCCACCACGTCGGCCCCCGTCAAATCCCGCGCCGGCAGCGCCATCACGTAAGCCCCCGCCGGCCCGATGAACTTGTAAATGATAGGTTCAGACTCCAACTTCCAACCTCCAACTTCCAACTTCCAACCTCCAACCTCCAACCTCAAATTCCATACCTGATCCTGTACTCCCGTTCATGTTCCTGCTGCCACGCTGTGTACACAGCCTTCCGCCGCACCTGGTCCGCTGTCCGCCCTTGTGTTAAGTGCGCCAGGAAACATTGCGTGTGCGGGATCCCGTGCGTGATTACCCGGCTGGTCACCAGCCGGTCGTCGGACCACAGCGCCGTGTGTGCCCCCTCGTACCGCATCCATCCCCGATGCTGAAAGATGCGGTAGCACCAGGACGTCAACGCCAGCCAGTCCTTGACCAACAGCGCGTAAGATTGGCCAGCCTCGAATTCAGGCAGCCGCCCCAGCAGTCGCTCATCGGCATCGAGCGCCACGTACCAATCCCCATCTTGCCCCACCAGGTACGCGGATCTCTTTTCCACCTCATCGTACCAGGCCCGTGGCTGCCCGTCATCCCCCAATCGGCAGCCGATCCATTCTGCCCCGTACGCCCGGGCGATGGCCTCCATCGCATCCGTGCTGCCAGGGTCATCGTGCGGATACGCCGAAAACGCTCCATCCACTACCACGACCCTCTCAAACCCACCATGGCCAAGGACACTCTCCAGGCATCCTGGGAGCATCCTCTCCTCGTTATAGGCGATTACACAGGCAATCCGCATAACTCTCCTGTAGGAATGGCTCCTACGTCACGAACTCGTCAGCCGCGTACACAACTTCCTCGATTGTCATCACCGTCAACCGGAATCCCACGAACGATGGCAACGTTGCCCGCGCCTGCCCCTTCTGCCACAGATAGATTGGATCTGAGCGCGCCTCCACCAGGCAATTCACGATCCCCGCCGTCCCATCCAACGACGGATGCGCGTTGATCTCGTCTATCACCGACTGGATGGCCGTCACGATACTGCTGTAACTGTCGCCGGCGAACCGGTCCCACACCTCCACGTAATGCGTCCACCGGTACCGTACCTGTCCCCAATCCCCCGACCGCTCCGACCGCATCGGCCCGGGCAGGATCACCGCATACGGCGCACTGCCCCGCCCGATCACCTTCAGGTCCCCCAGCACCACATCCGCCGTCGCGAACGTCCCGGTCAGGCCCTGGATCACCGTCTGCAGCGCGCTTTGGATCGTCGCGTCACCGGCCATCGTTACCAACTCGGGTGCGTATAGTCATCATTCGACGTCCGTATCCCAGTCCACGATCTGGTTGCCCATCATCTCGCGTTGGAAGATGGGCACGATCTCGTCGCCAGAATCATCCTCCGTCCGGCACTGCAGCCCGTACGCCAGCACCCGGCTGCGCGTCGCCCCTAGCGCCGCGAGACCCGCCGCGTGCTTCCCGACGAACTCCGCCGCCTCCTGCTCGATCACCCGAAACGGCGACCCCGCCCGCATCTCCTCCGACCCGGGCGCATAAGGCCCCGCGCCGTTGGCCGCGTGGCACAACTCCACCGCCTGCGCCACCACGAACTCATCCAGCGCCAGCTTCGCATCCGCCTGGCTCACCGGCACCTTGAACCCGGCCTCCGCCAGCAACACATTGAGAATCCCGCTCACGCGGTCCACGAACTTCTCCACCTGCGCCAGCGTCGGCCGGGTACTGGTCGAATAGATCACCCCCGTCGCCGTGGCATACAGCGGCGTCAGCGCCCCCACCTCATCGGTCGAGCCGTATGAGTTCGCCCCGATCGCCACCCTACCTCCAGATGAACACGTAAACGGTCACAGCCGTCGTCAGCGCATTACACCCCGCGATAGACACACTGATACGGCCGTTAGCCAGCGGATGTTGATACTCGCCGGTGACCACCGCCCCGGCCGTGTCAGTGGACTGCACCTTCGGGTAGACCCACAAATCGGTCACCGCGTTATCCTTGCTGTACAACACTACCTCAGGTCGGTTGTCGTCGCTCTCCACCACCACGTCGATGTCCGAGGTATTCGGCGCATCCGCGCTCCAGTCCACGTACAACGCCCGCACCTCCCCGTTGACCGCCCGGGCGCCGTAGCCAGTGCCCGTGGCTGAGGCATTCGCGCCGGTCGTGGTGACCGTAATCTTCTGAACCTCAACCATCGGTCACCTTCTTCCGTCGCGGCTTCTGCGCCACTACAGGCAATTCCGGTTGCGTGACAGTACCGTGATCATCCGTCGCGACGTGCTGGCCAGCACTGTTTTCGTCGCTTTTTGCATCAGAATCTTGCACCACCGCTGCCGCAGGACTCTCAGTGATCTCCAGGATCCCTATGTCCGCCGCGTGCCGCAACTCCTCAGTGATCTCTGGCAATTCCCGCGCCTGATGTTTCACAAACTCCGTCGCCGCGATCGTCGCCGCGCCCCACCGGTACATTGGATGAACCCTCACCAGATACATCTGTCACCTCCCACGAGCGGGCAGGGACCCGCGCCCCTGCCCGTCCCATCGCTCACTTCTGACCATAGATGCAATAGTACGCAGTTGTTTCCGTGCTGGCTGCGTTATAGTCGGCGCCCCGTGTGTTGATCGCCACATTGTCGCCACTGATACTGGTACCAATGAACGCGGCCGTCGCCGCCGGAGTCGTGATCATTGTCGCAATCGCGACAGTCGGGGTTGTCACACCGTGCGTACCAACTGCGACAGTCACGGTTGCCGTGAACCCACTCGTGACCCCACAGTACACGATGTACCCATCTACAGCACTTCCAAGTGGATACAAGCTGCTCGGACCGTAGTTCAGCGCCCCGGCCGCGTCCAATGTCCCCGTCACCACCACGTCGTCCGTCAGATCGAGCGTGCTTGCACTATCCCACAGCCCGCCCCGCGCATCCATCGCTCCCACGAATACACTCGTGCTGTCCACGTTCAACGTCGTATCGAAATCCCCAGCCCCGTTGCTGG
>Ga0315289_10001399_pt1 | contig 37466 bp, 36 predicted proteins | sample YL17G11_40_MG_FD_203452 | JGI IMG/M metagenome (GOLD analysis project Ga0315289, IMG submission 203452) | Sediment microbial communities from Yellowstone Lake, YNP, Wyoming, USA - YL17G11_40 | ecosystem: Environmental > Aquatic > Freshwater > Lake > Sediment | place: USA: Wyoming | collected...
TCTTCCCGTAGTGACGGCAGGTGAGCCTGGCGTTACGGCCGTGCTCTTCATACCAGCGGATCATTCTCAGCCGGTGGCGGGCCTCGCAGGAGAGGGCCGCCTCAGCCTGGGCGTGGGCCGCAGCTCCCGGCAGCAGCCTAGCCACCGTCTCGGCCCGCGGTAGGATAGCTCCGTACACCTGCATGGGTACTCCATATCTACCCCGCCTCATGGACCATTATGGTGTGCGGCATGTTTCTGAACGAGGACAGCCACTTAGGCTAGTCTCTGGGCTCTTGCCACCTGCGTTGACACAGCCGGAAGGCCCCCTTACAATGAGCGACGTTCCGGCTGCCGGAAGAGAAGCCGGCACCTTAGTCAGAGGAGCGGCTCATGCGCAAAGACCTCATGGACATCCTTGCCTGCCCCGTCTGCAAGAGCCCCCTGGAGCTCACGGCCGAGGAGGAGGAAGGCGACGAGGTCATCAAGGGCATCCTCTTCTGCCAGAAATGCGACGAGCGGTACCCCATAGAGGACAGGATCCCCAACCTTCTACCGCCGGAACTTCGGAAGTCTATGGGCTGAGGCCCGCGGGCCTCCGCCTTCGGCGGGGGGACCGGGAGGTTAGTAGCATGGAGCGATCACAGATGACGGGAATGCTAATCATGGCGGGCGCCGTTCTGGAGATGTTGCTCTTCCTGTACGGCGCCGCCCGGCGGAGCTACATGGCGGTGGCACTCCCCGTCATGGCTGCCGTCGCCGCCGTCTCCGCCCTAGCCTTCTGGGTGGGCTGGACCCTCCTCACCACCGAGGAGGAGATCCCCGACCTGGAGGGTGAATCGGAGGGTACGCCCGCCTAGCGCGCTGAGAGACGAACAGCGGAGAGGGGGTCGCTGCCGGCGGCCCCCTCTCTACGCCTCAGGCCTGCCGAACAGCTAGGTGCGGTGCCAGCCCGCGGGCGCCACTAGCGTTACCCCTTCCTCGCCGGCGGCCGTCAGCAGCTCCCGCACTGTCTTCTTCAGTATGGGGTGCCGTGTCTCAGGAGCGATCTCCGCCAACGGCACCAGCACGAAGGGTCGCTCGGCCAGCTTGGCGTGGGGCAGCACGAGGTAGGCCCGCTCCACCACCTGATCCCCGTAGAGGAGGATGTCCAGGTCCACGGGCCGTGGGCCCCAGCGGGGCCCGCCTGGTCGCCGCCCGACTTCGAACTCAACGCGGCGGAGGAAGCGCAGGAGCGCCTCCGGCTCCAGGCCGGTGGTGACCCGACAGGCGGCGTTGTAGAAGGGGGGCTGGTCCTCCACGCCGACGGGGGCCGTCTCGTAGAGCGATGAGACCGCCTCTAGCCGGCACAGGGACTTCACCAAGCGGAGAGCCATGCACAGATTGCCCTCGCGGTTTCCCAGGTTAGAGCCCAGACCCAGATAGACGGCCGGCCTATCGCTCACTGCCGGTGGACCTGCCTGTCCTCAGCCAAGGGCGGATCCGCCTCCGGCGGAGGCGGGCGAGGGCGGAGGATGGCGTCGGCCATGCGACAGACCTGCACCATCTCCGCCACGTCATGGACGCGGACGATGTCCGCGCCGTGGGCGATGGCGATGGCCACGGTGGCGGCGGTGCCCATGAGACGCTCCTCCGCCGGGACGCCGCCTAGGACGGCCCCGACGGTGGACTTGCGCGAAGTGCCGATGAGGATGGGCAGCCCCATGTCGCGGAGCTCCCCCAGGCGGCGCAGCATCTCCAGGTTGTGCTCCTCTGCCCAGCCGAAGCCGAAGCCGGGGTCGATGATGAGGCGTTGTCGCGGGATGCCCGCCTGCTCGGCCAGCCTTAGGCCGATCTCCAGGCCAGCCCGGATATCGCCAATGACCTCGCGGAACTCGCGGCCGCGCTGGTTGTGCATGATCACGGCCGGCACCCCGAACCCGGCCACCAGCGGCGCCATGGCCGGGTCGTGGCGGAAGCCCCAGATGTCATTCACCAGGTGGGCACCGGCCTCCAGGGCGGCCCGCGCCACGGGCGCCTTGTAGGTATCTATGCTGATGGGCACGTCCACCTCGCTCGCCAGCCGCTCCACCACTGGCAGCACCCGGCGCATCTCCTCCTCCAGCGGCACGGCCTGAAAGCCGGGACGCGTCGATTCGCCGCCCACGTCTAGGATATCGGCTCCCTCTTTGACGAAGCGGTGGCCCTGGGCCACCGCCGCCTCCACGTCCAGCCCGAGACCGTCACCCGAGAAGGAATCCGGCGTCACGTTGATTGTACCCATGACGTAGGTGCGGGAGCCCCAATCGAAGCGGCGGCTGCCGATCGTGAGGGGAGATGGCCCACTGCTGGTCCCTGGCACGAGTCAGCCTCCATCGGGCGTCCGGTGAAAGGCATTCTATGCCAGGTCAAGGGTCGGGACAAGGGACTACGGGGAATCGGCGATGGACGAGCTGGTTCGCGGCCAGTGGTGGACCGTGGGGCCGAGTCCTAGGCGGCGCGGGACTCCTGGGCCTCGGCTTCCAGCACCTGGATGAATGCCTCCACCATCTCGGGGTCGAACTGGGTGCCACTGCCGCGCCGCAGCTCCTCGACCGCCTGCTCGCGGCTCATGGCCTGACGGTAGGGGCGGTTGTTGGTCATGGCGGAGTAGGCGTCCGCGATGGACAGTATGCGGGCGGTGACGGGGATGCGCCGGCCCTTGAGGCGGCGCGGGTAGCCGTTGCCGTCGAACCACTCGTGGTGGGCGGCCACCGTGGGCACCACGTCGGCCAGGTGGTCGATGCCGCGCAGGATCGTCTCGCTGAACTCCACGTGCTGGCGGATCAGTTTCCGCTCCTCCTCGTCCAGGGGGCCTGGCTTGAGGATCACTCGGTCCGGCACGGCGATCTTGCCCACGTCATGCACCCAGCCAGCCCTGCGTAGGATGTTCTGCTTCTTGTCGCTCAGACCCAGGGCTGCGGCGACAAGGACGCTGTACTTGGCGACATCGCCGACGTGCTCGCGCGTGAAGGGCTCCTTCTGGACGAGGGCAGCTACGAGGCCCTGCATGGCGCCGAAGGCGGTGCTGTCGGCCGGCATGAGCTCCTCTACCCCGCCGCGGGCGGTGGTGATGCGGCCGCCACCCCGCTGCTTTGAGCGATAGAGCGCGCTGTCGGCCGCATCTACCAACTTGTGCAGAACGGTGGCGTCGCTGGGGTAGCAGGCGACTCCCATGCTGAGGCGGACGGGCGCGCAGACGTCCTTCCCCTCTGCCTCCAGGCAGCGGGCGGCCAGGTTGGCCTGAATACGTTCGGCGGCGCGCCCAGCCTCAGTGGCGTCGGCTTCGGGCAAGATGACCATGAACTCGTCGCCGCCGTACCGGCCGACGATGTCCTCGGCCCGGCAACTGCTCCGGAGCACCGAGCCCAGGAGCCTCAGGGCTTCGTCGCCCACTTGGTGGCCGTAGGTGTCGTTGATGAGTTTCAGGTTGTCGACGTCCATCATCAGAAGGGCGACACGACGGCGGCTCCGCCCGGCGCGCGCTATCTCCTGCTCCAGGCGCTCGTGCAGGTGGCGGTGGTTGTAGAGGCCGGTGAGAGGGTCGGCGATGGCCTGCTGCTGGACCCGCTCGTGGAGGCGGGCGTTCTCGATGAGGACCGCGACCTGCCTGGAGATGGCGGTCATGGTCTCCACCTCCTCCGGCGGGAAGTGGACGAAGTCGCTGAAGGAATCGACCGCCATCACACCTATGGAGTCCTCTTTGGCCACGAGGGGGTAGACGGCGATGGACTTAATGCCGAAGGCCTCCACCCAGTCACGGGGAAGGAGACCCGTAGCAGGAACGTCTTCCTGAATGAGCGGGTCACGCATCCCGGCAATGGCCCCCACCACGCGGGCTATGTCCGGCGTCCGCGGGTTGGGGAGGAGGGAGCGGAACTTCTCCCACATCCTCTCATCCTCAGGTCCGAGGGACATGTAGGGCACCAACGTGCTCGTGCCCTTGTCGGTCAGGAAGATAGTGCAGCGCTCGCCGACGCTGAGGTCGACCACCGAGTTGCAGAGGGTACCGAGCATCTTCTTGAGGCTTAGGCTGGAGCTCGCCGCACCCACTATCTGCAACAGCGCCTCCGCCCTCTGCCGCTGCTTCTGCTCTTGCTCAAAGAGCCTGGCGTTCTCGATGACGACCGCCGCCTGCCTGGCGACGGCGGCCAGGGTCTCCACCTCCTCCGGCGGGAAGTGCACGAAGTCCCGGAAGGAGTCGACCGCCATGACCCCCACATTCTTCTCCCTGTGGACAAGCGGGTAGAGGGCGAGCGACTTCAGATTGAAGGTATCCACCCAGTAGTCGGGCAGGAGTCCCGACCCCGGCACATGCTCCTCGATGACGGGTTCCAGCGACTGCAGGGCCTCCCTCATGCCGTGGACCTGCGACGCCTCGAGGGCCGCCGATCCCTTGAACTTCTCCCACAGCGAGGGGTCCTCGATGCCAAGGGACATGAGCGGCGCAGCTCTCTCCGCTCCCTCCTCAGAGAGAAAGAAGGAGCAGCGGTCGGCCACGCTGAGGTCTACCACCGACTGGCACAACTTGATGAGGACCTTCTTGAGGCTCAGGCTGGAGCTCAGCGCGGCTACTATCTGCGACAGCGCCTCGGCCCGCTGCCGCTGCTTCTGCTCTTGCTCAAAGAGCCTGGCGTTCTCGATGACGACCGCCGCCTGCCTGGCGATGGCCGTCATCGTCTCCACCTCCTCCGGCGGAAAGTGTGCGAAATCGCTGTAGGAGTCAACGGCTATCACTCCTACCGTCGCATCCTTGACCATCAGAGGGTAGAGGGCCAGGGACTTGATGCCGAAGGTCTCAATCCAGAAATCGGGGACGATGCCCGACCCGGGGGCGTGCTCCTCGATGACAGGCTCCTGCACGTTGAGGGCGGTGCCGAAGCCGCGCACATCGGGGATGCTCAGCCCAGCGGCACCCCGGAATTTCTCCCACATGACCGAGTCTTCGGGCCCCAGCGACATGATCGGCTCAAGGGTGCCACTTCCGGCGTTGAAAAGGAATATGCTACAGCGTTCGCCGACGCTGAGGTCTACCACCGAGCGGCAGACGTTGATGAGTACCTTCTCGAGACTGAGGCTGGAACCCGCCGCGCCCACTATCTGTAGCAGCACCTCCGCCCGCCGACGCTGCTTCTGTTCCTGCTCGAAGAGCCGGGCGTTCTCAATGGCGACCGCCGCCTGCCTGGCGATGGCGGTCATGGTCTCGATCTCCCCTTCGGGGAAGCGCAGGTAGTCCCTGACTGAGTCCACGACCATGATGCCCACCACCTGGTCCCGGACTACCATGGGGTATATGGCAGCGGTCTTCATCCCGAAGCTCTTGACCACGCTTTGGGGGATGAGGTGCGTCCGGTCGGCGTGGCCGACTATGATGGGCTTCTGGGTGAGGAAAGCGTCGCGCATCCCCGGCACGAAGGCCAGGCGGATGTGCGCAATGGCGCGGAAGCTCTGCCACATCTTCTCGTCTTGGAGGCCCAGAGACATGAAGGGCTGCAGCGTCTCGCCGGCTTCATCGAGCAGTAGGATGCTACAGCGGTCGGCCACGCTGAGCCTGGCGGCCGCCTCACAGATCTGGACGAGCGCTTGCTTCAGGCTGAGGCTGGAGCTGGCGGCGCGGACCAGTTCCAGCAGAGTCTGGGACCTCTGGTGCTCCTGCCGCTCGCGTGCGAGGAGAAAGGCGTTGACCATCGCTCCGGCTATCTGGCGGGCGAATACGCAAGCCACACGCACGTCGTCTTCCGTGAAGCGGCGGGCCGTGAAGCTGCCGATGTAGAGGCAGCCGATCTCTTCTCCGCTCACCTGGAGCGGCACCATGATGACGCCGCGGACCGCGAGCTTGCTGGCCAGCGACTCGGCGTAGTTGGCGTCCTGGGTGATGTCAGGGCTGACGTAGGGCTCGCTGTCCCGGAAGCGGATGCCCTTCAAGGCGGTGTCCTTCCCCACGCTCCAGCCAGCAAGGGTCTCCGCAGGGAAGCCGTAGTGGCCACGGAAGGTGGCGACGTCTCCCTCGATGACGGCGATGGCGGCCGCGTCGGCCTTCAGGGCTTCACAAGCGCCGCGGGCGGCGGTCGCCAGCACCTCATCGAGGCTGGGGCCAGCCTCGAGATTGGATACCTGGAGGGAGGCGACTGCGTTGTCCATATCGTGCAGCGCGCGGCTTGACACGGGCGGCTCCCATGTACCGCCTTGCCTAAGTCCAGTATCGGCCAATCTGTGGAGGCCAGCAGAGGGATCAGTTAGGAGACGATGAAAGAGGAGGGGGAAGCGCCCGGACGGGCTCCGCCTTAGCCCTCGATTTGGAGTTCTTCCTCCGACACGTGGCCGTCCTGGATGCGGAAGGCCCGCAGGACGGGCTTCTCGGGGTGGGTCAGGGATACGACGATGTAGGTCGCATCCGGCCAGGCGGCGAGGCTGACGTCGGTGGGGGAGGGATAGGCTTCGCTGTGGGTATGGGAATGGTAGATGGCTACGAAGTCCCAGCCGTTGGCCTCGCACTCGTCGTAGATGCGCTTGAGATCGTGGGGGTGCACGTTGTAGCGATAGGCGCTCTTTTCCGCGTTGATGGCGCGAAAGAGCTTCTCAACTCGGTCGCGCCCGGCGAGAATGCCGCAGCACTCGTTGGGCGCTTCCTCGCGGGCCTGCGCGATGATCTCGTCGGCGTACTTGCGCTCCAGGACGAACACTGCCGTTTCTCCTCCGGCGTCTTCCTCTTGAGCAACGGCGACGATGGGTTTCGTCGTGGCACCCTGAGGAAGACAGGCTCAGGGCGGCACCCGTTTACGCGGCAACTACCGGCGGACCGCCGCCCTCTACCACCAGATCTTGGACTCGATGTCTTCGGGCAGGTCCTCGTACTCCTTGGTCCACAGCTCGGTGGACAGGTACTTCCAGCCCCCGTCGGCCAGGAGGAGGACGAAGTTGCCCCGCTTCAGCCGCCGGGCTGCCCGCTGCGCGGTGTGGAGCACCGCCCCCGCCGAGATACCGGCAAAGATGCCCTCCTTTTGTGTGAGCTCCTTGGCGGCGGCGAAGGCCGTGCGCGAGTCCACCAGGATCTTCCCGTTCAGGACCGACTCGTCGAACACCTCAGGAATGAAGCCGTCCTCCAGGCTGCGCAGCCCCTGCACCATGTCCCCTGGGTGAGGAACGGTGGCTATGACCTTGATGTCGGGCTTGCGCTCTTTCAGATAGCGGCCGGCGCCGGTAAGGGTGCCGCCGGTGCCCAGCCCCGCCACAAACACATCCACCTCTGGCAGGTCGCGCAGGATCTCGGGGCCAGTGGTCTCGTAGTGGGCGCGGGGGTTGGCGACGTTGCCGAACTGGTAGGGCATGAAGTAGGCGTGGGGGTCGGCGCGCAGCATATCTTGAGCCTTTGCGATTGCGCCGTTGGTGCCGTACCGGCCCTCGCTGTAGACGACCTCGGCGCCGAAGGCCTTTAGGAGCTGGGTTCGCTCCTCACTAACGTTGTCTGGCAGCACCACCTTCACTCGGTACCCCTTGAGGCGGCCGATGAAGGCGAGGGCGATGCCCGTGTTGCCGCTGCTCGCCTCCAGGATAACCCGGCCCGGCGTCAGCTCGCCCTTCTGCTCGGCGTCCTCCAGCATGTACTTGGCGATGCGATCCTTGAGGCTGCCAGTGGGGTTCTGGCCCTCCAGCTTGGCGAAGAAGCGCACGCCCTCGTTGGGGCTGAGGTTCGGCAGTCGCACCAGCGGTGTGTTGCCGATGGCTTCCAGGATGTTCGTGAGACGCAAAGCGATCCCCGCCTAGAGGCCTCCCGCCAGGGCAGGCAGGATAGAGAGCACATCGCCGTCCTGGAGGGCCGTGTCAAGGGCATCCAGGTAGCGGATGTCCTCATCGTTCAGGTAGATGTTCACGAACCGGTGGAGCTGACCGTCCTCTCCTGTGATCTGATCTATGAAGCCTGGGTAGGCGGCGTCCAGCTTGGCGAGAAGCTCACCGACGGTGGCGCCCTCACCAATCACGGACTTGGCGCCCACCAGGCGCTCCAGCGTCGAAGTCACGCGGACCTCTACGGCCATACGGGTTCCTCCTAGGGCTGTGGATCGGCGCTTCCTGCGGCAGTGTGGGCAGCGCCGGGCAATCCACAAAACTCCTCGTAGTCGATGAGCTCTGTCACCGTCGGATGGTCGCCGCAGACCACGCAGTCCGGGTCGCGGCGGATGCGGACGGTGCGCAACTCCATTGAGAGGGCATCGAACAGCAGCAGACGGCCGTTCAGAGACTGGCCCATCCCCAGGATGAGCTTGACGGCTTCGAAGGCCTGGATGGGGCCGATGATGGCCGGCACCATGCTCAGCACGCCACCCTGGGCGGGAGTGGGGATCAGGCCGGGCGGGGGCGGGGTGGGGTAGAGACAGCGATAGCACCCCTTGCCGGGCAGAAAGACCGTACACTGCCCTTCGTAGCCGAGGATGCTGCCCTCGACAAGGGGCTTCTTCAGGAAGACGCAGGCATCGTTCATCAGGTAGCGCGTGGGGAAGTTGTCGACGGCGGCTACCACTATGTCGTAGCCGGACAGGATATCCATGGCGTTGTCCGAGGTAAGGCGATTCTGGTGAAGGATGACGCCTACCTCGGGGTTGTTGTCGGCCAGGCTCTCCCGCGCCGAGAGCGCCTTGGGTCGGCCGAGGTCGTGCATGTGGTGCAGGATCTGCCTGGGGAGATTCGAAATCTCGGCCACGTCGAACTCCACAATGCCCAGGGTGCCCACGCCGGCGCCTGCCAGATACATCAGCACCGGAGAGCCAAGGCCCCCGGTGCCAACGACCACGACCCTGGCCTGGGCAAGCTTGCGCTGCCCGTCGGTGCCCCAGTGGGGAAGGACGATGTGGCGTGAGTAGCGCTCCATCTGCTCCGGGGTGAGGGCCGGCGCGGGGCCATCCTGCGTGCCGCCGGCCACGGCAGGGATCACCGCCACCTCGTCGCCGTTCTGGAGAGGTGTCGCCATGCCCTTCAGGGTGTTTATCTCCCGGTTGTTGACGTAGACATTGATGTGGGCCGGGATCCGGTTCTGGTCGTCGAAGAGGAGGTCCCGGAAGCCGGGGAACTGGCTCTCCAGGTTCTCCAGAAGCTCCGCCACGTCTTTGCCCCGCCCCTGCACCCGGGATCGGTTGCCGGTCAGCCGGCGGAAGGGCGTCGGCACGTACACAGAAACCGCCATCGCATCCTCCAAGTGGGTATGGGCCACCGAATCCATGCCGCCTCGCTAGTCTAAAGGTTAACGCTCAGGTATCGCTCGCCGGTGTCCGGCAGGATGGTGACGACACGCTTGCCGCCGCCCAGGCGCCGAGCCACGGCCACCGAGGCGTGAACGTTGGCCCCCGCCGAGATGCCCACCAGCAGTCCTTCCTCGTGGGCGAGGCGCCGCGCCATCTGCATTGCGTCCTCGTCGCGCACAGCTATGATCTCGTCGAGCACTTCGCGGTTCAGCACACTGGGCACGAAGCTGGCCCCGATGCCCTGGATGGCGTGCGGCCCAGCCTTGCCCCCGGCCAGGACCGGCGAGCGAGCGGGCTCTACCGCTATCACCAGGATGTGCGGATTGAACTCCTTCAGCACCTCGCCGACGCCGGTGATGGTGCCGCCCGTGCCCACTCCTGCCACAAAGGCGTCCAGCCGCTCCCCCGTCGCCCGCAGGATCTCGCGGGCCGTGGTCCGGCGGTGGATCTCTGGGTTGGCCGGGTTGTTGAACTGCTGTGGCATGAAGTAGCCAGGGTTCTCTTCTACTAGTTTCTCGGCGGCGTGGACGGCGCCGCTCATCCCCTCGACGGCCGGCGTCAGGATGAGCTTGGCCCCGTAGCGGGCCAGGAGCTTGCGCCGTTCGACGCTCATGTGCTCTGGCATGGTCAGGATGAGGCTGTAGCCCTTAACCGCCGCCACCATGGCCAGGCCGACGCCCGTGTTGCCGCTGGTGGGCTCGACGATGGTGCTGCCGGGCTTGAGGAGGCCTCGCTCCTCCGCGTCCTCGATCATGTTGAGGGCAATGCGGTCCTTCACGCTACCGGCCGGGTTCAAAGACTCCATCTTGGCCAGAACCTCGGCGCTGCCCTCAGGGATCACGCACCTCAGGCGGACCATGGGGGTATTCCCAACCAGATCCAGCACGCTGTCTGCTACGAGTTCCGCTGGCTGCTGCCTGACCTCAGAGTGTGGAATGGCTGCCTACCTCCGCAAAGGGCATGGGTACAAAGGACACAGTGGCAAAGGGCATAGGCTCATATGACGTAGCGCCCACCGTTGTCGCCTGCCTCGCGCTCGCGGGCGGCCAGGTCACCGACGGAGACGGCGTCCAGGATCTTCGCGGTGGTATCGCGCACGGCCTCCCAGACCTCGCGCTGAGGGCAGAAGCCGGGCTTGCCGCAGCCATCGGGCTCGTCCAGGCAAGCTATGGGCGAGAGCGATCCCTCCAGCACGCCGATGACCTCGCTCAGCTTGAGATCGTTGGGCTCGCGCAGGAGGGCGTGCCCCCCCTGGGGGCCGCGGACGCTCCGGATGAAGCCGGCCCGACGCAGGGTAGTGAGGAGCTGGTCCAGGTAGGGCTCCGGGATGCCCTGTCGAGCGGCGATCTGGGAGCTCAGGAGAGGCCCCTCGCCGAAGTGATGGGCCAGCTCGATGAGGGCGCGCACTCCGTAGTCACCCTTGGTGGAAACGCGCACCGGGCATCACCTCCGCTCTCCGCCTCCGGAGCTTAAAGTTAACTAACTGCATCAACAATTCTAGCACGACTAACCCGGCGCGAACAAGGCCAGGGGGCTCCGGGAGGGATTCGATGCGCGTGCGAGCCGACCGTCGTCACGCTATGGCCGGCTCGTGGCCTCCAGCCTGAAGGTAGTCGGGAGGGCCACCGTTCTCATCTCTGGAGGCCGTCCGGGTCCCGCCGCCGCGGGCAGCAGACGACGTCCACGAGAACGATGAGAGCGGGGGCTCGAGCCGGTGCGGTCTGCCGGGGATCCCCTCTGTGCCGTGGAGACTAGCTGTGGCGGCTAGGCAGTGATGCTGCAGGTGAATCGCGCGGCGCTGGCCGCCGTGATGTCCTTTGAACTCAGAGGCAGCTCAAGGCCTGGCATCTTTCGCAGGTACCGGGGACTTCTGAGTGCCTGTCCTCGAAGCCGGCTTCGCCGCGCCCAGAAGAATCACCTTGAACGCCGTCACTTCTTCAAGGGTCCAGCGCCTCTCCCTGCCCACCCTCATGGCCAGAGGCACGCGGCCTAGAGCCTCCAACCTGGACAGCGTTCGCTTTGAGACGCCGAGCAAGGCGGCCGCCCGGACGGGTCGCAACAGAACGGTTGTTGCTCCCTTTCTCAGACGTGCCAGGTGGTCGCGCACCTGGTCCGGCGGCCACCGTAGCTGGCGGGCTGCCTCGGTCACTGCGCGGTCCGGCAATGAATCAGCCCAGTGGACGAGCTCGCGAAGCATACCCGCACGTTTCTGGGATGCGTCAGGGTCTCTGGCGTCGGCTTGGGTCCGCCAGGTCTGGCTGGCTTCCCAGAAACCGTGCCCTCTTCGACACGTATACGTCCTACGCACCGCTCGATGAGTCGCGAACACCTGCCGCTTCCGCGTTGAGCCCCCACATTCGGCGCATAGAGTCGGGAACGGGCCAGACTGCACCACGGCCTTCTTCCCCATGAGGCGCCCACGCGAACGGGCGTCGACGTTTCTTCGGTGATGCACCAGTTGATGGACACGCTGCCGCGAGATCCCCAGTTGCCGGGCTACGTTGCTTAGCGTACCCAGAGGCAGTGTGTCAGCATCCCGAAGATCGCGAATTATGCTTGCTCTCCGTTCGCGTTCCGCCTCGGCAGTGTCGATGGGGGTGCTCCGCCAGGTTGCGCGAAGCTGCCAGCTACCATGCCCATTCCGACAGACAAGCTCCTGTTGGACAGATCGGAAAGAGGGTGCATTCTTCAACGGCGCTGTCTCGGCACCGCACTCTGGACACAAGACAACGAAAGGGGCGTCCCGAACCGAGGGGCCTTTGGATTCCTCAGAGGCACGTCTGGGCATTGCGGTCCACGCGGACAGGGGCAACAGCGATACGGTTCTTTCAACACGATCCTACAGCTACGTGAACGGATGAACAAGGCCGGGCGGCCGTCTTGGACGCCGCAGTCCTTGATGTGCTCCCAGGAATGCGGTCCCCGTTGTGGCGGAGCCGCCGACCCGCCGCACCCAGCTACATCGCGCACTCACCCTCGCCCCGCTCGTCAAGCGATAAGAGGAGGGTGCTGAACAAGGCGGTAGGCGGGCCTTTCTAGCCCCACCAATGGTGGGCGCACCGAGGTCATGAAGCCTCGGCTACATCGCTTGCTCAGCATTCTCAAGAGCTCGCTGGCACCCCAGTCCGCGTAGGCCGTCGGGTCCTCGCCGAAGGATGGCATCGCCTTGAAGGCGACCGACTGGTCGTGCTGCCACCCCACCGGCGCGTCTGTCAAGCCTCCCGCGGCGCTCGATGTTGGGGGCGTCGGCGCTCAGTGGTACAATGCAACAGCGAAAGGGCTTCCATGTTGGAGGATGCTGTGAAGCAGCAGCCTGAGAACGACAAGACCCTGGCCACTAGAGCCGTCCAGGGAGACCAGGCGGCCTTCATCGCCCTGTGCGACCGCCACTTTGGGGAGGTCTACGATTTCCTCCTGCGCCTGCTCCTGTCCCGCCCCGAGGCGGCGCGCGCGGTCCTATCGACCTTCGTGCGCCTCCGGCGACAGCTCTCCAGGGGAAGCTGGCGAGTGAGTCCCCGGGTGGAGGCCCTGGCTGCGGCCTACCGAGCGGCGACGGAGGATGTGGGACCGCCAGCGGCTCGTCCCGCCGACGAGGCCGAGGAAAAGAAGAGGCCTTCTCCTTTCGCGCAGGTAGATCGGAACAGGCTGGCCAGCGCGGCGGAGGCGGCCCAGGCCCAGGAGGAGGCGCCCATTATCTGGGAGGCGGCCGCCAGCGCGGATCGCACGGAGTACGCTCTCTTGGACCTGCACCTGCGACGAGGGTTGAGCGCTGCGGAGGCAGGGTGGGTGGTCGGCATCGGCAGGCTGAAGGCGTGGAGCATCATCCCGCGGCTGAAGAGGGTAGCCGAGGACACCTTTGTCTCGCTCCTCGTGCTCAGGCTCGGAAGCGGCCAGTGCGCGGAACTGGAGCAGCTCGCCGCTCGTACAAGGAAGGTCATCCTGCCGCCCGAATCGCGACGCCCGGTGCGCGGGCACGTGGCCGCTTGCCCTACCTGCTCTATGACCAGGAAGCGGCTGGTTCCCCCGCTGGAGGTGCTGGCCGCCCTCCTGCCCGTCCCGCCGCCGCCGGGTCTGAGGGACACCGTCCTCCAGAACCTGCGGGCCTACGCCGCCGCCCAGGCCGGGACCGGCCCGACCGCGAAGGTGCCGGCAAGAGCGGCTCCTCCGTGGCCCGGTTCGATGGGCCTTCCCCCCCGGCGTCCCCCACACCCCGCGGCCAGCGGCGGCTCGCTTGGTGGGCCCGCCTTCGCGCTCCTGGTGGGCGCGGCGGCGGCCATAGCCGCGCCGCTGGCCGCTCTGGCCCTGTGGTTGGGGGTGCTCTCGGACGGCGGTGGAAGCGGGGCCACCGGTGCCGGGCCCACGTCGACTCCGCCAGCGGGTGCGGCACTGGAGGGCTGTGCGCTGCCCGCGCCTGCTGGAGAGGCCGGTGCCGGTGCTGGCACCCCGCAGTGGATCACTTGCACGCCCTCACCCACTGCAACGCCGACGCCGGAAGACACGCCCTTCACGCCGATCCCTACTCCTGCCGACACTCCGGTAACGACCCCGTCGCCGACGGCGACAGCCACGGAGCCGCCCACCGAAACGCCGCTGCCGACGCCGGATGAGACGCCGGTGGGCCAGAAGACACCCCTGGGGGTTGTGGAGACGGCGACCCCATTGTCGACGGCCGCAGCCACGGAGTCGCCCACCGAGACGCCGCCGCCCACGCCGCAAGAGACGCCGGTCGCTGAGGAAACGGCGACGCCCGAACCGTTGCCGGGACTGGTCGGCACAGCCACGGCCGTGGCGGAGCACACGCCCGCCTCCGCCGCTTTACCGAGTCCCCCGCCTTCCCCGCCCTAGCAGGCAAGAGACAGCACGAGCGGCGCTGGCCTGCTGGCTGGCAGGCGCGGCGTCGCTCGATTGGCCGCCCAGGGCCGGCCCGCGGCCCTTAGCCGCCGGCCACCGCCGGCACGATACTCACCTCGTCACCGGCTTTGATGGGGGTTTCCAGCCCGGAGAGGAAGCGCACGTCCTCGCCGTTGACGTAGATGTTGACGAAGCGGCGGAGCTCGCCGCTCTCGTCGCAGATGCGCTCCTTCAGGCCGGTGTACTCTTGGTCAAGGCGGTTAATGACCTCCAGCAGCGTGCCGCCGCCATCGGCGGTGACGACTTCCCGCTCGCCGGTAAGCTTCCGCAGCGGCGTAGGGATACGCACTGTTACGCTCAAAGTGATACCTCCATTGTCAGGCCGACGTTAGCCCTCGACGATGTCGCCCTCCACGGGGTCGACGCGCACGCCTTTCGAGGTGACCCACTCGATGCCGCGCTCGATCTCCTGGAGGTCGCCGTCCAGCTCCAGCACCACCCAGCCGCGGTCCTCGGTGACGTCGGCCCGGCGGATGTTCGTCACCACGTCGAAGTGCTTGCCTAGCTCGTAGATGACGGGCAGGGTGATGAGCTCCTGGGGAAAGGTGAACTTCACACGCTGCTTGGCCATGCTCTCCCCTCTCGAGGCCGCCCCAGGCTCAGCCTGCGGGCAAGGCCTCCTCTCGCTGTGCCAGGGCCTGCTCGAAGGCTCCCACGGTGGCTCCGATTGTCAGAGGCTTCCGCAGTCGCCCTGAGACAGCCTCTTGCGTCTTCAGCCCGCTGCCGGTGATGAAGGCCACCACCAGTTCGTCCCGGCCCACGCGGCCGGCCTCGACCAGCCGTCGCAGCCCGGAAACAACCACCCCCCCGGCCGTCTCCGCGAAGATGCCCTCGCTCTCGGCCAGGAGGCGGATGCCCTCCACCATCTCGTCGTCGCTCACGGCCACTGCCGCCCCTCCCGAGTCAGCCATCGTCTGCAGGGCGTAGTAGCCGTCGGCGGGGTTGCCGATGGCCAGCGACTTGGCGATGGTGTTGGGCTTGACGGGCCTGATGTTCAGGGTCCCCGCCTGCCAGGCGGTGGCGATGGGTGAGCAGCCCGCCGCCTGGGCGCCGGACATCCTGGTCTGGACGCTATCGACGAGCCACAGTCTAGCCAGTTCGTTGAGACCTTTCCATATCTTGGTGAAGAGGGAGCCGCTCGCCAGGGGGACTATGCAGTGGTCAGGGGCCCGCCAGCCCAGTTGCTCCGCCACCTCGTAGGCCAGGGTCTTGCTGCCCTCGGCATAGTAGGGGCGGACGTTGATGTTGACGAAGGCCCAGCCATACTTGTCGGCCAGCTCTGAGCAGAGGCGGTTCACCTCGTCGTAGCTACCGTCGACGGCCACGAGGGTGGCGCCGTAGACGGCGGAACCCACCAGCTTGCCCGACTCCAGGTCGGCGGGGACGAACACGAAGGCGTCCATGCCCGCCTTGGCGGCGTGAGCGGAGACGCTGTTGGCCAGGTTGCCCGTGGAGGCACAGGCCAGGGTGGTGAACCCGAACTCCCTCGCCTTGGTGCTGGCCACTGCCACCACCCGGTCCTTGAAGGACCAGGTGGGGTTCACGCAGTCGTTCTTGATGTAGAGGTGACGCAGGCCCAGTTCCTGGCCCAGGTTGGCGGCGCGGAAGAGGGGCGTGAACCCGGCCCCGATGTCCACGGCGCCCTCGGCGTCGCAGGGCAAGAGGTGGCGGTAGCGCCAGAGGGTCAGGGGCCCCCGCTCGATGGCCTCGCGGGTGGCCGTCTTGCGTATTGCCTCGTAGTCGTAGGCAACCTCCAAGGGGCCGAAGCAGAACTCGCAGACGTGTATCGGGTCCAGCGGGTACTCCCGCCCGCATTCACGGCATTTGAGGGCTGAGGCGAAGGACATATGGCGATACCTCTCAAGGGGCTCCGGGCAGCGGCAGGCCCGGGGCCGGCTGGACTATCTGTCCGCTTGCGAGGGCCCGACTCGCTCGGGCCGAGGCATCGCCATCCAGTGGTGGGCCATCTTGATCAGAGTATCGACCGCTGCCGATTGTGGCCGAGATGGTAGCAGAGGCAAACGTGTGTGTCAATCAGACGTGCACCCAGGGTGTTTCCCAAGGCGCGCACGCGCTGGCAGAGTGGCTGACACAGGCTGCCCCGTCGTCCTGTTACGCCACGCCTCACCGTGGCACTGCGTGCCAGGCCCACCCTGGCGCGCCTACGCATAGGCGGCGCGGGGACCCATCGCGGTGGCGACGGGCTGGTTCGAGAGTGGGAGTTCCTGGCCCCGGCCACCGTCACCGTCATCGCCGAACGACGCCAGCGGGCGCCGTGGGGACTGGCTGGCGGCGCCGCTGGCCGACCGGGCCGCACGACCCACCGGCGTGTCAAGGAGGGAGACATCCTCACCCTGGAGAGCCCCGGAGGAGGAGGATGGGGTGCGCCAGGCCCCGAGAGCGGTCCGTCAGACGCATAGACCCCTTTGCCCTCCCCGTGTAGAATGAATAGTGCCCGCTGGTTAGTTCTCCTCCTGTTAGCGGAGGCATGGCGTGCCTGACAACCTGGAACGCGAGGTGGAGGAGATCCTCCGGAAGCTGGAGAACTTTGTCCCGGAGGAGGGACCGCTGACGCGCACCCGGCGGACGTTGGGGCAGGTCGGCTCCGACGTCCTGCACGCCGTGCTGGTGCGCCTTTCCCGCATCTCATTGGGTCACGTCATGCTGGTCTCATTCTTCCTCGTCGTGGTTGCCTTCTTCTTCGGCCGTGGGACCCCGATCTTGGCTCGCTGGGTCATCATCGGAGGGCTCATCCTCTTCTTCACTGCCCTTGCCCTGTCCTTGATGGGCGGCCGCTCCAGCTATGAGAAGCGCTGGCGTGGCCAGGTCATCGACCTTTCGGAGCCCAGCCTGGCAGACCGCCTTCGCGGCTGGCTCCAGCGCCGGAACCGCGGCGGCTAGACAACCCTCTTGCGCCCGCCGACACCTAGGATGACAGGATGCCTCGTGGTTGGGTGTTAGGCCTACTCAGAGGCCTCAGCCGCAGCCGAGGCTCGCCCACGTTGAAAATGTTCCGCCGCGCTCCGCTCCTGGCCCTCGCCGCCCTGGCCCTGGCAGCCTGCGGCGGAGCCGGGTCGCCAGGTTCGCCCCCAACGACAGTGGCACCCGCGGTCACGGCTACCGTCGAGGCAGGCTCCTCCATCGGAGCGGAGGAGCCCAGCGGCGAGCTGGCCCTCCAGCACGTGGAGGTCCTGGCCGCCGACATAGGTCCCCGGCCCGCTGGCAGCGACGCCGAGATCGAGGCCGCCAGCTACATCGCCGACCAGCTCCGCAGCTACGGCTACGTCGTCGAAGAGCAGACCTTCGAGTTCACGTCGGAGTTTGACCGTGAGGCTTCCCTCCGAGTCACCGTTCCAGAGGCGCTGGAGCTCTGGGTCGGCGCCTTCACCCGCTCTGCGCCCGGCAGCGTACAGGGGGAGTTGGTCTTCGCGGGGCTAGGATGGCCGGAGGACTTCCCGCCCGGAGGGCTGCAGGGCGCCGTCGCCCTCTTGCGCCGGGGAGAGCTCAACCTCGTCGACAAGGTGCGCAACGCTGCCGAGGCAGGTGCCAGCGCGGCCATCATCTTCAACGATAGCCCATCGTTCTTCGAAGGTGGCCTCGAGACCGAAAGCGCGATCCCTGTCGTATCCATCAGCGGCGAGGACGGGGAGCGGCTGGTGGCGCTGCTGGAGCAGGGGCCGGTCGAGGTGTCCCTGGAGGTAGGGCCGCCGGCGGATCTCATCTCCCGCAACATCATCGGTCGACCGGCCAGCGGTAGCTGCGAGACCGTCTCCGGCGGTCACTTCGACTCCGTGTCTCAGGCGCCCGGGGCCACCGACAATGCCTCCGGCACAGCGACCGTCCTGGAACTGGCCCGCACCGTCGCCGCCCGCGAACTGCCCGGCGATCACTGCTTCGTCCTCTTCGGCGCCGAGGAGCCCGGCCTCTTCGGGAGCCAGCACTTCGTGGAGGCCCTCGATGAGGCGGAGCGCCAGGAGCTGCGTGCCATGCTCAACTTCGACATGACGGGCGTGGGCGAGCCGTTGCTGCTCATAGGGTCGCCGGAACTGGTGGAGACGGCAGCCGAAGCCGCCGCCGGTGCTGGCGTTGAAGCGGAGGCATCGGAGCCTCCCGGCGGCTACACCAGCGACCACTCGAGCTTTCTCAACGCCGACCTGCCCGCCATCTGGTTCTTCCGGGATGTCGACACCGTGATGCACACCCCCGAGGACACCGCCGACCGCGTTCAGCCTGACCGGATGGAGGAGGCCGTCACCCTGGCCTTGTTGCTCCTCGAGGAGCTAGAGGAGGGGCTCTAACCTGTTGTGGATCACTACGGTGGTATGATCCTGTCAGGCTTCTGTCATTTCTTGGGAGGTGTGCGTGATGCTTGATCTGTTCCGCGCTGGTCGCGGGATTGCGCTCGCAGTATGCGCGATGGCGCTGATCGCGCTCTCCGGCGCCTCGGCCTGCGGCGGTGACTCCGGCGATGAGTCCGCCAACGGCGCCGAAAAGACCGCGCCCGCCATCGCTCCAACGTCGACGGCCGCCCTCACGCTGACCAGCGACGCCTTCGCCGACAATTCGCCGATCCCCACGGAACACACCTGCTCCGGCGCCAACACCTCGCCGCCGCTGCGCTGGAGCGGCGCACCGGCGGACACCGGCGCCTTCGTGCTGCTGGTCGACGATCCCGATGCCCCGGCCGGCACGTTCGACCACTGGGTGGTATACGACCTGCCCGCTTCGACGACAGGGCTGGCCGCCGGCGTGCCCGCGGGCGAAACGCTCATGGACGGCGGCAAGCAGGGGAAGAACGGCATCGACCAGATGGCGTACATGGGGCCGTGCCCGCCGGCCGGGCCGGAGCACCACTATCGGTTCCGGTTGTTCGCGCTCGACGCTCCCCTGGGCCTGGAGCCCGGCGCAAGCAAGTCTGAGGTCGAGCAGGCGATGGAGACGCACGTCCTCGCCGAGACCGTGCTCACGGGGCTGTTCGGCCGCTGACCCCGTGTCCCGCCGCGTCAGACGAGGCGACGTTTGCCTGGGACTGCCGCACGCCCCTGGCTGGGGCATCTTCTTACCCGAAAGAGCCAGGGAATCCCCCCTCGTGCTAAACCGAAGCGGTATAATGCGGCTGGCTTGCGCAGGAGGTGCACCATGAAGCGCATGGCAATCGCAGCGGTAGGACTCGCCCTGGCGGTCAGTGCGGACGTTGGCTGTCGGCCGCAAGAGATTGCGGTCGAGAGGGTTCTTGAAGTTACGCCAACCGCGGAGCCTGTGGAAGTCAGCCGGACGGCGGAGCCAGTAGATGCCACGCTCAGGCGGTTCGAGTCTAGTCAAGGCTACGAGGTCGATGTCCCGTCCGATTGGGCCATTGTGCCCAACATCCTCAGCGGCGAGCCTGGGGACTTGGGCGGATCAGCCGTATCAGGCGACACCTTTATTGCTCCTGGTCGCGGCATATCAATTGCCCAAGCGGCGCACTCAGGAGAAATCGACTGGGAAGAGTACGGTCGCCAGGCGTCGCAACTCGCAGATTGGGCGGCGATTGCTGTCGTGGGATTCGACTGGCCGTATGGGTCCATGAACATGCAAGGTGAAATCGCGTCCCTTGGGAGCGACCCCGAAGACACAATCCTTGGGCATGAGGAGATAGTCGTAGACGGTAGAGAGGCGCTCCTCTATTACTATACGGGCCCGGCCCCCGGCATGACAGGACTGTGGGATCACGCCACGGTACTCGTGGTGTCAAAAGGCCGGTACTGGGGCATGGGGCTGACAACATCCCTTGGACGTCTGCAGGACTTCTTACCGGTATTCGAGACCGCGTACACGAGTTTCGACGCTCGTTGACGTCCCGCTCCAACCACCTGGCTCCCGTCTGCGTGGTAGCGGCAGTGTAGTTGCACAGGGAGGTGCACATGTTGGCCAACCGCATCATCAACATCCTCAATAGCTTACTGACCCCCATAACAATCCCACTTCAGCTAGTGACGACATCAGTGGGCGGCTGCCTCGTGGCTCTCACCTTTGGACTACTGCTACTGCCGCTGAGCCTTGTTTGGATGGTCCTCTTCATGGGTCCGTTGCTTGGTATGTCCTGGTTGTGGGACAGGGTCTGGCCGCTCCGCATTCCGCTTGCGGTGATCGGTGTGCCGCTTGCCGTACTCGGAGCCATCTACACTTCCCTTGTGCCTTCGATGGGCGAGATGGACGCGAGGGCCACCAAGCTACTCATTTGCTGGACATGGCCTTTCTCCCTAGACTTCCTGCACTATCAGTCCAATCCCGATTGGCGCGAACTCGGCGAGGAGCGCTGGGAAAGGCTACATGAGGTTCTCGCCCAGAACCCGGGTGCTCACGCCATGGCATCCAGGCTGTCCCCCTACGGTGACCTCGGGGTTATCTCGGAGCCCGCCCTCCGGGATGAATATGGAGAGCGGTCGACCCAAAGCACTGGCTCTGCAGGCAGAAAACCATTCATGGACGAGTCTGAGATCCAACGGCTACGGACTCTGGGGCTCACCGACGAGGGCATAGAGGCGGAGGCACGGCGCCGGGAGAACGACAGACATCGATCATGACCTGCCGCCTGGCTCTGGCCAGCGTGGTAGGGCCAGTATGGTTGCACAGGAGGTACGGCATGAAAGCGCTGGCAATCAGGGCAAGGTGGCTCCGCTGCAGGAGGATGAGCGATGAATGACACAAACCAGCAACCCCCGGTTCTGTGGCAATTGTTTGCAGAGGGCATCTTTCAGCGATTCGTTAAGAAACCGCTTCTCGGAAAACCGTACTTGGAGTTTACGGCGCACGCGATGCTAGCTGCGAAGGTCTACGAGCAAGGGGCAATTCTTGGTCGAGCCCGATCTAACTCCTTGGCGCTGCTCCTTCAGATGTGCTCGTCGACAGACGACACTTCGGGCCTTGAAGGCCTTGCGCGACAGTGGGCGGAGGGCAGGCTGGCCAATTGCCAAGGCACACCTGGCAACTTCCTCGACTTCTACTTGACGAGCGAGGCTGCGAAGGGCGCCGGCCAGGCCCTTCCTAGCGGCGCAGGCTTCTCGTTTCTAGAGGCTCACGGCAAACGGAAGCTCCCTCTTGAGACCAGCGTGCCCATGCTCGCCGCCTCCTGCACAGAAGGACTGGCATTCGGCGTACTCTATCCAGATCTCCTGCAGGCGATGCTGCGAAACCACCCGGTGAAAAGCGTGCTGCAGCTAGAACAAGAGGTTCTGTCCACGGTTGCCGCGTTCGCAGCCACGTACTACACCCATCTGGTAGAACCGCTCAAGCTGGCGCTGTAGGCCCGCAAGTGCTCCTCACCCGGCCTTTGACCCCCCCCGAGTACGACGAGGTAGGGTTCGGCCACGATAGCTGGCTAGTCATGCCGTGAGGTAACCCTGGGCACCTTCGGCACCACCGGCAACAGCGGCCGGTTCTCCGCCGAGCGCGAAGGCGGAGGCCCTGGGTGGTGGGTGGGGCGGGCAGTGGTTGGGGGGGCGTCGTAGCGGCAGCGCGGGGCACCCCTCCTGGCCCGGGCAGCGCGGCTTCTCAAGGCTCCAGATGCGAACGGGCCATTGCCGCCCCACAAGCTCAAGTTCGCGCCTGACACGGTGCGTGTTGACAAGGTTGCCCGTCTCGCCCGCGCCTGGGCGTGGGACGGCAGTACTGCCGCCGTCTCCCTTCCCACTGAGCGTCACCACCTCCTCATGCTCGTGGTGCCGTCAGCGGTCGGACGGTACCGAAGTCCCTACGAGAGGGATGACTATCTCCTCCGTGATACGGCGGTACAGGTCCAGGTTGTAGGGGCCCTGGCTCATGATGATGAAGTAGCTCACCCCGATGTCCGTGTACTCCCGTATCACAGCCCGGATGTGATCGGGCGACCCCGCGGGTACCAGACGCTTCGCCTCCTCCGCCGGGACGCCTTGCGCCACCCAGAAGGAGGCTACCCGGTCGATGAGATCCTGCCGGTCCGTCATCACCACCGGCATGAAGACCGACCTCTCGATCTCCGAAGGGTCGCGTCCTATGTCCTTGCAGTGGCCTTCCAGCACCTCGATCTTCTGGCGGACGGCGGAGGGCGGGCCGGAGACGTTCATGATGTCGCCGAAGCGGGCCAGGGTTCGTAGCGTCCGCTTCTCGCCGCCCCCACCGATGAGGAAGGGCGGGTGCGGCTCCTGGACGGGCCGCGGCTTGAAGGGCGCATCATCGAGCTGGTAGTAGCGTCCCTGGTAGCTGACTGTCCCATCGGCCTTGAACAGCAGGTGGATAAGCTCTGCCGCCTCCTCCAGCCGGTCCTGGCGCTCCCTCACGGAGGGAAAGGGAATGCCGTAGCTGCGGTGCTCGTCCTCGTGCCAGGCGGCGCCCAGGCCGAACTCGAGCCGGCCGCCGCTGATGTGGTCCACGGTGGCGGCCATCTTGGCCAGTACGGAGGGATGGCGATAGGTCACGCCCGTAACCAGGCAGCCCAGCCGCAGTCGCTCCGTAGCCTGGGCCAGCGCCGCCAGGGCCGTCCAACCTTCCAGGCACGGGCCGAGCGGGTCCTGCCCCGGCATAGGCGGGACGAAGTGGTCAAACGTCCAGGCGCTATCGATCGGTGTCTCCCTGTCTAGAAAGCGCCAGAACTCCAGTGTTGGCTGCCACCCGATGACCAGCGGCGTCTGTATGCCAAATCGAACCTTCCTCCCAGCCACGCGACTGCTCCTTTCCACTCTTCGGGATTTGCGCACTTACCCTTTGATGATATGGAAAGCCCTCTAGTGTCCTGAGTCAGAGATTCGCTAACAGATTCAATGCTTTGTCTTTGTCATGCTGAACGAAGTGAAGCATCCGTCGGACCACGCCTGCCATCACGGATTCCTCGCTGACGCTCAGAATGACACTTGGCTGCGGATTCCTGATTCACCACACCAGTTTGGCTTGATGCGCTTCAGTACGAATGCGCGGCGCTCTGGCGGACTATACTACGTGGCGGCACGAATATGCTACTCGGTCTCTCTTGGGGCAACAGGCAGGAGCCGGGACGGGGGATCCGCATCTCCAGCGAAACCGCTTTGGGCCGCGCCATGCCGTGGCGAAGTCTGTAAGAGGAGCGGGGCCTAGCGGAAGGGGAAGAGATGGAGTCCGGGTACCGTCAGGTCGAAGGCCAGGACGCGGCCGCCACGCGACTCGGTCACGAAGAGGGTCTTGCCATCGGAGCCGCCGAAGCAGCAGTTGGTGGGCATGGAGTCCTCGCCGCAGGGCAGGCTTTCTACGCGTGATCCCCGCCGGTCAAACACCTGCACCTCGTGGGCCAGAGTGGCCGCTACGTACAGCCTTCCCTCCTGGTCGAAGCACATGCCGTCGGGGTAGCCGGGATCCGTGCGGCAGAAATCGGCTGGCTCGCTAAGTGCGCCATCTTGGACGTGGTACAGCAGCGCCCGCTGGCGCATGGTCTCGGCGACGTACAACTCTGCGGCGTCCGGACCGAAGGCGATGCCGTTAGTGTAGGCCGGACCCTCGGCCAGAAGCTCCGGCTCGCCGCCCTCAGCGAGGGCGTAGATGCGGCCCGGCTGGCGGTCTCCTGAGGCAGCGGGACCGCGCGGGTCTGTGAAGTACAACCTCCCATCGGGGCCGAAGCACAGGTCATTGGGAGCCTCCAGGCCTCGCGCCAGATAGGTGACTTGGTCTCCTTTCACTCGCTGGATCCCCGGCTCGGCGGGGGGCGTGGTTCTCTCCTCACTACCCAAGCCGCCTCCATTCTGAGCGACGTAGAGGATACCGCCGCGGCCCTCCGTAAGGCCGTTGGGGCCGCCGCCCGTCTCCGCCCGCACTGTGAGGCCCCCTGACCCCAACTCATACAGGCGTCCCTGGTCGATAGACGTGAAGGCGAGCCGCCCGTCCCGACTCCAGACGGGCCCCTCGCAGAAGCCGACTCCAGTGGCGACGATGCGGCTCTCCATGTGGCGCATTCTAACCGGAGGCTCCGCCTGGAGACAACCTGTGAGAGCACCTGCCTCCGAGGCGGGGGTCGGGACGGCCTATCTTTGTCGAAGCATCCATCATCGGTCTTCCCGGCGGCCTGATCTCGATCTGCATCGCATCATGGGAGGAAGAGACAGGTGATCCCGTTGTTGGCCGCGCGCTTGACCTGCTGAGGGCATGCGGTTCTCGACAGCTCAAGGTGTCAACGCCACAGATGGAGATGGGGTCTTGGTGCCGCACGGGCCTCAATGCGCCAGCACATACCCGGCGCGCTGCAATCGCTCGATGATGGCTGGCAGCGCCTCCAGCGTGTGGGCGCCGTGCATGTGCATGACCACCACCGCGCCTGGATGAGCACCGCCGAGCACGAGGTTGGTCACATCCTCCGCGCTCAGGCCTTCCCAATCGCGGCTGTCCACGTCCCACATGAAGATGCGATAGCCCAGCGACGCGGCGATGGCGTCGACGGCCTCATTTCGCGCCGCGAAGGGCGGACGCAGCAGATTGCACTGGTCCGCTCCGGCGCCGTTGAGGATCTGGAACCGGACCTCTTGCTCGGAAAGATCGGCGAGGTTCACGTGGCCATAGGTGTGATTGCAGACAAGATGTCCTTCTGCCGTTGCCCTCTGAACGAAAGCTGGGTGGTCCTCAGCCCATGCACCCGTTGGGAAGAAGATGGCGCGCACCTTGTACCGGGCTAGAATGTCCAGCAGCGCGAAGGCGCCTCCTTCTGAGGGCGGATCGTCATCGAACGTCAGCACCAGCTTTCCGCCTCCGCCGGGGGTCACCTGCGGCGGTGGGATGATGGCGCGGAACACCCACTCGGCGGGGACGATAGGGTCACCATCCTTCGATAGACCGGCGACTCGCACACGGTAGAGCTGTCCAGGGTACAGGCCGTTGGGACGCCAAACGAGAGTTGTGGCGTCAGGCCACTCGAACGTTCCCCCAACCGGTGGCTCTATCTGGAACGCGTCTTCAACGGCCGCCGGGTCGACATCGGTGCTGAAGCGCACCCTCACAGGGTCGTGGAGGCCGATGCGCTCCCCTTGGGGCCCGAACTCAACGACGGTAGGGGCGTCGACGGTCCTGACGCTGAAGCGGAACTCGCCCTGCATGGGGTGCCCTTCAGCATCCTCGATGCCGGCAGAGAGGACGAATCGGTACACCGTTGCGGTGCGAAGCCGCGGGTGCGTGAGGACCAGAGCGCGGTCGCCGTACCAAAGGGGCTCCAGAGCCACCTCCGGCGTGCTGGCCATGGCGACGTCAACACCTTGGCCCATCGGACGATCGAAGACGACGACCAGCGGGGCTATGGTCTTGACTTGAGGGTTGTTGGGCTCCACCCGCACGACCTTTGGGGTGGGGATGGTCTCGAAGGCGAAGCTCAGGGGCGTGCCCGTAAGATACATCCTGTAGGCGGAGTCTGTGGCGAAGACCTTAGCCTTTGATGGGTTTATCGTGACACGGGTCTTCCTGAGCCAGCGACCCGTAGTCGCGACCGAGACATCGGCTGCGACCGGGGGCGACAGGCTCAGGCTCTGTTCGAGCCGGTCGTCCGGCAACCGCTTGTTGAAGGTGACCGTCACCGACGAATCTGGCCAGACGTACCCCTCGCCGTCCGTCTCGAGCACGACCGACTGGAGCTTGAGCGCCTCGCTCAGCTCGCTGTCAGCAAGGAGAATGAGGACGAGGAGGAACGCAAGCAAAAGGATGGGCGGGCGCTGCTTCATGCTCGCCTACCGCCAGGACTTGGCTCTGCCAGACGCCGACGACAGCGTCAGCCCAAGCGACCAAGGGTGGCCACGACGACTCAGGCAACACGATCTTCCCCGATGGTGGTCGACTGACATGCGTCGGGATGTCCGGTAGCGGTACTACGTAATCCACCGACGCCGGCGGCGACGCCCCCACTAGGACCGCGGAAACGCCGCCTGGCGCTAGGGTTGCCCCGCCTGACCACCGAGCAGCCCGACCCGGTCGAGGATGGCGGTCGCTTCTGCTGGCGTTGCTCGCCTCGGCCTGTTCTCCAAGGGGTCGATGAACACCGGGATAGGCTCCACATGCTTCACGCCGTCGGCGGCGAGCTCCAGGCGCAAGACAACCGTCTGAAAGGGCGCCGGGCCCAGCTCGGTCAGGTCATCCTCATCCAGATCGAACACGAAGTTGCCTAGACTGTAAACGATCAGCGTTGAGTCGTGGAACTCCCATGGCTGAAGAACGTGAGGATGGTGCCCAAGGACCAGCGCGGCGCCAGCCTCCGCAGCCGCCTGTGCCAGAGCTCTCTGGTCTGGGGAAGGTTCGTCCGCGTATTCGACGCCAGCATGAAGTGACACCACCACCACGTCAGCCTCTTCCTTTGCCTGCCGGATGTCGTCCCTCATGGTTTCTACACTGCCCCAGGCAATCCCCGATTGACCGGGCCCGGCGGACACAGCGTCAGCAGTTGCGGCGTAGGAAAGAAAAGCCATCCGAGTCCCCTTGACCTCGAGGATGGCGGGGCGCCGCGCTGCTTCCTCGCCCTGTCCCGCCCCCGAGTGGGCGATCCCCACGGCGTCGAGGGCGGCGATGGTGTCTTGAAGCCCTTCCGGCCCGAAGTCGAGCGCATGGTTGTTCCCCAGCGATACCACGTCGATGCCCGCCTGGGCCAGACCTGCTGCGTGGCGCGGAGGCGTCCGGAAGGTGTACTTCTTGTCCGCAGGCGTGCCCCGCTCGGTCAGGGTCCCCTCAATATTGGCTATGGTGACGTCGGCATCTCCGAGAAGTGTGGCCACGTGTTCGAACGGGTAAGTGGAGCCATGGGTGTCCATCAGGGTCACGAGGTCTCGCGCCAACATGACATCTCCCACGGCGACCAGCGTGATGGTGGGGGGCTCTGTCGGCACGGCCGAGGGTGGGTGAGGCATCGCGGTGGGTACCGCGACCTCTTCCTGAGGGATAGGACTCGCACACCCCGTTGCGAGTACGGCGACTGCCACGAACAGGCGAAGAGATGCCCTCTTTGAGCCGGGCGCGGGTCTCCATGTCGCGGCTTTCCTGATCCCCCACGGCTGCCTCTCGGGGTCCGCATACTCGGGCCTCTGCAGGAGCGGCGGGGCGCCGATCGCCTTGCGCAAGATGCGGAGCACCCGGTCACCGTGTGCTGCAATAGCGAGCCGTGAAAGGGGAAGGCTGGCGGGATTCACGAATGGTGCCCCTTTCATCCCCAAGGGTCCGGGGCTGTCTGAGCCGTTCCCGTGCCCACGGGCGACGAGGCTACGCGGGGTCGTCCAAGCCTGTGCGAAGCCAGTATCTCATCCGTCTCTTGACAGCTCAAGCTGCCGCCTACCCGCACAGCGGGCCCCGTCTTCGTGGAGCCCCGGTGTCCAACGGCTGGCCCGGACAGCTCAGCGTGTCAGCGCTCCGGATGCGGATGGGATGCTTGCCCCTCATGGTCCGGCTGGTGCGGCTTCCAGGTTTCGATGGCGCACTTGCGAAAGCCGAGGGTACAACTCGCCGACGGCGCCAACCCAGCCTGAGCACTGGAGCAAGAGGGGAATCAGTCGTTTGGCGACTTCAGATTCGTGGCACGCCCAATCGTCATCATCCGCAACTCTGGATTGAAGCTGGTTTCTTCCGTGACGGGTGGCGGCGAGGATCGCGGCCCCAGAGTGAGACGGGAACCGAGTTGACGGACGCTCTTGCAGCGCTGCTCGCTGTCTCCCTACACGCGGCTTCGCACCGCCCGCTTGAGAGTGAGGCCGAGCCTTCAGGTACTTGCTGGGAACCAGTTGCGCATGCTCTGGCAAATACCGATGCCCCGCAACATTAAGGACTCCCCATGTTTCTCCAAGCCTAGGTTAATGTTCGGGTGCTATACTCCTCGTGCATGATGCTGGCGACTCAGACCTCCGCATCACTTGCATCGAGGCGCTTCCGGGCACTGGGCACGGAGGTGCTTGTGTATTCCTCAGCCGCTGGCCTGCTGGGAGACCAGGTGGAAGCGCTCGTTGAACACTATGAGGCCCGCTTCAGCCGCTTCCGAGTCGATAGCGAGCTTTACCAGCTCTCCGCTCTGGCCGGCCGGGACGTGACTGTCAGCGCCGACCTGTTCGAGGTCCTCAGTGCGGCCCTGACCTACTGGCAAGAGACGGCTGGCCTCTTCGACCCCTTGATCCTCGCCGAACTGGAGACTGCCGGTTACGACCGGACGTTCAGCGCGGTTCCTCGCTTCCAGGAGGAAGTGCCCGCCCTGGGCCGGTCATCCCGGCCTGTCTTCGGGTCGGTGGCGCTGGACGAGGCTGACCGGCGGGTACGGCTGCCCGCCGGTGCCCGACTGGACCTGGGTGGAATCGCCAAAGGGTGGATTATTGACCGGCTGTCGCGCCTGCTTTCCCCGCACGGCCCTCACCTGATCGACGTGGGAGGCGACATGGCAGCCCGGGGAGCGGGCAGCGATGGCGGCTCCGGCTGGCTCATCGCCGTCGCCGATCCGCTCCGGCTGGAGCGGGATCTCTGCTGGCTTCGATTGGTGGATGCGGCCATCGCCACCTCGACTACCATGCGGCGCCGCTGGAACCTGGGCGGTCGGTGGCTGCACCACATAATCGACCCCCGCACGGGCGCTCCGGCCGCGAGCGACCTTATTCAGGTCACCGTCGTCGCGCCGACGGCCGCCGCCGCAGATGTGTATGCCAAGACCGGCCTCATCCTGGGCAGGGAAGCCGCCCTCCCGTGGCTGACGGAGCGCTCGCTCCCCGCTCTGCTGGTGACGGATGACGGGGAGGTCATGAGGTCGCCCGGCTGGGAGCGGCTCGAAGCGCCGGTGACGCGGGAATAGTCAAAGGAGGCACGCCATGGCGAAAAGGCTGGCCTTGGTGGTCGCGCTTGCTGTGACCGTGGTGGTGGGCTCCATCCTCCTCACTCTCGGGGCCGTTGACTTTGGGTCCGGCGGGGGCGCCACCTCTGGTACCGAGGTAGCGCCTGTGACCACGGAGGTGGCAGCGGCCGAACAGCCCACACAGTCGAGCGGCTCATCGGCCACGCCCCTACCCTCGAGTGAGCAGGGCGAGCAACGTTCGCGGGAAACTGCGGATGACCATGGTCGGGAGAGGGAGCGCGAGGGCGACGAGGATGGCGAGCACGAGGACGACGACTAGCATGACGGAGGGAAGAGCGAGCGGCAGTAGCATGGCAACCAACTACTTGGACGCGAAGCTGGCTCTGGCCTGCGGCAGCTTCCTCGCCTTCGCCGCTCTGACCGCATTCCTTGGCGTCCGAGATCAAGAGGCTGAGGTCCAGACAGGCTCAACACCCGTCGCGGCCGGCGGCGTCGCAGCGACAGACGGTCAGGGCGGGGCGATCTCGGCCCCGGCGGGGCAACAGATGCCAACGCCCGTGGCTAGGAGCCGGGGAACCTGATGGACTGGGACCCCCACTTCTGTTGGTACGTGACGCGGGCCTCGGGGATAGTGGCGTTCGCGCTGCTGGCGCTGGCCACCGGCCTTGGCCTGGGTGTGACATCGCGCCTCGCCGACGGGATCTTGAATCGCCGATGGGTATTCGAGGTACACAAGTCAGCTTCGCTCCTGGCGCTGGCGTTCATAGGCCTACACCTCGCCGTGCTCATCCCTGAGCCGTGGATCGACTTCGGGCCCATGGACCTACTGCTCCCTGGGACTTCGCCCTATCGCCCGCTGGCCGTGGCCATGGGCGTGCTGGCGATGTACGGAGCCATCGTGGCAGCAAGCAGCTTCTACATCAAGAAGCTCTTGGGCCACAGGACGTGGCGAGCGCTGCATTTCGCGACCTTCGGCACGTTTGTGCTGGCGCTTCTGCACGGCGTGTACGCCGGGGCCGACTCCGGCGAGCCGTGGATGAGGCTGACCTACTTCGTGACAGGGCTGGCCGTCTTCTTTCTGGCCGTCTTCCGTATCCTCGCCGCCCCTTTGCCGCGCCCCAGACCTGATGCAACCCCGACGTCGTTATCCGGCGGGGCCGCCGCCAACATGCGCGCCCGGTAGGTGCGCGGCCCCGATGGCGTCCTCCCGGCCACTGCCTGTCCTACGACGTGGCAATCTCGCGCCGCTCTTCAGGATGGGCGAGCCTCCCTTGAGGATACGGACGCAGCGCCGGGCTCGGGGCGGAGTTGCCCGGCTAGACTGGCAGCTCCACCGTCATTGTAGTGCCGACGCCTGGTTCGCTTTCGGCGCGGATCGAGCCGCCGTGGGCTTCTGCGATCCAGCGGGCGATGGACAGCCCCAGACCCGTGCCTCCCGCCTCCTGTGAGCGCGCCTTGTCGACCTGGTAGAAGCGGTCGAAGATGTGAGGCAGCGCCTCTGCGGGGATCCCGCGACCCGTGTCGGACACCCGCACCAAGGCCTTCCCGCCCGACGAGCGGCGGACCTCCAGGCGCACTTTGCCGCCAGCGTCCGTGTACTTGATGGCGTTGTCGGTCAGTATCGCCACCAGCTCTCGCAGGCGGTCGGCATCGCCTCGCAGGCGCACGGGGCCGTCAACGTCCGTCTCCAGCGAGACGCCGCGCTCCGCGGCCAGGAGGCGCATGCCGTGTGCCACCTCGTGGGCCAGTTCATCCAGCGCGGTTTCGGACAGCGATAGCACCGCCTGGCCGGCATCAGCTTGGGCCAGGATGAGCATGTGGCCTACAAGCCTGCCAAGCCGGTCCGATTCTACGATAATGTCGTCCACAGCCTCACGGTTGGCGCTGACCGGCTCTGAAGGGTGGCGCTTCAGCAGTTCGGCGTTGGCGCGGACCACAGAGAGAGGCGTTCGCAGATCGTGGGAGGCGTCGGCGATGAAGGCGCGGTGCGAGTCAATCGCGGCCCGGATGGGGCGCAAGGCCACGCCGGCCAGCAGGTATCCGCCGACGAAGGCCAGCACCAGCCCGGCGCCACCCCCTCCTGTGAGCACCAGCAGCAGCCGTCGCAACGCCTGCCGCTCTGGCTCCGTGCTGCGACCCACTTGCATCAACAGGTGCTCGTCGCCCGGCCAATCCAGGCGCACCACGTAGACTCGCAGGGAGTCGCCCGTGGACGAGTCAGTGTCGGCGAAGGCGTCGCCCTCGTTGATTGCCTGCTCAAGCGTGTCGACATCTGCCAGGCCGGCGGGGTCCGTATTGGCTGTGCTAGCGAGAAGTTGGCCGGTCGGCCCCACGAGGGCGTAGAAGTAGCCGGCGGTCGTGAACGCCGGGCCGATGACGAGATCGGAGGGTGGGCTGCCGGGACCACCGCCCGTCAGCCGGCCCATCAGAAGGGGGCGCTCCCGGCCCACGCGCGACTCCAGGTCGCTGTTCACCTGGTCGATGAGCACGGCCCGCGTCGTGAAGTACACGACCACGCCGGTGATCCCCAGGATCGCGGCAAGGACAAGCGTGAACCCGAGGGTGAGGCGCCAGCGCGCCGCGCCGAACACGTCAGTCTCCCACGGCGTAGCCGACTCCGCGCACGGTGCGGATCAGCTTGCGATCGTGGCCGCGGTCCACCTTGCGGCGCAGATACGTGACGTAGACATCCACGAGGTTGGAGTCCGGCGAGTAGTCATACCCCCAGACATGGTCCAGGATCTGGGTACGGCTGACCACGCGGCCCTCGTTGCGCATCAGGAACTCCAGAAGAGCGAACTCCTTGGGGCTCAGCTCGATCGCCTTCCCGGCCCGATTGCCGCGACGGCGCCGCAGGTCTAGCACGAGGTCCGCCGTCTGGAGCTCGCCGGGCTCGCGGGCCTGGACACGCCGCCGGCTCAGGGCCCGCAGGCGCGCGAGCAACTCCTGGAAGGCGAACGGCTTGGGCAGGTAATCATCGGCCCCCGCGTCCAGCCCACGCACCCGGTCTTCAACAGCGTCCAGGGCGGTGAGAAGCAGGACGGGCGTGTCGACACGGCTGGCCCGCAGGCTACGGCAGACCTCAATACCGTCGATGCCTGGCAGCATGATATCGAGGACGACGACGTCATGTGATCCGTCCAAGGCCATCGCCAGCCCTTCCTCGCCATCGTGGGCGACATCGACGGTGTGGCCCTCCTCCTCCAGCACCTTCCGCACCACCTGGGTCAGCCGCCGCTCGTCTTCCACCACCAGGACGTACACGTGCCCGCTTCTCCTCTCTGTGGCCCCATGCTACACGCCCAACATTAAAGCATTGTTAGAGAGCATCGTCCATTAAGGAATTCTAGTCTTCGTCCAACACCACTCTAACGATGGCAGGCTACGCTGGATTCCGCAGTCACTCGAGAAGTCACACAAAGGAGGTGCAGAGATGAAGAGACTGCTGAAGATAGCGGCCACCTTCGCGCTGATTCTCATCGGCACGGTTGGGGGCCTCTTCGCCGCCGGGGTCTTCACCGGGGGAGGTTCTGGTGACGCTGCTGTGGCCGCTTCGCAGACGCAAGGAGACATACTCTCGTCCCAGAGCTCCGCTCAGGACAACACTCAGTCATCCACCGATCAGATCCCGTGGCTGGGTGCACAGATTGCCCAGAGCACAGATGGCCCCACCGTAGCCAGCGTCATTGCCGAAAGCCCGGCGGAGAAGGCTGGCCTGAAGCGAGGGGACGTTGTCAAGAGCATCGACGGCACGTCTGTCAGTGACGTGCGGGCAATCCGTGATGCCCTCAAGGACAAGAAGCCCGGCGATACCGTTACTGTCTCCATTACCAGGGACGGCAATGCCCAGGACGTGACTGTGACTCTGGAGGCCCAACCGGAGCCGCTTCCGCAAGCGAACCCCATCTTGCCGGAGCTCAACGGGATACCCACAGACCAACTATTCAGCCACTTGCTGGGCGGCTCCTTCCAGTTCAATGACAAGGACGGCAAGACTCACACGGCCAGCGTCGATCTGGGCACTGTCACAAGTGTCGACGCCAATGCCAAGACCATCAGCGTAGACCTCAACACCGGGGGCTCGAAGCAGTACACAATCTCCGATGATGTGATCGCCATGCCCAATGACCTGACCCAGTTCGCAGATGGCGACCATGTGACCATCATCTCGGTGGACGGCAATCTGCGCGCGGTCACGAAGGGCCCAGGTCTCGGAGTTCCGTTCCTTGGCGGAATGCGTGGACTTGGGCCTGAGGGCTGGCACGGATTCCGCGGCGAGGGTGGCTTCCAGGGTGGGGGTGGCCCTGAGATGCCACGAGGGAGAGGCGGACCGGGCTTCTAGGCCCTTCTGTACGGGACCCGCGGCCCGAACTCGGGCCGCGGGCCCCGACGAGACGGGGCTACTTCGTCCTGAATCACCCTTGCGGCAGTCCACCCATTCGGGGCCGGCAACGACAGCGAGGACGAGGCAACCGCGACGAGCCCGGCCTGCCGTCGCCTAGCGGATGGTCTCCCTTGTGCATCTCCCCGGCACCGAACAAGGACAGCAATCTGGAGAATGAGGAATGAGACTCAAAACTGTTGGCTTCACCATGGCAGCGATCATCATCGCCGGCGCGGCCGCCATCGTGGGCGTGGCTCAGTACTGGCCGAGCAACAATGGGGGCGCTCAGCCACCGGCGGCAGTATCCAGTCCAGCGCTCCCATCGTCTTCGGGTTCTGGTTCCAGCGGCGCAACATCTCTCAGCTCCGCTTGCCTCCCTGCGGCCGAGATCTATGACCAGTTGCGACCGGCGGTGGTGGAGATCACGAGCACCGAACAGGGCCGGAGTCCCTTCGGACCCTCAGGACAAAGCGCCGGTAGCGGAATCGTCATTGACGAGCAGGGCACGATTCTGACCAACAATCACGTCGTGGCCGATGCCACTAACCTGGAAGTCACGTTCAGCGACGACACGACGGCTTCAGCCCAGGTGGTGGGAACGGATCCCGGCAGCGACCTGGCGGTTATCCGTGCCGACGTGTCTGGCCAGAAGCTAACCCCTGCACCCCTTGGCGACTCGGATGCTATTGACGTCGGTGATCCAGTCCTGACCATCGGCAACCCATTCGAGCTGGAGGGCACGCTCACGCAGGGGATCGTCAGCGCCACAGGCCGTACCTTCTCCGGCGGCCAGGGCACCCGTCCCATCCGCGACATGATCCAGACTGATGCTGCGGTGAACCCTGGCAACTCCGGTGGTCCCCTCATTGACTGCCGTGGAGAGGTCATAGGCGTCAATACCGCTCTGGAGAACCCCACGGGGCAGGACGTCAACGTGGGTATCGCGTTTGCCGTTCCCATCAACACCGCCAAGCGATTCCTGCCGGACATGACGGCCGGCGAGACGGTGAGCCACCCCTGGCTGGGGATAGCGGGCGAGGACGTTACGCCGGCCCTGGCTGGCGATCTCCACTTGTCAGTTCAATCGGGAGCGTACGTCACCATCGTTTCAGCCGGCAGCCCCGCCCAGCGCGCGGGCCTACGGGGTGCGTTTGGCTCGGAGAGCGAAGCGGCGCGCAGCGGATCCCAGCCTGAGGGCGGCGGGGATGTCATCGTCGCAGTGGACGGCCACGATATCACCAGCGTCGACGAACTGGCCAGCTATCTGGACGCCGAGAAGAAGATAGGAGACACCCTCACCCTTAAGGTGATTCGTGGGGAACAAGAGGTGACGCTGGACGTGACCCTGGCGGAGTGGCCGACCTAGAGGCTGGCGGCGAGGCGGGCCGTGATGCGGTTCGCCCTCTCAGCAGGAGGCACCCGAGAGCGTCGAGACGGCCGGAGTGCCGCTGTACCAGCGACAACGCGCCGCACCGGAAGGAGGCCGGGTTCCCGCACCCGGCCTCCCTTCGCTCCTCTCTGTCGTGCGCCACGGCAGGCCCTTCCCTTCCCCCGCACCATGCACTACGTGGGCCACAGACCGTTCATGGCCCACGCCCGGCGTGCTCGAGAGCAATGAAGCCCGCCGGATTAAGCAACTCTAATCTCTCTCCAAGACTCCTCTAACGACAGGATCCTACTCTCGATTCAACAGTCAAACGAGAAGGCACACAAGCACGGCGACCCCGTGGTACGTGGGCCGGGTCAGGTGCGGGGAGGTATTACATCATGAGTGAGCAGCCCACCCCTGAGGGGGTAGATGAGTACGGCGACCTGTTGGATGGCGCCGAGCACCGCTGGCGGAAGCGGCTCATAGGCCTCGGCGTGCTCGTAGCGCTGGTCGCGGCAGGCGCCTACGCGCTCTGGGCAACGGTCCTGGCCGGCGGGGGTACCGCGACGGCGGAAGCCCAGACGGCGAGTGTGGAGAGAGGCTCAATATCGGAGACGGTCAGCACCACCGGCACCGTCGCCGCACAGTCGACCACAGAGCTCTCGTTCGACCAGTCCGGACGTCTCTCAGCGGTCAACGTCAAGCTTGGGCAAGAGGTCAAGGCGGGAGACGTGCTGGCAGAGATCGAGCCAGACGAACTCCAGGACGCCTTGACGCAAGCAGAGGTGAACCTGTCTACTGCTCAGACCAAGCTGAACCAGCTCCTTGAAGGCGGCACCGCATCTGAGCTCGCATCTGCTGACCAGAGCCTCACGCAGGGGCAGGCCAGCTACAATGAGGCGGTCCGCGCCCTTCAAGACCTCCAGGCCGGTCCCACCGCCAGCGAACAGCTCTCGGCCCAACAGGCCGTGACCTCGGCGCAGGCGCAGCTCGATCAGGCTAAGCTCGCCCTGAGCGATCTGACGGCCGGTCCTACCGCCAGCGAAGAGCTCGCTGCTGAACAGGGGGTGACTTCGGCGCAGGCGCAGCTCGACCAGGCTAAGCGCGCCCTGAGCGATCTCACGGCCGCCCCCACCGCCAGCGAGCAGCTCGCTGCCCAGCAGGCCGTCACCTCGGCGCAGTCGCAGTTGGCGCAGGCGCAGGCCTCGCGGGCGCAGCTAGACTCGTCCAGCTCGGACACCATTGCCGCCGCCCAATCGGCCGTCACGAAGGCACAGAATGCGCTGGACAACGCCGAGCGCACGGCCTCCAACGCCGCCAGCAGCCTGACATCGGCCGGGCTGGCATTGACGGCCGAGGAAGACGCCTATTGTACCGTTCAGGGTAACCCGCCGCCGTCGCTGCCCTCGTGGCCGACCGCCCCCGCCTTCTGTACGACAAGAGCGGCCCCCATCTCCTCCCTGGATGAACAAGCTCTGCTGGCGATAAAGGCCAGCGGGGAACCGCCGGAGCTTGCATCCCACGCTGCGTCGGTGCTGGCTGGCAGCTCGTCCTACAAGAACGCCCTGTCCACGAAGGAGAGCGCCGACGATGCCGTTCAGTCAGCCCAAGCGGACCTTGCCTCGGCCCAGAGCGATCTCGCCACGGCGCAGCAAGGCCCCACCAGTGCGGACATAGCCAAGGCGGATGCCGCCGTCACGTCGGCACAAGGGGCGCTCGACGCCGCGAACGCGAAGCTCACGGAGCTTAACGCGGGGCCGACGAAGAGCGAGCTGGAGACGGCGCAGGACGGCGTGCAAACGGCCCAGGCGGGGCTCGACGCGGCCAAGGCCAAGCTCGCCGAACTCGGCCAGGGGCCGACGCAGAGCGATTTGGAGAAGGCGCAGGGAAATGTCGTCACAGCCGCCGCGGCGCTCGCGTCCGCACAGGCGAAGCTCGCCGAACTCGACCAGGGGCCGACGCAGAGCGATCTGGAGAAGGCGCAGGACAGTGTTGAGACAGCGGCGGCGGCGCTCACCGCCACAGAGGCGAAGCACGACGAGGTCTACGCAGGTGCGACACCGGAAGACATCGCCCTTCAGCGCGGCCAGGTACAGCTTGCTCAGCTTTCCGTGGCGCGGGCGCAGAAGGACCTCGGGGGGGCGAAGCTCATCGCGCCGTACGACGGCACGGTGGCGGAACTCAACGTCGACGTAGGCGAGGTGGTTGGGGGAACTGGTGGAACAGCAGCAATCGTTCTCAACACGCCGAACGCGGTCCGGCTAGAGCTGACCATCACCGAGTCCGACCTGCCGAACGTGAAGGCCGGCCAGACCGGCGTTGCCACCTTCGACGCGCTGGAGAGCGCAGCGTTCCCCATCGTTATCAACTCCGTGGGATTGAACCCGACGAGCACCCAGGGTGTGGTCACGTATGAAGTGCGGGCCAGCTTCGTGGCCGGGCAAATGGCCAGTGCTGCGGGAGCGCAACTTCCCGGCTCGCCGACAGCGATGCTCGCCACCGCCAGCGAGGTCCTGGGCATGACCGAAGACGAGCTGCGCGCGGCGCTGGAGTCCGGCCAGAGCATGACGGAGATCGCCGAGTCGCGGGGAGTCTCGGCAGACGAGCTCCGAGCCGCGGTCGGGCAGATACGAGGGACGGGTGTGCCTGGCGCTGGCACCACCGGCCAGCCCAGCGCTAGTGTAGTGCTTCTAACGCTTCGTTAGCTCGTCGGACTTTGTCGAGGATCGTCTGCACCGATGCGGTCCAGACGAAGGGCGTGGGATGCTCGTTGCGCTGGTCAAGGTACTGGTAGATCGCCGC